>CXWL01013888.1_pt1 | contig 13834 bp, 10 predicted proteins | sample 590931 | NCBI WGS metagenome assembly CXWL01 (sample SAMEA3498368, study PRJEB10139) | groundwater metagenome | biome: water well; material: biofilm material | place: Germany | collected 2015-04-27 | reverse complement strand
AGTCTGCGCGAACGTTTGCACCATATTCCGTTGCTCAATCCCGATCATTTGCCCGCCAGGGAATTGCGCCTGCGCGATTGCCAGGAAATCGCCATCATCAATCTGGAAGCCTCGTTTAAGGCGGATCGTCCACGCGCCCTGATTCAAATGGCAACCGGCGCGGGCAAAACTTACACCGCCATCACCTCAATTTACCGCCTGCTCAAATATGCGGATGCCAAGCGCATTCTGTTTCTGGTCGATACCAAGAATCTTGGCGAACAGGCTGAGCAGGAAATGATGTCGTATGTGCCGCTCGACGATAACCGTAAGTTTACCGAGCTGTACAACGTGCAGCGGCTCAAATCTTCTTTCGTCGCCAAGGACAGCCAAGTGTGCATCAGCACCATCCAGCGCTTGTATTCCATCCTGAAAGACACGCCGCTCGATGATGCTGCCGAAGAAATCAACCCCGCAGAATTGGCGCTACCCAAAACGCCGATGCCCGTGGTGTATAACGAAAAAGTCCCGCCGGAATTCTTCGATTTCATCTTTATCGACGAATGTCACCGCTCCATCTACAACCTGTGGCAACAAGTCATCGACTATTTCGATGCCAGCCTGATCGGCCTCACCGCCACGCCGGACAACCGCACCTACGGTTTCTTCAAGAAAAACGTAGTCAGCGATTACAGCCACGAAAAGGCCGTGGCGGATGGCGTAAACGTTGGTAACGAAGTTTATGTGATCGAAACACAAATCACCCAGCAAGGCGCGCAAATCGCCGCCAAGCAACAGGTGGAAAAACGCGAAAAGCTCACGCGCAAAAAGCGCTGGGAAATGCAGGACGAAGATGAAGCCTATTCCGCTACGCAATTGGATCGCAACATCGTCAACCCGGATCAAATCCGTACAGTCATTCGTACTTTTCACGGCAAGCTGCCGGAAATCTTTCCCGGCCGCCGCGAAGTGCCCAAGACGCTGATCTTCGCCAAAACCGACAGTCACGCTGACGACATCATCCAGACCGTGCGCGAGGAATTTGACGAGGGCAACGCCTTTTGCAAGAAGCTCACCTACAAAACCGAGGAAGACCCCAAATCCGTGTTGCAGCAATTCCGCAATGAATATTACCCGCGCATCGCCGTCACGGTGGACATGATCGCCACCGGCACCGACGTCAAGCCGCTGGAATGTTTGGTGTTCATGCGTGACGTGAAAAGCCGCAACTACTTCGAACAGATGAAAGGCCGTGGCACGCGCACGCTGGATAAAGACGACCTGAAAAAAGTCACACCCTCCGCCGTCAGCGCCAAAACGCACTATGTGATCGTCGATGCCATCGGCGTCACCCAATCGCTCAAAACCGCCAGCCAGCCGCTGATCACCAAACCCAGCGTGCCGCTCAAGGATTTGGCGATGAGCGTGATGATGGGTGCGACCGATGAAGACACTGTCAGCTCGCTTGCCGGTCGCCTGGCGCGGCTCAACAAACAACTCGGTACCGATGACCAGCGCCGCATCCGCGAACTCGCTGGCGGTCTGGAACTCACCCAATTTGTTGGCAAATTATTCAGCGCAATCGATGCCGACAACATCGAAGCGCGTGCGTTGGAACTGGCAAAACTCCCCATCGGCTCAGATCCCGGCGACGACAAACGCCAGCAGGCGCAACAGCAATTAGTGACTGAAGCCGCGAAAGTGTTGAACGGTGAACTGGTCGAACTCATCGAATCTATCCGCCGCGACAAGGAACAAACCATCGACCACGACAACATCGACACAGTGTTGCGCGCCGAATGGGACAAAGACGCCGCTAATAATGCGCAAGCTTTAACCGATGAATTTGCCGGTTACCTGAAAGCGAATCAAGACAATATTGCCGCACTGACCATCTTTTTCAGCCAGCCGTATCGCAGGCGTGAACTCAGCTATGCCCTGATCCGCCAAGTGCTGGATAAACTCAAAACCGACAAACCCAAACTCGCGCCGCTGCGCGTGTGGCAAGCGTATCAACAACTGGAACCCCGTCATTCCCTGTCACCCTCGCGAAGGCGGGAGGCAGGCGGGAATCCAGTCAATGAGCTCACGACACTGGTTGCACTGATTCGCCGTGTATGCGGCTGGGACAAAACCCTAACCCCCTTCGACGACACCGTGCGCCGCAACTTCCAAACCTGGATCATGCAACACCACGCCGGCAGCGGTGAGAAGTTCAACGAAGAACAAATGAACTGGCTGCACATGATTCGCGATCACGTTGCTAACTCATTTCACATCGAGCGTGACGACCTGGAAATGTCGCCATTCGATGCGCAAGGCGGATTGGGCAGGATGCATCAGTTGTTTGGGGCAAGGATGGAGCCGTTGTTGGATGAATTGAATGAGGTCTTGGTGGGGTGATGGGGAGCGATATTGAGTTACCTGCCGTTTGGATTTTCCTCACTTTGGAGGATGTCGCTGATATTCACGATAATCTTCGTGAGCCAGTGAATTCAGTAGAGCGTGCAAAACGTCATGGCCCATACCCATACTATGGCGCTACGGGCCAAGTTGGTTGGATTGATGATTATCACCAAAATGGTGAATACGTTCTTCTTGGTGAAGATGGCGCACCATTCTTTGATTGGTTGAAAGATAAAGCCTATTTGGTATCAGGAAAGTGTTGGGTCAATAATCATGCCCATGTGTTGAAAGGAAAAGAGGGAGTTTGCTCAAATCGTTACCTACTTTATGCACTCAATCAAACTGATTATCGTGGTTATGCCAATGGCACAACGCGACTAAAACTTACTCAATCCGCGATGCGGCGGATACCTGTTAATCTGGCTCCTCCGAAAGAACAACACCGCATCGTCGCCAAAATCGAAGAACTGTTTTCCGAGCTGGACAAGGGCATCGAAAACCTGAAAACCGCCCAATCACAGCTCAAAGTGTATCGCCAAGCGCTGCTGAAACANNGTCCAGCCGTTAAATGACATGGATTCCCGCCTTCCCCCCGCCTTCGCGAGGGTGACAGGGAATGACGAACCCTTGGAATCCGCCGCCACCTTGCTGAAACGCATCCAGCAAGAGCGCATGCAACGCTATCAGCAACAACTCGCCGATTGGGAAAAATCCCCCTCTATCCCCCTTTTACAAAGGGGGAAGCCAACCAGCACCGCGCCCATCCCCCCCTTAGAAAAGGGGGGCGAGGGGGGATTTCAAAACCCAAACTCCCGAAATCCCTGCTACCACTCACCGCCGAAGAATTGGCCGAATTGCCTGAACTGCCGGAGGGGTGGGGGTGGGTGAAATTAGAGGCAATTGTTGAGGAAGGCCCCATAAACGGTTACTCACCACAAGCTGTCAAGTTTGAAACTGGCACAAAAGCAATAACGCTCACCGCTACGACATCTGGAAAATTCGATGGGAGCTATTTCAAATATATTGACGAGGCAATACCAAATGAATCCTCCCTGTGGCTTAGGTTTGGAGATATTTTGATTCAAAGAGGGAATACAATCGAATACGTAGGCGTGCCTGCAATCTACAAAGGCCATGCCAATCAGTTTATTTACCCCGACCTGATAATGAAAATACGGGTCGTTCAATTTGTCGATGCTGATTACACGGTATTTTCTTTAAGAGAAGAACGGGCTCGCAGTTGGCTACGGGGGAGAGCAGTTGGTGCTGCTGGTAGCATGCCAAAAATTAATCATGCAACGCTTCGCTCTTTGCCAATCCCAATTTGTTCAAATCTTGAGCAGCAGCAAATTGTCCAGGAGTTGGAGTCAAAGCTGTCTGAAGTTGACCAACTCGACCAAACCATCACCACCTCCTTACAACAAGCCGAAGCCCTGCGCCAATCCATCCTGAAAAAAGCCTTCTCCGGCCAACTGGTACCGCAAGATCCGAATGACGAACCTGCTTCGGAATTGCTGGTACGAATTAAGGCAGAACGGGCAGCGAGTCAAATGGCCTCAAGTGGTCGCAAGAGGAGGAATGATGTTTGAGGGTGCAGTATACTTTCCTTTTGCCACAGAATTGGGCAGCAAGTTGCTGCCCAATGGTCGGCTGCTTAAACTTTAACGCATCAGAGGCTGCATATGAGCGAACAATGGGATAGTCTTGATTTATCCGGTCTTGCCGAAGCCTACGATCTGGAATGCAAAGCAGCTCAAGGCCGGAATGGTCGTGGAGAGCTGCCGGAAGATTTCTGGAAAAGCTACAGCGCCATGGCAAATGCCGATGGAGGCATTATCTTGCTGGGTGTTCAGGAAAAGCCTCGAGGACATTTTCAGGCATTGGGGCTGATCGAGGTCGAGCGCGTCCGCAAAGCTTTGTGGGACAATCTGCATAATCGGAAACAAATTAGTACCAATTTGCTGGTCGAAGATGATATTCAAGTAATTAAGATTGATGGAAAAATCGTTTTGCGTGTGCAAGTACCTCGTGCTTCCCGTCAATCGAGACCCGTCTATGTCGGCAGTAATCCCCTTGTTGGTACCTATTTGCGCCGTTACGAAGGCGATTATCTGGTTGACGATGAAACAGTGCGCCGCATGCTTGCCGAGCGTGTGGAGGATTCGCGGGACGAGCAGATACTGAAAGGATTCGATTTTTCAGATCTGGACATGGAGACGGTGGCGGCTTATCGGAACCGTTTTGCGGCGGTCAAGCCTGGTCACGTCTGGACTGATTTGACCGTAGCGGAATTTCTGGAGCGGATCGGTGCTGCTGGCAAGAACCGCGAGGAAGACTATTCGGGCATCCGGCTGGCTGGCCTACTCATGTTTGGCCGCGGTGAAGTTATCCGTGATGCTTTACCACATTACATGGTGGATTATCAGGAGCGTCCCGAAGCTAGAGCGGAGAAACGCTGGATTGACCGTTTGGTACCGGATGGCAGTTGGTCCGGGAATATTTACGATTTCTTTCGCAAGGTGTATCAGAAGCTGACTGCCGATCTGAAAGTACCGTTTCAGCTTCAGGATGGACAGCGAGTGGAAGATACTCCCGTGCATGAAGCCTTGCGCGAAGCTTTGGTCAATACGCTGATCCATGCGGATTTTACCGGCCGGGTTTCGGTGCTTGTCGTGAAGCGGCCGGATATGTTTGGTTTCCGCAATCCCGGGTTGATGCGAATATCGCCCGAGTTGGCGATTCAGGGCGGAAATAGCGATTGCCGGAATCGCCGGTTGCAAACGATGTTTCAATTGGTAGGTTACGGTGATCATGCGGGATCTGGCATTCCAAAGATTTATAGCAACTGGGCTAACCGGCATTGGCGTCGCCCGGTGTTGTATGAATTACGCGAGCCTGAGCAAACTTTGCTGGAGCTTCGTATGAGCAGCTTGGTGCCCGAAGAAGCTGTTGCTGAACTGGAAATGCACATTGGAGAGGAATTTCATACTCTTTCGGATACAGAGCGACTTGCACTGATTACTGCTTGTTCGGAAGGTGTGGTGAATCATGCTCGGTTACGGGAGATATCTGCCGAGCATTCGGCAGATATCTCCAAGATGCTGGCGCATTTGGTGCGCGATGGTCTTCTGATTTCAGACGGAACAGGCAGAGGAATGGTGTACTTTCTACCTTGGCAGAAGCAACGTGAAGATGCGCTTTTCGATCTTAGGGTGGGAGTGATTAGTACAGGGAAGAATGACGCCATACCTCCACAGCTTAGTCCGATACCTCCAGAGCTAAGCGCCATACCTCCACAGCTCGGATCAATACCTCCAGAGCTACCGGCGCAATATCTCGATTGGAACGACTTACCATCAGCGCTTCAATCAAAGTTGTTTGAACTGGCTGCTCCTGTCAGGACAAGACGCCGCACTTCTCCTGAGTTATTGCAACAGACTATTCTAGCTTTATGTGAAAAACGCTATCTTGGCAGACGAGTACTGGCTCATCTGCTCAATCGCAACGCGGATGATCTGTTGAAGCGAACATTGACTCCGATGGTGACAGTCAAGATGTTAGTCCCTGCTTTTGCTTCAACCAGTGACCCCAGGCAAGCCTATATGGCTGTCAATCAATCAGCGGAACAGAATTCATGAACGCAACCGCATCCATCGTTTCCAAAGTCTGGAGTTTCTGCACCACGTTGCGCGATGACGGGGTGGGTTATGGTGATTATCTGGAGCAGCTCACGTATTTGATTTTCCTGAAAATGGCGGATGAATACAGCCAGCCGCCGTATAACCGCACCGTGGATATTCCTTCCGAGTACAACTGGCAAAGCCTTAAACTCAAGCGTGGTGCGGAACTGGAGGTGCATTACGTAACGCTGCTGATGGAGCTGGGCAAAAAGCCGGGAATGCTGGGGACGATTTTTACCAAGGCGCAAAACAAAATCCAGGACCCGGCCAAGTTGTACCGTCTGATTGATATGGTGAACGAAACCCAGTGGGTGACGATGGGTGCGGATGTGAAGGGCGACATCTACGAGGGACTGTTGGAGCGCAACGCGGAAGATACCAAGTCCGGTGCAGGGCAATACTTCACGCCACGCGCTTTGATCCGGGCAATGGTGCAGTGCGTGCGCCCGGAACCCGGCAAGACCATTGCCGATCCGGCGTGCGGCACGAGCGGATTCTTTCTGGCGGCGTATGATTTTCTGGTCGCCGAGCATCCGATGGATAAAACGCAAAAGGCATTTCTGAAACACGAAACGTTTTTCGGCAATGAAATTGTCGCGAGCACGAGGCGCCTCGCTTTGATGAATATGTTTTTGCATAACATTGGCGAGATCGACGGCGACAGCATGATTTCGCCCAATGATGCGCTGGTGGCGGATTCCGGCCGCCGCTTCGATTACGTACTGGCGAATCCGCCGTTCGGCAAGAAGAGCGCGATGAGTTTCACCAACGATGAAGGAGAACAGGAAAAAGACGATCTGACCTATAACCGGCAGGATTTCTGGGCAACAACTTCCAACAAACAACTCAACTTCGTGCAGCATATCCGCACCATGTTGAAAACTACCGGACGGGCGACGGTGGTGGTGCCGGATAATGTGCTGTTTGAAGGCGGAGCGGGGGAAACAGTGCGCAAGAAACTGCTGGAAACCACCGATTTGCACACGATCTTGCGATTGCCTACCGGTATTTTCTACGCCAACGGCGTGAAAGCAAACGTGCTGTTTTTTGATAACCGGGAAGCCAGCAAAGAACCGTGGACAAAAGCAGTCTGGTATTACGATTACCGCACCAATATCCATCACACGTTAAAAAAGAAACCGTTACGCTTTGAGGATTTGCAGGAATTCATCACTTGCTATAACCCGCTCAACCGCCACGAGCGCAAGGAAAGTTGGAACGAGCAAAGCAACCCGGAAGGCCGCTGGCGCAAATTCAGTTATGAGCAGATCATCGCACGCGACAAAACCAGTCTGGATATTTTTTGGCTGAAAGATAAGAGTCTGGCCGATTTGGACAATCTACCCGAGCCGGATGTGCTGGCGGGTGAAATCATCGAGAATCTTGAGGCCGGGCTGAACAGCTTCAGAGAAATTGCAGCGGCGCTGTCAGATTGATCTCAATTCAAGGGATTGCGCTAAAGAAAGGGTTCTGGCACGGAATACAAGTTCTATTTTTGAGACCAGTGCTTAAGTGTCTTACTGCTGTCAAAGTACAGATAAGTTCCGGTTCCAATACCTAAAAAATCAGCGCCAACAATTACAGAATCCGATCCAGGAAGATGGTATTCCCATGTGTCTCCACTGGCGCTTTTGCGCGTTCCAAAACACCATTTACAAGGAAGTCCCCAGGAAGCTATCACTTGTTCTTGTGTCATTCCAGCGACTAATTGCTTTAGATCGATTGCCCTGCGTATTTCTTCCGGCATGCTGGTGTCAGATAATACATCTTGTCTGATTCTGTTTTCTCTTACTGATCCGCATCCATTAAGCAATAGGATTGCTGCTATTAATGTAATAGAGAATTTCTTATTCATCGAGAAAATAATCCATAGATAGTCAAATTTTCTGCTACTTTGTTCATTTTAGTCTTTATATTGACAGATATGGCGGTTTTTTATTGAAAGTAATTGAGAAAACGCTATGCCAGAGCTAGCAATCCGGTGGCTGGTGGCAAGGATTCATATAACCCCGGTAAAGAAAAGGGATTGGCTATTTAAGCCAATCCCTTGTTTGTATTGGTAGCGAATCCCAGATTCGAACTGGGGACCAACGGATTATGATTCCGCTGCTCTAACCACTGAGCTAATTCGCCATATGCATAGACGCAAGAGGCGGCATTCTGCCTTTGAGGGGATGGTTTGTCAAGCTCAAAAATGTGACTTGACAAGGGTTTATGCGTGTTTTCATGGGATTGAGGCCAGTTCGTTCACACTTTAATTTAGTGTTTAGGATTAAAGTTTGTTGACTAAGTTGCACGGGTATCGGATTCGTCGAATTAATAAATAAAATCCTGTGTGCAGCGGGTATGCAGTTTGTGTTACCCGTCCTTTGCAAAGCGGCTGTATAATCAGTTTCATGAAATTCGATCTGATAGTGATTGGTGGTGGACTCGTTGGAGCAAGCCTGGTGGCTGCGCTGAAGGATAGTGGCTTGAAAATAGCGTTGATAGAGCCGCATGAGTCCATGCCATTGCCGCGAGATGAGAGTTGGGATAGCCGGGTCTATGCGATTAGCCCAGGGAGTGCGGCTTTTCTGGAAGAATTGGGGGTGTGGCAGCGCTTGGAAGCTGAACGTGTGGCACCGGTTTATGAGATGGCGGTATTTGGTGATGACAATAGCGCGCACATTAATTTTAGCGCGTATGAGATTGGCATATCGGAGCTTGCATTTATCGCGGAGAATCGCCAGCTGCAAACAGCCGTCTGGGAAGTGCTCAAATCCCCGAACGAGAATATACGAATACTTTGTCCAGCAAAATGTACTGCAATTGTCTGGCAGGAGTCGCATGTCGATGTGCAATTGGCGGACGGCAGTCAGCTTCAAGCTGCATTGGTGGTAGGTGCGGATGGCGTAAATTCCTGGGTGCGCAGGCAAGCTGAAATCGATGTGAAACAACATGCTTACAACCAGATTGGTGTGGTGGCAAATTTTAGCGCGGAATTATCGCACCGTCATATTGCGCATCAATGGTTCAGGCGGGATGGCGTGCTGGCGTTGCTGCCGCTACCGGATAAGCGAGTTTCCATGGTTTGGTCAACCAGTGAAGAACAGGCGGAGATACTACACAATTTGTCGGCGGAAGATCTCTGCCGGCGGGTGGAAGCGGCCGCTTCGCATACGCTGGGTGCATTGCAACTAATTACACCACCGGTGGGTTTCCCGTTAAATTTTGTGCATGTGGAAAAATTAGTTAAGCCACGGCTGGTACTGATCGGTGATGCAGCGCATGGCATTCATCCGCTGGCCGGACAGGGTGTTAACCTGGGTTTGCGGGATACGCGGGAACTTGCAGCGGTACTCAGTGCGCGTGGATTGCAAACAGATTGTGGTGATTTTATGTTGTTGCGGCGTTACGAGCTGGCGCGCAAGGAAGATATATTGGCTTTAGAATTAGTGACCGATAGCCTGCAGAAACTATTCAACAATTCCAATCCGACATTGGCCCGATTACGGAATCTAGGGCTTGAGATAACCAATCGCTTGCCACTGATTAAGAATCAACTGATGCAGCATGCATTGAATTAAATTACATTACATTTTTAAAACTGGAGTCATTATGACTATGCGCTGGAAGCTTTTCATTTCAATCTTGGTATTTGGTTTTCTTTCTGAAGTTGTTTTGGCTGATGAAGCAGCTTTAAGAAAGGCCATTCAACCCCATTTTGCGGATAGTAAAATTGAGAGCGTGAAGAAAACGCCTTATCTGGGATTGTATGAAGTGGTTGTCGGTGATGAGGTGTTTTATACTGATGCTAAAGCCGATTATTTTTTCTTTGGCCATGTGATCGACACCAAGACCCGGACGAGCATGACCAATGAACGGATCCAGGAGATCAAGGCTGCTCGACGTGTTCCGATAGATTCTTTGCCGTTGCAATCGGCTATAAAGGTCGTGAAAGGCGATGGCAAGCGCCGGGTGGCGATTTTTACCGATCCTAACTGCCCGTACTGCAAGCAATTGGAAAAAGAGTTGCTCAATGTGACGAATGTTACGATCTATACCTTGCTCTATCCGGTGCTCAAAGGATCTATGGAATTATCCAAAAAGATCTGGTGTTCAGATAATCAAATTAAAGCTTGGGATGATTTTATGCTGAAGAACGTTGCGCCATCGAGTAAAGATTGCGAAACGCCTCTGGACGCACTGGTGAAGTCTGGCCATGAGAATAAAGTGAGCGGTACGCCAACACTGATTTTTGCTGATGGCTCAGTTGTGGGCGGTATGATTCCGGCAACAGTGATTGAGGAAAAACTGGAGAACGCAAGTAAGAGCAAATAAAATTTCCAGTTAGACAATAAAAAAGCTTGCTGGAGTATATTCAGTAAGCTTTTTTTATTGCTTCGTTAATGCGGGCACCGTATAACCGCGGGGCATCAATACCCACATTTTTCCCGATTGCTTCATTTTTCCAGCCTGATTTCCTGCTTCATGGCCAAATCCCCAGAAGAAATCCGCGCGTATTCCGCCTTTGATGGCGCTGCCGACATCCTGCGCTACCATAAGCCGATTCAATGGCTTGCTGGTGTTTGGCCAGGTGGTTGCGAGAAATACCGGCGCGCCTTGTGGAATTGAAAGCGGATCGATGGCGATACTTCTGCCGGCTGTCAACGGCACACCCAAAGCGCCGATTGGGCCGGATAAATCGGAGGGCAACTCACGAAAAAATACGTAACGTGCGTTTTGCTGCAACAACTCAGGTAATTTGCTAGGGTTTTGTTGTCCCCATTGTTTGATGCCTTGCATGGATGCTTTTTCCAACGGTAATTCACCGCGCTGTACCAAGTATTTGCCAATTGAGTTATACGGGTGGCCGTTTTGATCGGCAAAGCCTATTTTCACCATTTCTCCATTATCGAAAACGATACGCCCTGATCCCTGGATATGCAGAAAAAATAATTCCACTTCGTCTTCCACCCACAAGATCTCATAGCCGTTCAATATTTTCGGGTTACTCATGATTTCTGCCCGGCTGTAATAGGGGACCACTTTGCGCCCATCCAGCCGGCCACGCAGACGCAGGTCTTTTAGCTCCGGATAGGCTGCGCCTAAATCAACGGTCAGAAGTTCGCTGGGTGTAGCATAAATCGGGTAACGATACCGTTTGGAAGGTTTCCGGCTGCCTTTGAGCAGCGGTTCGTAGTAGCCCGTAACTAGCCCTTCTTCACTGTTATCGGTGTTGATAATCTGATAGGGGATGAAATAGCTTTCAAAAAAATTTCTCAGCGTTTTATTATTAGGTTTTTGCAGTGAAGCAGCCATTTTGCAATTTTCTTTCCAGACTGGCTGCTTGCTTAAAACTGTACAACTTTTCAAAAAAGCCTGCCATGCAGGTAACAGGTCATCATCCGCCCAGCCAGTTAACGCAGACCATTGAGCGCGTTTATGGATGGATTTTGTCAACGGTTTCTCGGGGGGCGGTGGCGTGACGGTTTCAGCCGGCTGACTGGGTGGCAGAGTAGGGCTGATTGTCCCGGTAGTACAGGCAATGAGTAATAAAAACGAGGCAGCTACAATAAAACTTAATTGGTTTTTCATTAAATTTTGGTTAAAGTGTCAGCTTGGTTTTTAACTTGATAGCAAACTTAAATTATGTGGTTACTTGCAGTCGAGGCAGCTGTGGTATTGGTTTTATTAGCTTTTATTATCTGGTGGACCATGTTTTCAGGTAAAAAAAAGAAAGATGATGAAAACAAAGACTGATAGCAGCGGTCATTCAGCGCGTTTTTATAAATTCTGCTTTAAATATTACCAGATTATGTCTCGTCACACGGGATTCTCTATATCAATAAACTGGTGCTGGATACCGAATTTTTGTGCAAGGTGGTCACCCAATGCTTGTACACCATAACGTTCCGTTGCATGGTGTCCCGCAGCGATAAATGCAACACCCGATTCACGTGCGGCATGCACATTGTGCTCTGAGATTTCACCGGTGATGTAGGCATCGGCACCTTGCTGGATCGCCGCTTCAAAATAGCCTTGTGCCGCACCAGTGCACCATGCGATGCATCGGATAGTTTTATTGGGATCACCGATCATCATTGGTTTGCGTAACAAAGTCCGTGTTATTTTTTCTCCCAATGCACCCAGGGTCGTAGGTTGGGCTAATTCTCCCTGTGCTGCGATATCTTGATCGCCAAAATGACCTGTTTCGATAAATCCCAATTTCTTTCCCAATAGTGCATTATTGCCAAACTGCGGATGCGCGTCTAACGGCAGATGATAGGCGAATAAATTGATTTGTTGGTGCATAAGCAACGCAATGCGGCGGCTTTTCATGCCGGTTATGCGTGCATCTTCTCCGCGCCAGAAATAGCCATGATGAACGAGAATGGCATCTGCCTTGGCTGCAGCAGCTGCTTGCAGAAGATCTAGCGAAGCCGTTACACCGCTGATCAGGATAAGAATGTCGCTACGCCCTTCCACTTGCAGGCCATTTGGGCAATAATCATGAAAGCGGGGTATATCCAGTAATTGATTCAGATGATTTTCCAATTCATCTCGATGCATTGATTTTCTCCTTCGCGCATATACTACTACTCAATAGTACCGCAGTTAATTTAATTTTGGAGTAATACGCTTTGATGTACAGACTCTGGTTGATTTTTGCACAAACGGCAACAGTATTACTGGCTATTTTTTTTGTGGTCTCCACGCTACGGCCTGAATTGCTACCCTGGAAACCCCGGGGAGAAATCGTGACAGTCAAAGAGGCTGCGCCTATCGTTGAAACGGAAAGACCAGACAGTTATTCCAAGGCGGCTGAGATAGCCATGCCGTCCGTTGTCAATATTTTTACCCGTAAAGAAATCAAAGAAGAACCCGCTCACCCGCTACTGAATGATCCCATGTTTCGCAGATTCTTTGGAGAGCAATTTGAATCCAGAACGCGGCGTACATCTAGCTTGGGTTCTGGCGTGATTGTCAGTTCTAATGGCTATATATTGACCAATCACCATGTGGTGGAAGCAGCGGATGAAGTCGAAGTTGCTTTAATTGACGGTAGAAAGGCCAAGGCGAGTGTTATTGGTTCGGATCCTGAAACGGATCTGGCAGTGCTGAAGATAAAACTGGAAGAATTGCCCGCTATCACTTTTGGCCAGTCACAACAGGTCAAAGTGGGCGATGTTGTGCTTGCAGTAGGAAATCCATTTGGCGTCGGGCAAAGTGTTACCATGGGCATAGTCAGCGCAATGAGCCGGAGCCGGGTTGGGATTAATACCTTTGAAGATTTTATTCAAATCGACGCGGCGATTAATCCGGGCAACTCCGGGGGGGCGCTGACGGATACATCGGGCAATTTGATCGGTATTAATACGGCGATTTATTCCAGTAGCGGCGGCTCGCTCGGCATTGGTTTCGCAATCCCTATTCATGTTGCTAAACAGATCATGGAACAAATTATCCAGTCCGGCAGCGTGATTCGAGGCTGGTTGGGTGTCAGCATGCAGGATATGACGCAGGATCTGGCAGAATCATTTGGTCTGGATAGCCCAATGGGGGCTTTGGTGGCGAGTGTGCTTAGAGATGGTCCGGCAGACAAGGCGGGTATCAAACCTGGCGATATCATCATAGCAGTCGAAAGTAAGCCAATGAAGAATTCATCAGACATGCTCAATCGGGTTGCGGCGTTATCACCCAACGACACGGTTGCGGTCACTGTGATCCGCAATAAGCAGGAAAAAACAATCCAAGTCAAAGTAGGTATACGGCCTAAACAACAGTAA
>CXWL01110264.1_pt1 | contig 13836 bp, 14 predicted proteins | sample 590931 | NCBI WGS metagenome assembly CXWL01 (sample SAMEA3498368, study PRJEB10139) | groundwater metagenome | biome: water well; material: biofilm material | place: Germany | collected 2015-04-27 | reverse complement strand
CTGCGCGGGAACGACGGTCTTATGGCCAACGACATAAGACCTGTCGTTCCCGCGAAGGCGGGAACCTATGCTGAGCTAGCTTAGCGGGGCCGTGCGCGTTAGATTTCCTCGCCGCGCACGCGCTCGAACGGGCCGATGCACGTTTCCATCGACTCCGACGCGCACATCAGGAATATCTCGCCGGACGGATGGAACAGCACGAAATTGGTCGCGCGCGTGCCCACTTTCATGACCGAACCGGAACAATCCTGCTTGCCGTTGTCCTTGACGATGCGGTCTTCGAGCTTGTAGAAGCCCTTCTCGCTGGGCGCGGGCGGAATGGCGAATTCGCTTTCCGACACCTCGTGCGCGCTGGTGACCAGGCTGGTGCCGTCGACCTTGAAACGGTACGTCTCGGAGCACCTGCCATCGGGGAGCGTGAGCTTCCAGACGCCGATGATCGGATGGTTGGCCGCAGGCGGGGCCGCGCCCGCCCCTTGGCAAACCAGTGCAAACCACAACCCCAATCCAAGAAGCAACCGCATGGCGCACTCCTTCACATCAGATTTGCGTGCCTGGAACACTGTTAGACAATGATCCAGGCAACCAGTTTGCACTGATTTTGGACGCGCGTCGCGTCCTGCCGGGCGGCAAGCGTCAGGTGTTCTCTGGCGCTGCTTTCGGCTTGGCTGGACGGCGGCTGCGCGCGGCCGGCTTGCGGGCGGCCTTGGCGGCCGGCGCTTCGGCCGATTCGGCCGGCTCGGACGGCATCGCTACCGGTTCCGGCGCCGCCTCGACGACCGCTTCGGCCTTCTTGGCGCTGCTCTTGCGGCCACCGCGCGCGCTGGCGCGCTTTGCGCCGGCCGGCGGCGGGAACGGCGACTCGTCGTTCCACTCGGCCGCCTCGGCTGCCGGCGCCGCGACTGGCTCGGCGTGCATCTCCACTTCCGGCTGCGCCGCCACGGGAGCGCGGAAGTCGGTGCGGCCGCCACGGCCACGGCCGCGACGCGGTTCCGGCTGCGCCTCGACTGCCTCGGCCATTTCCGGCGCCGCTTCCTGTTCCAGCTCTTGCTCCTGCTCCTGCTCCTGCACGGCAGTTGCCGGCGCGCGGAAGTCGGTGCGTCCGCCACGGCCACGGCCGCCGCGGCGCGGTTCCTGCTCCTGCTTCGGAGCGGCTTCCTCGTCCTCCAGCTCCGGCGCTTCCTGCTCGTTGGTGATGGCGGCAGCGGCGCTGGCCATCTGCTCCACCTGCGCGCTCAGCGACGAAGGCACGCGGTCGCTGCGATACACATAGGCGCCGGATTTCTCGTCACGGCCGAATTCGAGCATGCCGCGCGCCTGCGCCTCTTCCAGCAGATTGCCGAAGGTGCGGAAGCCGAAATAGGTCTCGTTGAAATCGGGACGACGGCGTTTCAGCGTGTCCTTCAGCAGCGAGGCCCAGATCTTGCCGCTGTCGCCGCGCTCGGACACCAGCGCGTCGAACATCTCGACGACCATCTCGATCGCCTTCGTCTTGCGCTCTTCCAGCTCTTCCTTGCGCTTGTTGTTTTCGTCGGGCGCGCGCTTCGGCTGGGCGGCCGGCTGCCCCCTGCGCTCGTCGCGTTTGGCCGCGGCGCGCTTCACTTCGCGCACCAGGTCATCGTAGAAAATGAATTCGTCGCAGTTCGCCACCAGCAGGTCCGAGGTCGACTGCTTGACGCCGACGCCGATCACCTGCTTGTTATTTTCGCGCAGCTTCGACACCAGCGGCGAGAAGTCCGAGTCGCCCGAGATGATGACGAAGGTGTTGACGTGCGACTTGGTGTAGCACAGGTCGAGGGCGTCGACGACCAGGCGGATGTCGGCCGAATTCTTGCCGGACTGGCGCACGTGCGGGATCTCGATCAGCTCGAAGTTCGCTTCATGCATGGTGGCCTTGAAGCCCTTGTAGCGCTCCCAGTCGCAGTAGGCCTTCTTGACGACGATACTGCCCTTGAGCAGGAGTCGTTCGAGGACCGGTTTGATGTCGAATTTTTCGTAGTTTGCGTCGCGGACGCCGAGTGCGACGTTCTCGAAATCGCAGAACACCGCCATGCTGATATTTTCGGGGGATGAAGCCATAATGTTGTTCTCTGAGGAGGTGTGTGACTGACAATCCGCAGATTATACGCAACAACAATCAAATGACGTTTATCCCCACAAGTTCGGTGTGAGCGCGTTGGAATAGCCGGACACGAAACGCGACCGCTGGCCGCTGTGCGGATCGTAGGTGTGGCGCACCAGGGTGCCGATGTTGGCGCCGTAGACGTGGATGCTGACCGACACCTCGCCGGCCTGCGCGTTCGAGACGCGGTGGATGTCGCCGATGCGCGGCGAGACCATGTCGATCGCGCCCGGCGCCAGCCGATGGGAGCCGGCCGACAGCAACGCGCCGAACGGATCGGCGCTGAACTCTTCGCACAGTTCGGCGCCGCGCAACACGCCGACCATGCCCCAGACAGTGTGGTCGTGCAGCGGCGTCGACTGGCCCGGCCCCCACACGAAACTGGTCACCGAAAAGCGCTCGAGCGGATCGCAGTGCAACAGGTACTGCTGGTAGCGATCGGCGGAAGGCTCGGCGAACTGCGGCGGCAGCCAGTCGTCGTGCGCGATCAGTTCGGCCAGCAGCTCCCTGCCGTCGACGAAGATGCGCCGCTCCTCCTGGTCCGCCAGGCGGGTGAAGGAGCGGACGAAATCACGGAGGCGCGCGGTATTGGTCATGGTGCGGCCAATATAGCATGGCCCGGCGGCGTCACAGGCGCTCGACGGTGGCCTGGTCCGGCACGCCGTCGAAGAACTTGTTGATGCAATCCTGGAATACTGCTTCGTCGGGCGCGACCTCGGCGAACAGCGTCATCGACGAGTGAAATTTCATGTCGTCGGGCGCGCCGAAAATCTCCCCGACCTGCTTGTCCTCGATCGCCGCGACCAGCGCGCTGCATTCGCGCAGGCGCTGTCCGAGCAGCGGATGGGCGAGGTAGGCCGCGGCTTCGTCGGCCGAGGCGATGGCGAATTTCTGCGCCATCGCGCTGTGGCCCAGGCCGGCGATCTGCGGAAAGACGAACCACATCCAATGACTGGTCTTGCGGCCCGCCTTCAGCTCGGCGATGACGTTGCTGTAGACCGGCGCCTGCGCGTCGACGAAGCGGTCGAGGTTGAATTGCTTATCCATGGCGGCCTCCTTTCGGTGGAATTTTAGCGCGGGCGCATGCTAGAGTGGCGCGCATGAAACCCGAACACCTGCAACTGCTGCTGACGCGCGAAATGCCCTACGGAAAATACAAAGGCCGCAAGCTGGCCGAGCTGCCTGGCCACTACCTGGGCTGGTTCGCGCGCGAAGGTTTCCCGCGTGGCGAGCTGGGCGAACTGCTCGCCCTGATGTACGAGCTCGACCACAACGCCCTGCGCGGCCTGCTCGATCCGCTGCGCCGCTAACAACAAACGCCGGTGTCAGGTCTGACNNTTCGGACAAAACTCTGGTGTCAGGTCTGACATTCGGACAAAAGCATGGTGTCAGGTCTGACATTCGGACATTCTCCGTAAGAGCAGGCGAGCTCGTGTTCAGCGATGACGCATTTATGCTGCCCAAGGGAAAACTCAATCCGGATCAGGCCGTCCAAAATGTCCGGGAATGTCCGAATGTCAGACCTGACACCAGCTAGATGTCCGAATGTCAGACCTGGCACGAGCGAAATGTCCGAATGTCAGACCTGACACCAGCGATTTGGGGCTTAGCGCGAAACTGTCAGGCGCTCGCCGTCGCGCTGCATGCGCGCGAATTCGACCGCCGTCACCGCGGGGCTGAACAACCAGCCCTGCAGCTGGTCGCAGCCGAGGTCGCGCAGGAAGGCCATCTGCTCGGCCGTCTCGACCCCTTCGGCAACGATTTCCTGGCGCAGCTGCTGCGCCATCGTGACGATCGCGCGCGCAATCGCGCAGTCGTTTTCTTCATCGGGCAGGCCGACGACGAAGGAGCGGTCGATCTTGAGGGTGCTGATGGGGAATTTTTTCAGGTAGGCGAGGCTCGAGTAGCCGGTGCCGAAGTCGTCCAGCGCCAGCGCCAGCCCCATCGCCACCAGCTCGTTCATGATGGCGATGACGTTGTCGCTGCCGCCCACCAGCAGGCTCTCGGTGATCTCGAGCATGAGCTGCTCGGGCCGCACGTCGTGCCGGTCCAGCACGGCCTGGATGCGACCCGGCAAGCGGCGGTCGAACTGGCGCGCCGACAGGTTCACCGCCACCGGCGGCATCGCCAGACCGCTCTCCTTCCAGGCGCGGATCTGGCGGCACGCTTCTTCCAGCACCCAGCCGCCGATCTCGAAAATGAGCCCGGTCTCTTCGGCCAGCGGGATGAATTCGTCGGGCGCGACCATGCCGCGCTCGGGATGGCGCCAGCGGATCAGCGCTTCGGCGCCGACGATGCGCCCGCTGCGCAGGCTTACCTTCGGCTGGTAGTGCAGCTCGAGCTGGCCGCCGACCAGCGCGGCACGCAATTCGGTCTCGAGCCGCAGGTGGTCCTTGGCACGCTGGTCCATCTCTTCGCTGTAGAACAGGAAGCCGTCGCCCGAGCCCGGCTCGACTTTGGCCAGCGCCACCTCGGCGTAGCGCATCAGCGAAGCGGTGTCGGTGCTGTCTTCGAGGTAGATGGCGACGCCGGCGTGCGCGCCAACCCGCAGGCTGTGCGCGCCGATGACGATCGGCTGCGCCAGCGTGGCGAGCAGCTTCTGGGCGACGATGCCGGCGTGCTCGCGCTTTTCGATGCGCGGCAGCGCGACGGCGAATTTGCTGCCGTCGATGCGCGCCAGGATGTCGGCGTCGCGCAGGGCGACCCGGAAACGGCGCCCGATCTCGGACAGCAGTTCGCTGGCGACGTCGTGGCCGAGCGAGTCGCTGATGGCGCCGATGCGGTCGACTTCGACCACCAACAGGCCGCCATATTCGCTGGCGCGGCGCGCTTCGCTGAGCATCTGGTCGACCAGGTGGTTGAACAGGCTGCGGTTGGGCAGCCCGGTCAGGCTGTCGTAGTTGGCCATGCGCTGCATGCGCGCTTCGGCGTCCTTGTGCACGCTAATGTCGGAAAACAGCGAGAAGGTGTGGGTGATGTCGCCGCGCGCATCGCGCACCACGCTGATCGTCACCGACTGGGGAAACAGCTCGCCGTTCTTGCGCTTGCCGACGATCTCGCCGCGCCACGGTCCGTGTCCCTGCATCGCGGCGCGCACCTTGGCGCGCAGCTCGGCGTCGTGCACGCCGGAGCGCAGCAGGTCGGGCGTCTGGCCGATCGATTCGGCCGGCGTGTAGCCGGTGATGCGGGTGAACGCGCCGTTGATCGAGACGATCCGTTCGTGCGCGTCGGTGATCAGGACGCCCTGGTCGCTGTCTTCGATAATGCGCGCATGCAGGTGCACCTTGTCGCGCTCGCTGAGCGGTTCGGCCAGCGGCGACATGCGCGCCAGCATGCCGGCCGCTTCGCCGCTGTCGTCGTGGATCATCGACAGCGCCATCGCGACGCGGATCACTTCCCCGCTCTTCTTGCGGCGCCGCACTTCGACCGGCGCGCTGCCCTGCTCGATGATCAGGTCGGCGACGTCCGGCGCGTCGGCATCGTCGGCATCGTCGGCATCGAGGAACAGCGCGTGCCGCCCGAGCGCTTCCGCGCGCGTGTAGCCGAACAGCGTTTCGGCGCCGCGGTTCCAGCCGGTCAGGTAGCCGGCCAGGTCGAGCGCGAGGACCGGCTGGTCGCCAGGGTAAAACTCATCGTCCGCGGCGGCCGGCGACTGCGCCCCCGCTGCGGCCAGCGCCGCGTCGAGCGCCGCCAGCGTGGCCTCGAGCGCGGCGCCATGCTGCGCACGCGCAGCGCGCGCCAGCAGCAGGCAGCGGTCGAGCGCCGATTCAGCCATTTTGCTGGCCGGCGCTTTCGCGCATCGCCCCTTGCATCCAGCCGGCCGCGTCGACCATCGCCAGGTTGAAGTCGTCGCGCGGGATCTGCAGCGCTTCGAGCTGCGCGGCGACGCCATCGAGGTCGCCGCGCTCGGCGGTCTCGAACAGCATCAGCAGGGTGCCGAGGTCGCCCTCGCGCCGCAGCAGCGCGGCATGCACCGCTTCGCCCAGCGCCAGCGGCGCCAGCACTTCGGTGAGCGGCATGCCGAACAGCACGCCGAGCAGCGAGAACATGCCGGTCATGAAGCCTTGTTCCTGGGTGTTCTTGTCCAGCCCGCCCGCCCTGGCCAGCAGTTCGAGCGCGCGTGCGCGCATCGCCACGCGGGCCAGCAGCATGGCCGAACGGACGTCGCCCGGGCGGGCGGCGAACAGCATCAGGTTGAGCCAGCGGCGCAGCTGGGTGCGCCCGAGCAGCAGCAGCGCCTGCGAAAAACTGGTGATGCGGCGGCCGGTGCCCATGCCGAGCGAATTGACCAGCCGCAGCAGGTTGTACGACAGCGTCGGGTCGCGCCGCAGCAGCGCTTCGATTTCGTGGGTGTCGGCGTCGGCCGCCACCAGTTGCACCATCTGCAGGGCGTTCACGCGCGAGACGGCCTGCGCGCCGCTGGCCTTCGGCGGCGGCGCCATGCACCAGTCGCCGTCGACCCATGCCGCGGCGGGCGGCAGGTAGTCGCTGGCCAGGCCGTCGTCGGCGCGGCACAGCGCGCCCGGCGCGACGTCTTTCCAGCCGGCCAGCTGCAAGGCCGCAGCCACCGCCGGATCGGCCTGCGGCCGATAGAAACAGGCCAGCGTGCCGCCCAGGCCAAGGAATGGTTCGGTGTCGAACAGCGGCAGCACGGCGGCGTCGGCGCCGGCGCCGACGTCAATCAGCAGCCCGGCCGGTTTGCCGCTGCGCTCAGCAAGTACGCGAAAAAACACCAGCGGCGCGGGAGTCGAAGAGATCATGTCTTACTTGCCAAATCTATACAGTTAGTGGCTATGGTACCCTGAAATTATTGATTCTCGTCAACATTCATGTCGATGTGTGCATCTCTTGACAGTCATGCAAAATTTCCCTGTTTGCCAAATGGCCCGGCAGCGAGCCGCACAGGCGCTCGAACAAGCCGGCGCGCTGGATCCGCTCGCGCCACCAGCGCAGCGCCGCGCCGTCGTCGCCGCTGCGCCAGGCCACATAAAAGGTTTCGGCGGCGCGCCCTTCTTCCACTTGTTTTTGCACAAGCAGGCCGGCGGCGATGGCGGCGCGCGCGCACGGTTCGGGCAGGAAGCCGAAGCCAAACCCGGCGAGCTGGAACTGGTATTTGAGCAGCATGGTCGGCACCGTCAGCGCGTCCTGGCCGAGCAACAGGCCGACCGTGCGCGCCGCCAAGTTGCGCGCCGAGTCGCCCACCACGATCGCGCGCTGGTCCTGCAGGTCGGCGCGCCCGAGCGGCTCGCCGCGCGCGGCGAGCGGATGGCCGGGGGCGACCGCGAACACGAAGCGCATCTGGCCGATCGGCCGCGCGACGTAGCCGCCGCCCGCCGGACCTTCGCCGGCCACGCCGACCAGCAAGTCGACGCGGCGGTCGAGCAGCGCCTCCCATGGGCCGGACAGGGTTTCCTGCACCAGGCGCAGGCGGGTGCGCGGCGCCGCATCGTAAAACGCCGTCATGTCGTCGATCAGCGCCAGCGCCGAGAACATCGAATCCATGCCGATCGCCAGTTCGGTTTCCCAACCCGAGGCGACGCGCTTGACGCGCTGCTCGAGGTCGAGCGCCGCTTTGAGCAGGTAGCGGCCTTCCTTCAGCAGTTCGCGGCCCGCCGGCGTGAGGACGATGCGCGGGCCGTTGCGCTCGAAAACCTGGACGGCGAGATCGTCTTCCAGCTTGCCGACCGTGTAGGAGATGGTCGAGGGCACGCGGTGCAGCTCCTGCGCCGCTTTCGCGAACGAGCCGCGGCGGTCGATCGCGTCGATGATTTGCAGCGCTTCGAGGCTCAGTTTTAACATTCGAAATTTTCGATCATAGAGTGCGAAATTTTCCGTTTTTCAAATCCGGACGGAGCGCCTATACTGAATGAATCGTTGCGGCGCAGGGCAGAAAAGCACCGACAACCATCATCTAAATTATCGCACGCTATACGACAAAAATGGAGAAGAACATGCTAGAAGTGAGGAAAAGTGAAGAGCGCGGCAACGCCAACCACGGCTGGCTGCAGTCGAAGCATACGTTCTCGTTCGGCGATTACCGTGATCCCGACCACACCGGGTTCGGACCGTTGCTGGTGATCAATGAGGACCGGGTGGCGCCCGGCCAGGGCTTCGGCACCCACGGCCACCGCGACATGGAAATCATCTCGTACGTGCTCGATGGCGCGCTCGAACACAAGGACAGCATCGGCACCGGATCGGTGCTGCATTACGGTGACGTGCAGCGGATGAGCGCGGGCAGCGGCGTGCGCCACAGCGAATTCAACGGCTCGAAAACCGAGCCGGTGCACTTCCTGCAGATCTGGATCGAGCCAAACGTGACCGGCATCGCCCCAGGCTACGAGGAAAAGCACTTCGCGCCGGCGTCGAAGCAGGGGCAACTGCGGCTGATCGCGTCGAACGACGGCCGCGACGGCTCGGTGCTGATCCACCAGGATGCGGCGATCTACGCCACCATCATGCAGGCGGGCGAGCGGCTCGGGCATGCGCTGGCGGCCGGGCGCAGCGGCTACGTGCACGTGATCCGCGGCGGCGTCACCGTCAACGGCGTCGCGCTGGGCGGCGGCGATGCGCTGAAGATCAGCGGCGAGACGGCGATCGCGCTGGAGCAGGCCGACAACGCCGAAGTGCTGGTGTTCGACCTGCCGTATTAGTTGACTAGTCAATAATCGATGCCTCCCCCGCAGCCCCGCTGCCACGGGGGAGGCCGATTTCCGCTACACTTGCGGCTACAGCAATAGATCCAGAGATACCGCCATGCCCGTCACCGCCAATGAAGAACTGTTGGACTACGCCACCTCGTGCGCCCTGCCGACGCCGTGGGCGCAGTTCACCCTGCACGCGTTCGTCGAACACGCCACCGGCAAGGAACACCTTGCGATGACGCTGGGCGAGATCGGCGACGGCGAGCCGGTGCTGGCGCGCGTGCATTCGGAGTGCCTGACCGGCGACGTGCTGTTCTCGCAGCGCTGCGACTGCGGCGCCCAGCTCGAGGGCGCGCTGCGCAAGATCGCCGCCGAAGGGCGCGGCATCCTGCTGTACCTGCGCCAGGAAGGGCGCGGCATCGGCCTGGTCAACAAGATGCGCGCCTACCGCCTGCAGGAAGCCGGGGTCGACACCGTCGAAGCGAACCTGCAGCTCGGCTTTCATGCCGACGCCCGCAACTACGAACTGTGCCAGCCGATGCTGGCCCAATTCGGCATCAAGAGCCTGCGCCTGATGACCAACAACCCGCGCAAGATCGAGGCGATGGAAAAACTCGGCGTCAGCGTCGCGGAGCGCGTGCCGCTGCTGGTAAACCGCAACGCATTCAACAACAGCTACCTGAACACCAAGCAGGCCAAGCTGGGCCACCTGATGACGCCATTGGCCGAGGCGGTGGCCGAGGACGGCGAGCTGTAGGAGTCGCCGGACCGCGCCAAATAAGTTAAGCTGGCGGCAAGATACTCCGTCTTGTCGAAGGATTGCATGAAATTAGTCTACACCGCCGCCCTTCTCTGTAGTTTCAGCCTTGGCGCCATCGCGGCGCCGCAGCCCAAGCCTGCCCAGCCGCACGCGCCGCTCGCCGCCGCCACCCAGCCGCTGGCGCCGCCCGACGCGACGCCGGCGCCTGCCGACGCCGACACCAACGCGGCCCTGCCGCCGCCCTCGTCGGCGGCGCAGAAACTCTACTCCGCCGCCAAGCCCGACCTGCTGCAGATCCGCATGCTGCTCAAGAACGGGCGCAGCCAGTCGACCGTCGGTTCCGGCTTCATGGTCGGCACCAGCAACCTGGTACTGACCAATTACCACGTGGTGTCGCAGATGGCGCTCGATCCGGACGTCTACGCCGGCGAATACGTCGACACCGACGGCAAGCGCGGCCCGGTCGAACTGCTGGCAGTCGACGTGCTGCACGACCTCGCGGTGGTGCGCATCAACCGCAACGGCACCGGCGTCTTCAACGTGCCCGACAAACTGGCCAAGCTGACCCAGGGCCAGTACCTCTACTCGCTCGGCAATCCGCTCGACCTCGGTTTCGCCATTTCCGAAGGCTCGTACAATGGCGTCATCACACGCAGTTTCTACGACCAGCTGATGTTCACCGGCCCGATCAACTCGGGCATGAGCGGCGGCCCGAGCGTGACGGTGTCGGGCGACGTCGCCGGCGTCAACGTGTCGAAGCGGCGCGACGGCGAACTGGTCAGCTTCCTGGTACCGGTGCGCTATGCCCAGGAACTGCTGCGCAAGGTCGCCGCGCAGGCCGCCACGCCGAAGGACTTCAATCCGCTGATCGGCCAGCAGTTGCTGGCGCACCAGAAGGCGATGATCGACCGCCTGCTCGAGACGCCGCTGTCGACCAAGATGATGGGACCCTACCTGGTGCCGGTGCGAGAGTCCGAGCAGGTGCGCTGCTGGGGGCGTTCGAACGTGAAGGCCGAGGCGTCGTTCACCGCCGACACCATCAGCTGCTCGATGGAGTCGGCGATCTTCGTGTCCGAGTCGCAGCAGACCGGCCACGTCTCGATGACGCACCAATATGTGCGCTCGGCGAGCCTCGACAAGGCACGCTTCTCGGTGCTCGCGTCCACACTGTTCAAGGTCGAGAACATCGGCAGCAGCAAGGACACGCGCATGACCGGCCCTTCCTGCACCGAGCAATTCGTCGCCACCAAGAGCGTGCCGCTGCGCGCCGTCACCTGCGTGCGCGCCTACCGCAAGTTCGCGGGACTGTACAACTTCACCGTATTGACCGCCACCACCGATGACGCCAGGGCGAGCCTGCAAAGCCGCATCGACGTCTCCGGCGTATCGTACGAAAACGGCATGCGCACCGCCCGCGCCTTCCTCGAAGCCCTCGGCCGCCGGAGCAAGCAATGAGCGCGCCCTACTTCATCGAAACGCTGGCACGCAACGGCGACGTGCTGCACCGCCACCAGGTCGACGCGCTGCCGATCCGGCTGGGGCGCGGCTACGACAACGACTTCATCGTCGACGACGCCCACTGCGCCGCGCGCCACGCCATCATCGAATCGGACCAGGACGGCCGCATGGTGCTGCGCGACCTGGGCTCCAGGAATGGCGTGATCCACCAGGGCAAGCGCAAACTCAGCCTGGTGATCAACGGCGACACCGTGGTGCGCCTCGGGCACACCAGCCTGCGGGTGCGCGCGGCGGACTTCCCGGTGCCGGCCGAACAACTCGACCGCACCAGGCATTCGTGGGAAGGCGGCATGCCCGGCCTGATCGGCATGTTCCTGATCGGCGTCGTCGCGCTGGTGGCGGTGTGGCTGAACGACACCCAGTCGTTCCAGCTGATCCGCTACCTGCAGGCGCTGGCGTACGGCATCGGTATCGGCCTGGTGTGGGGCGGCGCGTGGGCGTTCGCCAACCGCCTGTTCGGCCGCCACGCGCGGCTCGGGCGCCACCTGTTCATCTTCGGTTCGGCGCTGGCGTCGGTGCTGATCGTGCAGGCGGTGCTAAGCGTGCTGGCGTTTTCGTTCTCGCTCGAGTCGCTCACCCGTTACGGCTCGCACCTGGTGATCCTGCTGGCGGCCGGCATGCTGTACTTCCACCTGTCGACGGTCAAGCCGAACAGCTCGCGGCGCTTCGCGGTGACCTGCCTGTCGCTGGCGATGCTCGGCTCCGGCCTGACCCTGATCAGCAACGAGCAGCGCACCGGGCGCCTGCGCTCCGAGCTGTTCATGTCGGTGATCCTGCCGCCGTCGATGAAAGTGGCGAAGGACCACAACGTCGACGAATTCATGGGCAAGGTCGGCGGCATGAAGGCGAAGCTCGATTCCGAGCGCGTCAGGAAGGTCAAGGATAACGGCACGGTCGACGAAGACGACGAGTAAACGTCGCGACGCGCATGACAGCACCGCGTGCTCCGGGTTTTGACAATATGCCAAGAATGGGCAATCATCGGCGCTTCTTCAACATGCCTTCGCCATGTCACTGAACCGCACTCACGCCACCTTCGGCTTCGCCTGGCTCCTGTTCTGGATGCTGATGGTGTCGGTCGCCGTGCAGGACTACCTCCGCAACGGCGACGGCGACGCGGTATGGCAGCCGATCCTCTGGGAGACGTCGTCGCTGGTGGTGGGAACCGTGCTGCTGCTGGTGCAGCGCCACTTCACCCAGCGCCATCGGCACCTGCTGGCGGCGCCGTGGCGCTGGTTCGGCATCCAGGCGATGTGGCTGCCGTTTTACTGGATCTGCTTCACGCCGCTCACCTTCGGCATCCGCCACGCGGTCTACGCGCTGGCCGACGCGCAGTACGCGCACCGGCAGTGGCCCGCGCTGTTTTTCTACGAATCGCTCAAGATCACCGTATTCATCGGCCTGTTCACGCTGATCCGCTTCGGCATCCTGTCGTACCAGGAGCTGCTCGAAGAGAAGCTGCGCACCGAGAAATCGAATGCGCTGCTGCGCCAGGCCCAGTTGCAGCGGCTGACGCAGCAGATGCAGCCGCACTTCCTGTTCAACGCGCTCAATACGGTGTCGTCCTTGATGCACTCGGATGTCGAGCGCGCCGACGCCACCCTGATCCGGCTGGCCGACGTCCTGCGCGCCACGCTCGACGTCAGCGAGTTGCACGAGGCGCCGCTGTCGACCGAACTGCGACTGGTGCGCGGCTACGCCGGGGTGATGCAGGCGCGCTACAGCGACCGGGTCGACATCGCCTGGCAGATCGACGAGGCCGCGCTCGACTGCATGCTGCCGGTGATGAGCATCCAGCCGCTGCTGGAGAATATCTTCAAGCACACCGTCGAGCGGCGCCGCGATCCGACCCGCATCGTCGTGTCGGTCACGCGCGAAGCCGGGCGGCTGCATGTGACGCTCGATGACGACAGCGGCGCGCTGACCGACGGCAACGCGCCCGGCATCGGCCTGAAAAACCTGCGCGAGCGGCTGGCGGTGCTGTACGACGGGCGCGCCAGCCTGACGCTGTCGCAGCTCGCGCCGGCCGGCGTGCGCGCGCGGATGGAGCTGCCATGCGCATCCTGATCGTCGACGACGAGCGGCCGGCGCGCGACAAGCTGCGCCGCATGCTGGAACAGGACAGCGGCATCAGCGCGATCGACGAAGCGCGCGACGGCGTCGAGGCTCTGCAGCGGATCGCCGATTTCAAGCCGGACGCCGCTTTCCTGGATATCCAGATGCCGGAGGTGAGCGGATTGGAACTGGCGGCGTCGCTGCCGGCGCCGGCGCCGCCGATCGTGTTCGTGACGGCATTCGACCAGTACGCCATCAGCGCGTTCGACGCCAATGCGATCGACTACCTGCTCAAGCCATACGATCTCGCACGCCTGCAACGCGCGCTGGCGCGGCTGCGCGAACGGCTGCAGGCGCAGCGGGCGGCGCTGGACCACGGCCTGCCGATTCGCCAACTGCTGGTCACTGAGCGCGGCGTGACGCGCGTGGTGAGGGTCGAGCAGGTCGGCTGGATCGAGACGGCCGACAATTACGTGGTGCTGCACTGCCCGGCCGAGCATCCGCTGATGCGCCAGACGCTGGCCGGCCTGCTTGACAAGCTGGGGCCAGGCTTCGTGCGTTGCCACCGGCGCGCGGCGGTGCAACTGAGCTGGATCGACAGCGTTGTCGCGCTCGACAAGGGCGACTGCGACCTGGTGCTGCGCGACGGCGCGCGCGTGCCGTGCAGCCGCCAGTACCGCGCCGAGGTCATGGCACGGCTCTAGCCGGCCCGGTTCGCCCCGGCGGCATCGCGCTGG
>CXWL01138917.1_pt1 | contig 13837 bp, 7 predicted proteins | sample 590931 | NCBI WGS metagenome assembly CXWL01 (sample SAMEA3498368, study PRJEB10139) | groundwater metagenome | biome: water well; material: biofilm material | place: Germany | collected 2015-04-27 | reverse complement strand
GGCAACCACGATTCGCCGGGGCGGCTGGAAGCGCCGGGGCCCTTGCTGGAAACGCTGGATGCGACCGTGATCGGCTTCGTCCCGCGCCTCGATGATGGCAGCATCAACTTGCAAAAATTAGTGGTGCCGATCAAGAATAAATCAGGCGAAGTCAAGGCCTGGTGTCTGGCGATACCTTTCCTGCGCCCCGGCGATGTGCCGCGCGTGGAAGAGGCCAATGATCCCTACATGGAGGGCATCACCGAACTATATCGGCAAGCGTTAAGCCATGCGCAAAACCTGCGCCAGCCCGGCCAGGCCATCGTCGCGCTCGGCCATTGCCACATGGTCGGCGGCGAGATCTCGCAAGAATCCGAACGGCGCATCGTCATCGGCGGCACCGAAGCCTTGTCGGCGAATATGTTTGACGCCAGCGTCGCCTACGCCGCGCTCGGCCATCTGCACCTCGCGCAAAAAGTCGGCCAGCAAGCCCATTTACGCTATTGCGGCAGCCCGCTGCCGATGTCGTTTGCCGAAGTCGCCTACCAGCATCAGGTATTGCGCGTCGATCTGGCCGGTGAAGTCACCACCGAGATCACCCCGCTATTCGTGCCACGCACCGTGCAACTGTTGCGCGTGCCGGCGCAAGCGGCCGCGATAGACGAAGTGCTGGCCGCCTTAGCCGCGCTCGATTTACCGCATACCGAAGACACGGCACAGCACGCCTACCTCGAAGTGCGCGTGCGGCTGGATGCGCCAGAACCCGGCCTGCGCGCGCGCATAGAAACTGCACTCGAAGGCAAGCCAGTGCGCCTGGCAAAAATAGAAACCAGCTTCGCGCCCAAGCAGGCCAACGACAGTGCGCCAGCCTCACTGGCAGAGCTGGAAAAACTACAACCCGACGACATCTTCGCGCAACTGTATCGCAGCAAGTATGACGCCGATGCACCACCCGAGATCACCGCCGCCTTTGCCGAAATCATGCTGGCCGCGCCAGAGGTGCAGCCATGAAAATCCTCGCCATCCGCGGTAAAAACCTCGCCTCGCTGGCCGGCGATTTCGAGGTCGATTTTGAGCAGGAGCCCTTAAAATCCGCCGGCCTGTTTGCCATCAGCGGCCCGACCGGCGCAGGCAAAAGCACCTTGCTCGATGCGCTTTGCATGGCGCTGTACGAAAGCACGCCGCGCCTGCTCAAAGCCGGCGGTAACAAGACCCTGCCCGACGGCAGCGACTTTATCACCCATCAGGACGCCGCCAATCTGCTCAGGCGCGGCTGCGCCGAAGGCCATGCCGAAGTCGATTTTGTCGGCACCGATGGCGCCAGCTATCGCGCGCGCTGGAGCGTGCGGCGCTCACGCGGCAAAGTCGGTGGCAGCCTGCAACCGACCACCATGACCTTGAAATCGCTGCCGGAGTTGACATCCATCGGCGGCACCAAGAACGAAGTCAAGGCAGAAATCGCCAGCCGCATCGGCCTCAAGTTTGAACAATTTACCCGCGCCGTACTGCTGGCGCAAAACGAGTTTTCCAGCTTCCTCAAAGCCGACGACAACGAGCGCGGCGAGCTGCTGGAAACCCTGACCGGCAGCGCCATCTACAGCCAGATATCGCGCCGCGCCTTTGAGCGCGCCAAGCTGGAGCAGCAAGAACTTGCGCGCATCACCGACAGGCTGGCCGACCAAAAACCCCTGAGCGAAACCGAGCGCACGCAACTCGAGCAGGACAGCAACGCCGCCAACGCCCAACTGGCCGCGCTAGACGTCAACAAACACAAACTAGAAAGCGCCTTGCGCTGGCATCAGGACGACCTGCGGTTTGCCGATAGCGAACAGGCAGCGCAGAGCCAGGCGCAACAGCGCCAGCAAGAACAGGCCGCAGCAGCCGAACGCCACGCCGCATTACAAACCATAGAATCAGTACAAGCCGCCCGTCCGCTCACCAGCGAGGCAGAACGCCTGACGCGCAGCATGCAGCAAGGTCAGCAAGCGGTCAAAGAGACCAGCACCAGACTGGCGCTTGCCGAGCAAACGCGATTGGAAAAAGATGCGCTACTCACCGCAGCGCAAACCGCGCAACACGCCGCTGAGCAAGCGCTAGCCGAAGCCGCGCCACAGCTTGATCAGGCCAAGGCGCTAGACGCGGCGATCGCCACGCTGATGCCCGCGCACCAGCAAACAAAGCAAGCGCAGATCGAAGCTGCCAACGCCGCCGCCAGCGCACGCAAAAACCAGGCAGACAAACAGGCGGAGCTAAGCAGCACCCAACAAAAACAGCATGCCAGCGAGCAATGGCTGGCGCAGCACGCGGCACTGCAAGCCCTGGCAGAAAACTGGCCAGCGTGGGATATACTCCTCAGGCAAGCTAGCCAGTCGCGCAATGAATTAGCCAACTTTAACCATATACTGGCCACAAATGCACAAAACGCCAGCGAACAGAGCGCGCAATTAGAGGCCAGCAAACAGGCGCTAAGCAACAGCGCCACCGCTCTCGCCAGCGCAGAGCAACAACGCCAGCAAGCCAGCCAGCAGCACGCCGCCATCGACGTCAGCCAGCTAGCGCAAACCAAGCAAAAATGGGAAGCGCGGCGCGAACAACTGAGCAGCGCAGAACAGATCGCGCGTACCCTGGCCGAGCACAACCAACGCCAGCAAGCCTTGCAAGCGCAAGCCAAAATCAGCGAGCAGGCGATAGCAACGAGCGACGCCGCAGCCGCGCAAGCGAATCAAAAAATCCCCGCACTGCATGCCGCACTGGCGCAGGCAGAACGCTCGCTGAAAAGCGCAGAGGCGGCCTGCGCAGATAACGTAGAAACTCTGCGCGCCGCGCTGGAACCAGACGCGCCCTGCCCGGTCTGCGGCGCACACGAGCATCCGTATCAAAGCGACAGTAATCCGCAGCTGCACGCCATGCTCGTCAAGCTGCAAGACGAAGTCACACAATGCCGCCAGCAAACCAGCCAGACCGAGCAAGCGCTGGCCACGCACAACGCAGAAGCGGCAAGCCAGCGCCGCCAGTTGGGCAATATCCAGGCAGAGCTAGCGCAGCAGCAACTCAAGGTGCAAGCGGAACAGCAGGCATGGCAAGATCATCCGATTGCAAAAGAGTTAGAGCAAAGCGGCATTAGTGCAGACTTTAAAGCCGACCTGCACGCCGCCTGGTTTTCCACCCAGCGCAGCACACTACAAACACAGGCCGATAGCATCGCGCAAACAGAGGCAGCCAGCCGCGCCGCACTGCAAGCCAAAGACGCCGCACAAGCCGCGTTTGAACAAGCCACGCAAGAGCACAATCAAAAGCAAGCCGCCGCCAGCGCCGCACAACAAGCGCTACAGCAAACCCAGGCCGCACAGCAAAGCGCACAAGAGCAAAGTCAGCAAAGCGGGCAACGCCTGAACGACAGCCTCAAGCAACTCGCCCCCGCTTTCGCCCAACTGGGCGACTTGGGCCAGGCCGGCGAAGACACCGCCAACTGGCAAGAGCAATGGCAAGAAGCGCCAGAGCAATTCCACACCCGCTGCGCGCACAACGCCAGGCAATGGCAGGATAAAAGCAAAGAGCGCGAACAGCAGCAACAGCGCCACGCCACTCTCAGCGTAGAACTGGCCGCACTGGCGCAGGCGCAGGGCAAGGCCGAGCAAGAACAGCAACGCGCCGATAAAGATTTCGCCAGCAGCGAGCTTGCCCTCAAAGAAAAACAGGCGCAAAGATTAGCCCTATTCGCAGGCCAACAAGTGCAACAAATCGAAGCGCAACTGAGTACCGCCAATCAGCAAGCCAAGAGCGCACTGGCTCTAGCCACACAAGCCGCCAGCGACAGCAAGCAAGAGCTGACGCGCTGCGCCGAAGCGCTGGAGCAAGCCAAGGCACGCCTCGCCAGCGACACAGCAGCGCTAGAAAAAACACGACAGGAGCTGGACGCATGGATAGCCAACTATCTGGCGACACAACAGAACGCAGAACCAGCGGTGCTAGACCTAGCCACGCTGCACCAACTGCTAACGCACGACGCAACATGGATCAATCAGGAACGCAATGCCCTGCAAAGCATCAGCAACGCCACCCAACAAGCAGCCACGATATGGCAAGAGCGCAGCCAGCAAAGACAGGCGCACCAATTGCAAAAACCAGTGATCGATACTGAATTGGTGGACGCAATTGCAGACACCGATGCTGACACGGCTGCAGATGCAACGACAGAAAACGATACAGCAGAAAACCCCGCAAGCTCGCCTATAGAATCAGTACAAACAGCGCTCAAGCAACTCAACACAGAGCGCCAAAAAATTCAGGCGACAGCCAGCCAACTGCACACCAGCATCGCGCAAGACCAGGCACGCCGCACCCAGGCCGCCGACATTCTCAAGTCCATGGAGCAGCAAGAATCCAAATACAAACTCTGGGGCAGCCTGAACGAACTGATAGGCTCCGCCGACGGCAAAAAATTCCGCAACTACGCGCAGCAATATACGCTAGACGTCTTGCTAGGCTACGCCAACCGCCACCTGCACGAACTATCACGCCGCTACCGCCTGCAACGCATCAGCGACACGCTGGCGCTGATGGTGATAGACCAGGACATGGGCGACGAACAACGCTCAGTCCACTCGCTCTCCGGCGGCGAATCCTTCCTCGTTTCACTTGCACTCGCGCTGGGCCTGGCATCGCTATCATCGAACCGCGTACGCGTCGAATCCCTATTCATCGACGAAGGCTTCGGCAGCCTAGACGCAGACACCCTGCGCGTAGCGATGGACGCCCTAGACGGCCTGCAAGCCATGGGCCGCAAGGTAGGCGTGATCTCGCATGTGCAGGAAATGACGGAGCGGATTGCTATCAGGATTTTGGTACAGAGGACGGCTGGAGGTCGGAGTTTGGTTGGGGTTGGATAGGTAGAAGATGTTTTTTGCTACACAAACTTTTTTATTTAAAAAAAATAATACAAGGAACAATATGGCAATGCTCTCGCAGGTAGTCGGAATAAAAGGGGTTGGCTTATTTCATAACACCGATCCATCTGTGAATTTGGATAAAGTAACGCTGATTTACGGAGAAAATGGCAGAGGGAAGTCCACGCTTGCTAGCGTTCTGCGGGCCTGTGCAGAAAATAGGATTGATGCGCTGACTGCGCGGCAAACTCTGGATGCAACCCAACAGCAGCAACACATCCATTTGTTATTCCGTGACGAAAAAGGGGTTGCTGTTCCAGTACAGATGAATGCCGGGACTTGGACGAGCAATGTGCCGGAGTTACAAATATTTGACGCGGAGTTTGTAAACCGAAATGTTTATTCTGGCATTGACGTCAATGCAGATCACCGAGCTAGTCTCCTTGAATTTGCGCTAGGGGAAGATGCCGTCGAACTGCGAAAAAAAGTGGATGAGGCATCAAATAAAATAACGGAGGCGACAGCAAAAATCACAGCGCAAACAGCAATTATCAAGCCACAAGCTGGCAATTTAACTGTCGAGGCATTCATCGCATTGCCGGCCTGCCTAAACGCTGACGAGGAAATGCACGTCTACGAAAAGCGAATAGCTGCGGCTAGCGCCAGAGACGAGCTATTAAAGAAAAAAATGCCTGTGCAAAGTGCGCTTCCTACATTCAATACCCCGGCAATTTTTGCAATAATGGCGAAAAATCTGCCAGATGTGAACGCGGATGCTGAGCGCTCAGTGAAATTACAACTTGCAAAATGTAATAATAAAGATCTAGAACATTGGGTGAGCCAAGGTGACAATTTTCCAATGGGTGACGATTGTCCTTACTGTGGTAGTGACACAAGAGATAACGTCTTAATTAAAGCCTATCGAATTTATTTCAACCAGGCTTATGCGACACTCAAGACCGAAGTAGCAACCTTAGAAAGAGGTCTTCAAAAGCGATTAGATGATGGTGTGATCGATGCGCTTGCGGACGCGTTTGACATGTCCCAAACAACTATGGAAAATTGGGCTCCCCATGTAGTGACCGCCCCTGTTGCATTTGACGCGATTCGGATGAAGATATCCTTTGCCGAACTACGAACTATTCTTGAGCCTCTGGCCATAGCTAAGACAAGACAGCCATTAGAACCGTTTGGCACGGATGAGCAACAAAAATTGGCTCAAGATGTTTGGGAAGTTGCGCTCGGTTATGTAATTTCAGCTAATCAAAAAATCGCAGATGCCACTCAGGTAATCGATCAATATAAAAAAGAACTGGCCGCCGAGGACGCCCAAGCTCTGCGCAAAGTTGTAGATGTATTAAAGCTTCGCAAACTCCGTCATACCGAAACAATTGTCTCTGATGCGGAGAGGCTTAAGCAATTCACAGTCGAAAAGAAAGCGGCGACTGATGAAAAAGATACAGCGCGAAAAGCGCTTGATGCTCTCATGATTAGTACTTTGAAAAAATATCAGGGAGAAATCAATACCCTACTGAATAATTTTAATGCCCAACTGCAAATTGATGCATTCAGCTTCGATTATCGTGGAGGTGCCGGCAAGCCTCGCACTGATTACCGTCTGAAGGTAAGAGGCCGTGATATCAGTCTTGCCAATGATGCAGGGGCTGGTTTTGGGAATTCATTAAGCGAAGGTGATAAGCGTTCTCTAGCTTTCGCGTTCTTCATTGCCAGACTTCACCAAGACCCAAACTTAGCCAGTCGTATTGTCGTGATTGACGATCCGATGTGTAGTCTTGATCGCAGTCGTCGGGCAGCGACGATTCGCCTACTCAAAGTACTTGCCAGTAATTGCAAACAACTGATCGTTTTGGCGCATGATCTACATTTTCTGCAATCGCTTGACGATGAAATTCATTCGCTGAAGGGTAAGGCAGCACTGCCACGTAGCTACTGCAAAATCACAACGGCACAAAATAACTACTCAACTTTTGGAGCGCTGAATCTTGCTGACGAGTGCTCAACACAATATGAAAGAGATCTTAGTCTAATCATGGCATTTGTTGCCTCCGATCCGAACCTGAACAATGACCACGTCGCATCGCGCTTGCGCGTTCTTGTTGAAGCAAGTTTACATCGTCAATTTCCAACACTTCTTGCGCGCGACAAGATGCTCGGTGGAATGATAAGCGACATCAAAAATTCTACCGCTCCGTGCCGACTTGCTGCGCTTCATTCTAGCGTCGATAGACTGCACGCATTAAACGATTATGCAAAAGGATTTCATCACTCAGAAGATGGTACACCACCAGATTTTACCGGGCTTGATGAAACTGAACTCCGTAATTACTGTGAAAGGGCATTAGCTTTTGTCTTGAGAGGTGCTTAAAGAATGCAATATCTCTTTAGTACTATGTACAAGTTTAAATAATGAAGGTTTTTTAAATTATGAATATTCAGCAGCAGAAATTTTCAATTCAAATTGCGCGCCAAGTGAGGGATCGTAATTTAACGAGTTCGGCCGCAGCAAAAAAAATTCACGACGATCTTGGAATCAAACTTGGTTCGGGGAAAATTGTAATCGAGGTCTATTTGCGCATGATTCAAGGTCTTGAATTTAAAAGGACACTTAGCGCAACGGATATGGATTTTTTTGTCAAAGCAATCGCGGACGAAGAGGGGGCTGCGACGTTAAAACTCGCGCTAGATGCGTTAAGGCAGCATATTCAGTATCGTCAAGAAAGTGGAATTTCTCAAAAAAAGAATATTGAGATCTTAGAAAAATACAAACAGCGTCTTGCAGAGATAAATGCGATAGAAGTCGATGATGTGGAAAATCTACATGAAATGTATATGAACTTCAGTGATGCCGTTGAGCAGGCGTTAAGAGATTCGGCAGAAAAAAGAAAAGTCAGACTCGCGAAGGCACGCCATATTCCCAAAAGAATTCTTAAGAAAGTTTATGTTTACGATCGAAATCCAGATGTGGTTGCTGAGGTGTTATTTCGCGCACATGGTGTTTGTCAGGCTTGTAAAGAAAAGGCACCATTTTTGCGTAAAAATGATGGTTCCCCGTATCTTGAAGTGCATCATCGATTGCCCTTATCTGAGAACGGTGAAGATACAGTAGCAAATGCTATTGCGCTATGCCCGAATTGTCACAGAAAGGGACATTTCGGATAGCCTCAACGACTAAAGGAAAAAAATGGCAGAAGAAGGAAAAAGAGGAGTCGATATAAGTGTCTTATTGGCAGCGCCAATCGGGGATATCGACCTCACGATTGGCACCGTTTTTTTGTATCAAGCAAACGAAACTGTACGAGATTTGTTTCGGAGCATGATCAATGAAACACCTGAACAGCGTGGTAGGAAAACACTTGCGCAGATCATTAGTTTAGAGAAGCGAACAAGGTGGCGCGCCAAGATCGTCCCCATACCCGATGAAATATTCTCAGCACTGACGGACGACGATATTGCGGCAGTGGCGGAGTTATTTCGGCAGCGTCTTGATAGGCATCGTGCCTTGCCAGAGAAGCCGTTCCCATCTATAAAACCACAGATTAACGGGGAATCAGCCTTTGTGTTCTTTGATCGTGTACTTGGAACTGACATAGCCATCGAAGATAAACATACCAAGACCCAAATAGAACGCCTGATGGATGCCACGAAATCTCCTGCATCCAAGCTTCTTGAACAATTGAATTTAAGCAGCAACAGGCTGGGTAACACCGTTCTTGAATTTGACAAGCTCAATTCTCAAACTATTGAGTTACCAGTATTCCGTGATCACGTTGGCGAAATGAATCAACGCATAGCGCAAGAGCGGAAAGAGGATCGAAAAATTGCACAACTAACAGGGGAAATGACCAAGCAGTCTGCGGAAATGTTGCAAGAACTGGTTAGTACTGCGGGAACCTTTCTAATTCGGTTTGACGACCGCGATCAGAAATCGGATAAACAAATTCGGGTACAACTATGGGTGGCACTTGGATCATTAGCATTGTCTGTTCTTTTATCTGGGTTTGGGGTTTGGTTCGCTGCGAAGTCGTACTACCAAGATGCCGAAAAAAACAAAGCAGATGATACTAACGCATTGACTCAAGCGGAACGAGACAAAAAGATTGATCGCCTACTAGATCAGAACAGCAAAACTTTGCAAGCTATTCAGACCATCCAAAAAGGTGAGACACAAAGTGTTGCGTTACCCAAGGCCGTGACACGCAATTAGTAGCAAAGCTCTGGGGTCACCCATTAGTCTCCGACTACATAAAAATGGAAATTCATGATGACAAACCCAGAAGAAAAATTTAAAAAAATTATATCTGATCATACTAATCACATTAATCAGATAGGCGACATATCGTCAATAATTCAAACACTATCAGAGTTGACCGATGCTTTTGACATTGACGATTCAAAAGTCATTACCTATTTGGTTCAAAAAATTCAAATAAGCTACTTTCTAGATTCTATTTCTGAAACAAACAAATCAATTGATCTTTGCCTAACTGCTAAACACTATTCTTCTGTAGAAGCACTTTCTCGTATCTCAATTGAGATGTCGATCAATTTGATGTATATCTTGAGCGGGAAGAATCACGGAAGATCAAAAGGTCTTATCAAGTACTACTTAGACAAACGAAGGAGCAACGCAAAAAGCTGGGCAATCGTTGCGACTCGCGACGGCATGCCTAGCGCAAAAGCTGCCGCAGAGTCACTCATTTCACATCTGGATGAAATGGAAACCAACATTGCTGGATTATTGAAAGATCCCATAGAATCTTGGCCCAAAAGCATACGAGACAAATTCGTAAAAACTGGCTATGAGGAGTTATATGCAACTTTGTTTGCCAGTGCTTCAGATTCCATTCATTTGCAGTCAGAGAATATTTTTAATCTTACAACCTGCATTGGAATACCTTTTGAGTTCAGAAAACAAACAATCGACATGCTAAGAATAGAAAAAGCGAGTTATGCAATCTACATGGCGATAAGTGCGACAACTTTTCAATACAACGCCTATATTGCGACTTTAGAAAAGTCTGAATTAGAAGAAAAAAGGATCGAAGACCTCATACATATTGCCGAAAAGCTTCAACTTCTGAATCTGATACATGATGAAGACAGTCGTTCTTCTCGTAACTAAACGAGTTTATCTTCTAAATTGTAGGGGGAAGCTCAGTCGGGGGCTACCACGTAAAGTCATCCGGAATCTGGAAGGCGGCATACGGATCATCCGCATCGATTTCGGTCGTCGTCTTCTTCACCCGCACCACAAGTGACGCATCGCGCTCGGCGATTTTGTCCGCGATAATCCGGGGCAGTAATTCTGTTTTTCCATCCAGACAGACGATCACCAGTCGGCCAGCAATCAAATGCGTCTGTACCTCTGCCGACACATAGATCTTATCGATCTTGGTACCGTGCGTGTAGTAATAAGCGATGTCGCCTGCGCCCTTGCTTTGGCGATTCTTTTGCACCANNGCATTGAGTTCGCGAGCGCGTTCGGCATTTTTACGCTGTACCTCAAGCGCGGCCAGACGCGACTCATCCACGCTCTCGTTGCCAGTCCGGCGCTCGACCTTCTTCTGCTTGCTCTTTTCCTGGTGGACCAGTTTGGCTTTGTTTTTATCGACTAGTCCCGCTTTTAAAAATTGATCTTGCAATGAGGCCATCATACAACTCCGTAAATTAAGTGCCATCGGTCCAAGGCAACGCTGCCGACCAACGGCCAGCCGCTAGCATAGCAAAATTTTCTATTCTGCAGCCTCCCATGTGCCATACGAGTTCTAAACTAAAGGGGTCAGCATCGCTTTCAATGTAAACGATGCTGACCCTTTTGATTTCGCTTTTGATTTCGCTTTTGATTTCGCTTTTGATTTCGCTTTTGATTCTTAATTTACTCTAATTAAATGACATACCGCGCGCCTTCTTACGCAAAAAAGCCGGGGCATTTAAATTGCCCCGGCTTTTGCTTCCCTGCGGTTTTAGCGCATTACACTTGCTGGATACCCGCCAAAGCCCAGCCGCCTTGGCCATTGACAGGCTTGGACAAGTTCCATACTTCGGAAAACCCTTCGGAAGGCAATGCCGGATCCTCTTTGATCACGCCAGTGAATTTGACGCTGGCCAGATAATCGTTATCGAGTGTTTCCAAACCAAGCAACTGGGCATCGACAGAGACCACATCAGTCACATTAGCCGACGTTCCACGCTCCTGGATTTGCATCTTGATTTCTGCATACATTTCGGCTGTGGTGAATTCGCGGATATCGTTGATATCCGCTTTGTCGAAGGCGGCCTGCAAGCGTATGAAATACATCTTGGCATTACGCAAAAACATCGGCACATCGAAATCAGCAGGAATCGTCCAGCTGCCCTGATCGGCAGCAGTGAAACCCGAACCAAATCCTGAAGCAGCCGCACCAGCAGTGCCAGCATTACCGTTGGCACCAGATTGATATGACATCGGTTCTACCCGCGAACCGATTTCCGGTAAAGCCGCACCAGCGCCGGCATAAGCGGGCTGTGGGGTGAATGCAGAAGCAGCGCCGCCAGCTTTACGGTTCTGGTACATGCGGAACAGGAAGAAGGCCGCGCCAGCCAGCAATAACATCGGCAGAATCGAGCCAAGTGCGCTCGCCAATCCGCCACCCATGCCCATCGACGAGAACATGGCGCCAAGCAAGGCGCCGCCGATCAGGCCGCCGACAATACCCTTCCATGGGCTAGCTGGTTTTGGTGGCGTAGCCGCCGCTCCTGCTGTCGCCGGTGTCGCTGGTTTGGCCTGGCTAGGCGCTGCCGGAGCCGCCTGACGCGAAACATTATTCGATTGACGTCCGGACGAGCCGCCGCCGCCGACCCGTTTCGCCTCAGCTTCTGCGACCACCATCGTCATTGCGCCAACCATCAACATCATCGTGAATAGAAATTTTTTCATCGTGCAAACTCCTTAATTAAGACCAAAAACCAGATTCAAACCAAGTTGCCTCTTCACTTTTGGAAAAGTAGGTGACGTGACTATACGGCCTGCGGATTGACAATAAAAGTCGAATATAGTTGATGAACACTTCGTATATTTCGATTGATGTCTTTTGGTTAATTTGCTTGTGAGGTGTTCAACACAAGCAGCTAAAGGGGGCCAACTGAAGCGCTCAGCATCGCTTTAATTTAAAGCGATGCTGAGCTTTTTGATTGCTTTTGATTGGCAAGGCCAAAAGAACGGATAATAGCGGCTTAGTTACTCTAACTCATTTTTAACGCTCTTTTGGCGCTCTTTTGGAACCCTCTCATGGAAATTAAGGTCAACTTTCTCGATAAGCTCAGGCTGGAAGCCAAGTTCGATGATTTCACCGTGGTGGCCGACCAGCCTATCCGTTATAAGGGCGATGGCTCGGCGCCTGGCCCTTTCGATTACTTTCTGGCCTCATCGGCCTTGTGTGCGGCTTATTTTGTGAAGTTGTATTGCAACACGCGCAATATTCCTACCGAAAATATCCGCCTGTCGCAGAATAATATTGTTGATCCGGAAAACCGTTACCAGCAGATTTTCAAGATTCAGGTCGAGTTGCCGGCGGATATTTCTGCCAAGGACCGCGAAGGTATTTTGCGCTCTATCGAGCGCTGTACGGTGAAAAAAGGGGTGCAGGCCGGGCCTGAGTTTGTGATTGAAGAGGTAGAGAATTTAGATGCCGATGCGCAGGCCTTGCTGACGCTCAATCCGGCTTCTGAAGCGGGCACCTATATTGCGGGCAAGGATCTGCCTTTGGAGCAAACCATCGCGAATATGTCTGGCTTGTTGGCTAGCCTTGGCATCAAGATCGAGATCGCATCGTGGCGCAATATTATTCCTAACGTGTGGTCGCTGCATATCCGCGATGCGCACTCGCCTATGTGTTTTACCAATGGCAAGGGCGCGACCAAAGAAAGCGCCTTAGCATCGGCTTTGGGCGAGTATATCGAGCGACTGAGTAATAACCATTTTTATGCGGGTTCGTTCTGGGGCGAAGACTTTGCCAATGCCGAGTTCGTGCATTACCCGAACGAGCGCTGGTTTAAGCCTGGCAAAAAGGATGCGCTGCCCAAAGAGATTTTGGATGAATATTGCCTGGCCATTTACAACCCCGATGGCGAGCTACGTGCCTCGCATCTGATCGACACCAATTCCGGCAATGTGGAGCGCGGTATCTGCGCGCTGCCGTATGTGCGGCAATCAGACGGCGAGGTCGTGTATTTCCCCTCCAACCTGATCGAAAACCTGTTCGCCAGCAATGGCATGAGCGCAGGCAATACGCTGGCCGAGGCGCAGGTGCAATGTCTGTCGGAGATTTTTGAGCGCGCGGTCAAGCGCGAAATTATTGAGGGTGAAATCGCCCTGCCCGATGTGCCGCAGGAAGTGCTGGCGAAATTCCCTGGCATTCTGGCCGGCATACAGGGACTGGAAGAACAGGGCTTTCCGGTGCTGGTGAAGGATGCGTCGCTCGGTGGGCAGTATCCGGTGATGTGCGTGACCTTGATGAACCCGCGCACCGGCGGCGTGTTTGCCTCGTTTGGCGCACATCCAAGCCTGGAAGTGGCGCTGGAACGTAGCTTGACGGAATTGCTGCAAGGCCGCAGTTTTGAAGGCCTGAACGATTTGCCTGCCCCCACCTTTGTCAGCAATGCCGTGACGGAACCGAATAATTTTGTCGAACACTTTATCGATTCCAGCGGTGTGGTGTCGTGGCGCTTTTTCAGCGCCAAAGCGGATTTCGAATTTGTTGAATGGGATTTCTCTGGTCATGGCGAAAACTCGAATGCCGAGGAAGCCGCGACCTTGTTCGGCATACTCGAAGAGATGGGCAACGAGGTGTACATGGCGGTGGTTGACCAATTAGGCGCCACTGCCTGCCGGATTTTGGTGCCGGGTTATTCAGAAGTGTATCCGGTCGATGATTTGATCTGGGATAACACCAACAAAGCCCTGTTGTTCCGCA
>CXWL01011154.1_pt1 | contig 13840 bp, 15 predicted proteins | sample 590931 | NCBI WGS metagenome assembly CXWL01 (sample SAMEA3498368, study PRJEB10139) | groundwater metagenome | biome: water well; material: biofilm material | place: Germany | collected 2015-04-27 | reverse complement strand
GTGACTGTCTCGGTAGCGGAGAGTGCGGAAGCGCTGATATTGGCGCAAGATCGAGCGCCGCCGCCACCCCCGCCGCCGCCGGAGGAAGTATTGCCGCTCGCGGTGCGCGCGCCGCCGCCGCCGCCGCCGCCAGCCCCGATGGAGGCCACGTCGACACCAACCGCGCCAGCGCGCCTGGTCCAGGTTCCGGACGCGGTGAACTCGTCGACCACGCATTTCGAAGTCGCATGCGACACAAGCCGCCAGCGTTGCGCGGTCGTGTCATAGAGGAACTTCGCCATTGCGTCTGGCGCGAGTTCGATATCGCCCAGCATGACGAACCGGTTCGCGGCGGTCGAGGCCGCCGAGGCGTTAGTGAGCAATATCGGGTTGGCGCCGACATTGGCGAGGAAGAGCACGCGGCCATCGGCGCCGCCTTGCAGGCCGGTGATCGCGCGCCGCGCATCGCTCGACAGGCGCAATATAGCCGCACCGGACAATCCGGCTGGGTTGTAGTCGTGCTGGTCGGCGCCGATCAGCGCGGGCGAAATGTCCCCTGCGAAGGCAAAGTCGGCGGGTGCGGCGGCGACGCCGAGGTCGCCCCAGGTCGTACCATTGAAGACCAGGGCTTTGTCGCTGTCCTTGCACCACGCGGTGAAGCCCTCGCGCGGAGTGATCGCGGTCCACGCGCCGTCGCGATAATAGGCAAGCGCGTTGTCGGCCATCGGCGCCCAATCGGCGCCGGTTTTTCCCGTGGGCAGGATGTACACCGATCCGTCAGCGGGGGAGGCGGGTTGTGTTGTCGTTGTGGCCGACGCGACCGCCATCTGCACCAGTGCGTCGAACAAGAGCAGGCTCTCGTTGACGGTAATATGCTTCTGCGCCTGACCGGCCTGCAAGAAGGGTAATTGAAGATTGGTAGATTGCTCGCTCATGGGAGAAGCTTAACCGCCCACGGACTCGGTCGGATTGGCGGTCGTGATTCGCTGAAATTTCAGCGACTTGGCGCGGGGCAGGGTGTAATCTATCCGCCCCTGCGTCCAGCGGCCCCTGCGACGTGCGCGTTCCCCAGAGGGCCGATCGGGAAGTAACGGCGCTTCGCCGATGCTTGCGCCAGGACTGGGAGGCTAGTTGACGGTGTAGCGCACGCCTCCTCCCGCGCGCACCTCCATTCGCTGGAACGCGTCGCCATAACCGATGACGCCAGCGCCGACGTCCCAGCAGCCTGCCGACACAGTGAACCGGTAGCTGCGGCCCGGCGGAATTGCTGCGCCATCCGGCAGGCGGTTCAAGCCATAAGTCGAAGCGCTGCAGGCCGAGATCAGCACCACGTCCACGTTGCGGCTCGATCCGTTGACGACCTCGATAATCCCGGTTGGCTCGCCTTCGCGAATAAGCGGCCCGCCGGTGATCATGCTCGCGCACGCGCCCAAGAGCGCCAAGCATGCAAGCGCGATCGTCATTTTTCCGAGTCTCATTGCAGCCCCCTGGTCCTATCAGCGCACCTCACTGCGCACGCAGTCTCCTCAACCATGCCGCCGTGCTGGCGTCCACCCCCGCTGGCGTTTGCCCGCCCTCAAGTGCTGGCAGCAGCGCGTTCGCCATTTCCTTGCCGAGTTCGACCCCGAATTGGTCGAAGGGGTTGATGCCGGCCAGCACCGCTTGGGTGAATGTGCGGTGCTCGTAGAAGGCGAGCAATGCGCCCAGCGCCTCTGGGGATAGTGCGTCGATCGCCATCAACGTTGACGCGCGATCGCCGGGAAACGCGCGATGCGGCTCGCCTGACGTTTTGCCGACCATCAGCGCGCGCGCCTGCGCCAGTGCGTTGGCGAACACCTTGGCGCGGTGGGTGGGCGGGCCCTCATGGGCGCCGGCATTGACGAGCAACTCCACCGGGATCTCCCGCACGCCCTGGTGCAGCAATTGAAAGAAGGAGTGCTGCGCATTGGTCCCGGCCGCACCCCAGGTCACGCCGCAAGCGGACCGCGCAAGCCTCTCGCCGTCGCGCGAAACGCCCTTGCCGTTCGATTCCATTTCCAGCTGCTGCATGTACGCAGGCAGCAGGCGCAGGCGCTCGGAATAGGGGATAAGAGCGTAGGATTCATGCCCGAGCGCTTCGCGATTCCACATCTGGATGGCCGCGGAAAGCGCGGGCAGGTTGCGCATGAACGGCGCGGCGCGGAAGTGGGCGTCCATTTCCTCCGCGCCCGCGAGCAGGCGGTGAAAGGCGCCGGTTGGGAGCGCGATGAAGCAAGCGAGGCTAACGCTCGACCACAGCGAATAGCGCCCGCCAACCCAATCCCAGAACGGGAACACATTGTCGCGAGGGACCCCCCAGGCCACTGCTTTTTCCGGCGCGGCAGTTGCTGCGGCGAGATGCGCGGGTCCCCAGGCGCGCACGAATTCAGCGTTGGCGAGCGTCTCCTGGGTGGTGAATGTCTTCGACGCGACAACCAATAGCGTGCGCGAGGGGTTGAGCCCGTCGATGGCGTCGCGCACGTCGGCGCCATCGACATTGGCCGCAAAGCGCACCTTAATGCCGCGAACGCGGTGTGCGCCAAGAGCATCGATGATGAGCCGCGGGCCTAAGTCCGAGCCGCCAATACCCAGGTGAACGACTGAATCCACGTCGCGGCGGATGCGCTGTGCAAAGGCGGTCATCTTGGCTTGCGCCGCGCGAACCTCCGGCGGCGGGTCACTGGCGCGCAATGCCCAGTGCATGGCTGAGCGGCCTTCGGTGGCGTTAACAATCCCGCCTGAGAACATCTTCTCGCGCCAGCCCTCGAAGTCCATCGCCTCAGCCAACTTCGCCACGGCCGCCAGCGCAGGCGCATCGATGCGTTGCTTGGAAAAATCCGCGATCAGATGTGGAGCGGCGAAGGTCATCGCCTCGGCGCGGGTGGGGTCGGCGGCGAGCAGATCGAGTAATTTGGTTCGTTTGAGGCGTTCGGCCTCGGTGGCGATTGCGGCCCAGGCAGGGTTTGGCCGGGTCTGGTTTTGATTGGCGTCCATGCGCGCGATGCTCTATCAGGCGGCGGCGATGGCGACAATTCTGGTCACGGGCGGCGCTGGCTATATCGGCGCGCATTGCTGTCTGGCGCTTGCGGCGGCCGGCCATAAGCCTGTCGTCTACGACAATCTCTATAACGGCCATGCCCAATTCGTGAAATGGGGCCCTCTGATCGAGGGCGACATCCGCGACGCCGCGCGTTTGAAAGCCGCGTTCGCCGAGCACAGGCCGGAACTCGTGCTGCATTGCGCGGGCCTGATCGAGGTGGGGGAATCGGTCAAGGATCCGGCGAGTTTTTGGGACAATAATTTCGCCGGTTCGCTGACGCTCCTGAACGTCATGCGGGAGGCGCAGTGCGCAGCCTTGGTATTTTCTTCCACCTGCGCAACGTATGGCGCGCCGCTGCGTCTGCCGATGGACGAAACCCACCCGCAAAACCCGATCAATCCCTATGGCTGGACCAAGCTCGCCATTGAGCGAGCCAGTCAGGACTTTGCACGCGCCTACGACATGAAATTCGCGCATCTTCGTTATTTCAATGCCGCTGGCGCCGCCCCCATGGAGGGGATAGGCGAACGCCATTCACCTGAGACCCACGCGATTCCGCTCGCATTGTTCACGCTGCTCGGTCGACGCGAAGGGTTCAAGATTTTCGGGGAAGATTACGACACGCGCGACGGCACCTGTCTGCGCGATTATGTGCACGTGCTCGATCTGGCGGATGCGCATGTGCGAGCGGTCGAGCGGCTTCTAAGTGGAGGCGAAAGCCTCGCCGCGAATCTGGGCGCCGGCGATGGCGTCACTGTGCGCGAATTGCTGGCGGCGATTGCGCGCGTCACCGGCAAAGACGTGCCAGCGACTGCCGCGCCGCGCCGCGCCGGCGATGCGCCCGCGCTTGTAGCCGACAATGCGCTGGCGCGGCGCGAACTCGGCTGGTCGCCCGGGCGCGGGCTTGACGCGATCATCGCGGATGCTTGGGAATGGCATGGGGAAGTTGAGAGCCGCGTGTTCGGGTGAGGCGCGGAGGCGGCCAAGCCCGCCATCTATTTCGTGCTTGTCTCAACCAATCTCGCCTTGCGCATGCCCTCGGCGGAGCGGGCCGCGCCTTTGGCTTTCGTGGCGCGGATGGCGTTGACCTGTTCGAGCGCGGTTAGTTTTGTCGGCGGAAAGGCGGCGTCGCTCAGGCCAAGCGGGGCTGTGCGTTCGCCCCAGCGCACAAGGTGCGCGCACACGGTAAGGCCTGCACCGAAGGCCGGCATGAGGATAAGGCTGCCGGGTTTTACGCGGCCTTCCTCGATCGCTTCGGTGAGCGCGACCGGCACCGTGGCCGCGCTCATATTGCCGTAGCGCTGCACCGTGAGCATGACTTTTTCCATGGGCACGCCGGCGCGACTCACGACCGCCTCGATGATACGCAGATTGGCTTGGTGGGGAACGACGAGATCGATGTCGTCGGGCGTCACGCCGCACTTCTTCATCACCGCCGCGCTGGCTTGCACCATGCCTTGAACGGCGTGGCGGAAAATTTCCTGGCCGTCGAAATCCCACGACGTGATGCCGGCGGTGACGTCGAGATTGCAATAGGCGGTGCCCATGCCGCGCACGCGCAACGTGTGGCGCACATCGGCGAGGCAGCCGAGTTGCTCGCCGATAACCCCTTCCTCGCGCTCGCTCGCTTGCACGACGACAGCCGCACAGCCGTCTCCGAACAGCACGGCGACATTGCGATTGTCCCAATCCATGAACGGAGAAATGATCTCGACACCGATGACGAGCGCGTTCGTGACGACGCCGGTGCGGATCATCGCAGTGGCGGTGGAGAGCGAATAAAGGAAGCTGGTGCAGGCGGTGTTCACGTCCATGGAGGCGGCGTGCTTGGCGCCGATGGCCGCTTGCACGCCGGAGCTTGCGTTCGGGACTTGTTCGTCATTGCTGCACGAGCCGTAGACGATGAGGTCAATGTCCTTGCCTTCAAGGCCGGCGTCGGCGATGGCGCGCTCTGCGGCGATGATCGCCATCTCAATGCCGCTGACATGGCTGACGCGGCGCTCTTTCATGCCGGTGCGCGTGGTGATCCACTCGTCGTTCGTGTCGAGGAAGGTGGAGAGATCGGAATTGGTGAGCACGGAAGGGGGCATTGCGGCGCCCCAGCCGGTGATGGCGGCGTAGGTCATGGGGGCTTGTAGCGTATGCTGGGGGAGATTGCACGCGGTTGCCGACGGGCGTTCCGCCTATAGAGGCGCGCGTACTTTCCGCTGGACACACATAACGTTACGCGGTATAAGCGGTCCATGATCCAGAGTTTCGCGGACATCGAAACCGAGAAGATCTGGTCCGGCGTTATGAGCAGAAAATTGCCGCCTGATATCCAGGCGACGGCGCTGCGCAAATTGCGGTTACTTAATCAGGCGCAAGTGCTGCAAGACTTGCGCGCGCCGCCAGCCAACAGGCTGAAGGCGCTGGTGGGGGAGCGCAAAGGTCAGCACGCGATGCGGGTCAATGACCAGTGGTGCATTTGTTTTGTGTGGGAGAAAGGAGGGCCGATCAATGTCGAAATCGTCGACTACCACTAAGGGCGCCTTGCTGCCGAACCCGACGCCAGGCGAGATTTTGCTCGAAGAATTCCTCAGGCCTTTGAATTTGAGCCAAAGCGAACTCGCGCGCGCGCTCAAGGTTCCCCCACGCCGCATTAACGAAATCGTACTCGGCAAACGCGCCGTGACCGCCGACACGGATTTGCGCCTTGCGCGTTATTTCGGCATGTCCGAAGGATTTTTCCTGGGGCTGCAGACGGATTTCGATTTGATGGAACGCAAGCGGGAGCTTGGCGCCGCACTGAAGGCGATCGCGCCGCGGGTCACGTGATGTCTTCCCAGCGAAGCCGTCGAACACGCCCATCAACGATCTTCAGGTAGGCAACACCGGGGCTGTTGCCCGCACTGCACCTCAAGGTCGCCCCACGCTCACATACCTGAACCCCTTCGCCGCCATCTCCGTGGGCCGGTAGATGTTGCGCAGATCGATCACCACCGGCGTTTTCAGCGCTTTTTTCATGCGGTCCAGGTCCAGCGCGCGGAATTGGTCCCATTCGGTGATGAACACGACAGCGTCTGCGTCCTGCACGCAATCATACGGGCCGGAGGCGAAGGCCACGTCCTTCAGCATGTCCTTGGCTTCTTCCATGCCCTCGGGATCGAACGCGCGCACTTGTGCGCCTTCGTCCTGCAAAGCCGGGACGATGTCGAGCGCGGGCGCGTCGCGCATATCGTCGGTGTTGGGTTTGAAGGTGAGCCCGAGTACAGCGATGGTTTTGCCGCTGACATTGCCGCCGAGCGCGTCGATGATTTTCTGCGCCATCTTCTGCTTGCGGGCGGTGTTTACGCGCACGGTGGTCTCGATCAACTCGATCGGCGCCTTGTGGTCGCGCGCGGTTTTCATTAGCGCCAGCGTATCCTTCGGAAAGCACGAACCGCCATAGCCCGGGCCCGCGTTGAGGAACTTCTTGCCGATGCGGTTGTCGAGGCCGATACCGCGCGCGACTTCCTGTACGTTGGCGCCGACCGCTTCGCACAGATCGGCGATTTCGTTGATGAAAGTGATCTTCATGGCCAGAAAGCCGTTGGCGGCGTATTTGATCAATTCCGAAGTGCGCCGTTCGGTGAAGATGATCGGCGTTTCGTTCAAGAAAAGCGGCCGATAGAGGTCGCGCATCACTTCGCGTGCGCGTTCGTCGTCTGCGCCGACCACAACGCGGTCGGGGCGCTTGAAGTCGCTGATCGCCGCGCCCTCGCGCAGGAATTCCGGATTGGACACGACGGCGAACTCAGCGTCCGGACGCTTCTTCTTGATGATCGCCTCGACTTCATCGCCGGTGCCGACCGGAACCGTGGATTTGGTGACGACGACCGTGTAGCCGTTCATGAGCGAGGCGATTTCCTCAGCCGCGTTGTACACGTAAGTGAGGTCCGCGTGGCCGTCTCCGCGTCGCGAAGGCGTGCCTACGGCAATGAACACCGCGTCGGCGTCGCGGATGGCGGCGCTTGGGTCGGTTGTGAAGGAAAGCCGCCCCTGTTCGACATTGTCCTTCACCAAATCCTCGAGCCCCGGCTCAAAGATCGGAATCTCGCCCTTCTGCAAGCGCGCAATCTTGCCTTCGTCCTTATCGACGCAAGTGACGGTGTGGCCAAAATCGGCAAAGCACGCGCCGGAGACAAGGCCCACATAGCCGGTGCCGATCATGGTTACGCGCATGGCTCAAATCTCCTGATTATACGCGCCGACTTCGGCGAACTTCGCCAGCCGTGGTTTCACTTCCTCGCGGAACAGCGCGCGCATGTCGTCATCGCTCGCCATGCTCTCCACCACGACCACCAGCTCAGGTTTGTTCGACGAGGCCCGCACCAGCACCCAGGCGCCATCGTCCAGCGTCACCCGCGCGCCATTCACGATGTTCACGTCGCGGATAGCGCGGCCTAGGATCTTGCCGCCTTCCGTTGCGAGGCGTTGGTAGTCGGCGACAATGCGTTCCACGATCCCGTACTTCTTCTCATCGTCGCAAAGGGGGCTCATGGTCAGCGACGTGAACGAGAGCGGTAGCGCCTTGCGCAGGTCGGAGAGTTTTTTGCCTGGATTACGATCGAGCATGGCGAGCACCGCCGAGGCCGCGACCATGCCGTCATCATAGCCCAGACCCAGCGGTTCGCGAAAAAAGAAGTGGCCGCTTTTTTCGAAACCTGCCAGCGCTTGGAGTTCTGTCGTACGCCGCTTGATGTAGGAATGACCGGTTTTCCAATAATCGACCTTGGCGCCATTGGTCTTCAGCACCGGGTCGATCGCATAAAGCCCGGTGGATTTCACATCGACCACGAAAGTCGCGTTCGGATGCGTCGCGGAAAGATCTCGCGCCAGCATTAAGCCAACTTTATCGGCGAAGATTTCCTCGCCCTCATCGTCGACGACGCCGCAGCGATCGCCGTCGCCGTCGAAGCCAAGCGCGAGATCGGCGCCGTGCGCGCGGACCGCTGCGGCCATGTCGTGCAACATCTCGCTGTCTTCGGGATTGGCGTTGTAGTGCGGGAACGTCCAGTCGAGCGCGCAATGAAGCTCGACCACTTCGGCGCCCATGCGCCGCAGCGCCTCCGGCGCGAAGGCGCCGGCGGTGCCGTTGCCGCAGGCTGCGACCACTTTGAGCGGGCGCGAGAGCTTCACCCGCGAAGCGACATCGGCGATGTGGCGTTCGCGCATGCCTTCGACGCGTGTGTAGGCGCCGCCCGCGCGCGTTTTGAAGCGGCCGCCGAGCACGATCTCCTTTAGGCGCCCCATTTCGTCGGGGCCGAAGGTGAGCGGCCGGTCGGCGCCCATCTTCACGCCGGTCCAGCCGTTTTCATTGTGGCTCGCGGTCACCATCGCCACGCACGGAGCGTCCAATGCGAATTGCGCGAAATAGGCGGTGGGCGAAAGCGCCAAGCCGATATCGAGCACCTCCATGCCGCCCTGCATCAGCCCGAGCGTCAGCGCCTGCTTGATCGATTGCGAATAGAAGCGGAAATCGTGGCCGACGACGATTTTCGGCGCCACGCCGAATTCGTGCACCAAGGTGGCGAGCCCTAATCCCAGCGCCTGCACGCCGAGGAGGTTCAGCTCCGGCGCCTTGGCGTTTCCAGGAATCCCGAACCACCAGCGTGCGTCGTACTCACGAAACCCGGTCGGCTTGACCAGGGGAAAATCTTCGAACTCCGCCGTGTTGGCGGGAAGGCTTGCGCGCGGCGCAGGCAGCATGAGGGTCAAGTCCAGAGCGAAGAGAAAGTCGGTGTTTGGGCGAAAGGGGACGAAAGTTCAATTGCCGGGGGGAGCTTCCGCCGGCGCTTCGGGCGGCGGCGGTGCGGCGACCGACACGCTGATGCGGGTGATCTCGAGGCCGTAGGCCTGGTCGGTCCCGTCGCTCAGCGCGCGCAGCCCGATCGCGTCCACGGCGATCTGGGGAGGCAGTTCGAAGCGCAGCGTGCCGGGCTGGGGCGGCGTGGGTTGGCTCACCCATTCCGCCGGGCCGATGCCCTGGACGCTCACCGCCAGCCCTGAGGCGGCGTTGATGGGGAGGGGCAGGTAGCTCACTTCGACTATCACCGGATTTCCTTCGAGCAACGCTGCGCGCTCGCCGGTGAGCAGAATGCGGGCGCCAAGTTCGGCGGGGGTAGGGGCTGGCTGGCCGGGCTTCTGGGCGATCATCAGGGACATTGCACGGCCCCAATAATCGCGCTTCACCGTCATATTCTGCTCTGCGCCCACGGCGGGGGCGTCAAACGCCGCGCCTTCGAACACGATTGTCTGCCCTTGCATCGCGCCGGCCGCGGGCGCGGGCTGCTTTGGCCAGGATTGCGGCCGTATGCTAACCGCGAACAGCGCGGCGGCGAGCAGGGCGGCAAGCGGGTAGAACAGCAGCGGGTGGAACAACCAGAGGCGCATTGGGGAATGGTGTAGCCGGGGCGGGGGCCGCCGCAAAGCCGCCAGCTGACGCGGGCCGCTCCAGCCACTAAGCTCGCGCCGATGCTGCGGACGGTCCTGATCTATGGTTTTGCGTTGGCCGCGGCCGCTGCGGCGCTGCAATGGGTCGAATACCACGTGTGGGTACGGTCCCATCCCGGCGAGATTTATCTCGGGCTGATCGCTGCCGCGTTCCTCGCGCTGGGCGTGTGGGTCGGGCGACGAGCGTTTCCGGCGTCTTCCCCAAGCGCCCGGTTCGAGCCAAACGTGGCCGCGCAGAGGTCGCTGGGGATAAGCGCGCGCGAGTACGAGGTGCTTCGTCAGCTGGCGGCCGGGCGCTCGAACAAGGAAATCTCGAACCTGCTTTCCGTATCTCCCAACACGGTCAAAACGCACGTCGCTCGCTTGTTTGAGAAGCTTGAGGCCGCGCGCCGAACAGAAGCGATCCTCAAGGCCAGAGAACTCGGATTGATCCCATGATTTCTAGGTGATTTCAGCCAAATCACCCTTTTGGGCGATTGTTCGCCACTGCGGCCTGTGGTCTCCAGGCCTTTGACAACAGGAGCGGTGGAACATGGCGAAAGTGCTTGGCGTCGGTGGGGTGTTCATCAAGGCGCGTGACAAAGATGCGTTGCGGGAATGGTATTCGCGCGTGCTCGGCGTTGCGCCGACGGAATGGGGCGGGACCTGGTTCCCTGCCGCGGATTTCGCTGCTCAGCCGGGCGCGGGGACGGTGTTCAACATCATGGGGGACGGCAGCTACATCGAGCCATCAACGCATGACTTCATGCTCAACCTTGTCGTCGATGACCTCGACGGCACGCTCGACCGCTGCAAGCAGCATGGGGTCGAGCCGGTGAAGTTGTTTCCGGAAGAGGCAAACGGCCGTTTCGCCCACATCATGGACCCCGAAGGCCGCAAGATCGAGCTGTGGGAACCGAAACCATTCAACGGCTGAAACAGGGGATCATCATGTTGCGACCTATTCTGACTTATGGCGCCATCGCTGGTTTGATCGTCATCGCGCCGACATTCGCTTATCTCCTGCTTGCGAAGCCGGATATGTCCGACCATTCGGTGCTGCTTGGCTACAGTATCATGCTGCTGGCGCTGTCGACGATTTTCGTTGCGGTCAAGGGATATCGCGATAACGCGCTTGGGGGCGTCATCAAATTCCTGCCCGCTTTTCTCATGGGGCTGGGGATCAGCGTCGTCGCCGGCGTGATTTATGTCGTTGGTTGGGAAGTCTATATGGCCTTGACCAATTACGCATTCGCCGGCGCTTATGGCGAGTCCATGGTCGCGGCCGCGCGTGAGCGGGGCGCCTCGGCTGCGGAAGTCGAGCGTCTGGCGGCAGAAATGGCGACCTTCGCGGAACAGTACCGCAACCCGCTGGTCCGGCTGCCGATGACATTCATCGAGATATTCCCGGTTGGGCTGTTGATTTCCCTCATCTCAGCGGCGCTGTTGCGCAACAGCCGGTTTCTGCCGGCGCGCGCGCCCCCAGCGTCTTGACGCGCGCCGCCGACGTGGCGAAGCAAGGCCATGACCTATCTCGCCTTGCTTCGCCATGGCCAAAGCCAATGGAACCTCGAAAACCGCTTTACCGGCTGGGTTGATGTCGACCTGACGCCCAAGGGCGAAGCAGAAGCCCGCCGCGCCGGCGAATTGCTGGCCGGGTCGGGCATAGCGTTCGACAAGCTCCACACCTCGGTGCAGACGCGCGCCATCCGCACCGGCAATCTGGCGCTGGAAACAGCTGGGCTGAACTGGCTGCCGGTGGCGCGCTCGTGGCGACTGAACGAGCGCCATTACGGCGCTCTCACCGGCCTCAACAAGGCCGAGACCGCGGCAAAGCATGGCGAGGAGCAAGTCAAGATTTGGCGGCGCTCCTACGACACGCCACCGCCGCCGCTCGATGCTTCGAGCGAGCACGATTTCTCCAAGGATCGCCGCTATGCGGGCGTGGAGAACTTGCCGCGCACTGAGTCACTGAAACTAACGTTAGAGCGCGTGCTGCCCTATTGGAACGAAGCCATCGCGCCTGATCTCCGCGCTGGGAAAAACCTGGTCGTCGCCGCCCACGGAAATTCGCTGCGTGCGATCGTGAAGCATTTGTTTGGCGTTGCGGACGAGGAGATCGTCCATGTGGAAATGCCGACGGGCAATCCGCTGCTGATCGAGCTGGATGCTGGGCTCCGGCCCGTTTCCGCGCGCTATCTGGATGAAGCGCGGGCGGAGAAATTGCCGGGGCTGCCGGGATGAGCGCGGTAGCGCCGTGCAACCCTCTCCCCTTGAGGGGAGAGGGTGTCGCGAAGCGACGGGTGAGGGGAATGGGCTCTATCCGGAGCGCGCGCAGACCCCTCATCCGGCCCTACGGGCCACCTTCTCCCCTCAAGGGGAGAAGGTCAGTTCCGCGCCTATGACCGCCGCCGCCCACATGTCCCGCGCGCTGGCTCTCGCCGCCGCGCAAGTCGGCCGCACCGGGGAGAACCCCAGCGTCGGCTGCGTCATCGAGAAGGAGGGCGCCGTCATTGCCGAAGCCGCTACAGCAGAAACTGGCCGCCCGCACGCGGAAGAGCAAGCGCTCGCGCAAGCCGGCGAAGCCGCGCGCGGCGCGACGGCTTACGTCACGTTGGAGCCTTGCGCCAAACGCACGAGCGGCGCGCATTCATGCGCGGATCTTCTGATCCAAGCGGGCGTTGCGCGCGTCGTGGTCGCCGCGCGCGATCCCCACCCGTTTGCCTCCGGCGTGGGCGTCGAGCGTCTGCGCGCGGCGGGGATCGGCGTTGAAGTCGGGCTTTTCGCGGATGAAGCGCGCGCTCAGAACGCGGACTTTTTTGCGAGGTGGGGCGACTAGTGTGGCGAATCTGGAATTTGCAAGGTCATGCTGTGTCGCCGCGATCCCGCACGGGTGTTGGCAAACCACAACCTTTACCAGCGCGCTGCGCTTTGTCGGGCCCGACCGCACCCCGTGGTGCGCGGCGGGCCGATGAACGGCGTCGCCTTCTAGGCATACATCCTAGTCCGCNNCATCTCGCAATTGCCCTCGAGCACTGGGCGACCGTCGTTTGGCGCACCGGAATAGCCGCTGACGTAGCAATCTTCGACCCATTCGGCGACATTGCCGGTCATATCGAACAGGCCAAACGCGTTGGCGGCATGCGAACCGACTTCACTGGTTCGGCCCGCGCTGACCTTGCTCGCATCGTATTGCGGTCCCCACCAATAAGCGCCCGCTGCGCCGCCTCTGGCGGCATATTCCCACTCCGCTTCCGAGGGCAGTCGATAGGTGCGCCCGGTGCGTTGGCTAAGCCATTGCACATAAGCCTGCGCGTCGCTCCACGACACCATCAGCGCTGGGCGAGCGCCGCGCCCCCAACCACGATCTGGCGGGGTGTAGCCGCTGCAGCTGCCCGCCGCGTAGCACGCATCCCATTGCGCGAGCGTGACTTCGTGGGTGCTGATGGCGAAAGCTGAAACTTGCACATCGCGTTGTTGACCCTCCCAAGCGCGACGACCAGGTTCGCTCTCTGGCGAGCCCATGCGAAACGCGCCGCCAGTCAAGCGCTTCATTTCTGGGCAGCCTTCGCAATCGCTGAACAGGGTCGCCGCTGCCGGCTGCGGCGTTTGCGGCGCAGGAGTTTGCGTGACCTCAGCGATTACGCCCGCTTGATATTGTTGCCAGAAGTAGAATCCCGCGGCGCCCGCGGCAATCAAAGCGACCAACCCGAACAACAGGCCGCCAACGCCGCCTTTCTTTTTTTTGGTCTTGCGCTCCTTCGAGGGCGCCTTCTCCTTGGCTGTCTCCGCGGCCGCTGCAGCCTCGATGTTGCGCTTGCGGTCCACATGTTCGCGCACGTCCGCGATGAATGCCAACCAGTTGGCGTCGGTCAAATCGCCCTGCCAATTGGTGAGATCGGCGGTCTGGATCAGTTCGAACATGATCGGGCGCTCGCACGGCTCGATCATCACCGGGATCAGCGCCGATTTACGCTCGCCGAGCGTCGCTTCCGCGCGCACCCATTTTGACTGCACCGATCGCGAAGACCACAGCACCACGACCGCCCAAGCGTCACGCAATTGTTTTTCGGTGACCTCATCATAGGTCTGTCCGGCGCGTAGGACAGTATCCCACCAGACCTGAAAACCCGCCCCCTGCAAGGCCTCGGCGATAACCTTCGCCTTGGGCTGATCCTCACGATTATAAGAAAGAAAGACGTCCGCCACCCGCCACCTCTTGCCGGTTCCTAACAGAGATTTAACCGCGTTGGAATGGCCGTTCCCAGTGCTGGCAGGTTCATGAGATGCAGCCGCGCTTCCCCATTTCAATGAATCGCTTGCCCAGCCTTCAAGTTAGCGCAGGAGCAA
>CXWL01112846.1_pt1 | contig 13845 bp, 11 predicted proteins | sample 590931 | NCBI WGS metagenome assembly CXWL01 (sample SAMEA3498368, study PRJEB10139) | groundwater metagenome | biome: water well; material: biofilm material | place: Germany | collected 2015-04-27 | reverse complement strand
GATGGTCGACGCGCGCAACGACTACTGGATGCCGATGGACCAGTACATCGGCGGCATCGAGCACGCCGTCATGCACCTGCTGTACGCGCGCTTCTGGACCAAGATCATGCGCGACCTCGGCCTGGTCAAGTTCGACGAGCCCTTCGTCAACCTGCTGACCCAGGGCATGGTGCTCAACGAGACCTACTACCGCGAAGACGAAGCGGGCAAGAAGAGCTGGTTCAACCCGGCCGACATCGACCTGTCGCTCGACGACAAGGGCCGCCCGCAAGGCGCGCTGCTGAAAGCGGACGGCAAGCCGGTCCAGATCGGCGGCACCGAGAAGATGTCGAAGTCGAAGAACAACGGCATCGACCCGCAGGCGCAGATCGGCCAGTACGGCGCCGACACCGCGCGCCTGTTCACCATGTTCGCCTCGCCGCCGGAGCAGACGCTCGAGTGGTCCGACAGCGGCGTCGAAGGCGCCAGCCGCTTCCTGCGCCGCGTCTGGGCGTTCGCCTACGCGCAGTCGCCGCGCATCGCCGTCGAACTGGCCAATCCGTCGAAGGAAGCCCTCGGCGAAGCGCACAAGACGCTGCGCCGCGAACTGCACAAAATCCTGCAGCAGGCCGACTATGACCTCAAGCGCATCCAGTACAACACCGTGGTGTCGGCCTGCATGAAGATGCTCAACACGATGGAGTCGGCCAAGCTCGAAGAGAGCGCCGCGACGCACTCGGTGATCGCCGAAGGCCTGTCGATCTTCCTGCGCGTGCTCAACCCGGTGGCGCCGCACATCACCCACGTGCTGTGGGAAGAACTGGGCTACGCCAAGGTGCATGGCGACATCCTCAACGCGCCGTGGCCGCAGGTCGACCCGCAAGCGCTTGAGCAGGCCGAGATCGAGATGATGATCCAGGTGAACGGCAAGCTGCGCGGCTCGATCATGGTGGCCAAGGATGCCGACAAGGCGGCGATCGAAGCGCAGGCGCTCGCTTGCGAAGCGGTGCAGAAGTACATCGAGACGCCGCCGAAAAAGGTGATCGTCGTTCCCGGCAAATTGATCAGCATCGTGGTCTGACCGATGAACGCCCTGCGATCGATCACCTTGCGCGCCGGCGCCATGCTGCTGCTGGCGGTGGCGCTGTCCGCCTGCGGCTTCCAGCTGCGCGGCTCCAACGGCCAGTACCACATGCCGTTCCAGAGCATCTACCTCGGCTTTGCCGAGGCGTCGCCGCTCGGCACTGAGCTCAAGCGCAACCTGCGTGGCGGCGATGCGGTGGTGGTNNATCCTCTCGCTCAACAGCCAGGGCCGGGTGCGCGAATACCTGCTCACCTACACGCTGGTGTTCCGCGTGCGCGACGCCAAGGATGCCGAGCTGCTCGGCGCCACCGAGATCAGCCTGAAGCGCAGCATCGCGTTCAACGAGAACCAGACGCTCGCCAAGGAATCGGAAGAAGCGCTGCTGTACCGCGACATGCAGTCCGACCTGGTGCAGCAGATCCTGCGCCGGCTCGCGGCAATCAAGCGGGCATAAACGATGCAACTGCGCGTTGACGGACTCGAAGGACACCTCGCCAAGACGATCGCGCCGCTGTACGTGATCAGCAGCGACGAGCACCTGCTGGCGCTGGAAGCGGCCGACAAGATCCGCCGCGCCGCGCGCGCCAACGGCTACTCGGAGCGCGACGTTCTCACCGTCGAGCGCAATTTCAAGTGGGGCGAACTGCTGGCGGCGAACAACGAGATGTCGCTGTTCGGCGACAAGAAGCTGATCGAGCTGCGCATCCCGACCGGCAAGCCGGGCAAGGACGGCGGCGCCGCGCTGCAAAGCTACGCCAAGGACCTCAGCCCCGACAACCTGACCCTGATCACGCTGCCTAAGCTGGACTGGCAGACCGCCAAGGCGGCCTGGGTCAGCGCCTTGCAGCAGGCCGCGGTGTACATCGAGATCCCGATCATCGAACGCGCCGCGCTGCCCGGCTGGATCGGCACGCGGCTGGCCGCGCAGGGACAGAGCGCCGACCGCCCGAGCCTCGACTTCATCGCCGACCGCGTCGAGGGCAACCTGCTGGCGGCGCACCAGGAAATCCAGAAACTGGGCCTGCTGCACGAGCCCGGCAAGCTGGCGTTCGAGCAGGTCCACGACGCCGTTCTCAACGTCGCGCGCTACGACGTCTTCAAGTTGTCCGAAGCGATGCTGGCCGGCGATCCGGCGCGGCTGGTGCGCATGCTCGAAGGCCTGAAGGGCGAAGGCGAGGCTTTGCCGCTGGTGCTGTGGGCGGTCGCCGAAGAAATCCGCACGCTGTTAAAATTGAAGGCCGCGATGGCGCAGGGCCGACCGCTCGGCGCGCTGCTCAAGGAATACCGCATCTGGGGGCCGAAGGAACGCATGATGGAGCCGGCGCTGCGCCGCATCCCGCTGGCCGTGCTGGAACAGGCGCTGCAGGATGCCGCCCAGGTCGACAAGATGATCAAGGGCCTGCGCGCCAAGGCCTTCGCCGGCGACGCATGGGACGCGATGCTGCAACTGGCCCTCAAAGTGGCGCGCTGACTCAACCGAAAAGCACAATCATGAACATCCCCGAATACATGGAACAGGTAGGCCGCCAGGCGCGCGCCGCTTCGCGCGCGATGGCGCGTGCCGACAGCGCCACCCGCAACCGCGCGCTGCTGCTGATCGCCGAGGCGATCGTGCGTGACAGCGCCAAGCTGCGCGCCGCCAACCAGCGCGACCTCGACGCCGCGCGCGCCGCCGGCCTGGCGCCGGCGATGGTCGACCGCCTCGAACTGTCGGAAGGCGCGATCGCCACCATGGTCGAAGGCCTGCGCCAGATGGTCGCGCTGCCCGATCCGATCGGCGAAATCTCCAACATGAAATTCCGCCCGAGCGGCATCCAGGTCGGCCAGATGCGCGTGCCGCTCGGCGTCATCGGCATCATCTACGAAGCGCGGCCCAACGTCACGGTCGACGCGGCGGGCCTGTGCATCAAGAGCGGTAATGCCACCATCTTGCGCGGCGGTTCGGAAGCGATAGAGTGCAACCGCGCGCTGGCCGCCATCGTCGCCGAGGGCCTGGCCGGCGCCGGCCTGCCCGCGCATGGCGTGCAGATCGTCGACACCATCGACCGCGCCGCCGTCGGCGCCATGATCACCATGCCGCAATACATCGACGTCATCGTGCCGCGCGGCGGCAAGGGGCTGATCGCGCGCCTGATCGACGAGAGCACGGTACCGATGATCAAGCACCTCGACGGCATCTGCCACGTCTACATCGACGCCAAGGCCGACCTGGCGAAAGCGCTGCCGATCGCCTTCAACGCCAAGTGCCACCGCTACGGCACATGCAACACCATGGAAACGCTGCTGGTCGACCGCGCCGTCGCCGCCGCCGTGCTGCCGAAGCTCGCCGCGCTGTACCTCGAAAAGCAGGTCGAGCTGCGCGCCGATCCGGAAGCGCACGCGATCCTGGCCGGCTACCCGCACCTGGTCGCCGCCACCGAAGAAGACTGGAGCACCGAGTACCTCGCGCCGATCCTGGCGGTGAAGGTGGTGGCCGGCATCGACGAGGCGATCGAACATATCAACACCTGGTCGTCGCATCACACCGAAGCGATCATCACCGAGGACTACACCGACGCGCTGCGCTTCCTGCGCGAAGTCGATTCCGCCTCCGTCATGGTCAACGCCTCGACGCGTTTCGCCGACGGCTTCGAATACGGCCTGGGCGCCGAAATCGGCATCTCGAACGACAAGCTGCACGCGCGCGGCCCGGTCGGCCTGGAAGGGCTCACCTCCCTCAAGTACGTCGTGTTCGGGCACGGCGAGATTCGCAGCTGATACTGCAGCTGACCCCAACCAAGGACCCTATGCTCTGGATCAAAGCCTTTCACATCGTCTTCATCGCCTCGTGGTTCGCCGGCCTGTTCTACCTGCCGCGCATCTTCGTCAACCTGGCGCAGGAAACCGAGACCGTCGCCACCGCGCGCCTGCTGCTGATGGGGCGCAAGCTGTACCGCTTCATGTCGATGCTGATGATCCCGGCGCTTGCGCTGGGCGTCTGGCTGTGGCTCGGCTACGGCTTCAAGGGCGGTTGGCTGCATGCCAAGCTGGCGCTGGTGATCCTCGCGATCGGCTATCATCATGCATGTGGGTCGCTGCTGAAAAAATTCGAAAACGGCGCCAATCGCCGCCCGCATACCTGGTACCGCTGGTTCAACGAAGTGCCCGTGCTGCTGCTGCTTGCGATCACGATCCTCGTTGTCGTCAAACCGTTCTGATGGAGCTGCGATGAGCAAGACCATCCAGTATTTCCTGGCCCCGCACTCGCCCTGGGCTTACCTCGGGCACGAGCGCTTCGTCGCGATCGCCAGGGCGGCCGGCGCGCAAGTCGAGATCAAGCCGTTCGACGTCGCCAAGGTGTTCGCCGCCTCGGGCGGGCTGCCGCTGTCCAAGCGCCCGCCGCAGCGCCAGGCCTACCGCCTGCTCGAACTGGCGCGCTGGTCCGAACTGCTGCAACTGAAGCTCAACCCGCAGCCGACCTTCTTTCCGATCCCGCCCGACGCCGCGGCGAAACTGATCATCGCCACCCGCACCAGCCTCGGCGGCGACGCCGCGCTGGAAGTGGCCGGCGCCATCATGCGCGCGCTGTGGGCCGACGACAAAAACATCGCCGATGACGACACGCTGGCGCAAATCGCCAGCGGCTGCGGCTTCGACGGCCGCATGCTGGTCAAGTCCTCGCAGACCGCCGGCGTGCTGGAACAATACGAACGCAACACCGACGACGCGATGGCCGCCAATGTGTTCGGCGCGCCGTGGTACGTGGTCGACGGCGTTGGCTTCTGGGGCCAGGACCGGCTCGATTTCGTCGAGCGCGCGCTGGCCAGACCGTAACTGCTACGCAGTTACTGCATCAACCTCGGGCAGGCGGCGGCGCCTGCCCATACGACTCATTTTTTTTAACGGATAAAGGGTACACCTCATGGCTTCATTTTTCTGTCCTTGCCCGCGCGGCATGGAAGCGGCGCTGGCCGAAGAGCTGGGCGAAATCGCCCTGCAAAGCACCACCATGAAAGTCCACAACCAGGTGCCGGGCGGGGTTCACTGCTCCGGGCACCTGCTCGACTCCTACCTCATCAACCTGCATTCGCGCATTGCGTCGCGCGTGCTGATGCGGATGGCGCACTCGAGCTACGACAACGAGAACGACATCTACGACCTCACCCTGGCGCAGCCGTGGGAAGACTGGTTCGGCGTCGACCACACGATCCGCGTCGACGTCACCGCCATTAAGTCGCCGCTGCGCAGCCTCGAATTCACCACGCTGAAAATCAAGGACGCGGTGTGCGACCGCTTCCGCGACCTGGTCGGCAAGCGGCCGTCGGTCAACACCGGCGAGCCGGACATCCGCATCGTCGGCTTCCTCGACCAGCGCAACTTCACGGTCTACCTCGACACCTCAGGCGAAGCGCTGTTCAAGCGCGGCTGGCGCGAGGAAACCGGCGACGCGCCGCTGCGCGAGAACCTCGCCGCCGGCATGCTGCGGGTGTCGGGCTGGAAGCCGGGCACGGTGCTGTTCGACCCGATGTGCGGCTCCGGCACCATCCTGATCGAAGCGGCCCAAATGGTGCAGGGCATTCCGCCCGGCGCGCGGCGCAGCTTCGCCTTCGAAAAATTCAACAGCTTCGTGCCGGCGCCGTGGCAGGCCATGAAGGCCGCCATCAAGCCGAACCCGTTGCCGCTTGAACCGACCATCTTCGGCAGCGACATTTCGGGCGACATGGTGGCGATGACGCGCCATAACCTGCGCGTCGCCGGCATCGTGTTCGATGTCCCGCTCAAGCAGATCGAGGCGCAGGAAGTCAAGCCGCCGACCGAACAGCCGGGCATCCTGCTGACCAACCCGCCGTACGGCGAGCGGATCGGCGTGCGCGGCGACACTACCATCCCGGCCGACGAGATGTCGGTGGCGTTCTACTCCGCGCTCGGCACCACGCTCAAGCAGCGCTTCGCCGGCTGGACCGTGTTCCTGTTCACCGCCGACCTGTCGCTGCCGAAGCTGCTGCGCCTGAAGGAAGCGCGCAAGACGCCGTTCTTCAACGGCGCGCTGGAATGCCGCCTGTTCCGCTTCGATATGGTGGCCGGTTACAACCGCCGCGAGGAAGCCAAGCCGAAGCAGGCCTGACCGATGTTCCCCCAGTCGCCGCCGCCGAACCTGCCGCCCGATCCGGTCGTGCCGGTGCCGCTGCCGCCGGTCCACAAGATCGCGCTGCTCGGCGCCGGCGCGCTGGCCGCGCTGCTGGCATCGCTGGCGATGCTGGGGCCATTCTCGATCGACGCCTACCTGCCGGCCTTCCCGAACATCCAGGCCGACCTGCACGCCAGCGCGATCGAGGTGCAGCAGACCCTGAGCGCCTACATGCTGGCGTTTGCCGGCATGGTGCTGTGGCACGGCGCGCTGTCGGACGCCTTCGGCCGTCGCAACATCATCCTCGTCGCGCTGGTGGTGTTCGCGGTCGGCACCTTCGGCTGCGCCGCCTCGCACTCGGTGCACTACCTGTGGATCTTCCGCATCCTGCAGGGCATGTCGGCTGGCGCCGGCACGGTGGTCGGGCGCGCCATCATCCGCGACCTGTATTCCGATGCGCCGGCCGCGCGGCTGCTGTCGATGGTCACCATGATCTTCTCGATCGCCCCGGCCATCGCGCCGGTGCTGGGCGGCTGGATCGTCAAGTATTCCGACTGGCGCACGATCTTCCTCTCGCTGCTGGTGTACACGGTGGCGCTGTTCGTGGTCTGCTGGCGCTACCTGCCGGAGACGCTGCCGCGCGAGCAGCGCCAGCCTTTCAATCCCGGCTACCTCGCCAAGAACTACGGCGACATTTTCCGCTCGCCGCTGTTCCACATGAAGGCGGGCATCGTCTCGTTCAATTTCGCCGGCCTGTTCCTGTTCATCACGGCGGCACCGGTGATGCTGCCGGTGCACCTGCACCTCGGCCCCGACCAGTTCGCGTGGCTGTTCGTGCCGACCGTGGCCGGCATCTTCCTCGGCGCGCTCGCGGCCAACCGCATCGCCGGGCGCATGACGTTCGCGCGCCAGATCGGCATCGGCTTTTGCTTCCTGATCACCGCCGCGGCGTCGAACGTCGCTTACCACCTGTTCTTCCCGCCGGCGCTGCCCTGGTCGGTGCTGCCGATGTTCCTCTACACCTTCGGCATGTCGATCGTCGCGCCGGGCGCCACCTTGCTCGCACTCGACCTGTTCCCGCACATCCGCGGCACGGTCGCATCCTGCCAGTCGTTCGCCATGACGCTGCTCGGCGCCGTGGTGGCCGGCGTGATCGCGCCGTTCCTGTCGCACTCGGTGTTGTGGCTGGCGCTGGGGCAACTGGGATTCGCGCTGGCGGCGCTGGCCTTATGGTTGACGTCAAGGCAATACCGGCGCATGCTGTCCACCCAAGCGGCCGGCAAATAGCTGTGACTGTGGCAAACACGAAAATTTTTTTGGAAATTATTATTCCATATGAGAAATTTCGTGTATATATGTTAATATCGTTGTATTAAAGACCCGAGCATGGCCCGAAACCTTGCCCTGTTTGAGGTCTAAAACGAAAAAAAACGTCGTGGCCGCTATGCCGTTGAGCGCCACTTGCAAACCTTCGACATTTGGCGGCCGTGCCTGAGACAATGCATCAATCAGACCATGATATTCGCAATCGCCTGCTGATTGCCCGTCTGCCGGCGATGCCGCAGATACTCATCAAGTTGATCGAGCACTTGCAGGCCGACGACCTTGGCATGCAGGAGCTGGCCGCGCTGATCGCCAACGACGCCGGCATGACGACCAAGATCCTCGCCGTCGCCAACAGCTCGGCCTACCACCGCGCCACCCGCGCGGTCGGCCTCGAACAGTCGCTGATCGCGCTTGGCACCGACATGATCAAGACGCTGGTGATCAGCGAATCGGTATTCCAGACCTTCAACAACTTCCCCCAGGCCGGCAGCACCGACCTGCGCGGCTTCTGGAAGCATTCGCTCACCGCCGCCGTCATCGCGCGCGACCTCGCCAAGCGCATGGAATACGCGCATCTCGAAGAAGCCTACCTGGCCGGCCTGCTGCACAACGTCGGCCGGCTCGCCCTGCTGGCCACCGCGCCGAAAGAATACGCCTTCAACTTCACCGCGCGCGACGACGAAGACCTGTGCGCGGTCGAGCAGCGCACCTTGCAGATCACCCACGCCGAAGCGGGCGCCTGGCTGATTGAACGCTGGCACCTCGATTCCTTCCTCGCCGATTCGGTCCTCTACCACCATGAGCCGAGCGCGCGCCTGGAGTCGGCCCATCCGCTGATCCGCATCGTCCGCCTGGCGCACCTGATGTCGACCCACGAACCGGACGATATCGCGATCGCCGACGCCGCCCGCCTGTGCGGCCTGGAACAGGACGACGTCGACGCGATCGGCGCCGACGCCTCGCGCCAGGTCGAGAAGTCGGCCCTGCACCTCGGCATCGACCTGGCCGGCGCCGACGATATCCCGACCCCGCCGGCGTACGCGCCGCCGGTGCTCGACCCGGTACGCCAGCGCCTGTCCGAAGAAGTGCGCAACCTGGTGCTGGTGTCCGAAGTGGGCCAGACCTTCGCCCGCCAGCAGGGCGAGAACGGCCTGCTCGAATCGATGATGCGCTCCGCGCGCATCCTGTTCGACTTCGACAACACCGTGGTGCTGCTGGAAAATCCGACCGGCCACGCGCTGGTCGGCATGCCCACCGGCGACCAGCAGCGCATCGCCGAATTCTCGATTCCCCTCGCGCGCGGCGGCGTCGTCGCCGAAGCCGCGCTCGAGCGCCGCCTGGCCTTCGTCAAGCGCGACGCGCAGTCGCTCGGCCTGGCCGAAGAACAGCTGTTCCGCATGCTCGGCACCGACAGCCTGGTGTGCCTGCCGCTGGTATCGGGCGGGCGCTGCCTCGGCGTGATGATCGGCGGCCTCGCGGCATGGCAGGTGCCGAATTGCCAGAAGCGCGAGCGCTTCATGCAGGCGTTCGGCAGCCAGGCCGCCAGCGCCCTCGAGACGGCGCTGTCCGAGCGCGGCCACGCGCGCCGCCAGCTGGCCCACGTCGCCGAGGAGTACCGCGAAGCGTCGCGCCGCGTGGTGCATGAAGTGAACAACCCGCTCTCGATCATCAAGAACTACCTCAGCGTATTGGATGGCAAGCTGGCCAAGCGCGAGCCGGTGGTCGGCGAAATGTCGATCCTGAACGAAGAGATCGACCGTGTCGGCCAGCTGATCAACGGCCTGGCCGACCTGCAGCCGACCGAAGCGGCGCGCGCCACCAACGTCACGCGCGTGGTCGACGACGTGTTGCGCCTGTTCCGTGCCACCGAATTCGTGCCGCCCGGCGTGCAGATCGTGGTCGGCATGCACGACGATGCGGCCGAGATCGAGGGCGATGCCGACATCCTCAAGCAGATCCTGGTCAACCTCGTCAAGAACGCCGTCGAGGCGCTTGGCGCCAGCGGCCGCATCGAGATCGCCAACCGCGGCCACGTCAACCGCGACCGCAGCCTGTACGTCGAACTGGTGGTCAGCGACAACGGCCCGGGCCTGTCGTCCGACGTGCTGGCCAACCTGTTCTCGGCGGTGCGCAGCACCAAGGACGGCGCCCACCACGGCCTTGGCCTGTCGATCGTGCACAGCCTGGTCAAGAAGATCAACGGCCTGATTACCTGCCGCAGCGGGCATGGCGGCACCACATTCGAAATCCTGCTGCCAGTGCGTGGCGGGGCAAGCTTGATCGCCGGCGCCAAGCCGCGCGCAATGGACTCAGTTTAAGGTGATAATGAACGCGACCGCCGCCAACGCACCTACGGCAATCGATCCAATCGTTGAAGCGCCGCTCACCCCGGTGCTGCAGTTCGAACCCGAAAACCTTCCCCGCATCCTGCTGGTCGACGACGAGCCGCGCCTGCTGTCGTCGCTGTACGAGCTGCTGCGCGACCGCGACTACCACCTGGTCACCGCCTCGTGCGGCGCCGAAGCGCTGGCGCACCTGTCGCGCGTGCGCTTCGACCTGGTGCTGCTCGACCTGCGCCTGCCCGACATGAGCGGCCATGACATCATGGACTTCATCAACGAGAAGGGCATCGAGGCCGATGTCATCGTGATGAGCGGCGAAGTCGGCATCGACGCGGCGATCGGCGCCCTCAAGCGCGGCGCCTACGACTACCTGAGGAAGCCCTACAGCCGCGAAGAGCTGCTGAAGACCGTCGCCAACGCACTGCAGCAGCGCCGCCTGGAGTTGGCCAACCTGCGCATCGCCTCGCAGCTCGAAGAATCGGAAAAGCTGTACCGCTACCTGGTCGACAGCTCGCCCGACTTCATCTACACGCTGAACCATGAAGGCCGCTTCACCTTCGTCAACGACCGCGCCTACCAGCTGCTCGGCTTCTCGCGCGATGACCTGATTGGCAAGCACTACTCGATCCTGGTGCACGAGGAAGACCTCGAACGCGCGCGCTACGTGTTCAACGAGCGCCGCGTCGACGAGCGCGCCTCGCGCAACGTCGAACTGCGCCTGAAGTGCTACGCCGGCGGCAGCCAGGACCGCACCTTCAACAACACCCTGATGACGATCTCGCTCAATTCGATCGGCATGCACGTGCCGGACGGCGACGTCAAGAAACTCGAGTTTTTCGGCACCTACGGGGTGGCGCGCGACATCACCGACCGCAAGCGCGCCGAGGAAGTGATCTCCTACCAGGCCTACCACGACATCCTGACCGACCTGCCGAACCGCATGCTGTTCAAGGACCGCCTCGGGCTGGCCGTGATCCAGGCCAAGCGCAAGCTCACCGAGCTGGCCGTGATGTTCATCGACCTCGACCGCTTCAAGCTGGTCAACGACACGCTCGGCCACGTCAAGGGCGACGAATTGCTGCAGCAGGTCGCGGTGCGCCTGAAGGACTGCCTGCGCCGCGGCGACACGCTGGCGCGCCAGGGCGGCGACGAGTTCACCATCGTGCTGCCCGAGCTGCGCGACCGCGAGGACGCCAAGCTGATCGCCGACAAATTCCTCGAATGTCTGCACAAGCCGTTCGACCTCGATGGCCACGAAGTGCACATCTCGGCCTCGATCGGCATCGCCATCTATCCGGGCGACGGCGAATCGATCGACGAGCTGCTGCGCCACGCCGACATCGCGATGTACCAGGTCAAGGCGCTCGGCAAGAACGGCCACAGCTTCTATCACAACTCGATGCTCGACATCTCGCACCAGAAGATCGCGCTCGAGCAGAGCCTGCGCAAGGCGCTCGAGCAGAACGAGCTGGAGATGTATTACCAGGCGCAGATAGACGTCATCACCGGCCGCATCATCGGCGCCGAAGGCCTGATGCGCTGGAACCATCCGACCCGCGGCCTGCTGACCGCCGGCGAGTTCCTGCCGTTCGCCGAAGAGAACGGCCTGATGCTGCCGATCTCTGACTGGATGATCGGCGCCCTGTGCCGCGACATGCTGCAGTGGAATGCCTCGGGCGGCGAGGCGATCCGCCTGTCGCTCAACCTGTCGCCGCAATACCTCGACCGCGGCGACTTCTTCGAGAAGATGCGCGGCGCGCTGGTGCGCTACGGGATTTCGCCGGCCCAGATCGAAGTCGAGATCACCGAGAACATCTGCATCCGCAACCCGCAGTACGCGATCGAGCAGCTCAACAAACTGTGCCAGCTCGGCGTCTCGGTGGCGATCGACGATTTCGGCACCGGTTACTCGTCGCTGTCGTACCTGCACCGCTTCCCGATCCACACCATCAAGATCGACCAGTCGTTCGTCAAGGAGATCCACGACGAGCATGGCCACTATCCGGTGATCCTGGCGATCATCTCGATCGCGCGCGGCCTCGGCCTGCACCTGATCGCCGAAGGCGTCGAGACCGACGTCCAGGCGCGCTACCTGAAGTCGAACGGCTGCCTGACCATGCAGGGCTACCTGTACCACCGCCCGATCGCGCTGTCGAACTTCATCGGCCTGCTGCGCGAGCAGGATGCCGCCGGCGGCCCTGCCGCCGCCGCGCCGAGCCTCGCCGCGAACCAGTCCTGATCGCCGGCGCCGCCATGCTCCAGGACCCGGCCCCCGCGCGTAACCCGACCGGTCACACGGCCGAGTTCCTGCGCATCAAGGGCCTGGCCGAACGCGGCGTCGCCAACGCCCAGCACAGCCTCGGCTTCATGTACGTCAACGGCCAGGGCGTGCCGCAAAATTACGAGCTCGCCGTCGCCTGGTACCGCATGGCGGCCACCTCCGGCCTCGAGCAGGCGCAGTACAACCTCGGCGTGATGTACCAGAAGGGCCAGGGCGTGAGCCAGGACTACCAGCAGGCGGCCGACTGGTACCACAAGGCCGCCGAGCAGGGCTACGCCGCGGCGCAGTACAACCTCGGCTGGCTGTACGCCAAGGGCCAGGGCGTGGCGCAGGACGTGCACCGCGCGATGCACTGGTTCAGCCAGGCCGCCAGCCAGGGCGACCCGGGCGCGCAGAACAACCTCGGCATGATGTACGAAAGCGGCAAGGGCGTGCCGCAGGACTTCCGCCAGGCGATCGCCTGGTACCGCAAGGCCGCCGAGCAGGGCTACGCGCGCGCCCAGTTCAACCTCGGCCTGCGCTACGACAACGGCCAGGGCGTGCAGCAGGNNGCAGCAGGCGCTGTCGTGGTTCCGCAAGGCGGCCGAGCAGGGCTACGCGCCGGCCCAGTTCAACCTCGCGCTGCGCTACGACCAGGGCCAGGGCGTCGCGCCCGACAGCGCCAAGGCGATCGGCTGGTACCGCCGCGCCGCCGACCAGGGCCACGCCAGCTCGCAGTTCAACCTCGGCCTCATCTACGACAACGGCCAGGGCGTGATCCGCGACGAAGCGATCGCGCTCGGCTGGTACCGCAAGGCCGCCGAGCAGGGCCACGCCGGCGCGCAGGACAACCTCGGCCTGCGCCACGAATTCGGCCAGGGCGTCGGCCAGGACTTCGCGCAGGCGGCCAACTGGTACCGCAAGGCCGCGCTGCAGGGCTTCGCCAGCGCCCAGTACCACCTGGCCCAGTTATACGACAGCGGCAACGGCGTCGAGTCCGATCCGGCGCAGGCGGTCGAGTGGTACCGCAAGGCCGCCGAGCAGGGCCACCTGCGCGCCCAGTTCGACCTCGCGCTGCGCTACGAAAGCGGAATCGGCGTGGCGCAGGACGTCAAGGCGGCGCTGGGCTGGTACCTGCGCGCCGCCGAGCAGGATTACGCCGCCGCGCAGTACAAGGTCGGCGCCATGTTCGACCTCGACGACAGCCATTCCGCCGCCGGCGCCCAGGCCTACGCCTGGTACCTGAAGGCGGCCGACCGCGGCCACGCGCTGGCGCAGTTCGCGCTCGGCCTGCGCCACGACAGCGGCCAGGACGTGCCGCGCGATTACGAGGCTGCCCATTTCTGGTACGAGTGCGCCGCCCGCCAGGGCCACGCGCGCGCCCAGTTCAACGTCGGCCTGATACTGCTGTCCGGGCAGGCCGGATCGTCCGACGTGGTCGAGGCGGCACTATGGCTGCAGCGCGCCGCCCAGGCCGGCGTCGACGGCGCCGCGCGCTACGCCAAGCACGCCGCCGAACGCATGAACCCGGCCCAGCGCGCGCGTTTCGAAGGCCTGAGCGAAGAACTGCGCGCCGCCTGACCGGTTTGTCCTGAACGGAACGCGAAAATCGGCCCCTGCGGCCGATTGTTGTTTATGCGCCCAATCGGGCGCCGTCCCTCGCCGTTGATGTAATATACTGTATAAACATATGGGGTATCCATTTAGCTCCAGTGAAGTTAGAATCACTGTATGGATATCCATATAT
>CXWL01001278.1_pt1 | contig 13845 bp, 14 predicted proteins | sample 590931 | NCBI WGS metagenome assembly CXWL01 (sample SAMEA3498368, study PRJEB10139) | groundwater metagenome | biome: water well; material: biofilm material | place: Germany | collected 2015-04-27 | reverse complement strand
CAGGTCATGGTTGCCACAGCCAGTCAACGCGGACTTCGCGATGTGTTGCGGACAATCACCGACGGCATTGCGCAGTGTCCGAACACTGCCCTCACACGGATCTGGCTCGTTACGCCGAATGATCGCTGCGAGGTGTGCCGTGGACGGGAAGATGCGTCAGACCCCACGCGATCTCTGCACCTCGTTGCCAGCGCCGGTGCACCGCACGATCCACAGGCCGACTACGGTCGCCTTGACGGCGGCTTTCATCGGTTTGCAATCGGCGAGCGTAAGGTCGGGCGCGTTGCAATGAACGGGGAAGCGCTCTTGCTGGCCGGAATCCGAGGCGATGAGGAGTGGATTGCCGATCGTCCCTGGTTCGCGCGCGAGGGCATTCGGACATTTGCCGCGCATCCCCTAATTTTCCGGGGTGACGTGCTCGGAGTCTTGGCGCTCTTTGACCGCAGCTTGCTTGATACGGAGGCCTTCGAGTGACTGCGCATGTTCGCCGACTATGCGGCGGTCAGTATCGCGAACGCCAGAGCGCTTGAGGAGATCGATATCCTTCATGCTCGTTTGGAGGAGGAGAATCTCTATTTGCGCGAAGAAGTCACCGCGGCGCTCGGGATGGGAGAATTTGTCGGCGAGAGCCAGGCACTCCAGCACGTGCTACGCCAGGTTCAGCTAGTCGCTCCGACCGACGCAGCGGTGTTGATTACCGGTGAGAGTGGGACGGGCAAGGAATTGGTGGCGCGCGCTATCCATGACCGCAGCCCGCGCAAAAGTCGGGCCTTGATCAAGGTGAACTGCAGCGCCGTGCCTGACGCCCTGTTCGAAAGCGAGTTTTTCGGCCACGTCAAAGGCGCGTTCACCGGCGCCCTCACGGATCGGCCAGGCCGTTTTGAAGCCGCCGATCACGGCACACTTTTTCTCGACGAAATCGGGGAGGTGCCGTTGCCGATGCAGGCGAAGTTGTTGCGGGTCTTACAGGAAGGCGAATTCGAGCGCGTCGGCGAGACGCGCACAAGGACCGTGCATGTCCGGATCGTCGCCGCGACTAATCGAGACCTCAAACGCGAAGTCGAGGCCGGCCGCTTTCGCCAGGATCTCTATTATCGCCTCAGCGTCTTTCCAGTCCATATTCCCCCCTTGCGAGACCGCCGCGAAGATATTCCGCAGCTCGCGCTGCATTTCATCGCTCAGAGTGCCCGACGAATGAATCGGCGGTCTCCACGGGTGACGCAGACGGTGCTGAACCAGTTGGCCGCCCACGATTGGCCCGGCAATGTGCGCGAACTCCAGAATGTCGTTGAGCGCGCGGTCATCCTCTCCCAAGGTCGTTCCCTGCGTATTCACCTTCAACCCTCGCCATCGCGAGAGAGCAGCGTCCCCTCACCGCCAACTCCTTTGGCAACACGGCTGGCCACGCGTGAAGATCTGAAACGTCAGGAACGGGAGAACATCTCTCAGGCCGTGCGGCTCACGAAGGGCAGGATCTTCGGCTCGGACGGTGCGGCCGTCTTGCTGGGCATGAAGCCGACGACGCTCGCATCACGCATCAAAGCTCTGGGGATCAAGAAGAGCAAGCTGGATTCTTAACCCGCCTCATCGAGTGTTTTCTCGACACCCATCGCAGCCTCCGCCAGAAAGGGCGAGCATCCTGGTACAACTGTTCGGAGTTCCTCTCGTACAACGAACAGGAGGTGGCTCCATAAAGTTAAATCAGATCGCGGCGGTCTTCCCATCGTGTACATGGCAGGCCAAGACTGCCATGGTCGTCTAACGAGAACCGTATCCGGCTGGGATCATTCGATGATCCCAGCCGATTCTCCCGTCATGGTTCACGGTCGATTCATCTTCATAACTGTAAGCTGCCTTACAGCGGGTCTACAGCGCAACCAGTAGGATGTGATCGTACTGGGTTGCGCGTGAACNNGAACATGATGCTCTCCCACGCTAGAAAGGAGGTGTCTCAATGAGAGAGTCATAACGTGGAATCAGATAGCCACGATGTTTGTTAAGTCTGCAAGAGAGTCGTTCCAAGAATACACACCTATAAAAAAGGAGATTCATATGAACGCGAATATGAAAAAGAATGCCGTGATCCATTCCGCGCTGTTGGTTGCCTTGAGTCTGGCAGGAGCCCAGGTGGCTGCTGCGGAGCCGAAGGCGCCGGAACTGCCTTCTGGCTGGGAAGCCTGCGGGGGCGTGGCCAAGGCCGGGATGAATGACTGCGCGGTCAGGACCAGCCTCCATTCCTGTGCGGGCATGGCCAAGACCAACAATGAGGCCGATTCCTATGTGTTCCTGCCAAAGGGTCTGTGCACAAAGATTTCGAACGGCGCCGTGCTGGCCATCACCAAGGACGATCTTGCGAAGATGAAAGAAATGAGCATGAAAAAGATGTAGGACGACCAGGAATGTCTATTCATGATTCCGCTCCGATCCCGGCGCAAGCCGGGATCGGGCTGCGGTCACACCATTTTCGCGAGATCCTGGACGCGCCCCCTCCGGTCGCCTGGATGGAAACCCATCCGGAGAATTATTTCGGCGCCGGAGGTGCGCCGCTCCACATTCTTGAGCGGATCAGGAGCCGGTACCCCTTGAGCTTTCACGGGGTCGGGCTCTCGTTGGGCTCCACTGATCCCATCGACCGTGCCCATCTCTGCAAACTGAACGTCTTGATTGATCGCTTCGAGCCGGCATTCGTATCTGAACATCTCTCATGGAGTTCCGTCGGCGGGCATTTCTTAAACGAGCTGCTGCCGCTCCCTTACAGTGAGGAGAGCCTGGACCATGTCTGCGCCAGGATCGATCAAGTCCAGACAATCTTGAAGCGCCCCCTGCTCATCGAAAACATCACGCGGTATCTGACCTGGCGGGACTCCACGATTCCTGAGGGGACATTCATGGCTGAGGCGGCCAGGAGAACCGGCTGCGGGATTCTGCTCGATCTCAACAATGCCTATGTCAACGCCGTGAACTTTCACCTGGACCCGATCGAGTTTCTGGAGATGATTCCGGCCGAGGCGGTTCAGGAAATCCACCTAGCTGGCTTCGACCGTTTCGGACGCATGCTGATCGATACGCATGGCCAACCTGTCTATCCGGAAGTCTGGGGGCTCTATCAATGGGCGATCCACCACTTTGGCCCGCGCCCGACGCTGATTGAATGGGATACCAACCTCCCGCCGCTGTCGGTGCTGGTGGAGCAAGCCACGCAAGCCGATGCCATTCTTGGAGGGTGCCATGCCTCGGCTTTGTGAACTGCAACAGGCCTTTGCCAAAGCCATCGTGGAAGGGAAGTCCCATGCAGCCGCAGAAACAATGGCGGAGGATGGGCGATCCCTGCGAAGCCTGGCGCTCTATCGCCGCTTGATTCGGAATAATTTCGTGCAGGTGTTGACGATCACCTATCCGGTGCTGCATCGGCTGGTCGGACCTCGGTATTTCGATGTCCTCGCACGAGGCTATCTCAAAAGATACCCGTCGATGAGCGGCGATCTGTTTTCGTATGGACGTCATCTCTCGGTGATGCTGTTCGAATTACAGGTTCCCCCTCTGCTGGTCGAGTTGGCTCGATTGGAGTGGGTCTGTCATGAAGTGCATCACGCTGCCGACCCCCCACCGCTGTCCCAGGGTCGACTTCAGGCCATCGCGTCGGCGGATCCTGCTCAGGTGACATTCCGCCTGCAAGCAGCCTCGAGACTCCTGTCTTTCTCTTTCCCGGTCCATCGAGTCTGGCTGGCGCTGCAACCAGAGGCGCNNATGCGGCATCGGTAGAGCGGATGGCGATCGAATCGGAGCCCGAGTTCGATTTCGCCCGATTCTTGGCAACTGTTCTGAGTCTGCGCATCATCACCGGCTTTTCTGTGACGGAGACCTTATGACACAGGCTAGCGGCCCTCTGAACCGCGCGGTACCCGTCGTCGTCTCCGCCTACCGCCGCATTATCCGTGTTCTGGAATGGCTGATCCCGGTTTTCGACCTCTCCGTGCGTCTGTATCTGGCGCATATCTTCTGGACAGGGGGCATGGTCAAACTTTCCAGTTGGATCTCAACCGTGATGCTCTTCACCATGGTCTACGATGTGCCTCTGTTGCCGCCTGAAATCGCCGCCTATCTGGCCACCGCCATCGAGCTGGGCGGCTCATTGTTGCTCGCGATCGGTCTGGCTGGACGATGGGCGGCGCTCGCGCTCTTCGGGCTCAATATCGTGGCATCGCTCTCGTATGGACAGTTGTCTGAAGCCGCCTTACAGGAATCGTTCTATTGGGGCATTCTCTTCTTATACTTCGTCCTGCATGGACCGGGCCTGCTCTCCGCCGATGCCCTCTTACGTTATCTGTATCGCCGAAAACAAGCGACGGGCGGCGCTGAAAAGGGAGTGTCCGTACAGGCTGCCTTTCCTGGAAAGTAGTACAGATCGCATCACTCAGATCTCTTCTTCAGCACAATATCCCCATAATAAGCTTCCGCTGATTCGCCGGTGTTGTCGGTGTCGGTCATGATGGCGACGCCGGAAATCATCGGCGGTTCTTCGCCGAAGGCGCGTTTGTAGTCTTCGTAGACGTTGCGTTCCTCGGTGATCCAGGTATTGAGCTTGGCCTGGCCGCTTTCCACTACGATCATGTGAACTTGATCAGTATAGGGATTCGGCACGGAGGTTCCCACCGGTGCCCGGCTCTCCCAGATATAGTTAATGGCGCCGAGCGGCGGATAGCGGCCGTAGATCAGCTTGGCTGCTTCGTACTTCGCCTTTCCGAAGAGGCTGACTTTTTGACTGTCGTATTGGAACGTGACATAGATGCGGGCGGGATAGTCGTCCCCTTCTTTCTTGGCCACGTCGCCTCTTTTCAAGACACTCGAGACCTTCCATTGCCATTGAATGATCGGATATTCCTTCGGATCGATCAGGATTTCTTTCGTCAGTCCAGAAGAGGAGGCCTGACTGGCTGCTTTGACGGCGACCGCGTCGCCGTCTTTCACGAGGCTGTAGCGCGTGTGCTGGGGAATCTTGGGGAAGGTGAGCGGCTTCCAACCATCGGGCCAGGGACCATCTGGAGTTGCGGCAGAAAATGTGCCGATCTCTACTCTCGCTGAGGATTCAGCTTGCAGCCGGTTCGGCTCGCCAAGGTTTACCGCGACAAGAAAGAAGAGCGCGATGCTGACGATCAAGAAAGAAATGCGTGGTGTCATGCCCTGTGTCCTTTGGCGTGAATGTGTGGGAACTCCCGATGCAGAACCAGAAACTATTTCCTCGTCCATGCGTACCACTTGCTCAGGATGCTTTTCTGGCGTGAGGTGAAGGTGGTCTTGCGCCAGGCGTTGGCCACCTTTTTCACGACTTCTGCCTGTGTGGGATATGGATGGATCGTCGAAGCCAGGGTCTTCAAACCTAGGTCGGCTTTCATGGCGAGGGTGAACTCATTGATCAGATCGCCGGCATGGGCCGAGACGATCGTCGCCCCCAGAATGCGATCGGTGCCCGTTTCTACAAGGACCCGCGCAAAGCCGTCTGTTTCGCCGTCTAGCACAGCCCGGTCTACGTCGTTTAAGCGATGGGTGAACGTCTCTACCTCGTACCCCTTCTCCTTTGCCTGGGCTTCGTACAGCCCCACGTGGGCGATCTCCGGATCGGTGTAGGTCGCCCAGGGGATGACCAGTGAACTGACCCTCGCAGTGCCGAGACCGAAGGGATGGGGAAAGAGCGCGTTCTGAATGACGATCTGGGCCATAGCATCCGCCGCATGCGTGAACTTGTAGCGTGAACAAATGTCGCCGGCCGCATAGATATTCGGATTGGTCGTGCGGAGCTGGTCGCTGACTGTGACGCCGGTCTTGTCATATTCGACACCGGCAGCCTCTAACCCAAGACCGTCCACATTCGGCTTACGGCCGGTGCCCACTAAGATTTCGTCGACTGTGATGTCGTAGTCCTGGCCATGTGATTCACATGTCAGCCGTTTGCCGGTCGCCGTCTTCTGGATGCTTGACTCCTTGCCGCAACAGAACAATGTCACGCCGTCGCGAATCATGGCCTGCTTGACAATCTCTGCCGCATCGCGGTCTTCATTCGGCATGATCCCGTGTAACGTCTCAATGAGGTACACGTGACTGCCAAACCGGGCGAATGCCTGTCCCAGTTCACAGCCAATGGGACCTGCTCCGATGATCGCCAGTCTTGCCGGCAGCTCGGTCAACGAAAAGATGGTTTCGTTGGTCAGATAGCCCGCCTCCTGTAACCCCGGTATGGGCGGAGCAGAGGCGCGTGCGCCGGTGCAAATGGCTGCTTTGGCGAACTCCAGTGTGGCGCTGCCGATCCGAACAGTCCGAGTGCCGGTAAATTGCGCCTGTCCCAAGAAAACGTCGACTCCCAGACTGGTAAATCGCTGGGCTGAATCCGTCTGGCTGAGTTGGGCGCGCAGCGTCCGCATACGCGTCATGACAGCGGGGAAATCCTCCTTTGCCTCGCCGGAGAAGTGGATGCTGAACTCCTCACCTCTCCGAACATCGGCCCAGGCGCGCGATGCCCGGATCAAGGCTTTGGAGGGCACACAACCGACGTTCAAGCAATCGCCGCCCATGAGATACCGTTCGATCAACGCGACCTTCGCGCCGAGCCCTGCCGCAATCGCTGCCGTCACCAGGCCGGCCGTGCCGGCCCCGATCACAACGAGGTTGTACCGACCGGTCGGTATCGGGTTTACCCAGGCCGGTGGATGGACATGACTGATCAACAGTCGATTGTGTTCGTCATCGGGCACAATCATATTCGACTGAGTAGCGCCCATGAGTGGAGTCCTTTCGGTTGATCAGGGTTCACCGAGCATCGTTTACGGGTGAGAGGGAGCCGCTGGACGATTCACCGGTTCAGCCGGCTTGCCCGTGAATCTTCGGTAAACAATCGGCACCAGGGCGAGCAACCCGAGCAGGGTGAACGCCAGGATCACGTTGGGCGAGGCAATCTCTTTAAGTGAATTGATCGTGCCCAGCTGACGGCCGGCGTAGGCATAGACGAAGCTGCCTGGAATAATGCCCAGGGCCGTCGCGAGCATGTAGGTGCCCAGGCGGACTCGGGTCAAGCCCGACACCAGGTTGACCAAGAAAAACGGAAATAACGGAACGAGCCGAAGTGTGACGAGGTAGCTGAACGCGTTCTTCGCAAACCCCTCTTGAATCGGGCCTAGCTTCTGGCCGAACTTCTGCTCGACCCATCCGCGGAGTAGATATCGCGCTGTGAGGAAGGCGAGCGTGGCCCCGCCGGCGGCTCCGAGATTGACGAGGGCTGTTCCCAGCAGACTCCCGAACAGAAAGCCCCCTACGAGGGTCAGAATCGTGGCGCCGGGAAGAGACAAGCCGGTTACCAGGCAGTAGGTCACGACGAAGCTCGCCACAGCTATGGCACGGTGCTCGTTGGTGAAGGCCAGGAGCCGGTCACGGTTCGCCTTTACGGTCTCCAGCGTGAGATAGGCATCCAGGTCAAACCAGGAAAATGCGCCGATGGCGAGCCCCATCACGGCAGCGATGATTATTCTACCGGGACGCGTCCCGCGTGGTGGCTTGGAAGGCAGAGCGTCCAGATGAGAGTCTTGTGCCGGGCGCACTATCCCGCAGGTGCAGGGATCTTCCGAAGTGTCTACCGTTTTCATCATCGTTCTCCCTTTTTAGATTGGCTGATCGGTAAGCAGGATCTCTTCTGTTTCTGATCGACTTTGCGACGCGGAAGTTCTCTCGTCATGGTGTCACGGTAACTCAATTCCAGATTGGAATCTGTGAGCCAATTTACAATTCGCCATGAGAAGGGCGAGGAAGGGCAGCATTAACGTGGGAGTTGCCTGTAGGAAAGCGCTGCGGTTGCCTTCATCCGGTGAATCGAGTAGGCTGTCCGAGTTTACGCGACTACACGATTGAGCCAGCCGTATGGACCGTCCACAAGCCGCCCCCAATAAACTCTGGTTCCTGAAGCACATTCGTTTGTTCGACGGGATCACTCCATCTGAGATGCAGGAGATGGAGAGGATCACTCGCATGGAGGAGGTCAAGAAACGGCAGCCCTTGTACCTTACCGGCGATCCGAGCAGCAACGTGTACCTCCTCAAAAAAGGGCGTGTCAAAATTGCCAACACGGCACCCAGTGGGAAAGAAGTCACCTTCGACATCTTAGAGGCAGGAGAAATTTTCGGTGAACTCGATGTGCTGGAAGATGCTCCTCGTTCGACATCCGCCGAGACCCTCGATGACGCGCTCATCTGTGTAATTCCCCGGAAGGATTTCGATCAGTATTTGGCCATGCATCCCAACGTGACGGTCAAACTGACCAAGCTCATCGGCCTGCGGCTCAAGAAAATCCAAAGCCGTGTTGAAGATCTGGTCTTCCGCGACGTGCCGGCTCGCCTGGCCCACCTGCTCTCGGAGTTGAGCAAGACCGATGGCGTGGCGGACAAGCAGGGTATTAGACTCAAGGCGAAGTTGACTCACCAGGAAATGGCCAACCTGATCGGTTGCAGCCGTGAAACCGTGAGCATGACCATGGGGCAATTCCGGGACGACGGCCTCATTCAGATGGATGGCCGGACGATCACCATTCTGAGCGAGAAGGGACTGTCCAGGTTCCTCGATTGATATCGAGTCGCCTGCCTGCGCTACCATCTCATCTATAGTAGCGCGTCAGTCACCACATTGCTTGCAACGACGTTATAAGGCTACTTGATCGTTTTCTGGTGCCGTTCGAACACCCGGCGTTCGGCTTCAACCCAATGCTCAAGATCATGCCCATGCTCGTAGCCGCACTCGCAATAGAACTGATAGGCTAGCTGCTGGATTTCTGCACTCAACTGTTCCGGCGTCGTACGTTCCGGCTTGGCTGCTTGAGCCCCGCGTTTGTTGAGCTGTTTCTGCGTCATGGCGTCCTCCTTTGTGTCAACAGAAATTCAGGGATTCTGCGCAACTCATGGCAACGGTTCCCCACAAGAGGAACATGGGATGGCGGAAGTGGTCTCCATGGTTTTCGGTGGAATGGCGACAGGAGTTCCTCCGCGAAGAAGCTGGACCCATCGTGCAGTCGGATATCGGACCACCAATTTGGGAAGCAGCAGCAACAGCGCCACCATCGCCAGACCGAAGACGATCAGTGCCCATTCTCCGGAGGCCACTTGGTTCCCAGCGTAGGTCAACAGAAATGTGGGACCGATCATTCCCAGCAATGTTGCCACCGCAAACGCTCGCAGGGACATGTTGGTCAGCCCTGCCCCATAACTGACGAGGTCGAAAGAAAAGATAGGAAGTAGGCGTGATGCGAAGACAAAGATCGCCAGGTGCCGATCCGAACAACGTTCACAAAACGAGATGTCGATTCGGAGGAGTCTGGTGAGGGCTTCTCGGCCTAGGACGCGACCGATCAGAAAACTGACGACCGCTCCTATTTCTGCCCCGATGACGGCATACACCGTTCCCAGAGTTACACCGAATGTCGCTCCAGCCGCCAGATCCAACGGCAGGCTCGGAATTGGACTGATGACTACGGCAGCTGCCATCATCAAAATGAAGACCGCTGGTGCCAGTGGCCCAACAGCTTTGAGCGCGTCGACGACCCATTGAGGACTCAGAAGCTCCCCAACATCGATCCAGTACACCGCCAAGTAGGTTCCAACGATCAAGAACAGGAGCCCACTGATCTTGAGCAGATGGGTTGTGTTAACGAATTTTGACCTAGTGATCACACTCATCATGAGCCTGCTCTTTGCCTCGCGGAACTCTGTTCCCATCTCGCTACTCTTTCATTTCCTTTTTTACTCTCGCACACCAGGCGCCCTGAATCTGTAAGCTAACTCACTGACCGGTTCAGCTCCCAGTGATACCTGTTTGGGGGAATAGATAGAACGGCTGGAGCCATCAGTGCTTAGCTCGGCGTTCAAGGGACCCCCCATGCAGTTCTGCCATTCGAAGACTCTTCTCAAATGGGGCTCAATTTCTGTTTTGGCCAAGGTGGGTGTTGCAGGACTTTCGATTGTTCTGTGCTCGCTCGTGACGGGACCGGGCTTCGCTCAGACCGTTGAAGAGCTGAAGGAGCAGATGGATAAGCTGGAGAAGCGGCATGAGAGCGAACAGAAGGAGATGCGGCGACGTATTGAGCAATTGGAACAAGCGGCCGAGCCGCCGCCTGCTCCAGAGTCGCGCTTTCGTGTGCGTATTCGGAAGCCGGAAGAGCTCCGGCCGTACAGTCCTGTTGTGTGTCCGGGCTTTATGGAATGCCCTCCGGAACCGCAGCTCCAGTTGGAGGCGCCGAAGCCGACGACTGGCCCGGGCTGGGAATTGGAACTCCAGGCCTATAATCGCTTCCGTTTCAACTTCTACGATAATTTTTCGGATACGCGGAACGCTCCAGGCAGCACCGCCGCGAACCGCGCGTTTGTGAATGACTCATCCTGCTCCTTCAACACGTCCTGTAAGGACGACACCCGCCTCCGCTTCTCGACGATGCGCGGCTATGTTACCAGTGCAATCAAGCACGGCCCGTTCATGGCGGTGGTGTCCATCGACTACGCTGGCGACCAATTGAACGATGGAGTCCTTCTCGGAAACGATTCCGGCCCCCTTGGAGCAGCAGGACAGCGGCAATGGATCGTCAATCCCCAGCTCTATTACCTGCAATACGACGGCTGGGCTCAGGTGAGACTAGGTCGCCAGTATGCCCATGTCGGCAATGGGATCGTGGGCCATATCCCGCGGGATATGATGATGGTGTCCAGGAGCTGGACTGAACGGCTCAGTACTCAGGTCTCCTACGTCTATGGTGCGACGGGTCGGTCGATTCCTAACCAAGCAGGGCCGGTCTTCCAGCCACAAGGTTCGGGAGTAAACGCCATCAACCAGACGACCCAGAATAAGGTCAACGACGTGACCGGGAAGGAAGAAGGCCTGGAAGGGGTGATGCTGATCTTCAACTATAATCCCATGCCCATGAACCGGCTCCAGTTCTTTCTGTGGAAGATGTTCGACACGACCGCTGAGGGAGTCAACAAGCAAAGCCAGTACATCGACGTGAATGGCTCCGGCCGACTGGGCCGTGTGGACTATGCGTTTGAGTTGGCTCACCTGAGCGGCACGACGCCCGTGATCTCCGGCGCCGCAGGCGGCAATTCCGGCACGCGCGAGGACAACCGGGCTTATCTGGCCTATCTGGACCTCCGGTATACGCTTCCCTCTGAGGCTCTGCGAGTCGAAAAACCTGATCTGTTGTCCCTTGGCGCTGCCTTCGGGTTCGGCAGCGGGGACGACAACCCGAACGACGGCGCCAATAAGAACTTCGAGAGCCTCTTCGTGGACGAGACCAGCTTCCGATACAATTTTCTCTTCTCCGATGACATCCACGGCTTCAATGGCCGCGGGTTCGACACCCGCCGCAGCAACGGCTTCTCGAACACCACTTTTATCCAGCCCTATGTGATCGTGAGGCCGGCGGAGAAACTCCGGACAAAGGTGGCATGGACCTATCTCCAGGCCTCGGTCGCCCAGCCGGCTGGGACCGGCGTCCTCGGTCCTCAACCGGTCTTGAGCCAAGCCCTGGCCTTCAGCACGTCCGCCGTCGGTGGGCCAACCAAGGACATTGGACAAGAAGTCGACGTGCTGATCGATTACTTCTTCAACTCACACGCCAGATTGTTTTCGTACTTCGGCATGTTCTTTCCCGGACGCCTGTACGCGCCTTTTGCCGACCATGCCTTGAAGTATGAGATCGGGCTCGAATTGCGGTTCTAGGATCTGCTACGAAGAACTGGCCATTCTGTGAGGGAGAACCTAAGCTCTCTTCCCTCAAATTACATGAACAGGATAGGTTCGAAGAGGCCAACCAAGTGCAGCCAGTCGGCAACGCGTTCTGGATGGAAGAGGAGCGCGACATCGATTTGTGACACCGCTGTGTACGCGCCGATGGCCAAGGCGGTCAGCAGTCCCAGCTTGCGCCAATGAGTTCCCGTTCTCACGATGTCTTCGTCCTCTGTGTCAAAATAGCTCAGGCGTAAAGAATGAGATTCCCGCATACGGCAGCACCCCATTGATGCCGGTATTCCGTTCGCCGAGGTTGGCATTGGAGATATGATGGAGCCGCACGCCCATGGTCCAGGAGATCCGGTTCGTCACAAAATAATGCACGCCGGGACCTGTTTCCAAGCCAAATTCGAACTGTGTGCTCTGCTCTGAGATCTTCGGCGCCAGGTTGGTCCAGAAGATGCCGGCGCCGGCATCCCAGAAGGGCATCCATCGCCCGAACGAGAGGAAGTTATATTTCACCACGAACGAACCTCCAGCTGCATCGGCCCCAAACGGTTTGGTGAATCGGGCATACACCGGTTCCACCAACAGCTCGACATTGCCCTGGTACCACCCGGATCCGAGGGGATCGGTTAGCACTATTCCGATGCGCGGCAGCACAAAGACCGCAGCCCGGTTGGTCGATGTGCCAGCACCGATCGCCGTTGTGGCCTGGGCGTATCCCACGACCCCTCCGAGTTCAATCGCGCCGCGCGTCACGATGTCGCGCGCTGCAAAGGACGATTCCGCCGCCGCTACACCGCCATTGATCCAAAGCATCGCGCCCATAACCAGTGATGCGAGCAGAGAGACACGACTTCGATTTCGACGTCGCCGCCCGTCCGTCACTCTTTGTGAATTTTCCTGTGCGGTTAGTCTGTCTCGTCGACCGTCTCGCTCTTCCGTGGTTCGCATAGCCTTGCTTTCCCACCTTTCACTTCATCATTGGATGACGCCATGCTACACACGTTCATGCCGAGGGTCTGTGACCTATCTTACAAACGATGAGGAAATATCTCGGCGGGGGATCAAATGTGGAGGACCGGGCGAATGGTCTGCGCAATCAGGGGGCGTTGAAGATTTCCGTTTGAGGATGGAAGGTATACCAAGCGAACCAATAGGCCATGACGGAAGGGATCGACTTGCCGTCGTCGGTTGTGACGAATGCGCTGCGGGTTTGCTGGTTGAAGTGGATCGTGATGGCTTGCCTGCCGAGCTGATCGCTGATGGGGGAGCGAACCTTCTTGATCTCCGCGAAGGGATAGGCTTTCGCAGCGCCGTTGAGGTCAATGCCTAGCACCCATTCTTTGGGGTGGTAGCGTGAGTCGAAATGATTGGTATCGAAGTACAGTTCCGAGTTTTCAGCATATCCTGAGTAAGGATCTCGATCATAGTTTCGGAACGATCCCGTTTTCGTGGACAGAACAAGCGTTGCTGGATGGGCTGCACGCCATTCCCCCCAGGTCGTATGTTCGAGGAAGATAGGAGTCAGCTTTTCTCCGGTCAACCGCCCAGCGATGGCGTGCATACCGACCTGCGACCACAAGCTCTCGGTTTGATGGTCATACATGAGCAGATCGCTTTGATAGAGCAGGCCGGAGACGCCAAACGTGTGTCGGTATCCTTCCACGGTCGCCTCGAACGCAATGCCGGTTCCGCACAGGGGGCAGTAGGTGACGACAACCGCGCGGCCATTGATTGAATCGTTGACGATTTCGTGCCAGTTGAGAATCTTGATCGGGTAGGCTTTCGCCTCTGCTCCCCGACTGAGTCCCAACACGCGATCGGCATCGAAGAGGAATGCTGCTTCGGGCACTGAGACAAACTGCGGAGTGAGGAGCGCTGGAATCCCGTCTTTGCCTGGTCCTCCATCGACGATCTGCTCGAGCGGCACGCTGTGGCGGGTAAGGTCGAAGGTTGTCGTCGGAGTTTTTCCAAGTCCTAGCCAGGCCGCAAGAATGAGGATCGCGCCGACGGCAATGAACAAGGTCCAGCGCCATTGCGGAGAAGTGATACGCTGACGGAACGTATTGCGAGCGACCGTGGCAGGAAAAA
>CXWL01125495.1_pt1 | contig 13846 bp, 11 predicted proteins | sample 590931 | NCBI WGS metagenome assembly CXWL01 (sample SAMEA3498368, study PRJEB10139) | groundwater metagenome | biome: water well; material: biofilm material | place: Germany | collected 2015-04-27 | reverse complement strand
TGAAATTTGTGTAATAAATTCTGGTGTAGCTGAAACATTAACTGTAGCGCTTTGTCCAAGAACTGGAATCACACAACCATTCAAACTTGCACTCGTTAAAGTATAAGTCGTATCTACTGTTGGATAAACCAACATAGTATAATTTCCTGATGAGTTAATTGTAAATGTACTTGGTGTTCCTGACCATGTTATAACAGTTCCCGCTGTACCAGTTATATTTAAACTAGCTGAACCTCCAGCACAGATAGTTGTACCACCTGAAATAGAAATTCCTGTTGGAATAGGACTAATAGTTACTGTAACTACACTTGAATCATTCACACAAGGTGCCGTAGCTGTTAAAGTATAAGTAAAAGTACTTGTACTAGCTCCTACAGCTGATGTAAATGTACCAGCTGCAGCATTAAACGCACCTCCTGTTCCTGAAGTTCTCACCCAAGTACCACCAACTTGTTCCCCTGTAATTAAACTATATAAATCAATTACTGTCGAACTGTTATCACAAATAGCCGTTGCGCCATCTGCACCTGCATCTGGTTGCGCTGAAAAATCAACAATTGCTACACTACTATCATCTATGCAAGGAAGTGTTCCTACTAAAGTATATGTAAATGATGAATTCGTAGCACCTGCCGCTGGAGTAAAAGTTCCTGCAGCTGCGTCAAATGTACCTCCTATTCCAGAAGTTCTTGTCCATGTTCCGCCAGCTTGCTCTCCAGTAATTAAACTATATAAATCAATAGGAGCAGTACTACTCGCACAAACTGTAATAGTTGCGTCTGTTCCTGCATTAGGTTGTGGGTTGATATTTACAGTAGCTACACTTGAATCATTTACACAAGGAGCTGTTCCTGTTAATGTATAAGTAAAAGTAGAAGTTGTTGCTCCAACTGCTGGAGTAAATGTTCCTGCAGCAGCATTAAATATTCCTCCTGTTCCTGTTCTTGTCCAAACTCCACCTGCTTGTTCACCTGTAATTAAACTAAATAAATCAATAGGCGCTGTACTCGTTTCACAAACTACAGCAGAACCATCTGTACCAGCAATAGGTTGTGGATTAATATTTACAGTTACTATACTTGTATCATTAATACAAGGAGCTGTTCCTGTCAATGTATAAATAAAAGTAGAAGTTGTTGCTCCTAAAGCAGGTGTAAAAGTACCCGCTGCAGCGTTAAATACACCTCCTGAACCTGAAGATTGTGACCATGTTCCACCTACTTGTTCGCCTGTAATTAAACTGAATAAATCAATTGCAGTTGAACTCGTTTCACAAACTACTGTAGAACCATCAGTACCAGCAACTGGTTGTAGATTAATATTTACAGTTGCCACACTTGTATCATTAATACAAGGTGAAGTCCCTGCCAATGTATACGTAAAAGTAGATGTAGCTGCGCCAACAGCTGGAGTAAATGTTCCAGCAGTTGCGTTAAATACACCTCCTGAACCTGAAGATTGAGACCATGTTCCGCCTGCTTGCTCTCCTGTAATTAAACTAAATAAATCAATAGCTGCTGTACTTGTTTCACAAACTACTGTAGAACCATCTGTACCAGCAACTGGTTGTAAATTAATATTTACAGTTGCTAAACTTGAATCATCTGGACATGGAGCAATTCCCAATACCGTATAAGTAAAAGTAGATGTAGTTGCACCAACAGCTGGGGTAAATGCACCTGTAGCCATATTAAATATTCCACCCGAACCAGTTGTTCTTACCCAAGTTCCACCAGCTTGTTCACCAGTAATTAAACTGTATAAATCAATAGCAGCTGTACTCGTTTCACAAACTGTTGTTGAACCATCTGTTCCAGCATCCGATGGGTTATTTACCGTAACTACAACACTTCCAGAAGCTGGATTTGTACAACCTGGTGTTCCGGTTGTTGCAATATTTATTAAACTATAAGTAGTAGTTACAGTTGGAGATACCGTAACAGTAGCCTGTCCTGTACTACCTAAAAACACTCCAGGCTGAGTAGTTGTGCCATCAGTATAAGTAATCGTTGCATTTGGTGTTCCTACAAATACTAAATCTGTAGATGAACCTAAACAAATTGCAGTTGTTCCTGTAAAACTAGTTACAACTGGTTGAGCAACAACATGAAGTAGAAATGTCTTACTAGTATCAAAAGCTGAATTATCAGAACTTTTTACAGCTCTTATATATATTGTTTGTGGATTTGAAATATTAGGATATGCATTATTAGGTGTAATTGGAAAAGCCCCACTTATTGCATCAGCACTACTTACGTGATAGCTTATAGTGTAATCCGCGCTACTCAACGTACCTAAAATTGTAGCAGTTTGAGATGATAAATCAAAAATTTCAATACCATTATTAGTACTATCATCACAAAGATATAAGTCAGGTGGTGTTTGAACACCACAAACCGCCGCGATATCAACATATAAATGACTAACAGATATAGGACAGCTTGGACTTGAATTTACAGTATATAGAAGTTCATAACTTCCTGGAACATTATTAGAAGAAATAGTTCCCGCAGCTAAGTTGACATTTGCACCTGAACCAGACAAAATTGACCAAGTCCCTCCTGTTTGTTCTCCAGTAATATAATCGAACAAATTAAAAACCGTTGTATCTGTAATACAAAAGTCTAAATCTCCATCTGTTCCAGCATAACTAGATTGATTTGCAGAAAGTGTAAACTGAGTAAACTGTTTATTTAATGGTACAGCATTTTCCCAGTATCTAACAAATATTTCTTCTGGATTTGTTGTAAGATTATAAGCATTTTCTGGAGTAATCGCACCAGTTCCAGCTACTGCTGAAGGCATATCATGGTGAAAACTAATCGAATATTTTGTTGAATCAAAACCATTAAAAATAATTGGTTTTCTTGTTGTTAAATCAAATAAAGCTGAACTTGGATTTGGGCTACAAACCACATCATCACAGTTTACAAATTTCAATTTAAACTCCATTGCTGAACGACAAACATTCCCTGTTAAAATAACATTAGACACACCTAAGAAAACAGATTGATTATCAACTCCAGGGAAATTATGCCAATCCGTTGATGGAATTGGGTTTATATTTGCAATCGCGTCATCTTTTGTATTAAAAAACGCTAACTCTTCATAATCAGAATTATAGTTTGGAACTATGCTATTAATTTGCATATTCAAATCAAAAAAACCAGTTGCCGTAGCAGGCGTGTCAGAACACAAGGTTAATGGAGCCGGTGTATTTAATGGCGGTCCGTATTGATACTGAATAACAATTGAATCTTGAAAAGTACAAGCTTGGCTAGGATAAGGCTTAACAACAACATTTAAAACACCATCTGTACATGTTGGATTTACAAATTCAAAAATATTTGAAGTTGTAGACGAATAAACTAAAACATTATTAAAATACCATTCGTGTAATGCACCAGGATAACTAGCTGGTGTAAAAGGAGTACTGAAAAGTAATTTTTCACCACAACAAGCCTTACTTGGCCCTACCATGTCCCCACCTAAATTTACTTCAGGAACAGAGAAACTACCTTCTTTAAAAAATACACCTGAATCATATGCAGTATCTCCAACGTCTGCTATAGCTAACTTAATATGATACGTTTGCCCACATATAACCTCCGACTTAGCAGTTAACACTGTCGTAAATCCATCATACTGTATAGTTGAACCACCAGCATTACTCACATAATAAGCACTATTTGAACCTGGATTAACATTATTAATTGATATTGGCGTTGTTGTATTCGGTATTAAAGCAATATTTTTGGCTCCATTTGAATATGGACCAGTAATTCCAGGACCACTTAAAAAGAATCCAAACACATCATTAAATTGCGATCCAACCCACTCTGGATATTCTTCCGACCCAAAAACGTATTCAAATTTAACTTCAGGTCCTAAGGGAATAAAATCAAACTCTATAATAGAAATATGATTAATTGCCAAAGGCGTTATTTGTCCCAAATCTGGATCGCCATTTTGCGGTGAAGTTGGCGTAGTCGTATTTGAACCAGTTCCATTTGGACCAATTGCTCCAGTAGCAGAACCATTAGTCATAATTAAACCACTTGTAAGACCTAAATTAGTCGGTGTCGTACCTGTAGTATAAAAACCTAATTGATTATTATTAATCAAAGCGCTTGCAGTACTGTTATTATACTTCACATTAGATACCGAAACACCAGGTCCAATTAATTTACTTAAAACTAAATCGGCAGGAGAATAAAGTGTATTATTCACATTTAATTGCGCATTCATTATTAATGAAAATAATAAAATAACAGATAAAGTAATTTTTTTCATTTTTTTATTTATTTAGTAGTTGTTGATTCTATAATAATAAATATAATCTTGTGTTAACAAAATTATAATGTCCAAATATATAACTTTACTTAATGTAATGTTTGTATCTTTGCGAAAAAAGGATTAAAATGGGCAAAATATCGACAAAAATCACAAATAACATTTCAATTGTTAAATTTGAATTAGACGAAATCATTACAAGAAATCAAAATTACGAATTTAAGAACATAGATGAAACAGCTAACTCGCCTTTAGCCAAGCAGTTATTTTATCTTCCGTTTGTAAAATCAGTTTACATTTCTGGAAATTTTATTGCGATTGAAAAATTTTCAATTGTAGAATGGGAAGACGTTCAGGATGATGTAGCGAAGCAAATTGAAGACTTTATTGAAAAAGGTGGGCAAATTATTTTGGAAGAAACTCCAACAAAGAAAAACCCAATTACAATTTATGCTGAATCTACACCAAACCCAGCTGTTACGAAATTTGTAGCCAACAAAAAACTGACAAACACAGCTGTTGAATGTAAAAATATTGACGAAACTAAAGCATCTCCATTAGCAAAAGACTTATTTAGCTTCCCGTTTGTAAAAGAAGTATTTATTGATGAAAATTACATTTCAATTACGAAATATGACATTGCAGAATGGAATGATATCACTTTAGAATTACGCACTTTCTTAAAACAATATTTAGAACAAACTGACTTAGTTGTTGATGAAAGTTTAATTGAAAAAACAGATAACTTCAAAATTAAACAAGAAGAGTTTTTTGACAATTTAGATGTTACTTCGCAAGAAATCATCAACATCTTAGAAGAATACGTAAAACCAGCCGTTCAAAGTGATGGTGGAAACATTACTTTCAACTCTTATGACGAATCTACAAATGTGGTAAAAGTAACTTTACAAGGTGCTTGTAGCGGTTGTCCTTCTTCTACATTTACATTGAAAAATGGAATTGAAAACATGTTACGTGATATGTTAAAAAACAACACAATCGTGGTTGAAGCAATGAACGGATAATTAATCATAAAAAATACCAAAAAGGCGTTCTAATTATGGAGCGCTTTTTTATTTTTGCAAAAAAAATATTACAATGGAATTTCAAGCCTATTTAAACACAATAAAAGATTTAATTTTTGATTATTCACCAAAAATCGCCGTAGCATTAATTATTCTATTTGGCGGATTATGGCTTACGAGTTTCATTACGAAAACAGCCAAAAAATTAATGATAAAAAGACACGTAGAAATTACCTTAACTAATTTCTTAGGAAACATTATTTTTTGGACATTAAGAATCATGCTTTTCATTACTGTAATTTCTAAATTAGGTGTAGAAACTTCTTCATTTGTGGCTATTTTAGGAGCTGCTGGATTAGCCGTTGGCTTATCTTTACAAGGTTCATTATCAAATTTCGCAGGTGGAATTTTAATTATTTTATTCAAACCTTTTAAAGTTGGCGATACCGTTGAAGTGCAAGGTGAACAAGGAAAAGTTTCAGAAATATTAATTTTTTCAACTAAAATAATTACCTCAAATAACCAAATTGTTTATATTCCGAATGGGATTTTATCAAACGGAAAAATTAAAAACTTCAGTCAATTAAGTACAAGACGAGTAGATGTTGAAATTATCACGAATTACACTTCAGACATTACTGATATTAAAAACAAAATCGCAACTATTATCAATGAACATCCGATGGTTTTGAAAAGTCCACAAGCGGAAGTTTTTATTAATAATTTCACAGAAACCTCAATTCATTTTAGCGCTAGAGTTTGGACAGAAAGCGCACATCACATGCAAGTGAAATCGGATATTTTAGAGAAAAGTAAAGATTTAGTGAGTATTTAGGTTATACTTTCTTAGTCAGCATTACAAAATCTTTCAAATAAAAAGGTTCAAAATACGCAACATCTTCAAATTGGTTGTTTTGGAATTTCTGAAAAGAAACTAATGCCATTTCTGTAGCGGAAGGGAATTCTATTTCTGGATAATATTGAAATTTCGCATCAGTTAAAATGTCTTTAAATTTCATCGCACCATCACCAATTAAGTGTAAGGTTTCAGAAATATCTTGATAACTGGTTTCGTCAATAATTTCAGCTTTGGTTTCTCTTATTTTATTGTAATTGCTATCAAAAAAAGCACAAAACACTTCCATTCTACGGGCATCAATCATCGGAACGATAATTCCATTTTGAATAGAAATTTTTCTAGCTATTAATTCTAAGGTATCAACTGCAATTAACGGAACAGATAAAGCATAACACAAGCCTTTTGCTGCTGAAACACCAATACGTAAACCGGTATAAGAACCTGGTCCTTGACTTACCGCAATCGCATTTAAATCTTGTAGTTTCAAATTGGTTTCCGCAAAAAGCTCTTCAATAAAAACGTGTAATTTTTCAGCATGAGAAAAATTTTGAGTGGCAATTTCTCTAATAGCAATGGTTTTTCCATCTTTCGCTAAGGCAACAGAACAATTTTTAGTAGCAGTTTCTATATTCAGAATCAATGACATTTCGATAACAATTTATTACACAAAGAAACAAAAAAAAAGGCACAATTGCTTGCACCTTCTTTTATCAAAATCAATTCAAACTAACTTTTATCTTCTTTTGCTTTTTTGTCTCTATCAGATTTTGTCTCTAATCGAACTTTATCATTTGGCATCAACTCTTTAGAAACTAAAGTATATGGTCCAGTAATAATTTCGTCACCTTTTTTCAATCCTGATAAAATTTCAATATTTGTATCATCTTGAATTCCAGTTTTCACGACTCTGATTTTAGCTTTGTCGCCAACTTTCACAAAAACACATTCGAATTTAATATCTTTTTTAGGCGCTTTACCTTTTTTCTCTGCTTCTTCTTTTTCTAATTCAGCTACAATATCTTTTTTAGTTGAAGTAGTATCGTCTTTGATAACAATAGCACTAATTGGCACCGCTAACACATTTGTACTTCTTTTTGTTTCAATATCAACTGTTGCTGTCATTCCTGGACGGAAAGGCGAATAACTTACTGGTTTTCCTTCTAATAAATCTTGGTACGATTCTTTTACTAATCTTACTTTTACTTTAAAATTAGTTACTTGATCAGCTGTTAAACCTGTCGTTGCCGAGTTTGAAATACTTGTTACAACTCCATCAAATTTTCTTTTTAAATACGCATCCACTTCAATTTTAGCCGAATCACCAATGCTTACTTTCACAATATCATTTTCATTTACGTCTACTTCAACTTCCATGTTATTTAAGTTAGCAATACGCATCATTTCTGTCCCAGCCATTTGTTGTTGCCCTAAAACTCTTTCCCCTAATTCGATATCTAATTTAGAAATAGTTCCGTCTGCTGGCGCGAAAATAGTGGTACGCTTCAAGTTATCACTAGCTTCAGTTACGTTTGCTGATGCTGATTTCATTTGAAAATATGCCGATTGTTTACTTGCTACTGCAACTTCATAAGCCGAAACAATTTTATCCCATTCTGAACGAGAAATTACACCTTTATCGAATAATTTTTTATTTCTGTCGTAATTCGCTTTCGCTTCTTTCACTTGTGCATCAGCTTGACTTACACCAGCTTTTGAAGTTGACAGAGACGCTACAGTTCGATCCACTCCAGAAGTATAAATATCTGGGTTGATTTTCACTAACAATTGTCCTTTTTTAACTTCTTGACCTTCTTTTACGTTTAAGGCGATGATTTCACCTGAAACTTCTGGCATAATTTTAATTTCAACTTCTGGTTGAATTTTTCCTGTAGCAGAAACCGTTTCAACAATTGTCATCGTTTCAGCATTAGAAACTTCAACAACTTTACCGTCCTCACTATTTCCAATTTTTCCTGATTTTTTCAGAACAATTAATAGTGCAATAACCGCAACTACACTTCCTAAAATGATAAATAATTTTTTTCTTGACATGACTTTATTGTTTTTCTATAAGTGGAATTCCAAAATAAAATTCTAAAATTTTAATTCTAAAAATATAATCGTACTTGGTTCTTAATACTTCTGATTGTGCGTTTACAAAAGCCGTTTGAGATTGGTTGTAATCGAAAATATTCATCATACCAATTTCGTATCTGTCTTTTGCATATTGCATTGCTAATTGACGTGCTTTTTCAATTTGTAGTGCCGCTTCATAACTTTCTTTAGCCGCTTTTGTATCGGTGTAAGCTGTAAAAACATTACGCTCAATATCTAATTCTTGTTGACTTTTCGTTAATTTACTTCTTTCTAAAGCAACTTTGCTTCTCGCTACATTATTTCTCGTCGCAAAACCATTAAAAATTGGAATGTTTAATGACAACCCAAAGTTTTGACCTTTGTTTGTATCAAACTGAGTGAAAATAGGCTTTGGACTTGTAATTACTGGAGCACCATTAACAACTTCAAAACCATTAGAGTTTGAAGCTCTTGTATTAAATCCATAAAACGCTGATAAACTAGGTAAGTAAGCTCCTTTCGCAATTGAAATATCTTTTTCTGCAATGGCTAAATTAGTTTCTGCAATTTTAAGTTCGGTTCTGTTTTCTTTTGCTTTAGCGATAACTGCTTCTGGTGTTTCATTTAAAATAGTTGACAACATAGTTGGCATATCTTCTTCAGAAACATCAAAATTTTGAAAATCTTGAATCTGAAGTAATTGCGCTAAACTCAACTTAGACAGTATCAAAGCATTTTCTGCAACAATTACTCTTTGTTTTCCTGATGCCATGGTTGCTTGAATATCTAACAAATCACCTTTTGGCACATTACCGGCATCAACTAATTCAACTGTTCTTTCATATTGCTTCGTATCCAAAGCATTTTGTTCTTTTTGAACTTTTAAATTCTCTTTATTAAACAAAATTTGCAAANNCATTTAACGCTACATCTTCTTGCATTTTTGTCAATTGATATTGAGAAGCGATAATAGATAATTTTGCTTTTCTAAATTGATTTTGGTTTTGCAAACCTTTAAAAATATCAACATTTGCATTTAAATTAGCAGATGTAAATTGAGTGGTTTGATTTTCTAATAAACCAGTTGTAATATTCTGATTTAAACCAATATTCCAAGAATGTGATCCAGACGCATTTAAAGATGGTAAAAAATTACCAATTGCATCTTTTTTAGAAATGGCTGTGGTTTGTAAATCTAATTCCGATTGTTTTATAGAAATATTATTTTGTATCGCGTGATTGATACATTCTTTTAACGTCCATTTTTTTTCTTGGGCAAAAGATGTAACTCCGATAAAAAATAACATAAATACGATTTGTACTGACTTCATTTTTATGATGGTTTTTCCTATTTGACCATTTTTTGAAAAAATTGTTACACTTTACAATTAAAATTTTACTTTTATGCCTGAAATTATCAAGCTTACAACTTATTTAAATTTCAACAAACACAATTACAATACATCAAACATGAATACAAAAATTAAAATTTTGCTTTTCGGAATGGTAACTATCGGACTATTTAGCTGTAGTTCTACCAAAAGAATTGACACAATAAAACCGGAACCAACCGACAACGCACCAATTGTTTATAGCAATAAAACGTCATTGATTTCTATGCCAATGGAAGTGAGCTTGAAAGAAATTGAATTTNNGAGCATGAAAGAAATTGAATTTCATTTAAATAAAAACTTAAAAGGTTTAATTTATAACGATACGATTTTAAGTGACGACAAAACCGAAATGAAAATTTGGAAAACTAATGATATTAAATTAGTAGAAAAAAACGGCGAAATTGTTTCCGTTATTCCATTAAAAATTTGGGCAAAAATCAAATATGGAACCGAATTTATGGGTTTAAATGATACGCGAGAAATCAACTTAAACGGAACCATAACTTTAAACAGTAAGGCTAATTTTGCCAATTGGAAATTAAACACCACTTCTAAAATAGAAGATTTTGAATGGAGCGAAAGTCCTAGTATTTTAGTTTCTGGAAGAAATGTTCCGATTACTTATATCATCAATCCGACGTTATCCATTTTTAAAGGAAAAGTTGCCAAAATGATTGACGAAGCGATTAATAAAAGTTGCGATTTTAAAGAACAAGTTATGAGTGTTTTAGAAACCATTTCTGTTCCATTCATGGCGAATGAAGCCTACGAAACTTGGTTTAAATTAGTGCCAAATGAAATTTACAGCACAAATGCCGTTTTGAGTAATTCGAAAATCACTATGAATTTAGGAATGAAATGCCAGATGCAGACTTTAATTGGCCAAAAGCCAAAAAACGGATTTGACAAAACGAAAATTATTTCTAAAGCGGTTAGTAAAATCCCATCTGATTTTAATGCTTCAGTTGCGGCGGTTTCTACCTATGAAAGCGCGAGCAGAATTATGACGAAGAACTTTTTAGGTCAAGAATTTGGATCTGGAAAAAGAAAAATCACCGTTCAAAAAGTCGATTTATGGTATAAAGACGGAAAAATGATTATTGCTTTAGACATGTTAGGTTCGGTAAACGGAACGATTTATTTAGCTGGAATTCCGAAATACAATCCGGAAACTAAAGAAATTTATTTCGACGAATTGGATTATGTTTTAAATACAAAAGGTATTTTAACCAGAACTGCCAATTGGTTGTTACAAGGTATGATTTTAAATAAAATTAAAGAAAACTGTAAGTATTCTATTAAACCTAATTTAGACGAAGGAAAGAAAAATATGTTGCCTTATTTAGCCAACTATTCTCCAATGAAAGGTGTTTTTGTAAACGGGAAATTGAACGATTTTATCTTTGAAAAAATGGAACTTACTGAAAAAGGAATTGTAGCTTTTATTACTTCTACTGGGACAATGAAAATTACAATTGACGGAATGGAGTAATCTTATTTAAGATTTTTGATTTACGATTAAAAAAAATCCCGACTGATTTAAATGAGTCGGGATTTTTTTATTGTTCTGTAGAAACCTGTTCTTTCTTCTTTTGTTTAAGTCTATAAACGGCGTAAAAAACACCTGCAACTAAAATATAAGGTATCGCCATTAAATATACAATTCCGTCGTTTACACCTTCCGCAGCAGCTTTATTCGCTTCGTTTTGCAAAGAAGCTCGACACATTGCGCATTGCGCATTTGTTACAAAAGACAAAAGGCAAAATGCAAAAGCAAAAACTACAACTTTACTTCTAACCTTACTTAACATAATACGGTGAAATCATTACATAAACTAAAACACCAGTAATGGCAACATATAACCAAATTGGGAAAGTGATTTTAGCAATTTTTTTATGCTTGTCAAATCGTTGAGATAACGCTCTAACATAAGTAATTAAAACCAATGGAATGATTATTATTGAAAGTGCAATATGTGTAATCAGAATAACCAAATAACTCAGTCTTGAACTTCCAACAGCTAATTTTTCTGTTTCATCTAAAATTGAATCATGATTAATATCACCATAAACTGCAGAAATTGAAGTCATATGATACGCCACATACATTACTAAAAACGCAATAGAACACGCAATAGCCGTTTTCATTAAGTTTTCGTGTAGTTTTCTTTTACCATTTTTAATCGCCATAACAGCTGAAACTAATAAAACTGCAGTAATACCGTTTATAGTAGCATAAATTGGAGGCAAGAAATTTAACGGTTCTACATCATAACCTAACTTTCTTAAGTTTACTCCGAATAAAGCTGCAACAGCTAATGGAATAATGATTGATACGGCTGTAATTAACTTGTTGTATTTTGTTTCTATGTTGTTTTCCATAATGTGTGTTTTTCTTCTTCTCGATTCTTAACCGCAAAGCTCGCAAAGTATCCGCAAGGTTCGCAAAGAATTTAACTTTTGTCTTTTTACTTGACTATTTTTTCTATTTTTCTATTCTTCTAATAATAATTTGATATCTTCTTTTATGGCATCAATTCCAGCTTGTTCTAAACCATCGTAGTACAAAATAGGATTCCCAAATTTATCTTTTCTACATCTGATATTTCCTTCTTTATCTACTAATGCAAATAAACCAGAATGTTCAAATCCACCTTGAACATTATCGTTTTTCCCTGCAAATATATTAAATCCTTTGTTAGCTAAATTCATAATATACTCATAATTGCCAGTTAGGAAATGCCAATTAGAATGTTTGACACCTAATTTTTTTGCATGTTCTTTTAATGCTGCTTGCGTATCATTTTCTGGATCGATAGTTATAGAAGCGATTCCGAAATCTAAATCGCCATAAAACTCTTCTTGCAATTGCAACATGTTTTGGTTCATCTTCGGACAAATTGTCGGGCAAGAAGCAAAGAAAAACTCTACTACATATACCTTTCCTTCATAGGTTTTGTTCGATATTTTTTTACCATTTTGGTCAGTCAATTCAAACGCAGGAACTTTTTTATCAAGGTTTACCAAACCATTATCCTTAAATTTTTCAGTTAATTCTTTTACTGTCCAAATTCCGAACAATAAAATAATAAATGATATTCCGATGTATGAGTTCTTTTTCATAAAATTTTTATTTTCTTTACTCGTAACTGATTACTTCTTTATAACTTCTTGTTCAATTTTATCTCTAAATTCGTCTTTACGTTTGTTCTTTTTTAAGGCCAAACGGTATTCACGAAGTAATATTTTTACGTCATCGGACATTTCATTATGCAATTCGGCAGCAGAAATTGTATTGTAACATTCTCTGTACTCAACTACTCCTTTAATTTTTTGTCCTTTACGGCCACGTAGATTTTTTTCTTTATCGATAATATACACGAAAGAAGTTCCCGACTTATCGTTTAAGGCATTGTGGAAATGGAAAGAATTAAAATACGTTTCGATATCTTCAGGTTTCCCGAAAAGGAAATGCCAGTTTTTTAAGTCGTTAGACAATCTTCTAAATTCTAACATGATCGCCTTAATTTTATCTTGATTTCCATCAGGTAAAATCATTACCATTTGAAAATCTTTAAAACCACCGTATTTGTTGTAAATCTTCTGATTTAGGTTGAATAAATTCGCTTTTACTTCTTCAATATCACTTCCAGGGAAACCTAAAACCGTAATGTTTTTATCTAAACTAATTTTTTCATTGTTTAATGAAACGAATTGATTTGGAATATCGGAATGATTTTTTGAAATAATTGGAAGAAAAAGAGAGTTGTGTGAAGCTGTTGCGAAAAACATATAAGCCACTATAGGCAAGATGAATAGCACAGTTAAAACGATATATTTTTTCATTATAGAGTTATGAATTTTGAAAAACAAAGGTAAAAAAAAATCCCGACGTTAGTCGGGATTGATTTATATAAATTTTGTTAAAAAATCCATTTGTAATGAGAGTTTTTAAATATCTCGAAAATGTAGTCTGCTTCTACTAAAACGATGAAGCATAAATATAAGATTAAGAATACTAATGGAGCTACGATAGACCAACGTAAACTTTTCTTTTCACCTTCTAAGTGCATAAATGCCCACATAATGTAGTATGCTTTTATAACTGTTAAGATGATGAATATCCAGTTAAGGAAACTCATACTTAATAACGTTTCTTTAAATAAGAAGTCTGGTTTAGTAATACCTAAATAAACCTC
>CXWL01016144.1_pt1 | contig 13848 bp, 8 predicted proteins | sample 590931 | NCBI WGS metagenome assembly CXWL01 (sample SAMEA3498368, study PRJEB10139) | groundwater metagenome | biome: water well; material: biofilm material | place: Germany | collected 2015-04-27 | reverse complement strand
CATCAAATTTTACCCGACTCGGTGGGTTTTTCAACGGCCTGCTAAATGAAGCGAATAAGAATCCATTTGCAGAATTTGGGTTTGAGGAAATCATTGACAGCTGTTGAGCGAACCAGGATCGTAGATCGCAGGTATTTTTCCCTTCGTTGTATAGCCACGCTTGGATCTGTGTTGTACCAATGACGAACAAAGTTATCGATTCGGCGATTCAGGAGCTCACAAATGGACTGAGCAGATCCAAAAGATGGAAAATGATCTTGAATCATTTTATGATCGAATTCGATCAGGCGCATTAGAGATGTTGTTTAAACAAGACAGATGATTTTACAATTTCGGTAAGTTGATTGATAATTGGAGTCCCTATAGGGCTTATCAGTGATCGGTCAGGCGAGAATAGATACCTTTTTGCACGACGCTTTATCCCCCCCGGCGACAAGGTGAGTCGGGGCTGGGAAAAGAGATGGGGGAGAATATACTCCGGATGTATTGATCAGATGCAATATACAAGTTACAACGCTCAAGCTATATGTGAGGAACATGCGTACGCTTACGCAACCATTGATCATGACGTACTTCCTGGATGAACAATTCATGCGGATTGTTTTGTGTGAGTTAGAAAGAAACGATGGAGAATGGAAAATAGCCAGCTTGATACTGATCACAGATACCTTGGTGATGGCAAAAGGGGATTAAATTATTGCTAGCGTTGACCGACTGAACTTATGTTCAATTACTTGGAGCAAACTTTGGGAATAAAGGAAGCACGGGAACAAGTACGACGAACCTTACTGCGTTGGGTTATATCACGATGGTAACTATGGTTTGGCGCATGGCTCATTTGCTTAAACAGGCAAACATTGGATGCGCATTTTGTCGGCATGCGCTCTAGCATAAAGAAAATCTCGAAACTGCCGGACAAATCCGCAAAGGATTATTCAACCTTTTTTAGCACATTACTGTCGGGCGATGGTGGATGCAGCTTGCAAAAAATTCAGACCACTCGGTCGGGAAAAAATGGATATGCAAAACTTTGGAAATAAATGATATCTTGTTCTTGTTGCGAGTTAATAAAGAGGCTACCATGAAAATGCTCTACATTGCAGAAGATCGTTTTCCACCATTCCGGGCAGACGTAGTGGAATTGTTTGCCAAGCAGATACCAGCACGGGGTCATCGGGTCGACTGGCTGATGCAGCGGGGGCCGGATGCGGTTAGTATATCTTCACCTACAAACTGGTTGGGTAATGATGTGTATCTCACGCCGCGTAGCAGATACAATGGCCTGCTTGGTCGAATACTGAATAATCTGCTAGGCATGTTGGGGGATTTTATGATTCTGCCTCTGGCATTCAAAGGCCAGTACGACGTAATCCAGGTGCGCGACAAGTTTTTTGCCTGCCTCATTGCTTGGATAGCTGCACGACTGACAGGTGCTCGTTTTGTTTATTGGATGTCGTATCCATTCGCGGAATCCAAATTGTATGAAGCACGCAATCGGCTTGTGGCTTATCGCCATCTGGTGTGGCTCAAGGGACAGATCATCTGGGGCATGCTCTACAAAATCATCTTGCCACTGGCTGACCATATTTTTGTGCAGAGCGAAAGTATGAAGCAAGATGTGGCACAGAAAGGCATTGCTATCTCCAAGATGACATCGGTATCTATGGGTGTTCGTGCCGATCTGGTGGGTAAAGCTGAAGATGCTATTGCTCCAAATACTACTGCCCCCTTACTACTCCACCTTGGAGTCCTTATGCAATCACGTCAGTCAGAAATATTGGTGCGTGTGCTTGAGCGGGTGCGGTTGCACTACCCAGATGCCCGTCTGCTGTTTGTAGGAGAAGGCCAACACCCCAGTGATCGACGGGCGGTGGAGGAAGAGGCGACTCGGCTGGGATTATCGGCTGATGTTAGCGTGACTGGCTTCTTACCCATGGAGCAGGCTTGGGAGCTGGTTAAGCGGGCCGATATTTGTTTGTCTGCGATAGCGCCAATCCCGATCTTTTTGGTTTCATCCCCAACTAAACTCATTGAATATATGGCTATGGCTAAATGCATCGTTGCAAATGAGCTTCCGGAACAATGCCAAGTCATGGAAACAAGTGGTGTTGGGCGCTGTATACCATGGGATGAGCAATCTTTCGCCGATGAAATCTGCTGCCTGCTAAAAGATCCTGAGTATGCACGGATGATGGCAGCAAAGGGGCCAGATTGGGTACGAGCGCACCGCACATATGACGTGATCGCTGATCGAGTGGAATCACAATACCGCAAATTACTCGGACTAATGGATTGAATAATCCCGATCTCTATTCTGGAAAGCGTTTCCGCCAGGCCATCCAGCATTTTTTGCTAGGACGAACTGCACAGGGGATAGCTGCTTTAATTTTTACACTTTGGCTCGTGCGATTACTGATACCGGCAGACTACGGTACCTACATGGTTTTGTGGGGTATGGTAGAAATGATGGTGCCTTTGAGTTCATTGGGTATGCTCGAAGCGGTAAGGCGATTCCTTCCTGAATTGGCAGCACGGGGAGCGCCAGGGGCTCTGCTACGCTTTGTCCGCTGGATGACTCTAGTTCGTCTCGTCATCATGGTGGCTTGGGCGATGCTAATCGCCGCTTTCTGGTTAGATATCGCCGTATGGATGGGCTTCAGTGCGCTGCATCAAGATACCACTATACTTGCAGTAGGGCTCATCGTCACTGTTATAGGTTATCGCTATGCATCAGAAATGCTGGAGTGCCTCCTAGAGCAGCGTTGGTCACAACTGGTGCATGCTTTTATGCCTTTGGGGCGCCTTGCTGGATTGGTAGTACTAGTAGCTGTTGATAATCTAACTTTGGAACGATTACTGTGGGTGGATTTGATTGTTTCGCTGATTTGTTTTTTGTTGGCCGAATTCTTCTTGATACGAAAATTGCGTAATTTGCCCGGCACTGGTGATTTCCGGATTGGCGTACGCGAGGTAGCCAGCTTCTCCGGACACATGGCGGGGTTTAACCTGCTAAATGCCATTTCCAGCGCTGGAGCGTTGCGCATCCTAGTGGCGCGCACCTTAGGAGTCGAAGCAGCAGGTATCTTCGCCTTTTTGCAGCAATTACTGATGTTCATCGGACGCTATCTTCCCGCTAACCTTCTATCCAATATTATTCGGCCCATGCTGATTTCTCGTTATGTGGCTGGGGATGTGAACGTGGTTAAACAAGGTATGGCGCTGTTGTGGAAGAGTAACCTAATTATTATTACTGTTTACATGGCGATGATAGGCGTTGCGGGCGACGAGCTTATCTTACTGGCCAGTAACGGTCAATTTTCCGATATAGGTATGACTATGCTGATTATGTTGTTGGGTTTGGGAGCCACCAGCCAACGTCAGCTGGTTACCATGATTATGCAGATATTTCCATATACTCGCCAACTAAGTTACTTTAGTATTTTGACCGTGCTGACGCCGGTAGCTGTTATTGTCGGCTCAGATTGGGGATTGCTTGGAGTGGCTAGTGGGATAGTGTTAAGTGTATGGCTGACGAGTGCTCTGACTTTGTTTTGGCTGAATCGTCAGGTTGGCCGTATTAACTTAGATTGGTTCGGTTTTTTATGTGGGTTTGGTCTGGCGATATTGCTTGCAACCGTAGGCTGGGTGGTTAAAAGTGAGATTGGATCATGGTGGGCGCTGACTATAATGCTGCTAGCTTACGGGCCGGGCTTGGTACTGGTGAGGCCATTAAACTCGCTTGATATGGCGTTATTGAATCGGGGATTGCGCCAACATGCCCGTTTTCTAACATTTTTTGCGCGAAAGAAATGATAGTAGTGCAGATATAGAACATGTCAAAGACAGATACTTCTGCCAGCATGAACGGTTCGGATATCACTATATTAGCGAACTGTTTAGTCCCGCAATTTTGAGACATATTTTCCGATTATTTTCGTTAAATAAAACAACTATTCGTCTCAAATAATCGGAAAATATGACCAAAATAACTTTTCTACAGTAGATTGCACTATTCTCGGATAAAGTTATAAGCACTTCCAACTATTGTATAAAATACACAATACCATGAACCATATTTCTCTATTTGGCTTGAATATTGATGACAGAACACTAGCTGATGCCAGCGCGAGTATTGTTTGCGATGCGAAGTTAGGCGTGCGGCAGAAGGTCTATTTTGTTAATGCTCATTGTATTAATGTAGCAGCCACCAACATTAAGTATCTTAGTGTATTACAAGATGGAGCTTTGTTGTATGCAGATGGTAGCGGCATGCGGCTGGCCTCTAAGCTAGCTGGTTTCTCGCTTAAGGACAATGTTAACGGAACGGATCTGTTTCCGTTGGTCTGCCGTGATGCTGCAAATTCAGGGATTAAACTGGCGCTGCTGGGTGCGCGTCCGGGTATTGCGCAACGCTGTGCTGACAATATGAGAAATCAATTTCCTAATCTGGAATTCGTTTGGATTCATGATGGCTACTTTAGCCTGGATGATGAAGTGAACATGATCAATACTATCAATGAAAGCGGTGCACAAATTCTTTTTGTGGCGATGGGAGTACCCAAGCAGGAGCTTTGGATCGCTCGAAATGCCGATAGGTTGCATGTGCCAATTTTGCTTGGTGTGGGAGCGTTACTTGATTTCTATTCTGGCACTATGCCTCGTGCACCGAGAAGAGTGCGCCAACTTGGCTTAGAATGGTTATTTCGTCTTATCATAGAGCCGAGAAGGATGTTTGTCCGTTACGTTGTGGGAAACCCGGTATTTATCATTCGAACATTATGGCGGCGTTTTAGAGGCCAGAAATACTTGCAGGTAGCACCGCTTATCGAGAGCGTGGAAAAAGGATCGCGTGGCCATGACTGACCATTTAGTGATTATTTTCTCTGGCCAGAATCCCTCCTTTCAGCAGAGTACTTTAATAGATAACCCTGTGGTAAGACCACGAGGTAAGAAAATCTCAAGCTGACGCGGATTCTAAAGCTTACATAATTGTCCATACTCATATGGATCAAACGTTATTTGATCCATATTAATGATTAATAATCGTCCTGCAAAATGCTTGAGCAATTGCCAGGCGGATTCAACTTTGAAGTGCAACTTTTGTAAGGAAGTTTATAGGCAAGCTGCGGTAGTATCGGAGCTACTTAAACGACCAAGTAGAAGGAGCACAGATGAAGCACTACAAGCAGCTCACCAGAGAGCAACGATACCAGATTTCTGGCTTGAAGAAGGCAGGTTTGAAGCAATCGCAAATTGCGGATGAATTGGTCGTACACAAATCGACGATTTCTCGGGAATTCAGACGGAACAAGGGTCGACGTGGCTGGCATCCCAAGCAGGCTCAGGAATTACGGGACGAGCGTCGAAAGAATTGCGCCAATGCACAGCGTCACTCATTGCTGGAGTGGACGGAAGTCGAGCGATTAATTCGACAGGACATGAGTCTGGAACAAGCATCTCAGCGGCTTGCTCTGGAAGGCGGACTGCCGATCAGTCATGAATCGATCTACTTGCACATTTATGCAGATAAGCGCCGTGGTGGCGCCCTGTGGCGGTACTTGCGCTGCCAGAAGCCGCACAGGAAACGTTACGCGAGCGGTCAAGAGCGCCGGGGCACAATCAAGAACCGGGTCGGCATTGACGAACGTCCGGTGATCGTGGAACAGAAGAGTCGCATAGGCGACTGGGAGGGCGACACCGTGATCGGCAAGAACCACCGAGGCGCATTGGTCACATTGGCCGAGAGGAAGTCGCGCTACATTCTGGCAGCCCAAGTGCCCGGCAAACATGCATCGGGTGTGACGGCGGCAGTAACGCGGCTACTGCGCCCCCATAAAGGCAAGTGCTACACCATGACATTCGACAACGGGAAAGAGTTTGCGGAGCATGAGACCATCGCGGCGGAACTCGATGCGGATGTTTATTTCGCCCACCCCTATCATTCATGGGAGCGTGGCTTGAATGAGAACAGCAATGGGCTACTGCGACAGGTATTTCCCCAAGGAGATGGAATTGATTGGGGTTACCCAAGAACAAGTGCAGTGGGCGGTGGATAGACTCAACCATCGACCTCGCAAGGTGCTTGGATTCAGAACCCCGTTTGAGGTATTCTTCGGGAAGACGGTGCGCTACACCAAACCACCGTTAGGCGTTGCACTTCGAAATTGAATCTGCGCCAAGAGTACGTTGGCCGATGCCAACGAACAGCGTGACTGCCGTATCTACATGGATTTTGCAATGTGCCTGATCCAGGCAGCCAGAAAACTTTATGCCAGCGACAGCTTTACGGTCTGGTTGGAACGGGCGGTCTACACGATCGACACCACGACTATCGACCTGTGCTTGAGTGTCTTTCCGTGGACGCATTTCGTTCCACTAAGGCAGCCGCTAAGATGTTACGCTGCTTGATCTACGTGGCAATATTCTATATTCATCCATATCAGCGATGGCAAAATTAGCATGGATCGAGGCTTCACCGACTTTGCTCGCTTGATAACCAAGCACAAGTATTTTTTGTAATGCACGACAAACCAATCTGCTCTTTCACCGCATCTAATCTCGCTCCGCGGATAAGTCTACGGGATTGCGCTACGTCAGATCCGTTGCCCTAACGGGGCTTCCAAAGCCGGAAAGGATTGCCCGTAACACCTGCGACGTGTCGTTCTAAGATGCAGAACACGACAAGCATCTGGTATTTCTAGAACAGCTTCGACTTACCTGTGCTGACCATCGCCCAGATGCATTGTTGTCACTAGCAAATCGAACTATTCTTCAAATGGATTAAACTGCATCTCCGCATCAAGCGGTTCTGCGGAGTTACTGAGAACATAGTTAATACGCAGTTTGAGATCGCCATCACAGTTTATGTCTTGGTTGCCATCGTAAAAAACGACCCAATATCGAGACTTTAATTTACACAATTCTACAGATCTTGAGTCTGGTTGTTTTCAATAAAAAACTTACTGATCAATTGGTTAAAGATACTGTGGTGCGAATGAGTACACTCAAAAATTATAATCAACTGGATTTATTCAACTAAATTGCCGGATACTTATGTGTCAATATATGTAGTTTCAGTAGTTTTGATGATGGCGTTGTTTATTAGAATTCTGCTAAAATAAGAGATTCTATAAAAGTGTCAAGCAAGGAAAAGTTGTCATGGCTTATGTAGTAACTGAAAATTGTATTAAATGTAAATATACAGATTGCGTGGATGTATGTCCGGTAGATTGTTTCCGTGAAGGCCCCAATTGTTTAGTCATTGATCCCGATGAGTGTATTGATTGCACATTATGTGTTGCAGAATGCCCGGTGGAAGCAATTTATGCTGAAGATGATGTGCCCGATCAGCAGCTTAATTTTATCAAGCTGAATGCTGAGTTGTCTAAAAAATGGCGACCAATCATTGAGAAAAAAGATGCACCCTCTGATGCGGATGATTGGGCAAGTGTGACGGATAAACTAAAATATTTGCAACGCTAATAAGAAATTGCGGTAATTCAGATGCCGCATGTTTGACTCTTCACTATTCCCGCAAATCCCCTTTAGTGAGGTTTTTGAGCGTATAAATTCCGGTACTACGGTTGTAACACCGAACCGAAGGCTTGCATTGGCGCTTAAAGAAGAATTCAATCAAGATCAAATCAGCCTAAAATTGGCGGTTTGGTACTCAGCTGAGGTACTGCCATTTATAGCCTTAATTGAGCGTATTTACCTCGATGCGCTGTATGCCAAGCAAACATCCACTTTGCCGTTGTTGCTGTCCGCAGCACAGGAGCAAGTTCTGTGGGAGTCGATTATTCAATCTTCCGCAGCGGGAAAAACACTACTGAGGATTTCACAGACTGCGCAATGCGTTCAGGAAGCATGGCAACTGGCACATGCATGGCAGCTTATTTCAAAACTGAAAGATTTTTATCCGAATGAAGATGGTAAAGCGTTTCTGGGTTGGACAAAATCCTATCAGGAAAAAACAGCACGTAACCGGCAAACAGACCAGGCGCGTATTTGTGATCTGATCACAGAACAATACGATTACCTAGATATAAAAAAGCCATCCGCTCTGGTTTGTTATGGTTTTGATGTCTTTACGCCGCAACAAATCACTTTCTTAAAGAAGCTGATCGCTACTGGATGCAAGGTCGTAATTGCCAATCCGGCAGATAAGCGTCCATTAGCGCTGGATGGTGCCCGGCGCATTGAATATGTTAGCAGTCGTGAAGAGATCTTCCAGGCAGCGGTCTGGGCGCGATCCAAAATAGAAGCAGCGGATCATGCCGTTCGTGTCGGCATCGTGGTACCTGCACTGTCCAGTTGCCGCAGCACGCTGATCCGTATTTTTAATGCGGTGATGCATCCGGATATTAGATTTGCATTGCCGGGTGCTGTGCGGCCAGTTGCGCCATTTAATGTTTCGTTGGGTTTGGCGCTAACGTCTTATCCACTGATTGATGCAGCTTTTACCAGTCTGGAATTGCTGGATCAGGAAATGGAATTTAGCCGTGTAAGTCATTGGCTACGGTCCCCATTTCTTGCTGGCGGAGAAACGGAAATGACGCAGCGCGCATTGCTGGATGCACGCATACGCCGATATGCCGAGCCTTTGATCACCCTGGATCGATTGATAACACTCGTACAGCAAGCTGATGGTCAAGCAAATTGTCCGATTCTAGTTCAACGCTTATCAACGTTAACCACATTTCGCCAAACAAAACTCCCCAGATCAGAAAGCCATGCTGTTTTTGCCAAAATTATTTCTGAAGTATTGCAGATTACCGGTTTTCCCGGAGAACGCAGTCTGGATTCCACGGAATACCAAACATTAAAAAAATGGCAAGCACTAGTTGCGGATTTTGCGACATTGGACCATGTCAACGCAAAGGCCAGTTATCGCGAGGCAATCAGTCGCCTGAAGCGCATGGCAAGCGATACATTGTTTCAACCTGAAACACCCGAAGTGCCCATTCAGATTCTCGGGGTGCTGGAAGCGGCAGGGATGGTATTTGATCACCTCTGGGTCATGGGTTTGTCGGATGAGCAATGGCCAATGCGTGCTAACCCAAATCCATTTCTGCCACTTGAATTGCAGCGTCGGGAAAAATTGCCCCTGAGGTCTACCCTGGAATCACTGGCTTACTGCCGAAGATTGATGGATGACTGGTTATCCAGCGCGGAAGAAGTGATCTTAAGTTACCCAAAATATAGTGATAATCGTGACGGACATGAATTAAAACCCAGTCCATTACTTCGATCGATACCGGAAACTAAGCGAGATTTTCCTGTTGTTTTGCAGCATCGCGATTTCATTATCCAATCCTGCAAGCTGGAGCAGATAGAAGACAGCCAAGTGCTGCCCTTGGAGCAAGGAATTGCCAATCAAGGCATCAAGGGCGGTACGGCCGTGATCAAGGATTATGTTGCATGTCCATTTCGCGCCTGGGCTAAGCACCGATTGCTAATAGAAAGCCTGAATGTGCCACACACCGGTTTAAATGCGATGGAACGGGGTTCATTGGTGCATCAGGTATTGGCACAATTATGGAATCAACTGAAAACCAAAGATGCGCTCGATACCATTAGTGATCTTAACCTTGAAGAGTTGCTGACAAGCGCCGCCGACAACGCAATTTTACAGATGCAGCAGTATAGACCGATTGCACTTTCTGGGCGATTTGCGCAGATTGAACAATGGCGTCTTGTGCGCTTGGTACGTGAATGGTTGGATGAAGAGAAGAAGCGGGGTCATTTTACTGTCATTGCAACCGAAGAAAAACGCACCATCCAGATAGGTGATCTGGTATTGAATGCGCGTCTGGATCGAGTCGATGAATTGGAGGACGGGCAGCATATCGTGATTGATTATAAAACCCGGAAACAATTCGTTCAGACTATGCTCGGAGAGCGTCCGGATGAGCCGCAGCTTCCATTGTATCTAATAATGACCGAAGTACAGAAGCAAGGTGCAGGCGTTGCATTCGCTGCTGTTAAACGAGGTGAAATGGGATTTGTGGCGATTGTTCGAGAGCCGGATTTGTTGCCGGGTGTGAAAGCATTTTCGCAATTAAATGCTTGTAAACAATTTAATTCCTGGGATGAGTTAATTGCGACATGGCGGCAACATTTGACGGATCTTGCGGAAGGTTTTTGCAATGGTGATGCCAGAGTAAATCCGAAGAATTTTCCGGCAACCTGTGAACATTGTGATATGCATCTGTTTTGCCGGATTCATGAGCGGATTGGCGAGAAGCGTATTGAACAGGGTAATGAAAATGATTGATGCTGCGTGCATTCCTGATGCAGATGAGCGTTACCGCGCATTGGATCCTGCGCAATCATTTATCGTGCAGGCACCGGCAGGCTCGGGAAAAACTGCGCTTCTGATTCAGCGCTATCTCCGATTGTTGGCCTGTGTTGATGCGCCGGAAGAAATTGTAGCGATTACGTTTACCAGAAAAGCCGCAGCAGAAATGCGTGCCCGCGTTCTGGCAGCACTCGAAGTTGAGAAGAAATCTACTGATGCCGAAACTGCCTATGAAAAGCTGAATCGTGAGCTGTCGGCTGCTGTTTTGCAACGAGGTCGTCAGGCTGGCTGGCATATCGCCGAGAATCCGGAGCGGCTACGGATACAAACGATTGATTCATTATGTGCTTCATTGACGCGGCAAATGCCGATGCTGTCAAAATTCGGCGCACAACCTGAAACAATCGAGGATGCTTCAGATTTCTATCTTGAAGCAGCGCGGGCTACGATGGAACTGGTAGAGCAAAATCATGTGATTGCCCATGATGTGAAGCGGTTACTCGAACATCTGGATAACGATATGGCGCGCATCGAAGCGCTGCTTGCTGAAATGTTGTCGCGGCGCGATCATTGGTTGCGCCATATTCATGGCAGAACCCGAGAGGAGCTAGAAACATCACTGCAAAATTCGCGCCGTAACGCATTGCGCTATGTTTTTCGGCTATTTCCAAAGGCAATGCAGAATGAATTGCTGGAATTGCTGCGTTATGCCGCTGCGAATCTGCTTTCCTCTGCAAGCAAGCCATCAATGATTAGTTTCTGTGATCGACTAGAAACATTATCGACGGCGGATGTTATGCACTGGTGTGGTATTGCTGAATTGTTGCTGACCAAAGAGGGAGACTGGAGAAAAAGATTTTCTATCAACGAAGGATTTCCACCTGGTAGCACCAAGACTGAAAAAGACAAGGCGAAGGCGTGGAAGGATCGACTAGAAATTTTGATTGGGTCACTTAATCTGGAGGATACATTCCGGCAAGCGCTGCACGATATGCGCCGACTGCCGCCGTCCTGTTATTCCGATAAACAATGGGAAATATTAGGGGCAATAACCAGACTGCTGCCATATGCCGTTGCACAACTCAATATTATTTTTCAAGCTAGCGGTTATGTAGATTTCTCAGAAGTAGCGCAGCGTGCATTGCTCGCACTCGGTGATTCTGAGTCGCCGACAGATCTGGCATTGGCATTGGATTATCGCATTAAGCATCTGATGATTGATGAATTTCAGGATACTTCAATCAGTCAGTTTAAGTTGATTGAGAAGCTTGTTGTCGGTTGGGAAGCTGGGGATGGGCGCAGTCTGTTTGCAGTGGGTGATCCCATGCAATCCATTTACCGGTTTCGTGAAGCAGAAGTGGGGCTTTTTTTACAAGCGCGAAGCGCAGGGATTGGTCAGCTGGTTTTGCAGCCGATCACACTCAGAGCCAATTTTCGTTCACAGCAAGGTATTATTGATTGGATTAATACTGCTTTTGCACAAATCATGCCTGATCGCGAAGATATTGCAACAGGTGCAGTGGCTTATAGCACTTCGATTGCGACACATTCTTGGTTGCCTGGTACTGCAGTGAAGCTGTATCCCTTTTTTGAAAGAAATCATGTTGCAGAAGCCCAGCAAGTTGTAGAAATTATCACGCAAACGCGGCGTGATAATCCAACCGGAACGATTGCAATTTTAGTCCGTAACCGTAGTCATTTACGTGAAATTGTCGGACAAATAAAAAAAGCTGGATTACGGTTTCGCGCTATTGACATTGAATTGTTGTATCACAAGTCTGTGGTACAGGATTTGCTGACACTTACCCGTGCGTTAATAAATCCGGCCGATCGCCTTGCCTGGTTTGCATTGTTACGGACACCTTGGTGCGGTCTTTTGCTCAAGGATATCGCTGCGTTAGCGAATATAAAAAAGAATGAAAATGATTGTGGTGTGATTGACAAAGAAATGGCTGTGTGGGATTTGATGTGCGATGAGAATCACTGGTATGGTATTTCAATCGATGCGATGACGCGTATACGCAGGGTAAGGGAAATACTGAAACCTTGTATGGATCATCGACAACGCCAATCCTTGCGCATGACAGTAGAAGCAATTTGGCAAGCGTTAGGTGGTCCAGGTTGCATGAATCCAGTTGAAAAAAACGGGCATTGCATGGCAAATAACCTGGATGATGCCATGATTTATTTGGATTATGTTGAGGAACAAGAAGAAGCTGGTGCTATACAAGATTTGGCAAGCTTTGAAAAGGGACTAAATGTGTTGTATGCCTCACCAGATCTGGATGCTGATGACACCTTGCAGATCATGACGATTCATAAAGCCAAAGGACTTGAATTTGATACGGTGATCGTACCCGGACTCGGTCGAGCGCCGCGTAATAATGATAAGCGGTTGCTGAAATGGACCGAGCAACCGCACAACGAAGTCATGGATGTAAGAGGTGTGTCGGTTTCAGATTTATTACTTGCACCGATTCAGGAAACAGGGACAGAAGTTGATTCAATCTACTTATGGATGGAAAAACTGGATCGAGACAAGGAACAGCTTGAAAACGATCGCTTGCTTTATGTTGCTGCGACACGTGCAAAAAATTTTCTACATTTATTGGGCCATGCCGACTTGGCTTCAGATAGGGATGGAAAAACAATGCTTAAGAAACCAATCTCTGGCACATTACTAAACAGGTTATGGTTAATTGTGCAATCAGTTTATATTGATGCAATAGAAAAAAATACCGCATCTGGGTACAGTCAGTTGATTGATAGAGATAGTGAAATAAATATCGGTAGTATAGAGAATCAAAGTATCTATCGATTGAGGTCAGAATGGGTTTTGCCGGGTGCTCCAGAATCAGTAACTTGGCAAGAGTCATATGGTGGTAAACAAATACAAGTAGAAATAGAATTTTCTTGGGCGAGTGAAATGGCTCGTCATGTGGGTAACGTGGTGCATCGATGGTTGCAGAAAATTGCAGAGGATGAAATGTATGGCTGGAATACTGTACGTATACAAATGCTGAAAGATCAGTTTAAACAGAATTTGTTAGCAGACGGTATGAGTGGGAATAATAAGGAGGTTGGTTATGCAGTCGAACGCATCATGTTAACGTTGACGTACGCAGTTAATGATAAGCGTGGGCGATGGATCCTGGGTTCGCAGCAATCTGCACAAAATGAATTAAAGATCACTGGTATCGATGATAATGTGCCAATGACTTGGGTGATCGACAGAACTTTCTGTGATTCCAATGGAATCCGATGGATAATAGATTATAAAACAAGTAGTCACGAGGGTTCGGATATTCAAGACTTCTTAGACCGAGAACAGATGCGCTATCAAAATCAACTCAATCGTTATGCAAAAGTCATGCAACAGATAGACTCGCATCCAATAAGATTAGGGATTTATTTTCCATTAATAGGTGGTTGGCGAGAGTGGTAAAAATTGTGCAAGGCTCGGAATATTATTCTCAATTCACAGAAGAAAATTTTACAAAATTTTGGAGGAAGAAGTTTGACCCTTTACTTATTGTGAGTAAAGGGAA
>CXWL01010939.1_pt1 | contig 13850 bp, 14 predicted proteins | sample 590931 | NCBI WGS metagenome assembly CXWL01 (sample SAMEA3498368, study PRJEB10139) | groundwater metagenome | biome: water well; material: biofilm material | place: Germany | collected 2015-04-27 | reverse complement strand
CATGTTGATGAGCGCGATGGTCTGCACCATTTCCTTCAACGATTTTTCATCGGCTTCAGCTTTGCGTTTGAGCCAGCCGATAAAATCTTCCACGTTCTTCCACTTCACTTCCGCCTGACGAGATTCTTGGGTGTCGTATAACCAAGCTTCGTAATTGATGGCGCGCAAGATTTCATCGAGCAATTCAGCACAGGGGTCTTTGTCAGAACGCTCTTGAATGCGGTTGATGAAGTTGCAAAAAGTCATCAAATCTTCGTATTGATGTGCTGACAATAATTGCTGAATGGATGGCTCGAAAGCCGCTTCAAACAAACTGATCTGGCGGGATCCGGCATGGCTGCCGAGCTTCTCTAGCGTGGCATTGCCGATGCCGCGTTTGGGTGTTGTAATGGCGCGAATGAAGGCCGGATCATCGTCCGAATTAACAATCAAACGCAGATAAGAAACGATGTCCTTTATTTCTGCGCGATCAAAAAAAGAGGTGCCACCACTGACAGTGTAAGGCACATGTTGCGCGCGCAATTGCTCCTCAAAGGCACGCGACAAATGATTGCTGCGATACAAAATCGCATAGTCGGCATACTTGGTGCGATGCTCGAACTTATGCGCCATCAGCTTCATCACCACGCTTTCCGCCTCGTTTTCATCATCGCGTGCGGCGTAAACACGGATGGTGTCACCGATACCGTGGTCGCTCCACAACTTTTTCTCGAACACTTTGGTATTGTGATTGATGAGGTGATTCGCCACCTTCAGAATGCGCTGCGAGGAACGATAATTCTGCTCCAACTTGATGACGCGCAAATTGCTGTGGTCGTTACGCAGGTTGTGCAAATTTTCAATACTCGCGCCACGCCACGCGTAAATCGCTTGGTCATCGTCGCCCACCGCTGTAAATGCAGCACGCTCCCCGGCCAATAATTTGGTCAATTGATACTGGCAATCATTGGTGTCCTGATACTCGTCGATAAGCAGATAATGAATCTTCAGTTGCCAGCGTAACAAGGCTTCGGAATGCTGTTTGAATAACACCACTGGCAAATGGATCAAGTCATCGAAATCAACCGCCTGATAAGCCCTTAAGGTTTCTTGGTAGCGTGCGTAGATGCGCGCATGAACTTTGGCTTCGTCATTATCAGCGTTTTCCATCGCCAAATCAGGCATGATGAAGGACGATTTCCAATTTGATATTTGTGTCTGTAGCTCGCGTATCTCCTGCTTGTCGCCAGAGTTCGTCAGCTCGCTAAAAATCTTCCAAGTATCGCTGGAATCAAAAATGGAGAACTGTTTTTTGTAACCGAGCAAGTTTGCTTCCGCGCGCAGGATGTTCATGCCCAGCGAATGAAAGGTACTGACCATCAATCCTTTAGTATTTTTACCTTGCAGCAAAGTACCCACACGCTCGCGCATCTCGTTCGCCGCTTTATTGGTAAAGGTGATCGCCGCAATGTTGCGCGCCAAATAGCCACGCTCCTCCAACAGATAGGCGATTTTGTGCGTGATGACGCGAGTCTTGCCGCTACCCGCTCCGGCCAGTACCAACAACGGGCCATCGAGATAGGTTGCTGCTTCACGCTGTACGGAATTGAGTTTGCTTAACATTCGGAACGACAAATTTAGGAAGGCGCGCATGATACCAAAGCGGAAGCATTGCTGATCTATCAGCACTCTTACGCAGAAAAACGTGCCGTACTTTGAACAATGGTTTGGTAATATCATCTCCTGATCCTTTTACGGTGTTCCCGCGATGAAACCCACTCTTGTTTTTGATATTGAAACGATCCCCGATATTGCCGGACTGCGTACTTTGTATGAACTGGATGCGCAGGTGAACGATGCGGAAGTGGCGGAAATGGCATTCCAACAACGTCGCCAAAAGACGGGGAGTGACTTCATTCAGCATCATTTGCAGCGCGTGGTGGCAATCTCGTGTGTGTTGCGCGAGGGTAAGAATTTCAAGGTCTGGTCACTCGGTGCTTTGGATGAAGATGAAGGCGGCATCATCCAACGCTTCTTCGATGGTATCGACAAATACACGCCGCAGATTGTGTCGTGGAATGGCAGCGGCTTTGATTTACCCGTGTTGCATTATCGCGGGCTGATTAACGGCGTGCAGTGTCCGCGCTATTGGGACATGGGCGAGGACGATAAAGAATTTAAGTGGAATAACTACATCAGCCGTTATCACATGCGCCATCTCGATTTGATGGATTTGCTGGCGATGTACGGCGGGCGCGCCAATGCGCCGCTGGATGACTTGGCCAAGCTGATCGGCTTCCCCGGTAAGCTGGGCATGGACGGCAGCAAAGTGTGGGAGGCGTATCAACAAGGCAAGCTGGCGGAGATACGCAACTACTGCGAAACCGATGTGGTGAACACCTATCTGGTGTTTGCGCGTTTCCAGATGATGCGCGGGGTATTGAGCCGTGAGGGATTCAAAAAAGAATGTGAATTTGTGCGCGGTGAATTGGCGAAACTCGATCAACCGCATTGGCAGGAATTTTTGGCGGCTTGGGGTGAGACTAAAAGTTGATGCTTGTCGCACAGTTTTCAAATTCCGTCATATTCATATAGACCCACAAAACCCACACTCACGCATAGTGTTCTGGTTGTTTCCCCTTATTGCGTCGTTGGTTGCAAGCCTGCCGCGAGTGCCGCCTGGATGTCCTGCGGTAGGCTTGCTACGCCTTTTATGACACCAAGACCTCCATTGTTCCACTGTATAGAGAAGGTGCGCTGTGGCGACAATTCATGGGATCGGTATTCAGAAAACTCAAGTAAAACTTCAGTCCCTCCTTCGACAAGAGCCAGTGAAGCACCGATCTTAACGATTGGTCCAAGCTCACGAACTGTGACCACGACAATCTTGTCGTAGCGCGAGCGCAATTCCACAACTGCTGCTGCAACGTCCGCAGCCGAGGGTTGAGAAATCCGCTGAACCGCCGTCGATGAGAAGCAACCAGACCCGGTGAAAAATTGAGTGATACCTTCGGCTGCGGCGGCTTCACGGGCAGGAATGTCCTTTTGATCTGGTCGCCACTGCGGTGTCCACAGAACGATGGCATGAGCCGATTTTTGGCAAACAGGAGATTGCGGCGACGGAATCAACTGCGTAGTGGTTGTCGAACACCCACTCATCATTAAAACAACCAAAGCCAACAGTGGCATATAGATAGTTTTCATTGCTGGTTTCCCTTATTTTTGCATAACGTAGGGCTAATCGGCACTGCGCGGCTTTATCGCGTAGCGTTCGGTTGAGCATTGGTTTGGGCTTGAAATGCGCTACTTCATCTTAATGACGACACCAGTGACACTTGCAAAATCTGAGGTGATGTTCATCACGGCATCACCGCCAATTGATGCCGCTTTCTCGCGCAAAAGTCTGAACTGCTCTTCTTGCGAGCGAGCAATTGCAAAGTTGTTGTATTTGTCGATGCTTACCCTTCCAATTTCCTTGTATTTCGCCGATGGTTTGCCGGTTTGATACAACTTAACGCTTGCAGGAGTGGTCGGCGAGTAACCAGCCCCCGTTGTCATGACACTTTCTGTGGCACATCCAGACAAGAAAACAGCAACCAACGATGCAACGATTAGCTTCCTCATTTCTTTACCCCCATATTTTAAGTGCGCGAGAAAAAAGCCGAACGGTCGCACTCATCACTGTCGGGCTCAACGTAAAGGTAAGGGGCGCGCGGCTTTTTGCGCGTCCCGCTTGACCGCAATGCTAGAACTCCGCATGGATTACTCCAGACATGAGCTTTGCCACTGCAACCTCAGTTTGATTGCTTGATAGGCTTAACTGCTCAACCACTCTCTGCTGGTCTTCAGACGGGCGGTTTTGACTAAGTTTGAACTTGCCCTGAATGTCCGTGACTTTGATTTCAAAGCCCACAATCATGTTTAGAAGTTTTGCGCGCCGTTCACCCACAAGGTTTGGTTTCCACGGGCTTGGCATGTGAGATTCATAAACATGGGTTAGTCGTTCAACCAGGGCTTCAAGCTCGGACTCGCTTTCGATAAGTTGGGGTTTGCCGCGCATGTGAACCACTGCGTAATTCCATGTTGGGACACCAGGCGACGAATACCACGAAGGAGAAACATACGCATGCGGCCCTTGGAATACAGCCAGAACCTCACCGCACGATGAAAAGTGCTGCCATTGCGGATTTGCCCGCGCCATGTGGCAGAGTAGCTTGCCTTTTGAACCTGCCGCGTGGTCAAAGATGAAGGGTAAGTGACTAACGAAAGGCAAGCCTTCTGGAGCCGTGATCAGCATACCAAAGGAGTTACTCTCGACAAGTGCCGAGATTCGTTCTGGATTTGTTTCCTTGAAATGTTCGGGGATATACATGAAGGTTCCTGAGCTCTAACTACAATTAGGCATTATTTCGCCCTTTGCTTTTTTTTCCAGATAATCCATTCAGCCACTGCAAGGTTGATAGCCCAGCCTGCGCCCATACATAATGTCCTTGCTAGCTCCCCTTGTATGCTTGGAAACACAAACCAAGGAATGTGGGTCAATACCTGAGTTCCCGCGCCAAGTCCAAGTGCATAACCTCGCATCATCCAAGCCCTATGGTTCAAGATATCGCGCCTTAGGATTGCAGCAAAACCGAAGCATAAACACACCACCATCGCCGAACCCACTAGCAGGCGGATGACGTAAAGGAAATGACCGTCAAAGCTTGCTGGCGGAGTCATTCCGCGTGGATAGAACTGCGTCATCCACAAGCCAGAAACTGCGGAAACAAGTCCGCACGCAATCAACATCTTGCCAGCATTGCGATGCCAGTTGGGTACACTGCGACGCAAGTTGGAATTGAATTGGAAAGATCCGACGAAAGAAAAAATGGAGGCACTCATAATGTGCAACACAACGGGCAAAGGCTCTGCAAAGAAACGGGCATTGTCTGGTGTTATTTCTGCACCGCTTCCCAATTGAAATAGGCGTATGCCACCCGCTAACGCAGGGACAACACTGAGTGTTATCAATCCGGCAGGTATGAGCCAATCAGATTTAACTGGAGAAGTCATTTGGCGGATAGTCAAGATTTTCAGTAACCCATGAAATAATCAGAAGCTCCCGCCCACCTTGATTTCAATACCCAAGTTGGGATTAAGCTCATCTTTATACTGAATACCAGCAGCATCCTTAAGCTGGATTTTCGGTGGAGTTGAAATCAACGCTCCTGCGCTTACATTGAAGCTTTCCCAAAACCAGTGATACCCGCCACCAGCGGTTATTGAATTTTCACCCTTGCCAGAATAGCGGTTACCGCCTGAGGTGATTGAGGCTTCATAATTTGTCTTGTTTGCAGCAGCCACTAAATACCAAGAGTCACTCTGAAACACGGGTTGGAAGTAATATCGGGAGACTCCGCTAAAAGAGCTTCCTTTTAATGCGATACCATTGCTTTTATAATGATCCGCATAAGTAATTGTGATGCCAGTCGTCCAATGATCAGCAAATTTATATGAATACTCCACATTCTGTAATCCGTTAATCGAGTCTATTGGATTATTAACAAGTAGGTGGTTTCGAGCGTAAGCATTGCTCCCAAATGACAAAGAGAGGATGAGCAATAGCAATTGATTTTTCGATAGTATTTTCATGGGTTTTACCTTTAAGCCTGAACTTGGGATTACAGTGTAAGCTTACGATGTAAGCTCAGTCAAGCATTTGTTAGGGAAAATGAAAAAACCTTCTGTTACCAATAAGTTAGTTATACGCGCACCCCTTTCTCGCGAAAGAATTTTCAATGTCGCTTTGGAGTTGGCGGATAAAAGCGGTTGGGATTCAGTTTCTATGCGGCAGGTCGCCCAAGGCTTGGGAGTAGAAGCGATGTCGCTTTACAAGCACGTCGCCAACAAAGATGATCTTCTGGATGGACTAGTGGAGTTGGTTGTTGCCGAAATGAGCCTTTCGTCTCCCAATGCCGAATGGAAAGAGGCTTTGCGCGAACGAGCCTATACCGTACGCAAAACGCTAAACTCCCATCCATGGGCTGCAAATCTTATTGAGTCAAGAACCAGTATTGGCCCAATGCGATTAAGGCACAATGACAGCATGATTGGGATATTGCGGAACGCAGGATTCTCGATCGAACTTGCATTTCATTCGATGATTGCACTAACCAGCTATGTGTATGGCTTTGTGATTTTAGAAGAGGGCAACAAAATAAAGGGGCTACCAAAAGAGATTGGAAACTTGCAACTGATGATTTCTCCTACCGAATATCCGTATATTTTTGAAATGATAAAATTTGCGTATGCGAAGAAAAATTCAAATTCAGAACTCGAAAATCCTATGGGGTCAGACACTTTTGCCGATTTTGAATTTGGCTTGAAACACCTTCTCGATGGGTTTGAAAGAGTGTTGCACCCCGAAAATTAGCATGAGTCTGAAGTAGAAAAATTCACAGAGGATTCGAGATGCTGAAGTATCGCAGNNCATCCCCCTGAGCCGATGTCGTTCCCCTATGCAGACAAGTTGGAACATGGCTTTGCGTATGCTTCCTTGTCACTGTGGTTTTGCCAGATATATTTGTCGTTTAGGCACAGAGCTGTGGTGATGGTCGCGCTGATTGCAATGGGTGTGGTGATTGAATTTTTGCAGGGTTGGAGCGGTTATCGCTATTTTGAATACGCCGACATGTTGGCGAATAGCACGGGTGTCATGCTGGGATATTTATTGGCGCGGACTGCATTGGGTCGCGTATTTGTTTTGATTGAGAAGGTAGGGTTGTAAGGAATGTCCATAGAAAATAGAGTAACCATCGAATCGCTAGACCAAGAAGGGCGTGGCGTTGCGCATTTTGATGGCAAGGTGATCTTCATCGAAGGCGCGCTGACAGGCGAGGTCGTCAGCTACTCTTCGTATCGCAAAAAGCCTGCGTTTGAGCAGGCGCAAGTGGTGAAAATTTTCAAGACTTCTTCAATGCGTGTTCAGCCCAAGTGTGAGCACTTTGGTGTGTGCGGCGGTTGCTCCATGCAGCATCTGGACGCACGTGCGCAAGTGGCGGTTAAGCAGCGCATCCTTGAAGATGGCTTGCGTCACATCGGCAAGGTCAAGCTGGAAACCATACTGCCCGCCATTTACGGTGAAGCTTGGGGGTATCGTGAACGCGCGCGCATCTCGGTGAAGTACGTCATCAAAAAGAGCAAGATGCTGGTGGGTTTTCATGAGAAGCGCAGCAGCTACGTGGCGGACATGCAGAGCTGTGAAATTCTCGCGCCCAAGATCGCCAAGCTGTTGCCCTTGCTTGCTGATTTAATCAGCGGCTTGTCGATACGCGACAAGTTGCCGCAAATCGAAGTGGCGGTGGGCGAGCAGGTTGATGCATTGGTGCTGCGTGTGATGGAAACACCTAGCCGTGACGATGAAGACGCGTTACGCGCATTTGCGGACGAACACCACATTCAATTTTGGTTGCAAAGCAAAGGGCCGGAAACTATCGTGCCGTTTCATCCGCTTGATGCACCTGAGTTGTCCTACAGTTTGCCGGAATTCAACATCACCATGCCGTTCGCACCCAGTGAATTTACGCAAGTGAACAGCGCGTTAAACCGCGTGATGATTAGCCGCGCGCTACGCTTGCTCGACCCGCAACCGAATGAGCGCATCGCCGATTTGTTTTGCGGCTTGGGCAACTTTACGCTGCCTATCGCACGCAGTGGCGCGCAAGTGTTGGGCATAGAAGGCAGCGATGTGCTGGTAAAACGCGCTCAACAAAACGCTGCCAGTAATGGCTTGCAGGGCAACACCGAATTCATGGCGATGAATTTATTTGAGATGACCGAGGAAGGTTTTGCCAAGCTCGGACACTTCGACAAACTGCTCATCGATCCGCCACGTGATGGCGCGTTCGAGTTGGTGAAATCGCTAGGTGGCGACAACGCACCCAAGCGCATCGTCTATGTGAGTTGCAATCCTGCCACCCTCGCGCGCGATGCCGCTGAATTGGTGCAACGCGGCTATCTGCTGAAGTCAGCGGGGGTGATGAATATGTTTCCGCACACCTCGCATGTGGAATCTATTGCGGTGTTTGAGAAACAATGAATACAACTGCAAAAAATGAAAAGTTGGGTTTGATGCTTGGCTTTTTAGGTGTGCTGGGTTTTAGCTTAACGCTACCTGCCACACGAATTGCGGTTGCAGAAATGGATGCCACTTTTGTTGGTTTGGCGCGAGCCTTGGTCGCCGCAATCCCTGCGTTGCTAGCGATTATTTATTTCAAAGAAAAAATTCCTGAACGGAAATATCTAGCCCGCTTCGCACTGGTTGCGCTGGGCGTAGTTATTGGTTTTCCATTATTGTCGGCACTTGCTATGAAGCAATTGCCAGCCAGTCATGGCGGTGTGGTGGTAGGCTTATTACCTTTGGCTACTGCGCTTGCTGGAGCTTGGCGAGCAGGAGAAAGACCTACGAATAAATTTTGGCTATTCGCATTTTTAGGTAGCGTGATTGTGGGCATTTTTGCATTGTCAGCAGGTGGCGGGTTCTTGAGCTGGGCAGATTTGTTGTTGCTAGGCGCAATCATTGCTGCTGCAATTGGCTACGCAGAAGGCGCAGTATTGTCGCGTACATTTGGTGCGTGGCAAGTAATTAGTTGGGCGTTGTTGTTATCTGTGCCATTGCTGCTGCCTATCATTTGGTGGCGAGGCGTACCAGCGATTGAAACTATATCGCTGAATGTGTGGTTGGCGTTTTTGTACGTGAGTTTAGTGAGCATGTTTTTAGCTTTCATCGTTTGGTACAAAGGTCTTGCATTAGGTGGCATCGCGCATGTTGGGCAAGTGCAATTGTTGCAACCCTTCCTAACTATTTTTGCTGCGGTATTATGGCTGGGCGAGCCATTAAAACTAGGCACAATACTCTGCGCAAGTGGCGTTTTAATTTGCGTTGCGTTGGGTAGGCGAGCTTGAAATATAGTTTTTGTAGGGCGCAATCATTATTGCGCCGAATGAAAACATCTGGTGCAATGCGCTTTGCTTATTGCACCTTACATTTTTAGATTAAATCTCAGTTAAGATTTACCGCAGTTGTTATCACGTTAGTTTCACTACAAAAGGGAGAGGCAAATGAATACAAACATGAAGCAGTACGGCGCGGAATTTTTTGGCACGTTTTGGTTGGTGCTGGGCGGCTGCGGCAGCGCAGTGTTGGCGGCGGGCGTGCCGGATGTGGGCATCGGTTTTATGGGCGTGTCGCTGGCGTTCGGCCTCACGGTGTTGACGATGGCGTATGCGATTGGGCATATCTCCGGTTGTCATTTGAACCCTGCGGTGTCGGTTGGTTTGTGGGCGAGTGGTCGTTTTCCCGCCAATAAATTGCTGCCTTACATCGTCGCGCAAGTGGCGGGCGGCGTGGTCGCAGGCGGCGTGTTGTTTTTGATCGCATCGGGCAAAGCGGGTTTTGATGTGTCGGCAGGTTTCGCTTCCAACGGCTATGGCGAACATTCGCCGGGTGGCTATTCGCTCTTGGCTGCGCTGGTGACTGAGGTGGTGATGACCATGATGTTCCTGCTGATTATTTTGGGTGCAACATCGAAGCGCGCACCTGCTGGCTTTGCGCCACTGGCAATCGGCTTGGGCTTGACGCTGATTCATCTGATTAGTATTCCCGTGACCAACACCTCGGTGAATCCTGCGCGTAGTACCGCCGTTGCTTTATATGTGGGCGATTGGGCAGTCGGGCAGTTGTGGTTGTTCTGGCTCGCACCGATAGCGGGTGCGCTGTTGGGTGCAGCGGTTTATCGGATGATAGGGAATAGCGACGATTGAACCGATTGATGTTGTATTTGAAGTAAACTTTAGAACCACTGTGCTCCAGTGGTTCTTTTTAATTCGGGAATCGTCCACATGATTGAAAGTTTCTTCCACACGCTCCAAGCTCAATTCCAAAATCAGTTATTCGTCGGCGGCTTGGCGTTGGGTTTGGTCGGCGTTCTGGTTGCCTTGCTGCGTAACATTCCCGGTGTGTTATGGGCTTACGGGCGGCGATTTATTATTGCCACGGCGGTGATTGATAACCGCACCAATTTATTCGACGCGCTGGTGGTGTGGTTGAACGATTTACCATTTGGCCGCAAGAGTCGCTTCTTCACCGTTATTCAGGCGAACGCCGATCCCGATGACGACTCCAGCCAAAATGGCATGCCGCGCTTGCTTTATAGTCCCGCTCCGGGATTTCATTTCTTCTGGTATCAAGGGCATTTAATGTGGATGGAGCGTGAAGTCAGTGTGAATTTACAAGTGGTCGATACGTTAAAAATTCACGTGTTGTTTGGTCGCCGTGATTTTGTCGCAGGCTTGTTTGAGGATGTATTGAAGCGCACCTATGCGGGCTTGGCGAACCACACCATGTTGTTTTCGGTGGATAGTTGGGCGGACAATTGGAAGCAGGGTGATGCGCGTCCACGCCGTGCGATAGACTCGGTGGTGTTGGATGGGCAGATACGTCAGCAATTGCTCGATGACGTGCAAGAATTTTTCTCGAAGCGCAGCTGGTATGCGCGAATCGGCATTCCTTGGCGCAGGGGTTATTTGCTGTATGGCCCACCGGGTACAGGCAAAACCAGCGTGGCGTTTGCGTTGGCGGGTGAGTTACATCTTAATTTGTGCTGTTTGTCTCTGACCAATCCCAAACTTAACGACCAGACTATCTCCGCATTACTGCAAAAAACGCCCGCGCGTTCTTTGATTTTGATTGAAGATGTGGATGCGTTTTTTACCGCACGACAAAAGCAAGATGATCGCATTGAAGTGAGCTTCAGCGGACTACTGAATGCGCTGGACGGCGTGGCGGCACAAGAAGGTCGCATCATCTTCCTCACCACCAATCATCGTGAATTGCTCGATCCCGCACTGATTCGTCCGGGACGTATTGATGTGGAATTCGAGCTGGGTCTCGCTTCGCACGAACAGATCATCAGCATGTTCCTGCGTTTCCACCCTGAACATCTCGCGATGGCGGAAGAGCTGGTGGGAAGCATTCCAGAGCATCTCTTGAGTCCCGCGCAATTGCAACAGGCATTGCTGCAAAATACCGAACCAGAAGCAGCGATTGCGGCGATACGGGCGTTGACGATTACCACCCATAACAAGCAATGAATTTATTCCAAATAAACGCTATATGGACATTACTATTTGCGCTAACACGTGCCAATCGGACGATTCCCCGCACAAATGTAGTTGACGTATTCCTTAAATCGCCGTTGGCTTTAATGCGGTAGTCGGCGTGTAGGTCTGAGTCTAACTTTGGGTTGAAGGTGCAGCTGACGCAACCTAAACTATTACCGAAAGGAACACCCGCATGCCGTATGCTGTGTAGCCGTTTACAGTAGTTGGGGTTTATAGAGACACCCTTAACTTTGCACCCAAGGCAACCCGTCAAACCGCCAGCCATTAACCACATTACGCTGGTGTCGCACATCCAAATCGCCTTCAAAACCATGCAGTATGTTGTAAACCGACTCCAGACCGGCTTTCTCCAAAGCCAAACCCGCATCCACTGAACGCTGCCCAGAGCGGCAAACGAGTACGATAGGACGATTTAGGCTTGCGGCCTTTTTCACTTGGGCTACAAAATGCGGGTTGATGTCCCAATCCGGGCCATCAACCCAAGGAATTAAAATTGCGTCTTTGGGATGTCCGACAAACATATATTCCATTTCACTTCGCACATCGACCAATACGGCACTCAGGTTGGTTTGAAGGAATTCGTAAGCTTGCTTGGGGGTTAAATGTTGCATGAAATGCCCTTCCTATAAATTTTTTTGGCTCAATTTTTTTACGGACAGTAATGATAGCAGGGTTATTTTGCGTTGATTCACCCCCATCGTTTATACTCACAGACTGTTTATTTTAGGAAACTCAAATGAAGAAGATCATTTCACTCGCTTTGATGCTGGCGTTGTCCGCGTGCGGCACGCCCAACAGCACGCAATCTACAGCACCTGTCGCATCTGCCGCTCCCGAAGGCAAGCTCTGGATTGCGGACTGGAAGAAAGCCCCGTCGATTTCAATTCCTCGTGCAGGTACGGCAATACTTGCCCACAACGATATGCTGTATTTAATCGCGGGAGTGGATGGAAAAGACTTTCTCAAAACGGTTGAATACGCAAAAATCCAAGCCGATGGATCACTCGGCCCTTGGCAAATGGGCCCCAGCCTCAATGAGGAACGCGGCTTTATCGATGCGGTGATTCACGATGGCTCAATTTATGTAGTGGGCGGTGGTAACGGCCCAAACGGACATAATCTGTTGCGCTCCACGGAGCGTGCAAAAATTCTTCCCGATGGCACGTTAGCACCTTGGGTTACCGAAAAAAGCCAAATGGTTGTGCCGCGCCGTTGCAGCAAAGTTGTTGCGACGAAGACCTCGATTTACACATTTGGTGGTTATGGCGGAACACTGCTGGACTCGGTAGAACACGCCGACTTTTTACCAGATGGCAGCCTCGGCGAATGGAAGCTTGAGGATAAATCAATGTTGATGCCGCGCTATGTCAACGGCGTGAAAAAATTCGGTTCGAACGCTTACGTGATTGGCGGTCACGATCAAACCAAAGGGGTGGGAATCACCGATGTCGAGTGGTCTCCATTGGGTGGCGAAGACAAGCGCAACTGGCAAGCCACCTCACCTCTGCAAATTGGACGTTACGGCCTGTCGGAAGTCGCTCACGGAGATTATTTGTACGCACTGGGAGGGCTGACCGGGCTAGAGTTCTTGGATAGCGTGGAAAAAAGCAAAGTGAATGCCGATGGCACATTGTCCGCTTGGCAGATGAGTACACCACTCAACGTGGCTCGCGGCATGTTCAGCGTCGTCGAATATAAAAATCACATCTACGTAATTGGCGGCTCAAATCGCAGTACCTATCTGGATACCGTGGAATATGCCGCCGTCAATCAAGCAGGCGACTTTGGTTATTGGGGCGATGTGGCAGATGTTAAAGCGCACGATGACATGCTGGAAGCACGCAAGAATGTTAAGGCTCAACTTCCTAACGAAGGTAAAATAAAAACGGTATTACAAGCCGAGGCATACACCTACATTGAGGTCGTCACACCTAACTACAAAGCGGAATGGCTGGCCGGGCCAAAACTGGATGTCCAAGTAGGTCAACAAATTCGTTACAGCACGGGTGTGGTGATGAGCGGCTTCTTCAGCAAAGAATTGCAACGCAGTTTCAAACAAATCCTATTTGTTGGACAAGTGCAAAAAGTAGAATAACTCGCAGCAGTCTCGACCTCATCTGACAGTTACCCGATTTAATCGAAGTGACTGTCAGTGCGCTTTGACAGTTTTATAAGGTTTTTCGGGTTACCAACCCTTAAACATTACAAAAATAGTACGCATTGTTTTCTTCTTAAAAGTGTCCAATTTCGCCAATAAAAATACCTGTTCTGCTGCCCACCACCATCGTTCAGATTACCAACCTTTAGCACTAATGAATTCTTGAACTTTTTGTGCAACCAAGAGCGAACCTTGTGTGTTCAAGTGTATTGCATCGCTGCGCAGAGATGATGGAATCACATCGTTTTGAAAGTCGATAACATCCTGAGAAATAGCGGGGTCATATTGACCAACCAAATACGCACGAATATCAAGATAATTTTGTGGGTAAAGCGTACTTAACTCGTTATTGAGTTGGGTGATACTGTTGTAACCCACTCCGCCTAAGGATTCATATCCTCCATAACTTCCATTCAAAATAGACACAACAATAAATCGCCGATTGTTGGGCGCAAGAAAAGCCACTGAAGCAGCAATATCTGCCTGAACTATCGCGGGATTGAGATAGTTATTGCGTCCATACCAGAAAACGTTAATCCAAGCGTTTCGA
>CXWL01022844.1_pt1 | contig 13852 bp, 12 predicted proteins | sample 590931 | NCBI WGS metagenome assembly CXWL01 (sample SAMEA3498368, study PRJEB10139) | groundwater metagenome | biome: water well; material: biofilm material | place: Germany | collected 2015-04-27 | reverse complement strand
CGGCAGCGTCCTGGAGACACCGAGGTTCGGGGGCCAACCCCCGTGGGTCGGCCCCCGACTGTGGGCAGCGACGGGCATGGCGGTTCGGTCTGCAAGTCCGAGATCTCTCCACTCCGGGCGGTCTCGCGACCGCCCTTCGGTCGAGATGACTAGGGATAGGGTCGGGCGCGTGGCGACCGACTTTCGACAGGGACGGTAAGGGCAGGTTCGGCCGCCAGGTCACTGTGATGGAGGGAGGTGACGGACGCCGCACGCAGGTCATCTCGATCGAACGGCGGACAGGCCGCCGCACCCACTTGGCGTCCCAACCGGAAGGCGGTCGCAGGCCGCCGTACCCACCGTCAGCTCGACCGGAGGGCGTTCGCAGACCGCCGTACCCACTGTCATCTCGACCGGAGGGCGGTCGCAGACCGCCCGGAGTGGAGAGATCGCGGCCGCACTGCACTTGGCCCAACCTGAAGCCCAGCCCTCCAGGCCTCACTCGCGACGGTGACCGAGCCAGCCTTTTCGGTAGAAGTAGCCAACCAACCCGGCCGCAACAGCCGCCATCACTCCCAGCACGGCGAAGTAGCCGTAACGAGTGCGCAGCTCCGGCATGTTGTCGAAGTTCATGCCGTAGATGCCGGCGATGAGCGTCAGCGGCAGCATGATCGACGAGAAGATGGTGAGGAACTTCATGATCTCGTTGGTGCGATGGGACAGCACCGAGAGGTAGCTGTCCTTGGCCGCGGACAGCAGCTCGCGCTGGGCGTCGATGGCGTCGCCCAGGCGCAGGACCTTGTCGAAGACGTCGCGGAAGTAGACGGCGTCCTGGGGGTCGAGGAACGGAGAGGCAGCCCCCGCCAGGTGGTTGAACACCTGGCGGTGCGGCAGCATCACGCGACGCAGCGTGGTCAAGCGTCGACGCTGGACCTGGATCTGCTCGAGGTGCCGCTCGGAAGGGTGATGGAAGATCTCCTCTTCGAGCGTCTCGATACCGTCGGCGATGTCGTCGAGGATCGGGAAGTAGTACTCGACGAGCTCGTCACAGATGTCGTAGAGCAGCATGTCGAGGCCGCGGTGGAGCGGCTTGCCGGCGTCGCACAGCCGCGCGCGCACGGCGTTGATGCTGCGCAGCGGCGCGCGGTGGTAGGTCACCAGCCGCCGGCGGTCGAGGAAGGCCGCCATCTTCAACGTCGGCAGGTCGTCGCTCGCGTAGCGGTTGAAGTCGACGCCGCGCACGATGAGGAAGAGATAGCCCTCGTACTCCTCGAGCTTCGGCTGGTGCTCGTAGGTGAAGGCGTCGCTCAGTGCCATCGGGTGGAATCCGAGGCTCTCCATGAACGACCGATCCTCGGGCTCGTCGCCCTCGACGTCGATCCACAGCGGGTGATCGGCCGGCACCTGCAGCATCAGCTCGGGACCACCGAGCGTGCTGCTACCGTCGGCGCTGAAACGAACGACGCGGATCATCGGCGAAAAACGCTATCACGCGCCTTTGCCAACGCCGGCTCGGATCAACCTGGCGGACGCCAGCGCGGCGGCGCCGGCCACCGCCGATCGGCGCGTGGCGGCCGGCGGTCGAAGCGCGGCGGCAGCGGCCGTTCGTCGCGGGGGGCGCCCGGCCGCTCGGCCGCCGGCTCGTCCGCGGGACGTCGACCGCGGTCGAAGCCGCCCCCCTGACGTCCGTCGCCGACCGGCTGGCCGGTCACCAGCGGGCGCAGTCGCGCCACCATCTGGAGGTAGGCGCGTTCCTGGGCCGGGTCGAGCACCGCCCGCGAGTCGAGGATGTTACGCACGAAGAGCGTCTCGAGCTCGCCCTGGAGCACTGTGCAGCGGCGCAGGATCTGCTCTGCCCGATCGCGATCGGGCGACGGCGACGTGAGCTCCACCCGCAGCTCGGCGCGAGCGACGTCGAGCGCCCGACGCTTCGCCAGCGAGGTGGCGAGGAAGCTCTCCTGAATGGCGGCGAAGCGAGTCCGCGTCTCGCCGGTGAGGCGAAGCTTGTCGGCCATGCGAGCAGCAAACACCGGCGCCAGGATCGGCTCCGACGTCGACGGGCCGACGTCGGGCGACGCGGACGGCGGCGTCTCCGGCCGTGGCGGGGGGGGTGCGACCTCGGGCACCGCCTCGGGCGCTGCTTGGGGCACCGGTTGCGCCGCCGTCGCCGCCACCGGCGCTGCCTCAGGAGGGGGTGCTCGGCGCCAGCGGTGGACGGCGAGCGTCGCCAGGATACCCAGGTTCATGCCCAGCGATACCAACAGCACGATAGCGAGCCACCAGCGCTTCATGGCGCCTCGCTCGTCCAGGCGTCGACCCAGCTCTCGGCCAGGGTCGGCTCGTCCCACAGTAGGTCCGCGGGGGCCTCCGCCACCGGAGCGACAGCCGTCGACGCGGCGGCCGTCGGCACGTTGGTGATTGCCACCGCGGGAGTCGCACCAGGGGGCACAGCGAGCGTCGGCGCGACTGCGGCGTACACCGTCTGGCCGGTGCCGAGCCCGAGGCCGACACCGACGACGAGGCCAACCACCGCCAGCGCGCGCACCCAACGGGGTGCCAGGCCCAGGTCGAGCCGTCCCTCCCGAGCAGCGGCGGCCTCGGCGCGCACCTGTGCCATGACGCGGGTGCGAAAGCCGAACGGCGCGAGCTCCTTGGCCGGCAGCTCGAGCGCCGACCACACCGCGGCCAGGCGTTCGTGCGCCGCCCGCAGCCCGGCGTCCCGCGCCAGCTCGGCGCGCAGGAGGGCCGCCGCCTCCGACGGCAGGTCGCCGCGGATCAGCCGCATCAGCTCGCAGTCGCGTTCGCCGGTCATCGTTGTGCTCCTCTACGTTCAACCCGCGGCCCCGCCGCCTCCTGCGCCGACGGCTGCGGACGGCTGCCGCCGTCGCCTACCGCCGCCAGGGTGCGCAGGGCGCGCACCAGTCGACTCTCCACCGCCCCCTCGGTGATCCCGAGGGTGGCGGCGATCTCCTTGCACGGCAATCCTTCGAACTTCGCCAGCACCAGCACCGTGCGCTGGTTGGCGGGCAGGCGGGCCAGCGCCCGGCGCGTCGCCTGCCAGCGCTCGCGCGCAGCCAGCGCGCGCAGGGCGTCCGGTCCCTCCGCGGCAGGCTCCGGCACCGCGTCGTCCTCGTCGTCGCTGCCGCCGAGCGACACCCAGCGCAACAGCCGCCGGCGGCGCAGCTTGTTCAGGCAGAGGTTGACGCCGACGCGGTAGAGGAAGGTGAAGAACTGCCCTTGCGGCCGCAGGCTCGACGCCTTGCGAAAGACGCGGATAAAGGCCTCCTGGGCGGCGTCGCGGGCCTCCTCGCGGTCGCCCAGCAGCCGCTCGCAGAGTCGCAGCAGGCGCAGCTCGTGACGGGCGACGAGCACGCCGAAGGCCTCGGTGTCACCCGCCGCAACCTGCGCCAACGCCTGCCAGTCGGCGTCGAGCGCCGCCACGAGACCGCTCACGCCCGGTGCAACCCGCGACGAAGCCCCATCCTGCGCCGCGGCGTCCCTAACCGGACCCGACGGTCTACGACCGCAGCCCGGCCAGCGCGTCGCCGACGGCGTCGGCGTTGCCGAAACGCTTGCCGCGATCCTTCTCGAGGCAGCGCATGATGATCGTCTCGAGCTCCTTCGGGATCTGCGGCCAGACGCTCGACGGCAGCGGCGGCGCGTCGTTCAGGTGCTTGAGGATCACCTGCATCGGGTTCTCGCCGGAGAAGGGCAGCGCGCCAGTGAAGATCTCGAAGAAGACCACGCCGCAGGCATAAACGTCGGCGCGCTGGTCGGGCTCGCGGCCTTCGAGCTGCTCCGGCGACAGATAGTGCGGCGTGCCGACGATCCAGCCGGCCTGGGTCTGTCCGGGCTGCATCCGCTGCACCGGCCGGGCGATGCCGAAGTCCATCAGCTTGGCGTTACCGTTCTGCTCGATGATCATGTTCTCGGGCTTGATGTCGCGGTGGATGACCCCCACCTGATGGGCTGCCCCGAGCCCGGCGCAGAGCTGCTTGGCGACCCGCAGGCCAGCCGAGAACGGCAGGCGGCCGGTCTGGTCGAGCAGGTAGCGCAGGGTGATGCCGCGCACATACTCCATCGAGATGTAGGGAATGCCGCCGACGTCGCCGAAGTCGAAGGTGCGCAGGACGTTCGGATGGGTGATCTTGCGCGCCAGCTTGAGCTCGTTCTTCAGCCGTTCGAGGAGGTCGCGGTCGCCGGAGACGTCCTTCTTCAACATCTTGAGCGCGACCAGGTCGTCAAGCTCGCGGTCGCGCGCCTTGTAGACCACGCCCATGCCGCCGGCGCCGAGGACCGAGAGCACCTCGAAGCGGTCGCCGAGCAGGCTGCCGGGGGCAACGCCGGCGAGCGTCGCGCGGTCGCCCAGCGGGGTGCCCGCGGCGGGCGTCGGCAACATCTCCGGCGTCTGCACGGTGACGCCGGTGACCGAGGCCGCGACGTCGGCCGACAGCATGTAGATGCGCTGTGTCGACACCAGCCCGCGCTGCGGCGAGAGCTCGAAGCCGGCCTGACGGAAGGCGCCGCCGAGCTCCTCGTAGACCTTCTCCGAGAGCAGGATGTCGCCCGGCGTGGCCTCGCGCAGCAGGTTTTCCATCTGCTGCACCGGCAGGCCGACGATGCTCCGGTGGGGGCCCTCGCCCCACACCACCGAGCCAGTGACCGCCTGCCCGGTGACGACGGCCGCCGCCGGCTGGACGATCTCGTCGAAGGCGCTCTCGCGGGCCGACAACGTGCGCATCGCCTCGGCGCAGGCCGCGAGCGCCCGATAGGTGCGGGAGTCGCCCTCGAAGGACACCAGGATGCGGTGTCCGAGGATCGACTCGATGCGCCCGTGCCTGGCCTGCACGGCCGCCTGCAGTCGGCGGATGTCGAGACTCAGCCGATCGTTCGCCACCTCGGGGTCGCTCTGCATCGACGGGTGCGCGTAGCGGCGGAGCTCGATCCCGAGCAAGCTCACCTGTGCCAGCTCCGGGGTGGCCACGCCGCCGCCACCGCCAGGCTCCGGCATGGTGCGCGCCAACTCGCCGACATAGTCCTCCATGTCGCGCTTCTCGCGCAGGTCGCGCAGCAGCTTGTCGAAGGCGCCCGCCATCTGGCCGACCTCGTCGCCGCCGGCCGCCGGCAGACGCTGGTCGTAGTCGCCCTGGGCGGCGGCGCCGGCGGCGCGCGCCAGCTGGCGCAAGGGAGCCAGCGTCCGGCGCGACAGCAGGAACGACAGCACCAGGGCGACCAGCATCGCCGCCGCGCCGACCACCATCAGGGTGGTCTGGATCTGGCGGTAGGTCGCCAGCTGCTTGTCGAGCGAGGCGAGGGCCACGATCACGCCCACCGGCTCGTCCGCCGCCCCGCGCAGCGGCGCGAGCAGCGCCAGCCACTTGGTGCCGTCGAGGGTGATCTCCGCCTGGTCGATCGTCTCGCCCTTCTGCGCCGCCCGCGCCATCGCGTCGCCGCGCACGGCGAGCGCCGGCAGGAGGCGGCCGGCGACGCTGGCGTCGAGGGTCGTCGCCACCACTTGCTGGCCGGAGCTGCCGTTACCGACGAAGGCGACGTCGGTACCGCTGATGCGCTTGACCTCGAGGGCGGTGACGTCGTTGATGGCGAAGCCGGTGACGAGAAAGCCGATCAGGTCGCTGCCGCGCTGGATGGTCACCCCGACCGCGTAGTAGAGCTTGCCGCGCTCGGCCCACACGCCCGACGCCCGGAACTCACGCGTCAGCCTGGCGACCAGTGACTGCTTGGACAGGTTCTCGCCCGACGCCCCGGGCTGATCCGTCCGCGCCAGGACTGTCCCGTTCGGGGACAGCAGGATCGCGAAGTCGAAGTCGAGCTGGCCCTGCCGCTCGGTGAGGATGTCCGCCGCCGACTCGCGGTCGCTCTCTGCCAAGTAGCTCGCAATCGCCGCGTCCGACACGAAGACCGTCGAAATCGCCTGCAGCTGGTCGTAGCGGCGCTCGCGGATGAAGGTCTGCACCGAATTGCTGCCGGCGAGGGCGTCGCTCACCGCCTTGGCGGCGATGCGGTTGCCGAGGATCGAGGTGACCACCACCGCGGCGCCGACCGCCAGCGCGATCGAGAACGCGGTGACCAGGAAGATGCGGGTGCCGAGCGACAGGCCGAAGCGGGAGCTAGTACTCTGGGCCACGCGAATAGGCCTTTCCGAGCTTGTTGACGTGAGCGGGGACACGCGGCTTGTTGACCACCAGCTTGGCGACGACCGGCGCGCTGGGGACGGTGAGCGTCTGGGTGAACGGCTCGCTGCGCTCGTACCAGACGGTGAGCGTGCCTGGCCCCGGCACCGGGCCGCTCACCGTGAAGCGGCCCTGGGCGTCCGGGCTCGCGAAGTAGGGCGTGTCGAGGACCAGAATGTACGCGACCATCGACTGGTGGACGTTGCAGTACACCCGCACCAGCCCGGGCTCCTTGAACGCCATCGACTTGCCTGGCCCCTTGCGGTAGAGACCGAGGTCGAACCTGTTGCCCGGCGACAGCGAGAAGACGTTGTGGAGAATCGGGTCCTGGTTGGGGAACGCCACCGTCGCACCGCGCGGCACCGCCAGCACCCGCGGCTCGAACTCCTTGCCCTTGGTCGCCATGACGAACGGCGACGCCGGCAGCTTGGGCGTCACCCTGGTCTTGGGCTCGAAGGAAACCACGACGCTCGTCAGCTGCTCGCCGGTCAGCGCCTTGCCGTCAGCGCCGACCATGGCGACCGTGCCGGTGATGTCATGCGCGCCGGCGGAGCTGCCGGCGGCGAGGGCGAGCAGCATCCACAGGGTGGCGGTCAGGGTGGCGGGGCGCTGTACACGCATCGGTCTGCTGGCTCTCGTCGAAGCCCACAATACTAGCCCGGATTGACCCTACCGACCGACGGCCCGGCGGTCTTCGCCAGCACGCCTGCGTGACAGAATTCCGCCGATGACGAGCCAGCCCTCACCCGAGCCAGAGCTGCGCGCCCGGATCGCGCGGCACATCGATCAGACCCGCGGCGAGCAGAGCCGCGGCGCCAGTCCGCCGACGGAGACCTTCGCCGACCTCGCGCTGGCCGCGTTCGCGTTCCAATACGCGCGCATCGCGCCCTATCGTGCGCTCTGCGACCGCCGCGGGGTGACCCCGGCGACGACCACCAGCTTCGCCGACGTGCCGCTGGTGCCGGCGCTGGCGTTCAAGAGCCTGGCCCTCCACGCCGCGGAGCCGGTCGAGGTCTTCCGCAGCAGCGGAACCGCCGGCCTCAGCCCCAGGGCGGCCGGCGAGCCGGCGGCGCGCAGCACCCACTACCAACCGTTCCCCGAGCTCTATCGGGCAGCGATCGACGCCTCCTTCCCGACGTACCTGCTCGAGCCAGGCGAACGTCCGGCGATGCTCTCGCTGATTCCGCCCCGCGAGGTCGTCGCCGACTCCAGCCTCTCGTTCATGGCGGACCACGTGATGACTCGTTTCGCCGAGCCGACGAGGAGCCTGTGGGGCGCCGGTGCCCGCGGCCTCGAGCTGGCCAAGGTCCGCTCGTGGCTGGGGGCCCGTCAGCGCGAGGGCCGGCCGGTGGTCGTCCTCGCCACCTCGCTCGCCCTCGCCCAACTCCTCGACGGCCTCGGCCGCATCGACCTGCGCTTCCGTCTGCCGGCAGGCAGCCGCCTGTTCGAGACCGGCGGCTTCAAGACCCGCGAGGGCGAGCTCGCGGCCGCCGACCTCCAGACCGGCACCGGAGAACGCCTCGGCATCCCGGCCGACCGGGTCATCCGCGAGTACGGCATGACCGAGCTGTCGAGCCAGCTCTACACCGCCAACCTGCTCGGCGGCGCGCCCGACGTCTTCGTCGCCCCGCCGTGGGTGCACGCCCGCATTCTCGACCCCGAGACTCTGGCCGAGGCACCTGCCGGACAGGTCGGCCTGGTCGCCATCTTCGACCTCGCCAACCTCGGCTCGGCCCTCCACCTGCTGACCGAAGACCTCGGCGCCGCCGTCGGTCCAGGCATCCGCCTCGTCGGCCGCGCCACTGGCGCGGAGCTCCGCGGCTGCTCGCTGACGGCCGAGGAGCTGGCGCCCAGAATAGGTGCCCCAGAATAGGTGCCAGCCGAATAGCCAGAGCGCTGGGGAAGCATGGCGAATCCCCGAAATAGACGTCTGACGGGTGCAGCCAGGTGCAAGGTAAGACTCGCGGAATCCGTCTTGGTGGGTGTGGCCAGACCACTTCGCTACCTGCCCGGCAGAACCCTCGTCGAGGTGACCTGCCGCACCGTCCAGAGCCGACTACTCCTGCGCCCTTCAGCCGCCCTCGATGATGCCCTGCTCGGCGCCCTCGGTCGCGCGCAACGGCATTTCGGCCTGAAGATCGTCGCCATCACCGCCCTGAGCAGCCACCTGCATATTCTCGCCTTGCCCAACGACGCCGCTCAGCTTGCCGACACCATGGAGTACTTCCTGTCCAAGCTGGCCAGGGAAGTCGGCCGCCTCTACGACTGGCGAGAGAAGGTCTGGGGCCGTCGCTACCGAGCCATAGCGGTCTCCGACGAACCGGAAGCCCAGGTCGAGCGCCTGCGCTACTTGCTCGAGAACGGCACCAAGGAGGGCCTGGTCGCGCACCCACGCGACTGGCCCGGCGTTCACTCCGTGGCCGCGCTAGTCGACGGCAAGGAGCTTGTCGGCGTCTGGACCGACCGGACCGCCGCATACAGAGCACGGAGGAGAAACCCTGGGCTTCTGCCCGGCGAAGCCACACGGGCGAGCGCCGAGCTCGGCCGAATGACCGTTGCGCGGTCGAGCGAAGCGAGAGCGGGCAAGAATCAGACGCGCGAGGTTGTCTCGATCACGCCGCTCCCATGCTGGGCTCACCTCACCGAAACGGAGCGCCGCCGGCGGGTGGCCGAGCTCGTTGACGACATCGCCTCCGCGGCCAAGCTCGCTCGCCGAGGTGCCTCCGTTCTCGGCCCCGAGAAGATCCTCCGTCAGGCACCACACCAGCGTCCGAGTCTCGCCGACCGCTCGCCAGCGCCGGCCGTCCACGCGGCCAGCAAGGCCGTTCGGATCGCTATGAAGGCCGCCTACCGCGCCTTCCTCCTCGCCTACCGCTACGCCGCCGAGCAATTGCGGAAAGGCGACCGGCTGGTGTGGTTCCCGCCAGGCTGCTTCCCGCCCCCCTTGCCGCCGGTCGCCTGGCCCAGCGGCTGACCAGCCGCGGCTGCCGACCCCAAAGCCAACCACAGCACCATCATCGAGTCGTCGCGATAGGCCAGGCGAAAGCGCCTGCCTAACAGCTAGGTGGCGAAGACTGCCAGCCGAGGCGGTCGAGTCCGAGTTGCGAACACTCGGAAGGGGTCAGCGGGAACAAGAGGTCGTCCCTTTGCCTGCCCTCGTCCTGCAATCGACCTCCACAACCGGGCGCCACCGGCGGGCGGCCGGTGGGCGTGTGGGCGGGCGCACGCTTTCGCATGGCACCGACTATGGAGCACCGACTGTGGACTCGGCAGCGGGCAGGGTCGTCGAGCGAACAACCGTGGCTGCTACACTGACCTCACCGCCGCTGTCTGCGGCCGGGAGGTTCGTCATGCGCCACGTCGCCCTGCTCTCCGCCCTCGGCCTGACCGCCAGCCTGGCCCTCGCCGCGCCGCTCGGTGCGCAGCCGAGCAACCGCATGCGAGCAGCAGAGGCGGGTGCGACCGCTGCGGCCGGAGCAGCCCCCGCGGTGGTGTTGGCGCTCGACACCAGCCGCTCGCTCTCCCCGCGCGCGCTGGCGGACACGTCGGCGCTTCTGGCAGCGATCGCCGACGGCGTGCCCAGCGGCACGCCGATCGGCGTTCTCGCCTTCGACGACGAGCCGCGCTGGCTGCTGCCGGCGGACTCGCCGAACGGGCCGGGTGCCGCCGCGGCGGCGCTCCAGGGCGTGGCGCCGCAGGGCCGATTCACCCTGCTCAACGATGCCCTGTTCAGCGCCGCCCGCGGGCTGCCCGCCGGCGGCGTCCTGGTGCTCGCCACCGACGGCCGCGACGAGAATTCGGCGACGACGGTCGAGGACGTGACCAGCCTGTGCGTCGCCAACCATGTGCGGATCGTCGCCGTCGGCGCCGGCAACCGGATCGACGACAAAGCCATGCGCCGCCTCGCCTGGCTTACCGGCGGCACCTATGTCGGCCCGTCGAACAGTGTCGACATGGCCACGGTGGCACGCGCCATCGGCGAAGGGCTTGGCGCCGCCCAGCAGGTGGCGGCGAAGGCGGCCGCAGCGTCGGCTGTCACGGCGGCGCCGGCGCCCTCTGACGCCAGCAGCGCACCCCCCGTCGTCGCGCCTGCCACCGCCGCGCCAGCGGCGCCTGCCGCGACCCCCGTCGCGGCGGCACCGACGGCCTCGGTCCTCGACAGCTGGCTGCTCCCGCTCATCCTGCTGCTGGCGGTCCTCGCGCTCGCCGCCGGCGTCCTCGGCGCCCTGCTGTGGCGCGGTCGCCGCGCCGGCGGAACACCGACCTTCTGTGAGCGTTGCGGCAGCGAGCTGCCACCCGGCACCACCGAATGCCCGCAGTGCGCCATCGACGCCGTCGAGCAGAAGCTCCGTCAGTGCGAGGTGGCGCCGCCGGGCACCGCTCGCCCGATGCGTGCCGACACCGCGGTCTTCAAGGTGCCCTTCGAGCAGGCCATCGAGCACACCTTCGTGATGCAAGCCGAGCCCTTGCTCGAGGTGCGCGAGCCCGGCGCCGAGAAGAAGAGCTACCGCCTGTCGACCGAGCGCGCCTTCGGCATCGGCCGCGACAGCAAGCTCAACACCCTCGGCATCGCCGACCCGACGCTGTCGTCACGCCACTTTCGGATCGTGCCCGAGGGCAGCGCCTTCTACCTGCTCGACGAGAGCTCCACCAACGGCAGCTTCGTGAACGGCAAGAAGACTCGCTGCCAGGCGCTCGAGCCCGGTGACGTGATCACCGCCGGCCAGGTCGAGTTCGGCTTCCGGGTCCAGCACGAGCGCTCGATCAGCTGACGCCGGACGCCTGCCAGAGCCCGAACAGGTGGCCCTCGGGATCGCGGAACTGGGCAAAGTACCCGAGCTCGCCGACCGCCTTGGGCGGCACGTCGATGGTGCCACCACAGCCGACGATGCGCGCGAGGACTGCGGGCAGAGACTCTCCCTCGACGTGAAAGACCACCAACGGTTGCGCGAGGCCGGCCGCGCCGACGAGACCACCACCGATGGCACGGGCCGGCGCGGGGGCATGCGGCAGGCGGAGCTTGGCGTAGGGAGCCCCCTCCCAGGCCAGGGGCTCGACGGCGAAGCCGAGGGCTTGACGGAAGAAGTCCGCCTGACGCGCGAAGTCGCGGGCGGGCACTTCGAAATGACCGACGACGACCATGCAGCGATGGTACGCGAGTCTCCTGGAGCGGGCGAGCCAACGGCGGAGGACCTCGCCGCGGTGGTCCGTCGGCTGACGACGGCCGGGGCCGATGCGCTGCGGGCGGTCGGCGACGACGAGCTCGTCTTCGCCTGGGAGGGCACCGTCGACGCCTTCCTCGACACCGACTCCGCGGAACGACGCGCCCTGGATCCCGGGCTCACCCACGCGGCCCGGTTGTCGCCCGCAGGCCTTCAAGCCGGGCTCGAAGCGGTGCTCGGTGGCCAGCGCGGGGCGCCGCTGCGCGCCCTGGCGGCCGCCGCCCGCGAGCGAAGCGTCGAGCGCGGCGCCCGCCCCCACCGAGCGCTGGTGCTGGTCGTTCTCGCGGGTAACCTCCCGGGTCTCGCCGTCCAACCGCTCCTGCCCGCACTCCTCTCTCGGCGGCCAGTCCTCGTCAAGTCGTCGACCGCCGAGCCGCTGTTCGCTGCGGCGTTCGTGCGGGCGCTGACGGCGCGCCTGCCGGCTCTCGCGGCAGCGGTCGCGGCGCTCAGCTGGCGCGGCGGAACACTGGCGCTCGAGGCGCCGCTCCTCGCCGTCGCCGACCCGGTCCTGGTCTACGGCGATGCCGGCACACTCCGCTCGCTCGCCGCCCGCGCCGGCGGGCGCCTGGTCGCCTACGGCCCGCGGCTGAGCCTGGCGGTGATCGGCGCCGCGGTCGACCCCGAGCTCGTGGCGGCAGGGCTGGCGCGCGACGTCGCCCTCTTCGAGCAGCGTGGCTGCCTGTCGGTGCATGCGGTCTACACCGCCGGCGACGCCATGGAACTGGCTGTGGCGCTTCGCCGCGCGCTCGCCGACCTGGCCCACCGTTGGTCTCCGGGGCCAGTCGATCCGGCGGCGGCGGCGGCCGTCCAGCAACTGCGCTCGCTCGCCGCGCTCACGGAAACCGCTGCAGGGACCGAAGAGACGACGACGCTCGCGGCAGGTACTGTGCTCGTCGACCGCGACCCCACCCTGCGCCCGTCGCCGGGGCTGCGCACCGTGCGAGTCCATCCGCTTGCCGACCTCGGGCGCCTGCCTGCGCTCCTCGCCCCCTGGTCCGGCCAGCTCCAGGGCGTCGCCCTCGCCGGCGACGACGCCTGGAGCCTGGTGCCCGAGCTCGAGCTGCTGGGGGTCTCGCGCTGCGCCCCACCCGGCGAGCTGCAGACACCGGACGCCGCATGGCACAACGGTGGCGTCGACCCGCTCACCATCCTGCTGTGACACTCAGCCGGTGAGCGCCGCCAGCAGCTCGCCGACCGCAACGTCCTTGTGCAGGCAGCGCTCGATGCCCGCCTCGTCGGCGGCCTGCAGCAGCTCGAGGTCGAGGTAGCTGGTGAGCAGCACGACGCGGCCGGCAAAACCCTCCTGGCGCAGGCTGCGGGCGCCGGCCAGGCCGTCGACGCGCGGCATCCGGAAGTCCATCAAGACCACCTGTGGGGCGCTCGCGCGCGCCGCCGCCACCACCTCGTCGCCGTCCGCAGCCTCGCCGACAACGTCGACCAGGCCGCTGTCTTCGAGTAGCAGGCGGAGATTCGCGCGCACCAAAGGGTGGTCGTCCACGATGAGCACGCGCACTGCCGGCATGCCCGCACTCTGGCGGGCGGCAGGTCGGCGAGCCACCCTCCTTCGTCAGGGCCAGGCACTGACGAAAGTAAGCGACGCGATCCGTCGCGTCAGGTCAGACCGTGGCGCGACGCCAGCAGCGCCGCCTGGGTCCGGCTCTCGACACCCAGTTTGGCGAACATCGCCGACAGGTAGCCTTTCACCGTGCCCTCGGTGAGTCCCAGCGACTTGGCGATCTCCTTGTTGCTCCGCCCGCGCACCAGGAGGGCGAGCAACGAGCGCTCGCGCGGCGTCAGGGCGTCGAGCGCCGAGTGGGCGCCCGGCTGGGCCTGGCCGAGGAGGACGCGCTGAGCCTCGGCGTGCAGCACCGGCCGGCCGTCGGCGGCGGCGCGCACCGCCGACACCAGCTCGCCACGCGCCACGTCCTTGAGCAGATACCCGATGGCCCCGGCGGCGAGCACGCCGCGCACCTCCTCGTCGCCGACGACGCTGGTCAGCACGACCACCTGCGTCGCCGGCAGGGCCGCCCGCAGCTGGGCGATCGCCTCGACAGCCGGCAGGCCGGGCATGCGCAGGTCCATCAGCACAACGTCCGGCTGGAGCGCCCGCGCCCGGCTGACGGCCTCGTCACCCGTCGCCGCCTCGCCGGCGACGAACAGGTCGTCTTCGTCGTCGAGCAGCAGGCGCAGACCCTCGCGCACGATGGCGTGGTCGTCGACCAGCAGGATGCGTATCTGTCGATTCATCGTGTCGTCCCTCGCGGACGCGCCGGCAGCGAGACCTCGATCTTCGCGCCGCCGGCCGCCGCCCGCCCGAGCTCGATCATGCCACCCAGGAGCGCCAGGCGCTCGCGGATGCCGCGTAGCCCCTGGCCGCCGGCCGACGTCGGCGGCGGCAGCTCGGCCGGCAAGCCGACGCCGTCATCGGACACCGCGAGCCGCACCGTACTGCCAGCGACA
>CXWL01106052.1_pt1 | contig 13853 bp, 10 predicted proteins | sample 590931 | NCBI WGS metagenome assembly CXWL01 (sample SAMEA3498368, study PRJEB10139) | groundwater metagenome | biome: water well; material: biofilm material | place: Germany | collected 2015-04-27 | reverse complement strand
TTCCTGAATACATCCGACATCCTTCATGGCAAGGTTCTTCATCACACATACACCGCTGTGAAGGATTGGCCAGGGCAGGCGAAGAAGTCTATTCGGAAAGAGGACATCCTGTTCAGCGAAATCAGACCTGCAAATGGGCGTTGGGCTTTCGTGGAAAAAGAGGCCGATGACTACGTTGTCTCGACAAAATTGATGGTAATTCGGGCGCGCAAAGACCGAGTATTCCCAAAATTTCTCTACCAGTATCTGACGAGCGCAGAGATTTCGAGCTGGCTTCAGCATCTCGCAGAGTCACGTTCTGGCACCTTCCCACAAATTACTTTTGACGAAGTTGCCTCGCTGGAACTTCCGCTCCCACCGCTTTCAGAACAAAAAGCCATCGCGCACATCCTCGGCACGCTGGACGACAAGATCGAATTGAACCGGCGAATGAACGCCACGCTGGAGGCGATGGCGCGGGCGCTGTTCCAGAGCTGGTTCGTGGATTTCGACCCCGTCCGCGCTAAACTCGATGGCCGCAAACCCGCCGACCTCGATGCAGCCACCTCCGCACTTTTCCCCGCCCACTTTCAAGACTCACCTCTCGGCCATATCCCGCAGGGATGGGAAGCACTTCCTCTCTACGAAACTGCCAAGTTCATCAATGGGGCTGCGTTCAAGAGCGAGGATTTCTGCGCGACAGGAGAAGGGTTGCCAGTGGTCAAAATCGCCGAACTCAAAGATGGCATCAGCGCCCAAACCAAATGGTCACAAAGGCAGGCTGGTTCCGATCAACTCATCGACACCGGGGATTTGCTTTATTCGTGGTCCGGCAGTCCCGACACGTCGTTGGACGCTTTTCTTTGGACCAAAGGCCCCGGCCTCCTCAACCAGCACATTTTCAAAGTGGTCGCCCCAACCACTGCCCAGAAGCGGTTTGTTTACTACCTGCTCAAATTCCTCCGTCCGATTCTTGTCGAGACCGCCCGGAACAAACAAACGACGGGCCTCGGCCACGTCACCGTTGCTGACATGAAACGCTTGTTGGTATGTTGGCCAAGCAAAGAGATTCTGGCTGCATTCGACCAGAAGATTGCCCCGATCTTCGGCCGAGCGTTCGCCAACACCATTGAGAATCAGACCCTCGCCACCCTGCGCGACGCGCTGCTGCCGAAGTTGCTGAGTGGAGAGCTGAACATACCGCGATTTAATCAAGACGACAAAAGCGTTATTCCATTCCTAACCACGTGAGACAACTCTATGCCAAGGACTGTTGACGAGGGATTCCGCGATTTCCTTCCCAAGCTCACACCGAGCGGCGCCGAATCTGATGCTGCAAAGTCTCATCGCGCTTCTATCGAGGCACGATTGAAGCGGGATTTTGGTCTGCGGCGATTTGTGCGGATTGGCTCATTCGGAAATGGAACAAGCATTTCGGGTTATAGCGATGTCGACTATCTCGCTTCGCTTGGACGGGATACTTTAACCAATAATTCAACCTACTCGCTCGGGAAAGTGCGGGATGCGCTGGCTGATCGATTTCAAAATACAAACGTCCGAGTAAGCTGTCCTGCTGTGGTTGTTCCTTTTGGAACGAAAAAATCTGAAACGACCGAAGTTGTTCCGGCCGATTACATGGAGGATCAGCACGGCTTCTACGTGTATGACATTCCAGACTGCCAAGATGGGTGGATGAGGGCTAGTCCTGACGCGCACATCGCCTATGTTGCATCGGTAAATGGCAAGTTGGGTGGCAAAGTGAAGCCGCTGATTCGCTTTCTCAAAGCATGGAAGTTCTATCGAAGCGTTCCAATTTCTTCGTTCTATCTCGAACTTCGAGTTGCCAAGTATGCGAGCGGTGAGACGTCGATTGTCTATGACATAGACGTGATGCGAGTTTTGCGGATGCTTTGGGATGGACAGCTGGCCTCCATGCAGGACCCAATGGGTGTTTCTGGCTATATCCCTGCTTGTAAGAGCGATGCGCTGAAGGCTGATGCTTTGTCCAAGCTCGGAACTGCGGTGGTGCGTGCTGAAAAGGCGTTGGAGGCTAAGGATAAAGGCTATATCGCTGACGCTTTTGAGTGGTGGCGACTGCTTTACAACAACGAATTTCCGACCCACTATCGTTAAGCTATCGTGATAACGAGCGAACAGAACACAGATAGACAGCTCCAGCGCCTAGCAGCGCAGCGGCAACTTTACGCGACTGCTAAAATAATTTTTGGCTGGCAAGTTTTGCTCAGTGGCCCAGTAACCGTTGTGATGGCATTTATGGCCATCGCTAATCCCGCCTTTAAAGGGTATGCGGCGCTTTGGGGGATCACAGTGGCGCTATGCGATTTGTTCTGGCTTACTCCGTGGCAGAAACGTCTTCGGGATAGCGGTGCACGGGTGCAGGAAGCGTTTGATTGCGATGTGCTGGCCCTACCTTGGAATGATGTAAAGGCAGGCAAACGGCCGGACCCAGAACTTATCTTAGAGCAGTCTGAAAAATACAAAAAATGGGCGATGACTATGCCACCATTAGAGAACTGGTACGCGCCCACAGTTAGTGAGCTACCCTTGTACATCGGCCGCCTTGCCTGTCAAAGATCCAACTGCTGGTGGGATTCAAAGCAGCGTCGTCGTTACGCCGCATGCGTCATTTCAGTGGTCGTTTTGCTGTTCACCGTGCTTCTCAGCCTCTCACTCGGGAGCGCCTTCACAATTGAAGACTTCGTTTTAAAGGTTGCTGCACCACTGGCACCCGCTCTTCTTCTAGGATTGCGGCAGTACTCAGAACAGAGGGAAGCGGCGACTCGCTTGGATAGCCTACAAAACCATGCCGAACGCCTTTGGAAGGATGCACTTTCAGGTATGCCTGAGGCTGAGATAACTGTGAACGCACGAAGCTTGCAGGATGAGATTTTTGAAAATCGCCGCAAGAGCCCCTTGGTATTCGATGCCATCTTCAAGCGACTTCGGCGCGATTACGAGATGCAGATGAATCATGGAGTTGACGAATTTGTTTTGGAAGCAAAAAAGAGACTCGGAACAAGCTAACCCATGCCATCGCTTAATGAATCCATCGTCAAAGACGCCGCCCTGATCTGGTTCGGGGTGTTTGGCTATGGCGCAGAAGAAGCAGGTGTTGCCCCATGAGCGAGCACACAAGTAATTTTGAGCTTCCAAAAAACATTGAGCACTATCTGTCCGTTCTGTCGAAACTTTACGCACAGGATGGAAAGCGACAGTTTCAAGGAATCATCGTCAATGCACAGATGCGGGTTCATGAGGCATGGAGTAGTGACAACTGGAACGGCGGCACTTACGGACACGCACTTTTCCTCATACTCCCAGAGCCGCTGTTCTTGAGTTCTGTAAAGAAAAAGGATGACATCCGGAATCAAATCAAAGAAGACCTAAATAAACTTCACAACGAACAGAATGAATTCATCGAGGAGGTATTCCTCGAGATGGAGGTTGCGGAGGATCATGAATGGCGGAAAGAATCAGGATTGCTCGTAGCCGGAAAACGAGTGGTTCCTCCCGATGCGACCAAGCGCATTTGGGGAGATGATGGCTTTCGTGTGTTTTTGAGCCACAAGTCTGAAGTAAAGAAGGAAGCAGCCGCACTAAAAGATGAACTACGATTGTTCGGCATCTCCTGCTTTGTGGCTCACGAAGACATTCACCCAACGAAGGAGTGGCAAGATGAAATCGAAAATGCCCTCGCCAGCATGGATGGATTTGTGGCGCTCATGACTGAAGGTTTCCACGACAGCAATTGGACAGACCAAGAGGTCGGCTATGCAGTTGCCAGAGGTGTGCCAATCATCGCAGTGCGATTAGGCCAAGACCCTTACGGATTCATCGGGAAGTTTCAGGGCCTTTCCAGCACATGGCAAACATCTGACGTGGACATCGTTAAAGTCCTGATCAAAAGTGACCCAATGCTTAATGCCTACATTCAAGCACTGCATAAATGCCCGAGCTGGGATGCTGGCAACACGCTGTCGAAAGTTTTGCCGAGCATTGTTAGGCTTACCGTGACGCAAATAGATGCATTGGTTGCTGCCTATAATAATGAAAACGGCGAGCTGCGCGGTAGCTTCGGTTTTAATGGAACTAAATCGACTATGTATGGACCCGGATTGGTGTCACATCTCAATCGACACGGCAGCCGCCAGTTCAGGGTTTCGAGTAGTCGACTTATAGAATTGGCTACATGAAACTTAACGAATCCGTCGTAGAAGACGCAGCCCTCTCATGGCTGGAAGCACTTGGCTATACCGTTCTCCACGGCCCCGACATCGCCGTCGGCATGCTGGGCGCCGAGCGCAGTGACCCGAGCTATCGCGACGTTATGCTGGAAGGTCGTTTGCGCCAAACGCTCGTGCGTCTGAATCGCGACCTGCCTGCCGATGCGTTGGAAGATGCCTTCCGCAAATTGATGCGCACCGATGCACCGTCGCTACTGGAGCGCAACCGCGCCGTGCATCGGATGTTGGTGGATGGCGTGACGGTGGAGTATCGCCGTAAAGATGGCTCGATCGCGGGTGCGCAGGCACAGGTGATCGATTTCAACACTCCCGACAACAACGACTGGCTGGCCATCAATCAGTTCACCGTGGCCGATGGGCAGCACACGCGCCGCCCTGACGTGGTGCTGTTTGTAAATGGTTTGCCGCTGGCGGTGATCGAACTCAAGAACCCGGCCGATGAGAACGCTACCGTGTGGAGCGCGTATCAACAACTCCAGACCTATCAGGCACAAATCCCCGCACTGTTCGCAACCAACGCGGCACTGTTGATTTCCGATGGTGTGCAAGCGCGCATTGGCGCGCTTGGCGCGGGCAAGGAATGGTTCAAGCCGTGGCGCACGATCACCGGGCGCGAGGATGCCGCGGCGAAGCTGGCAGAGTTGCAGGTGGTGCTCGAAGGTGTGTTCGAGAAGCGCCGCTTTCTTAATTTGCTGCGGCACTTCATCGTGTTCGAGGATTCATCATCCAATGGGGGCGGTGGAAAACTCATCAAGAAGATGGCGGGCTATCATCAGTTCCATGCGGTGAACGTGGCGGTGGAAGAGACTTTGCGCGCAGCGCAAGCGCACAAGGCGGCGGAGATGCCGGGCCGCTACGAGGCCGGAGGCAAGCCGGGCGGCGCACCGGGCGACCGGCGTGTGGGTGTGGTGTGGCACACGCAGGGTTCGGGCAAGAGCCTGACGATGGCCTTTTACGCTGGGCGTATGGTTTTGCATCCGGCGATGGAGAACCCTACCCTCGTCGTGCTCACCGACCGGAACGATCTCGATGATCAGTTGTTCGGCACCTTCGCACGTTGCAAGGAGCTATTACGCCAGCCGCCGGTGCAGGCGACGGATCGTGCCGACTTGCGCGAGAAGTTGAAGGTTGCGTCCGGCGGCGTGGTCTTTACCACCATTCAGAAATTTTTCCCGGAAGAGAAGGGTGATCGCTACCCGGTGCTTTCGGATCGGCGCAATATCGTTGTCATCGCCGATGAAGCGCACCGCAGCCAGTACGACTTCATCGACGGCTTTGCACGGCACATGCGCGATGCGCTGCCGAATGCCTCGTTCATCGGCTTTACCGGCACGCCCATTGAGAAGAGCGACGCCAACACGCGTGCCGTCTTCGGTGACTACATCAGCGTTTACGACATCCAGCGCGCAGTCATCGACGGCGCCACCGTTCCTATCTACTACGAAAGCCGACTCGCGAAGCTGGAGCTGAAGCAATCGGAACGCCCGAAGATCGATCCCAACTTCGAGGAGGCGACAGAAGGCGAAGAGGTCGAGCGCAAGGAGAAGCTGAAGAGCCGTTGGGCGCAGCTCGAAGCTGTGGTGGGATCGGAGAACCGGCTCAAGCTTGTCGCGCGCGACCTGGTGGAACATTTTGAGAATCGCCTTGCGACGATGGATGGCAAGGCGATGGTGGTGTGCATGAGCCGGCGCATCTGCGCCGAGCTGTACCGCGAGATTGCGGCGCTACGGCCTGAATGGCATAACGTGGACGACGAGAAGGGCGCGATGAAGGTGGTGATGACCGGTTCGGCGTCCGACCCGATGGATTGGCAGACGCATATCCGCAACAAGCCGCGCCGCGAGGTGCTCGCCGCTCGCTTCCGCGATCCGAAGGACAAGTTCCAGATCGTCATCGTGCGCGATATGTGGCTCACGGGTTTCGACGTGCCGTCCCTTCACACCATGTACGTGGACAAGCCGATGCGCGGGCACGGGCTGATGCAGGCCATCGCGCGCGTGAATCGCGTGTTCAAGGACAAACCGGGCGGGCTGGTGGTGGATTATCTGGGTCTCGCCGATGAACTCAAGAAGGCGCTGGCTACTTACACCGAAAGCGGCGGCACGGGCAAGACGGCGATCGATCAGGCCGAGGCCGTGGCAGTGATGCTGGAGAAGTACGAGGTCTGTTGCGGCCTGTTCCACGGCTTTGATTGGGTGCACTGGCTGGCGGGTACACCGGCGCAGAGGCTCTCACTGTTGCCTGCCGCACAGGAGCACATCCTCGCGCAGAATGATGGCAAGAACCGGTTGCTGCAAATCGTGACGGATTTGTCGCAAGCTTTCGCGCTTGCCGTGCCGCACGATGAGGCGCTGCGCATCCGCGATGATGTGGGCTTCTTTCAGGCGGTGCGCGCTGTGCTGGCCAAAAGTGTGCCCGGCGAACGCAAGACCGACGAGGAACTCGACCATGCAATTCGCCAGATCATCTCGAAGGCGATGGTCTCCGATGCAGTCGTGGACATCTTCGCCGCCGCTGGCCTGAAGAAGCCGGACATCTCGATTCTCTCCGACGAGTTTCTCGCTGAAGTGCAAGGCATGCCGCAAAGAAATCTCGCGGTGGAGCTGCTGCAGAAATTATTGAAGGGCGAGATCAGATTGCGTGCGCGGCGCAATGTGGTGCAGGCGCGTTCATTCGCTGAGTTGCTGGAGCAGGCGGTGCGCAAATACCAGAACCGCGCCATCGAAACCGCGCAGGTGATAGAAGAACTGATTCAGCTCGCGAAAGACATGCGCGCTGCCGATGCGCGTGGCGAGGCGTTGAAGCTGAACGACGACGAGCTGGCTTTTTATGACGCGCTGGAAGTCAACGACAGTGCGGTCAAGGTGCTCGGCGAACCGACGCTGGTGCATATCGCACGCGAGTTGGTGGAGACTGTGAAGAAGAATGTCACCATCGATTGGACCGTTCGCGAGAATGTGCGCGCCCAACTGCGCGTCATCGTGAAGCGCATCCTGCGCAAATACGGCTACCCGCCGGACAAGCAAGAGAAGGCAACGCAGACCGTATTGGAGCAGGCTGAAGTACTGTCTCAAGAGTGGGCGGTCGCGTAGCGATGCGCCGCGCGATTGAGGAAACCGACCGCCGCCGCACCAAACAGATTGCGCATAACTTGGCGCACGGCATCACGCCGCAGTCCATCGTCAAACGCATCAAGGACATCATCGACAGTGCTTACGATGTGGAGGATGAACGCAAGTCGCTGAAAGCCGCGCAGACGCAGGCGAAATATCTGGCGATGAGCGAGAAGGAAGTATCGAAAGAGATCACGCGTCTGGAAAAAGACATGCTGCAAGCCGCCAGGAATCTCGAGTTCGAGAAGGCTGCCCAACTGCGCGACCAGCTGAAGAAACTGCGCGAGAGCGTGTTCATTTCGCCACTGTGAGCTGAACCATGAAGGTCAAAGTTCTTTTCGTCTGCATGGGCAATATCTGTAGATCACCGACTGCCGAAGCGGTGTTTCGTCACTATGTCGAGAAGGCGGGGTTGGATGATCACATCCACACCGATTCGGCGGGTACGCACGATTACCATATTGGCGACACCCCGGATGCGCGCGCGCAGCATGCCGCGAAGCAGCGCGGTTACAACATGAGCGATTTGCGCGGGCGTCAGGTGGAAGCAGAGGACTTCTTTCGTTTTGATTATGTGCTGGCGATGGATAACGCCAATCTCGCCATTCTGGAAGGCCTGCGTCCGCGCGATGCGCAAAGCCACCTCGGACTGTTTTTGGAATTCGCCGAACACCATGACGAGCGTGAAGTTCCCGACCCTTACTACGGCGGGGTGCATGGATTCGAGCGTGTACTGGATATGGTGGAAGATGCGTCGGAGGGATTATTGCGGCACATCCGGCAACGGCACTTTACTCAATAGTTTTTCCGGAGGACAGCATGACACTCATCGCAAACATCGTCGTCGCACTTGTTGCATTGCTGCATGTTTATTTTCTGGTGCTGGAGATGTTCCTGTGGGACAAGCCTGCCGGGTTGCGGGTGTTCCGCATGACGAAGGAGTCTGCACAGGCTTCCAAGATGTTGGCGGCGAATCAGGGTTTGTATAACGGGTTTCTGGCGGCAGGGCTGGTCTGGGGATTGAGCCTTGGCGCAGAGGGAACGAACATCAAGGTGTTTTTCCTCGGTTGTGTGGTGATCGCCGGACTGTATGGAGCAGCGACGGCGAGCCGCAAGATACTATTCATCCAAGCCCTGCCAGCGGCGACCGGTTTGCTGCTTGTCCTGCTGACCTGATTTGTTGAATACGTATTTCGACCTAATGTAGGAAGCCATAATGATTCATAGATTGATGTTCCGGGCACGTCTGGCACGCCGTAGCCAGAATGCCAGCCAGAGAATCAGTGCAAGTGGGCAAATGATTGCAAATCCCGGAGCTAACAATTCGCGTGCCTGACCCACGAAAATACGGTCGAGTAGCCAAATAGAGGACAACCGACCACGTGTTCCACGCTGTGCCTGCGGGATGGATCTGGCCGCCAATTCTTGTACCGCTTCGGGCGTTTCCGTGACCCTTATCGAAATCGCGGGCCCACCATTTTTATTATCGATCCCTTGTATATCGCGTTTCTCAATATTCAACGGGTTCGTGGCTGGTAGAGTTGAAACAGGTGCCTGTACTCCAATGTGAGTGATGGTCTCTCGCTCCCAACCGCGTGATGGATGGTTCACTACGCCACCTTCATGAGCGATGAACATAGTCGTAGAGTTTCCGCCGTCAAGATTGATCGCACGCTCAGCACCGAGTTCGATCATCAGCTGTCCCACTTCATCCAGGCTTGCTCCAACGGAACTCGCTTGGCGTCCATCGGCGGTCACGAGAATAACCGTATTGCCGTCCTTTGAAACCCCAACCGCCGCCCTCGCATCCCGCCCCGATTTGAGTTGAAGTATCTGGGGAGTAACTCTGCCTGCGTCAACTAATAAGGGAATTCCGGCCACTCCTTCGGAAATATTTCGGAGTGAGGGGCGTGGCTCACGAGGGGCAACGATGCTTGCCACGCCTTTCGCATCTACTGCAAAAAAACCAAGTTGTTCATCATCAACCGACCAGATCTCGCCATCGCTCACGGCCAGTCCTTTCGCACGCTGTGAAATAAGGAACCAGGGCCCCGCATTGATCGCGCCAGCCAGCTTCGCGTCAATCGCATATTGGCTGGTTGTTTTCCAGCGTTCAGATTGAGGAGTAGTACGAATGCGGACACCAGGATGATGTAGATCCACGATGAGGGCATGGAATTCTGCTGGCGCGACCGTCGTGCGATGCAGGTGTGTTACGCCCGAGTTGGGTGAAGTCCAAACATCTTGCGCCAGGGCAGGAGTGGCAGCTGAAAATATGCATGCCACTACCACCGCAAGAATGATGTGCGATGAAGTCATTATCTTCATTTGTCAATCTGATGGGACTGCATCCGCACCCTCCAGTCTGTATCCTGTAGATCGTTCGACCACTCGTATCAATTCTTCCATTCGTTCCGGAAGGTATGGAGGAGTTGAAAGAAAATTTCGTAGAAAGGCTGTTCTGTCAGGAACGAGATTTTTCACATCCCAAACTCGAATAGTTTTATCGGTTCCTGCAGAAATGAGCCGTTGTCCGTCTTTGGTAAAAACAAGTGACAGCGCAAATTGCGGGTGACCAGTTAGCCATGCAAGTCTGGATCGATCATTGACTTTCCAGAGCTCGACAGTCTGTCGATCAAGGTCACTGCGCCCGCTGCTTGCCAGAGTCGCCCCATCAGGGCTGAATGCGACTGACCAGGTAGCCTGCCCGTGAGCGGTAAATTCGCCCACCTGTTTATGCGATGCCACGTTCCAAAGGCGAATCGATGCGGCTCCACCGCCTGATGCGAGTGTCCGACCATCCGGGCTGAAAGAAAGCGAACGTACAAATTCGGGATGTCCGCGTAGCACGGCAATTTCTTTTCTGGTTTGCACATCCCAAAGTCGAATATCGTGGTCATAGCTTGCCGAGGCAAGCACCTGGCCATCGGGACTAAATGCTATCGCGCTGACTTCCTGGGTATGTCCTAGAAAAGTGCTGATCTCACTTCGCTTGGCGATATCCCAAAGCTTGATGCTCCTGTCCCAACTGCCAGTGGCTAATTTCCCCCCGTCAGGGCTAAAGGCAATCGCCATAACCCAGTCCTTGTGGCCGATAAATTTTGCGATTTCCTTGCGGGATATGACATTCCAGAGTCGAACTGTCTTGTCACGGCTCGCGGAAGCGAGCGTTTGGCCGTCAGGGCTAAAAGCCAGAGATCGAATTGAATCGAAATGACCAAGTAGAGCACCGACTTCGCGCTTTTCTGCCAGGTCCCATAGCTTGATTGTCCGATCATCGCTCCCTGAGGCCAAAGTTTTTCCGTTAGTGCTTATGGCAATCGTGCGCACGGCCTCGCGATGACCGACTAGTTCAAGTTCATCTTTGAGGGGCTCAACATGCCATATCCGGATAGCACCGTCGGTATTTCCCGAAGCGAACGACTTTCCATCGGGACGGAAGGCAACCGATAAGATGTTTGATGAGCCAGGCACGGAGGTGATCTCCTTGCGCGAAGCCACATCCCAGAGTTTTACGGCGCGACTGCGACCGCCGGAGACGAGTAACCTTCCATCGCCAGAGTAGCTTATGCTTTCTACCGCCGCCTGATGTCCAATCATCGGAGTGAATTCGGTGCGAGAAGCAACATTCCACATTTTGATGGTCGAGTCCCAGCTGCCAACTGAAAGTGTTTTTCCGTCAGGACTGAACGCCACAGCCATGATCATCTCGGTGTAGCGAGCCAGCAACGCCACCTCGCGTCTAGTCCTGACGTCCCACAAGCGCAGGCTATTATCGTATCCACCCGAAGCCAGGAGTTTCCCATCGGGACTGAATGCAACCGCGTTCACCCGGTCAGTGTGGCCATGAAATATCCCGATTTCCTTGCGCAGGCCAACGTCCCAAAGTCGAATTTCTCCGTCAGAGCCTGCACCTGCGATGAATTTCCCATCAGGACTGAATGAAATACTCAAAACCTTTTCCTGATGTCCATCCAGCACTGCGATGCGTGTGCGTTTCACAACATCCCAAAGCGCAACAGTATGGTCAGCGCTGGCAGAGGCCAGAAGCTGGCCATTGGGGCTGAAAACGAGCCTGGTGATTTCTTTGGAATGCCCCTCAAAAACAGCTCGCTCGCTGCCGGTAATCGTGTCCCAAAGAATGATTTTATTGCTTCGGTTAGCCCACGCAAGTGTGGCTCCATCAGGACTGTAAACAAGGCCGCCGCGGAGATCGGCACCGGCTATCACTCTGTCGAGTGTCACCATCGGGGCAATCGCTTCCAGAATATTCTGCTCGAGTGGGGCTGTTCCTGCTGCATGGCTGTATTTGATGGAGTGGGCACCATACAAAAGTGCCAATCCTTCCTCATGCCTTTCAACCGCAGAACGGGCTTTCTCTGTCATGAGCAAAGCGAGGCGCTGATTGGCGTTTCTTTCCTTGGCGGCGGCCAACTGGAAGCCGTGATACCAGATGCCACTGATCAGCGCAATCAAAGCTATTCCGGCCACACACCATTGAGTTATACGGCGATGCTGCCGCTCGCGTTCACGTTGTTTAAGTTCATCAAAATCAACCCCAATAACGCCAGCAAGGATTTTTAAGAGCGCATTGGTCTTGCCGTCTTTGCCGGTACGGGCATCTGCGGCAATTGGCTCTGAACGTTCCTGCAGAATCTCGCCGCCTGACCCGACACTAAAGCGAATCGTTTGCGGGAAGCATTCCGGCAAACCACATTCCGGCTTATCGGTTGCGTTGGGCTCGCCACCAACGATCAGGCATAAAACATGATTTTGTTTGCCGAGTCGCTTGAAAGTCCGAATCTCTTCGTTCACCCAACGCGAGGCCGCAGAATTCGGCGAACAAATTACAATCAAATAACGAGATTGCCGCAAGGCTTCGCTAATATTCTGGCCGAGACCCGGGGATCCGGGTAACTCCTCGCGGTCGCGAAAGACTGGAAAAATACGCTTCGGGACCGTGCCATCCCTGGATGATCGCCCGACCAGCCTTGCCGGGACTTTATACGACTCAAGGGCCTTGTGTAGCCACTTCCCCCATTCATCGTCCTGGTGGCTGTAACTAATGAAAGCCCAATATTTATATTCCTGCTGCTCAGCTATGTTTGGTATTGGGACTGAAGGCTCCATCATCGCCGCACCTCCGCGGATTGAGACCATGACCTGCTATAAGTAATAGATATCTATCAATTCCGATTTTTTAAAACGTACATTTTTATGTGCCCGTAGGATTTGGCAGCCGGCAGATGACCGACATAATCCGCTTTAACCGGAGAGTTATTGATCATCGCCAGCTGTGAAGCAAATGGCCAAGTTGCATATACTTTTCCTTCGGGAGTGACCGGTTCCACTCGGGCCGCACGGCTGACATGGACTCCAAAAAAATTGGTCTTTTTCAAAACAGGATCGTACTGTTCAATGACAGGGCCAAAATGTGCGGCGAGACGAAGGGAGTGAGTTGCAAATTCTTCTTTAACATCAATCAATTTCTTTAATTCTTTTTGCAATTCCATTGCGCATGCTGCCGCTGTTTGTACATCCGGTAAAATGACGAAAAGCCCGTCTCCCCATGTATTTCGAAAAAGTATTTTCTCGGCAAATTTATCCAAAACATTTCCGAAAACGCCGAGTATTTCTTTTACAAAAGAACTGATTTGCACTTCCTTTAATTTACTAAATCCTTTGATATCCCCAAACAGAATGGCCCTCAATACTCTGCGGCCCTTTGAAGCTTCGTTTGAGGTGGCAGTAGTTTCATCCTGAAAAAATTCTGGTTTTGGGTCTTTGTAATTTGGAAGTTTGATTATTTCCTGAAGATATCCCAGTTTGTTCCAGCACTGCAGATCGACCGCAGTGCCGGCTATTCCGAAAGAGGGTTGACCGTCCCAGACAGCTATTTGAAGTGCCTCCGTTTCCAAAGACTGGGCGCGCAATATCGCCTGTCCCATGGCTAATTGAGAGCAATAATTGAAAAGGGAATCGTCCCCCAAGTACTGATCTTCTGTTGCAAAGTACACTTGTGACACCTTGTCCAAAATTGCGGTAAAACGCTTTTCCCAACTCGGCCCTCCCGGGCGGACCGAAATTTCTAGGAATTCTTCTATGCAAAAAGGTAGGTAAATCTCCAGATTGGCATTTCTTTCAAGGAGTGCTTCCGCAAAAAGGATATCCGATCCGCACGCCAGTGATCCAAAGCCAAAACCCACATCATTTTTTTTCAGTAAAATTTCAATGCTTGCCTTTATGGATTTCTCATCTTCAGGCAAAAAACGGCTAGGGGCGCATCCCGGAGTATCGATTCTGTGTCCAGAGTAGTGGATGACTTTGGGATTCTTCAAATTCTCCAGTAAATATAATTTTTCCTTTGGGCATATTAAGAGCAACTGTTTCCTTGTGGTCGCTACGGACGAAAAATCCTGACCAGAAAGATACTTGGCTAATGAGAGGTGTTTTTCTGCATCCTTCCATCCTTCCAGCAGAATGCAGGCTTCTGCTC
>CXWL01005169.1_pt1 | contig 13853 bp, 12 predicted proteins | sample 590931 | NCBI WGS metagenome assembly CXWL01 (sample SAMEA3498368, study PRJEB10139) | groundwater metagenome | biome: water well; material: biofilm material | place: Germany | collected 2015-04-27 | reverse complement strand
GCGAGATGGTTAAAACTGTGCGTGTCAGTTTGCTTGGCGGCACAACTGCTGAAGCTGCTGAGAGTTTTCAGCTTGTGTTATCCTCACCCAGTGCCAATGCCACGATTGCAGATGGCTCTGCGCTTGCCACTATCATCGATAACGACGCGCCCTCCGGTACGCCGGTGGCATCTATTACAGACGCCATTGTAGACGAGGTTGACCAAACGGCTACCGTCACAGTGATTCTTAACAAACCCAGCACCAGCGGTGTTACGTTTGATGTGGCCGGGCAAAATGTCACAGCTGGCAATAACAGTGATTTCCGCAATTTGCAAATTGGAAAAATTTCGTTTGCTCCGGGTGAAACTGCGAAAACAGTAATATTTGGATTACTGAACGATACTCGGATTGAAGAGGCGGAGCTGTTTGATGTGGTATTAACCAATCCTGTCGGGGCTATTTTGGGAGATGCGCGTGCGCATGCCATCATCGCTGGTAACGATAATGCTGCCGTTGCTTCGCCGGTACTGCATGTGGCTAATGTCGCAGCATCCGAAGATAAAGGATACATCGACCTTTTGGTGACGCTGACAGCGCCTAGTAGCGCTGGTGTCAGCGTAAACTACAGCACCTCCGCAGGCACTGCTGTCTTTAATTCGGATTATATCCACACCACTGGAACGCTGGCTTTTATTCCCGGTGAAGTATCTAAAACAATCCGGGTTACTTTGATCGATGATGCCAGCGCGGAAGCCTCGCTCGAGAACTTTACCCTCAACTTAAGCGGTGCCGTCAATGCCACCATCGGCACAGCGTCGGCGACGGCAACCATCATCGATAATGAAAGCGCAGCACCAGCGGCGCCTATTGCGCTCGCAGGCACCCCTGGAAACGATATTTTGCAAGGCACTCAGTTTGCTGATGCCATGACAGGCACTGCTGGTAATGACACTTTTAATGGCGGTGAAGGCAATGATAGTATGACCGGTGGCGGTGGAAACGATATCTACATTGTTGAAAATGCTGGCGATACTTATACGGAAGGAGCTGGTGGCGGTAACGATCTGGTGGTCAGTTACTTAGCAACGCATACGCTGGGTGCTAACGTTGAAAGACTGCAACTGGCAGGTACGGCAACCACGGGAATCGGTAATACGCTAAACAATACGATGACTGGAAATGCCAGAAACAACACCCTCAATGGCGATTCCGGCAACGATACGCTCGATGGAATTGCAGGTTCCGATACTATTTCCGGCGGTACCGGTACTGATTTCTTTGTGTTTAGTACCGCTCTGAATGCGGTCACCAATGTCGATAGTGTTGCGGACTTTAGCGTTGTTGATGATACTATCCAATTGGAAAATGCTATTTTTGCCAAATTTACCGCAACGGGCGCTATCCCGGCGGATACTTTTGTTTCCGGTGCAGGTGCGATTGCTCTGGATAGTAATGATTTTCTGATCTATGACACCACCACTGGAAATCTCTCTTACGACGCTGATGGCAATGGCGTTGGGGTTCAGGTAGTGTTTGCAACATTGACAGGGATACCTGCCCTAACCGCAGCAGATTTTGTAATTATTTAACTTCATGCCCGAATCCCCGGAGAATTGTTACGGGGATTCGGGATGATTGTTGCCTCTGCGGTGTTAAAAACAGGCTCAAAGTGCTCATTTATTAAGCATAAACTGCGCTTTCTCGCCTGTTTTTGCCTTGCATCGGTTGCCTCGAATACGTTTTTCAACAGCCTGTTAGAATAAAATTCTCCGCTTGTAGCAAAATGACAGATCATTTTGTAAAAATTTATCAAATTTTGTAACGAATATTAATGATATGGAAAATAAAGAACGTTCAAACAATGATTCTGCCAAGCGAATTCCTCTCGTAGCACGTTTTCTTTTTCTCACACGCTGGTTACAGTTGCCTTTGTATCTGGGGCTGGTATTGGCACAATGCGTGTATGTATTTCATTTCTGGGTTGAATTGTCTGATTTGATTGGTGCGGTCTTAGGGAATCAAAATGCATTACAGCATATTCTCGACACAGTCACGATTAAAGGGGCAGATAGACCCGCCAAGTTAACTGAAACGGCCATTATGTTAGTTGTGCTGGGTCTCATTGACGTGGTGATGATTTCAAATTTACTGATCATGGTGATTATCGGCGGTTATGAAACCTTTGTTTCACGCATGAATCTGGAAGGACATCCCGATCAACCGGAATGGTTATCGCATGTGAACGCCTCTGTTTTAAAGGTTAAACTGGCAACAGCCATTATCGGGATTTCGTCGATACACCTGCTGAAAACCTTTATCAACGCCAGTGCTTATGATGAGAAAACATTGCTTGCACAAACAGGGATACACATGGCTTTCTTACTTTCGGCGCTTGCCATTGCCTATTGTGATCGCATTATCACGCAAACCAGTCAACAATCGGCTGAACACTAATAACAACCTCGGCTTGATCTCAGGCTACGGCCGTTGCATCATTCAATAACAGCAGTATCCCCTGCAATGCTGTAGCCACTGCCGAACGCCGTATGGTTTCACGATTTCCTGTAAAAAACCGGGTTTCTTGTTGCACTAAGCCATCTTTGATTGCCCAGGCAAAACAAACCATCCCCACGGGTTTTATTGCAGTACCGCCATCGGGGCCGGCAATCCCGGTGATCGATACGCTAATCTGCGCACGGCTTCTGTTCAGCGCTCCGATGGCCATTTCCTGTGCTGTTTGCGCGGATACGGCGCCAAAGTGATCCAATGTGGCCGGTTGAACGCCCAGCATCTCACATTTGGAAGCGTTGCTATACGTGATAAACCCTCGTTCATACCAGGCTGAACTGCCTGCCACGGCAGTCACGGCTTGACCTAACCAGCCGCCGGTACAAGATTCGGCGGTTACCAGCAGCAATCCGCACTGAGCAAGGCGTTCCCCTACTTTAACTGCCAAATCGTAAGATTCTTGATTTATATCAGAAATTTCATAACTCCGTTTCAATATTCTGGTCAAAGGCAGACCAACCAAGCCGAGAGAAACTAAATACCACTTTAACCTGCCATCGTGCTAATCTCTAAAAATTGGGAGCCTGAATCATTATATTGGAATCTGCTTTTATTTTCTTCGGCCAGAGCTATGCAAGCTGATCATTCCTCAAGAATGCCTTTTATTGATGCCTTAAAGGCCATCTGTTGTTTGCTGATCATCAGTCATCACTTGGCCATTTATGGCCCCATGTCGGATATCGCCTACCCGTTGATCCCTGCTTTATTGGATTGGTTGCGTGAATACGGAAGAATCGCTGTGCAAATGTTTTTTGTCATCGCAGGTTTTCTTGCAGCTGCAAAACATGCGCCACAGGGATTATCTTTAGTCACAGAACCAATCCGGCTGATACAACATCGCTACTTGAGATTAATCACACCGTATCTGGCCGCTTTAACGTTAGCGATTGGATGCGCCGCATTGGCCAGAGTCTGGATGAACCATACATCGATTCCTGGTACACCCAATTTGTTTCAGCTGTTGGCACATATTTTTTTACTACACGATCTGTTAAACCAGGAAGTCCTGTCAGCAGGCATCTGGTATGTTGCCATTGATTTTCAGTTATTTGTCCTAACGATTCTACTCTTCTGCATTTCCAAACAAATCCAGAATCGATACCCGGATTTTCAAATGCTCGGTCTGGTTTTAATTATCAGTTTAACAAACGCTTCTTTGTTCTTTTTTAATCGGGACAGTTACTGGGATGAAACGGCTTTATATTTTTTTGGCTCGTATGGTCTTGGTATTCTGATTTATTGGGCTTCTGTCAGCCGGCATCAGCTTTTCTGGTTTATCGTGCTGAGCGCATTGATTTTTGCAGCGTTAACCGTCGATTTCCGTTCACGCATAGCCTTAGCAGGCAGTGTCATGCTGATATTGGGATTGGCTCAGTACTATGACGTTTTGAACAGTAGGCGTGTGCCCGGCTATCTGGCTTATCTTGGGCGCGCTTCCTATTCTATATTTCTGGTTCACTTTCCGATATCGCTGGTCATCAATGCGGCATTCTTCAAATTCTTACCGCATCAGCCAGCCATTCACTTATTCGGCTTGCTGTTAGCCGTTGGCGCGAGTATCGGCGCGGGTATTTTACTTTTCAACTGGCTTGAAGCGCGTCCAGTAACGCATCGGATGCATATCCTGCTGCCCGCAGGATTTATAACGTGCGGTTTATTCGTGACATTGCTTGGAAATGGCTAGAAACGATGGATTTGCTGAAGACATTAGCAATCACGGATTTGAATTCAAGTTTTTATCCAGGAACGCGCCCAATGATTTTATCCAGGCGGGCTGCATAAAAATAAAACCGATATTGTGACCGCCTTCCAGTGTCAGGAATTGTTTCGGTTCCGGTGCTGCCTGAAACAATTGCTGGCCATGCTCAAACGGTATGATTTCATCCTGCGGACTATGCGCGATAAAAACCGGGCAAGTCACCGATTGCAGAAATTTGCGTGTGGCGTAATCAAAACGGCTGATCCAGCGTACCGGCAAAAATGGGTATAACTTTGCGGCCAAATCGGGGACTGAAGTGAATGTGGAAGCCAGTGCCAGCAAGCCGGGCTTTTCCTGCGCAGCCAGCCAGGCGGCCACGGCGCCTCCGAGCGATTCGCCATACAGTACAATCTGCGCCGGTGCAATGCCTCGGGTCTCAGTCAAATAACGCCAGGCAGCCTGCGCGTCGAGATACGTGCCGGATTCAGACGGAACGCCGCTGCTTTGGCCATAGCCGCGATAATCAAACAGCAGCGTGTTGTACCCAAGCCGCTTGAACATCGCCAGATAATTGATGCGGTGGGAAATATTTCCGGCGTTGCCATGAAAAAACAGTACCGTGCCTTTGGCATCGGGCACGGGCATCCACCAGCCGTGCAGTGTTTCACCATCACGGGTGGCGATGGTAACAGACGTATAATCCAGGCCGATTGCCCCCGGCGTAAGGCTGAGCGGTTTTTCCGGAAAATAAACCAAGCGCGACTGGCCAAAGTACACCAGTAAAACCACGCCCAAGTAGGCAACAGCCAGCATGATGAGCAGAGTAAGCAGCATACGCATCACTAATCAATCAAGGCTGCTTCAGATCAATCACGATATCCGCACCCAGACGGCCGGTGGTAAATGCGGAATCGCTGAATTTGGGAAAGCCGAACTGTTGCCCGGGATTATTCGATAAGCCAAAAGGTTCGCGTGGTAACAGATTCCATTGTTTTTTTAATTTACGGTCTCCATCGATATCGTGATAGACCGCCACTGCGTAGGTGCCGGGCTGTTCGAGATTCATACAGACGATCTGCTGCCCTTCTGCCGCCGGGATACGCACCTTGCGTTTGCGTCCTGCTTTGAAGAGAAAATGTTCCGGGTCATCATACAACTCAACGTTTAAAACACCCCCGGCCCCCACATGATTCACAGTGATCCTGACCTGAGCAATGCTGGCATTACAGGCATCCGGCGCTTCATGCGGATTAATGGTGAGGGGTTGTGATGCGCCGGCTTGAGTGAAAAACAATAAACTGATGATAAAAATCAACGCCTGTATAAAAAATCCTGCTAGCTGCGAAAAATTTACAGGTAATGGCGAGGTTTTCATTGGCTCAAGAATTGTCATAACGCGGTGTGAATGGTTTACTATAAGTGCGTATTTTAGGAGTCTGTCGGACTTAAGCAATCGTAGCGAGCCGAGTGGAAGAACGAGTGCATATTTTCTCTATTTTGAGGCGCATAGTCGATCTATGCAACAAGAAATTGAGGAAATATGAACCGTTATCCCACTGGCGCAGTAGATTGACCTTAAGTCCGACAGACTCCTAGACCAATAAAAAATAATCAGCGGGATTCATGAACAAAGCGCAACTGAAAAAACTCGAAGCCGATCTGTGGAGTGCCGCCGATAAACTGCGCGCGAATTCCGACCTGAAGTCGAGCGAATATGCGACACCGGTGCTGGGGCTGATCTTCCTCAAATTTGCCGACAACAACTACCGCCGCCACGAGAAGGCCATTCTCGCCGAATATCAGCAGTTGCAGGGCACCCGGCGCGAGAAACCGGTGTCTGAAATCGCCATTGAGCAATGCGGTTTTTACCTGCCCGACCATACCCGTTACGATTATCTGCTGAATCTGCCGGAAGAAAAAGACATCGCCAAGGCGCTCAAGGAAGCGATGAAAGCCATCGAGGAATACAAGCCGGAACTCGAAGGCGTGCTGCCGAAGGACGAATATGCGGCGCTGACGCGCACCGACAAAACCATTCCGCAACAATTGCTGAGAACGTTCGCGGATATTCCCGCCAACGCGACCGGCGACCTGTTTGGGCAGATTTACGAATATTTCCTGTCCGAATTCGCGCGCAGCGAAGGCCAGAAAGGCGGCGAGTTTTTTACCCCGCGTTCCGTGGTGCGTCTGATGGTCGAGATCATCGAACCGCATCGCAATGAACTGAAAGGCGCGGACAGCGGCGTATATGTCTGCGGCCAGGAAAAAACCCAGGACACCGTCAAGCTCGCCAAGATGAACCTCGCGGTCAACGGCCTGCGCGGCGAAATCAAGCAGGCCAACACCTATTACGAAGATCCGTATGACAGCTTCGGTACGTTTGATTACGTGCTCGCCAATCCGCCGTTCAACGTCGACGATGTGAGCCTTTCCAGCGTGGAGAAAGACCGGCGTTTCAACACCTACGGTATCCCGCGCAACAAATCGAAAATGAAGAAAGCCGACGAAGGCAAGGAAACCGTGCCCAACGGCAATTATCTGTGGATCAGCCTGTTCGCCACCTCGCTCAAACCGCAAGGCCGCGCTGCATTGGTCATGGCAAATTCCGCCTCCGATGCGCGCCACTCCGAAGCCGACATCCGCAAAACGCTGATCGAGCAGAATCTGATCTACGCCATGCTGACGCTGCCGTCGAACATGTTCTACACCGTCACGCTGCCAGCGACGCTGTGGTTTTTCGACAAAGCCAAGAACGACGACAGGATTTTATTCATCGACGCGCACAACATTTTCACCCAGATCGACCGCGCCCACCGCGAATTCAGCGAAGAACACATCCAGAACATCGCCGTCATCAGCCACCTGCACAAAGGCCGACGCGAAAAATTCATCCGGCTCATCGACCACTATTTCGCTGCCGGTATGGAGCGGTTAATCGAAAACAACGAAAAGATCGAACCGGTCTGCGCGCAACTGCTTGATGTGCTGGACGACGCAGGCGGCAAACAGGCGGTGGAAGAACTGCTCCGGCACTGGAGGGAACTGGAAAAGCTACAGATCCATTACGCGCAATACCGCGAAGAACGTGCGATTACGGAAGAAATCGACAAGAAAAACCACGCGCAACACCAGTTGCACCATGCATTCGATCCGTTCTTCTCCGCATTGCACGAGGGTTTGAAACGCCTGGACAAAACCGTGCGCCAGCACGAAAAACAGCAAACCGAACATGCGCAACAGGAAGGCAAGCGCAACTCAACTGACCGCAGAACAAAAGCGCTCAAAACCGCGCTGGAAGAACTGCATCAGGATGTGAAAAACGCCGAACTGTACTTTCAGCATATCCACTGGCTGCAAGAGCGTTTCCCCAACGCGGAGTACGAAGATGTTACCGGGCTGTGCAAACTGGCAACGCCCGAGGAAGTAAAAGAACAGGATTATTCGCTGAATCCAGGGCGCTATGTCGGTGTGGTGATTGAGGAGGATGGCAAGAGTGAGGAGGAGTTTATTGCAGAGTTGCTGGCGATGAATGATGAACTGGCTGAACTGAACAAAGGGGCGCGAAAACTGGAAGCGGTAATTGGGCAAAATATTCTGCAAATTGCGGATGAACAACAATGAGCAATTGGGAGATAAAACCAATCAAGAGTATTGGGAGAGTAGTTACAGGAAAGACTCCCCCGACTAACAATCCAGAGTACTTCGATGGTGAGGAGTTATTTGTGTCTCCCAAAGATCTCGACTGGAACAGTCACTATATAACTGAAACAGAAACACGCATTACTTCAAAGGCGCTGGAGAAGTTTAAGAATCAGGTAATACCAAGAAATACGGTGATGTTCACAAGTTTGAGTTTTGCTTTCGGAAAAATGGGCATTGCAAGCAAGCCGTGCTTAACGAATCAGCAAATTAACTCGGTCATCGTTAATAAAGAAAACAGCTCAAAGTTTGTTTATTACCTTCTTCGAGCCTATGAACCAATCATTTTTTCTTACAACTCTGGAATAGATACTCCGATTGTTCCCAAATCTGTCTTTGAGAAGATTGAAGTCAAGATACCATCCAAGAAGCTTCAAGAAAAAATCGCTGCTATTCTATCCACGTATGACGAGCTGATCGAAAACAACCAGCGGCGCATCGCGCTGCTGGAAAAGATGGCCGAGGAAATCTACCGCGAATGGTTTGTGCGTATGCGCTTTCCAGGCCATGAGAAGATGAAGAAGGTCAAAGGTGTACCGGAAGGATGGCGGTCATCGTGTTTAGGAAATGTTGCTAAATTCACGATGGGTCAAAGTCCAAGTTCAGAGTTCTATAATGAAGTCGGCGACGGGTTACCTTTCCATCAGGGTGTCGGCACTTATGGGATGCGATTTCCTCGAATTGCCACCTATTGCAGCGAAGATGGTCGACGCGCCCAGAAAGGCGACATCCTTTTTAGTGTACGCGCTCCGGTAGGGCGTTTGAATATTGCAGATCGGGAAATGATTATCGGGCGTGGCCTCGCTGCCGTCAGGCACAAGAAAGGGCATAACTCCTATATGTATTACCTGCTCAAAGCGGCCTTTAAGAATGAAGATATTATTGGCAATGGTTCAATCTTCAATTCGGTTGGCAAGGATGAATTGGCGAAGTTTCCCATTTTCGAACCTGAACTAAATCTTGTTGAAAAATTCGACACTATGATTGCCAAAATGGACGAGCAAATCATGAGGATTATGCAGGCAACTGAGTGTTTGAAATCAAGTCACGACTTGCTTCTCCCGCGCCTGATCTCCGGAAAATTTTCCGTCGAGCATCTCGATATCCAATTTCCGCCCGGTATGGAGGAATCCGTTCATGACATTTGAAACCATCAGCGTGTTTGATTTACAGCGCCCAGGGGTTGAACACTTGCAGGTACAGCGTGAAATCCTGCACGTTGCGGGTGACCACGGTCAGGCCGTGGCATTGGGCGGTGGCCATGAGCAGCCCATCCATGACCGGCAGGGGTTGTCCAGCCAGTTCGGCAGTCGCGGCGATTTGCGCCCAGACATGCAGCGCGGCGGTATCAAGCGCCAGGATGCGCCCGGCGAAACGCTGTTCCACCTTACCCAGCCAGGCGGTGAGTTTCTGGCTGCGACGCGGATCAGATGCGCGCAATTTGAGGATGCCTTTTTCGATTTCCCCCAGGTTGATGACGCTGATAAACAAACTGGATTCATCTTGTTCGTCCAGCCAGCGGATGACTGCCGGTGCAGGCGCTTTCCGGACATATTCCGACAATGCGCAGGTATCGAGCAGCCAGCTCATAGCAATGTGGCGGTAAAGTTCTCCGTTCGTGGTGAGCTTGTCGAACCATGAACGGAAGTTTTTACACCACACGCGCGCTGTCTGACTTGACCATCGATCGGTCTATTCTGCAGACCGTTCGTTCCTTCGACAAGCTCAGGACGAACGGATTTATTTGGCAGCTTCATAATTCGACGGCGCGTCCGGTGTCACGGCTGCGGGAAATATCCAGATCATCCGCAGCAAGACTGGGTTGCAGCAACGCATCGGAGAGCTTGCCTTCACGGCGCGTGAGGCGGGCATATTCTTCCGCCGAAACCACCACCGCCGCCGGTTTGCCGTGCACGGTGACCGTTTGGGCATCACCGCTGGCTGCTTGTTTGATGAGTTGGCTGAAATTGCTTTTCGCTTCTTGCAATTGCCATTCTTTATGCATGATATTCTCCAATTATTCTGGTCAGACTGGACAGAATTTAGCACAAAGCGGATGGATTGGCTATGTTCCATTTTCAGTAAACTTTCCATCGAACATTTTGACATCCAATTCCCACCCGGCATGGAGGATCGCCCATGAAATTTGAAACATTTAAAGCCGGTGCTTGGCGGCAGCGTTATCAGTACAAAAGTTTCGAGCCGGTACCGGTAAATCATGAATGGGTCTGGGAGGATGCCACCATTAACACCTTGCTGGAAGCAGCCAATCGTGCGTTAGGAGAATTGAATGCTTTTTCATTGATTGTGCCGGATATTGATCTGTTTATTGAAATGCACGTGGTAAAGGAGGCGCAGACTTCCAGCCGGATTGAGGGCACGCAGACCGGTATCGACGAGGCGTTGATGTCGGAAGATCAGATTCAACCGGAAAAGCGCAATGACTGGCGCGAAGTGCGCAATTACATTGATGCGGTGAATAGTGCGGTTGCTGAATTAAAACATCTGCCGCTGTCGAACCGGTTGCTGAAACAAACGCATGAAATCCTGATGCGCGGGGTGCGCGGCGAGCATAAGCTACCGGGAGAATTTCGCACCAGCCAGAACTGGATCGGCGGCTCCAGCCTGACGGACGCCGCGTTTATTCCTTCCCATCCGGATGGCGTGCCGGATTTGATGAGTGATCTGGAAGCGTTTTGGCACAATGAGGCAATTGTGGTACCGCACTTGATCCGCGTGGCGATCAGTCATTATCAGTTTGAAACCATTCATCCGTTTCTGGACGGCAACGGCCGTATTGGCCGTTTGCTGATCCCTTTGTATCTGGTTAGCCATGGCTTGCTGGAGAAACCTTCGTTGTATCTATCGGATTTTTTCGAGCGCAACCGGGCGAGTTATTATGATGCGCTGATGGGTGTACGGGTATCGAACGATCTGATTCACTGGGTGCGTTTCTTTCTGCAAGGCGTAGCGGAAACCGCCACCAAGGGACGCGACGTATTCCGGCAGGTATTGGCGCTACGCACTGAAGTGGAACTCGCTGTGCTGACATTGGGCAAACGCGCTGCCAATGCGCGGCAGTTGTTGAATTTATTGTATCGTAAGCCCATTGTGACAGCGGCTGACATTGAACGAAATCTGCCCGTGAGCTCGCCAACAGCGAATGCCTTGATCCGGGATTTCGAACAATTAGGGCTGTTGCAGGAAATTACCGGACAGCAAAAGGGAAGAGTGTATACGTTTGATCGTTACCTAACTTTGTTCGTTAGTTAAGGAAAATCCATTTCCCTTAACTTATTTAACACCTAAGTTAAGGGAAAGCTGTTTCCCTTAACTTAGACGACGATTAAGTTAAAGCAAGATAAATCCGGATAGGAAACTGAATGCCTAACTTTATTTCCGAAGATCAGATCGAACAAGCATTGGTGCAGAAGCTCCAGCATCTGCACGGCTTCGACGTGCTCGATTGCCATACGGACCATGCGGAGGATTTGAACGACGGTTCAAACCGTGCCAGCAAACGCGAGGTGATTTTGATTGACCGGGTGCGCGAAGCCGCACTCCGTCTGAACCCGGATATTCCGCGAGCAGCCATCGAAAGTGCATTGGAAAAGCTGTGTGAGCGGCGGCAGGCAATGACGTTGATTGCGGCAAACCAGGAAATCTATGGCCTGTTGCGCAACGGTATTCCGGTGACGTTCGACAATGCGCAGGAACAATCTCAGCAGGAACGCGTGCGGTTGCTGGATTTTAACTTGCCGGGCAATAACCATTTTCTGGCTGTGACGCAGTTGTGGATCAAGGGTGAGCGCGGTTTCCGCCGCCCGGATGTGTTGTTGTACGTGAATGGTATTCCGCTGGTGTTCATCGAATTGAAAAACTCGAATGTGAAGCTGCGCAACGCTTATGACGACAATCTGACGAATTACAAGGCGGAGATTCCGCAGCTTTTCCTGACCAATGCGTTTTGCGTGTTGTCCAACGCCGTCGAAACCAGAGTCGGCAGTATCACAGCGCAGTGGGAGCATTATTTCAACTGGCTGCGCGCCGATGACGAGAAGCAGAAAATTGACCGCGCTGCAATCCGCGCGCAAGGCACCAGCTTGGAAGGTGTGATCGAGGGCCTGTTGCCGCAGCAAAAGCTGCTGGATTACGTGGAAAATTTCGTTCTCTATTACAAAGACACGCAAAAAATCATCGCGCAGAACCATCAGTTTATCGGCGTGAATCGGGCTTATGACGTCTTCCTTAAACGTGAGGAATTGGCGGGAAAGCTTGGGGTGTTCTGGCATACGCAGGGATCTGGCAAGAGTTTTTCGATAATTTTTTACGCACGCAAAATTTTCCGCAAACAGACCGGCAATTTTACGTTCGTCGTGGTCACCGACCGCGACGATCTGGATGGGCAGATTTATCGTAATTTCCTCAACACCCGCACAGTGAGTGAGGTTGAGGCGGCGCAGCCGAAGAACAGCGAGGAAATGCGCAAATTCTTAGGCCAAAATAAACGCATCGTTTTCACGCTGATCCAAAAATTCCGCTGGGACAAAGGCCGCGAATATCCCGAGCTGTCAAATCGCGACGACATCATCGTAATTGTCGACGAGGCGCACCGCACGCAATACAAATCGCTGGCGGAGAACATGCGCAAGGGGTTGCCCAGGGCGCAATACCTGGCATTTACCGGCACGCCGCTGCTCGGGCGCGAGCGCAAGACCAATGCGTGGTTTGGCGGTTATGTGTCGGAATACAATTTTCAACAATCGATGGATGACGGTGCGACGGTGCCGCTGTTTTACCAGAAACGCGTGCCGGAGGTGTTGATCCAGAACGAAGGATTGAGCGAGGAGTTTTACCAGATTCTGGAAGATGAGAATCTGGACGAAGCGCAGCAGGCGAAGCTGGAGAAGCGTTTTTCCACGGAAATAGAAGTCATCAAACGCGATGACCGGCTGGAAAAAATCGCGCGGGACATCGTCTATCACTTCCCCCGGCGCGGGTATCTCGGCAAAGGGTTGGTGGTGTCGGTGGATAAATTCACCGCCGTGAAGATGTACGACAAGGTGCAGCGGCTGTGGAAGGAAGAGATAAGAGCCCTGAAAGGGATTGTCAGCAAAACCACCAGTGAAATAGAGAAGCGGCGTTTGGAGCAGCGGGTTGAATTCATGCGCGCAGTTGAAATGGCCGTGGTGATTAGCGGAGACGCGAGCGAGGAAGAAAAATTTGCCGCGCAGGGTTTGACCATCAAACCGCATCGTGAACGCATGGATAGGCTTGAAAATGGGCACGATATTGAATANNTATCTCGACAAGCCGATGCAAGGCCATACGCTGATGCAAACCATCGCCCGCGCCAATCGCGTGACGTCGTGGAAGATCAACGAGGTCGAGAAGCGCAATGGCGAAATCGTGGATTACTACAATGTGTTCCGCAACATGAAGCTGGCGCTGAAAGATTACGCGCAAGGCGGCGACGAGACCGAATCGCCGGTCAAGGAAAAAGCGGAACTGTTTCGTTTGCTGGACGATGCGATTGAACAAGGCTTTGCATTTTGCAACGAAAAAGCAGTTGCGTTGCGCGAGGTGCTGGGAAGTGACGATGTATTCAAACAGGTCGGGCGATTTGAGTCGTTTGCCAATACCTTGCTGGCAAACGACGAATGGCGCAGGAGTTTCAACGTGTATGAAAATACCATCACGTCGCTGTATGAGGCCTGCAAGCCGGAGGTTCTGGGGCGCGGCAAAGGGCGCGAGGTGGCGGCGTTTCAGTATCTGCGCGGCGTGATCGAAGCGCATATCGAACAGAAGGACATCGACGCGATCAGCTTGAAGATTGCCGAGTTGCTGGATGAGAGTGTGGTGGTGGATGGCGCGGAAGTGCTTAAAGCACAACAAAACGATGCGG
>CXWL01100691.1_pt1 | contig 13854 bp, 12 predicted proteins | sample 590931 | NCBI WGS metagenome assembly CXWL01 (sample SAMEA3498368, study PRJEB10139) | groundwater metagenome | biome: water well; material: biofilm material | place: Germany | collected 2015-04-27 | reverse complement strand
CTTTCTGAAGACGCTTTGATTATGTGGAGAGCAAAAAACGCGTCGACCTCTGCCCATCAGCGGTTGGCGCGTATCCACAGGATCAAGTCCACATAATCAAGCAGTCTACATAATCGGCCATTGCGGTCGGTGGCAGCCAGATGCACCGATGGCCGATATGAAAACGTCACCGGCCATCGGCAACGGAATCCTTCCGTACGACAACTTTCTCAAAATTCGACTATGCGCTCTAGCTCCATTTCTGTTTTCGCCTCCGTCAATCACTCAAACAGTAACCTTCTCTGCACCAAGGAAGGTCGGCAAGCACACCTTCCATGCTAGTCAATCAGATTGCATCGAATGCCGTTTGTGCGCGGGACAAGATGGGAATGGCGTTAAGGTGGAGTGCTAAAGTTGAAGGGGTGGCATGATTGCCAGCCCTTCAACATCCGCACATGCGACAAAAATTACTTAGGCGGTAACCGACAATCTAGAGTTGTTGGTACTGCTGTCAAAACTACCATATGCATGCATGAGCTCCATAATCTGTTTCATTACCCTAGCATCGCTGCTCGTAGAAGTTGACGATGTGGCGGTGCTGTCACTTGATGCCGATGCCTTATCCTGTTTTGCCTGCGCGTAGGCAATTTTCTCCTGCTCACTGACTTTCCCATCCTGGTTGGCATCTGCTGGATCATATGTTTTCGTGGAACTGCTTGACTGCGTGGAGCTCGTGCTGCTTGCTCCGGACGCGGACTTCGCGCCACCAGCGCCGGGCGGAGGCATGCCGCCGGGTGGAGGCGCACCTCCGCCCTTGCCCACCTTTGTCGTGCTGCTCATGCTGCTGGTCATTTCGCTCTTGGTGAGTTTGCCATCGGCGTTGCTGTCCAGCTTCTTGAATATCTCGTCCACGTTAGGCGAACTGCTGGTGCCGCTTGAACTGCCAGAGCCGGGTGACTGGCTTAGTGCCGATTGCAGGTCACTCTTTTCCAGATAACCCTTGTTCGTCGTGTCGAGCTTGGAAAATAGGTCGTCCACCATCTTAGATGGGTCTGGTCGATTCATGCCAGATGTCGTCGTCGAGTTCCCGCTGCCTCCCTGTGACGTACCGTTCATGCGTATTTGATTCAACTGGCTGTCGAGTGCATCGGCAAGTTTTTTCATGCCGCTGGACATTTCATCCTTGGTAAGTTTTCCATCGCCATTACCGTCCAGCTTTTTGAACATCTCGTCTACATTTGCCGAGCTGCTGGTGCTGCCGGAGCTAGGTAGCTGGCTTAATGCCGATTGCAGATCGCTTTTTTCCAGATAACCCTTGTTCGTGGTGTCGAGTTTGGAAAACAGGTCATCCACCATCTTGGATGGATCCGGGCGTTTCATGCCGGATATCATCATCGAGAACCCGCTCCCGCTTCCATTGACGCTGCTGATGTTGCTCATGGTTTGCTCCTTTCATAATTAACGACCAGTTGTCGTGTCAGCTAATTTTATGCAATGGTTTGCATGAGTTAGTTATCGGCATAACGAATTAATATTGCAGCGCCATTGGTGTAAAAGCAGGTAAAAGCATGTTAAGGAAATATCTGCATTCTTATGGAGAAGGGGTTTTGTCATGCCCAGGAATCGCTCCGAATCTGGAGTGCATTTCATCCGCCTCCTTGCGCTGTTCGGCTGTTAGCAACGCCAGAATCTTCACCTCTGTTGCCGCATGCTGCACGAAGGTGTCGGCGAGTTCTCTGGCAAGTTTGTCGGCAAGAGTTCGCAACTCGGATGGCTTGTAATGATCCGACGTAACTAGCCGGTTTAATTCTTCAGTCGCTTTGCGAACAGCTTTATGCCGCTCGCGCATGCCTGGTTCCTGGTTGTGCAAAAGCTCAAATATTTTGTCCTGTTGCGACTTGGTCAAATCGAGGTCGCGAAGAAATGGCGGGATGAGTTTGCCATCGGGCGGAAAAGGGGGCGGAGCCACCATTGCGCCCGGAGGTGAAGGAGGCATCCCTTGCTGCATGAGTAGCATCATTTCATTGTGCATTGCGATTGCTCTGGGCAGTTTTGAATTGGCATGTTCATCATGGCAATCACATGGTGCCGAGTTCACCGCAAGGGGAAGCGCCAGAACTACGGCTCCAATCATCAGACCGTACCGGAATTTATTTGCGATTCTTTTCATATGAATCCTCATAAGTTGGTTGACTTGATCGCCGGTTTCTCAACAATTGGGCACCATCAAGTGGATGCCATTCTCGGGGGCGACGCTGTTAACTGCCGTTAACCCTGTGTAAATTTATGCAAATGGCTCATGAGTCGGCTGATCAGAAATCACTATGCCAAATTACTGGGAATACCCCGCCTTCAGGATCGGATTTAGCACTCAATTTGATAACTCGAATTTTGCAGAATTTACATCTGGCTATCTGACAAAATTAAAAAAATGTGTCACTACGCTCGAATATTACTGGCATAAATCCTTGACAGGGAGAGCGATTAATAACGGATGCTTCTTGAAATCACTACGGGAGCAAGGCTGGCTTGCCAGCACTACTTTCCTGCTCTTTCTGCACTGAAAAATATTGTGAGGATTCTGGAACGTCACCCGGCTGCAAAGGTCTTTCGGTGATCGTAAGCTCTTTCGTAAATTCTTTCCCATTACGAGAGATTTTAAGGCGTAGCGAAGCACCTATACGGATCAAATCAAACCCGCGCATTAGACTATCGAAGTCCTTCAATTTGATATCGTTGATTTCTACGATGACGTCTCCTCCCATAATCAGTGATTGAAATCCCACCTTGACAGGAACTCGCCCTCCGACAATACCTGCCAATCCGGCTGGACTGTTCGGCTCAACCGCCTCTACAAGAAATCCATCGGCAAGAGGCAGGGCGAATATTTCTTTCATCTCGTCATTGATCAAATTTCCGTCAATGCCGAGCCAAGGCCTTATTAACCGGCCATTATCTATGAGCTCAGCCACGGCAGCTCGCGCAAGATTGGACGGGATCGCAAAGCCGATGTTTTGTGCGTTGCCAAGAATGGAACTTGCGATGCCAATCACATCGCCGCAGCGATTGAGCATTGGTCCGCCAGAATTGCCGAGATTGATCGGCGCATCTGTCTGGATTACGGAGCGGGAGAGCATCCGTGGCCGATTATGAAGAACTCGATTGATAGCGCTGACTATTCCGCTGGTGATAGTCCTATCAAGCCCCAATGGATTGCCAATGATGATGACCTCATCGCCTGGTCGTATTGCATCCGAGTTGCCGAAAGTCAGCATCTCTAGCTTGACTTTGTTAGGCACCGGAATTTGGAGAACCGCGAGATCAAATATGGGATCTGCACCTAGCAATTTTGCGGGAAGTTTCGTGCCGTCGTTGAGTGTCACGCTCAACGACTGGGCTCCGAACACAACGTGCGAGTTGGTCATTACCAATCCGTTAGAGTCGATGATGAAGCCGGAGCCGGCAGCCAAATTAACACGATCATCCATACGGTATGGATTGATGGTCAATGCGGAAATTTGCACCACTGCGGGCGACTTGCTCGCGTATATATCGGGGATCGTTTGTTTGCACTCGGCTGCAGCAAGTGCCGACACCGAAAAAAATACGTTAATGAGCGTCAGCATTGCACTTAGCACGATTTTTTGAAGTTTCGTCCCTCGATGCGGCACGATCAAGCTGATGGAAAGATACGTCAGTGTGGATAGAGTGATTGGTACGTTGCTGGAATTATTCATCGACTTCATTCAAATAGCCTTCCTGTACTTGTTCATCATGCGGATACCATCAAGTTAGGACTATTCTCAATGCTCGGGGTGTAAAGCGCAGTTAAACAAGCGTAAATTTAAGCAAATATGGACGGCGCTTGGTAATTCACGCAGCAGCTATTCGCGTCGTAGCGCCTCTATCGGGTCAAGTTGCGCAGCGCGCTTTGCCGGTACATAACCGAAAATTACGCCGATGGCAGCAGAGAAACCGAAGGCCAGTAGATTCACGCCCGGGCTGAATGAGAACGGCAGAGACAACAGGCTGGAAAGTCCCAAACAGGCGAGGGTGGCCAGCAAGATGCCGATCAATCCGCCGAAGGCTGACAGTGCGACCGCCTCGGTGAGGAATTGCATCAGCACCTCTTCTTCCAGTGCGCCGATGGCGAGCCGGATGCCGATCTCGCGGGTTCGTTCTGTGACCGAGACCAGCATGATGTTCATGATGCCGATGCCGCCCACCAGCAAACTCACGGCGGCGACCGCGCCCAGTAGTGCTGTCATGGTGCCGATTGCGCCGGACAGGGTCTGCGCGATTTCTTTGGTGTCGAGTACGCTGAAATTATCGTCCTCGTTATCGGATATTTTCCGGCGTTCGCGCATCAGCGCTTTAATCTGTTCTATTACCTGTTCGGTCGATGCGCCATCTTTTACCGAGATCATGATGCTGCTGATGTCCTGACTGCCGAGCAGCCGCCGTTGCACGGTGCGTAGCGGCATGATGACCGTGTCATCCTGATCCCTTCCCATGGAGCTTTGGCCTTTGGCGACCAGCACGCCGATGACTTCACAGGAAAATTGTTTGATGCGAAGCTCGTTGCCCAACGGGTTTTGTCCGTTGTACAACTCCTGCTGCACGGTCGCGCCGATGACGCATACGGCTTTGCCGGAGCGCTCCTCGGCATCATTGAAAATACGGCCCGATGCCAGCGTCCAGCTTCCGGCGATAAAATAATCGCTGTTACTTCCGGTGACGGTGGACGACCAGTTCTTGGTGCCTGCCACCAGCATCGTATTGCGTCCCGCAGTGGGGGCGACGGCATTGAGCGAGCCGATTTGTGCGCGGATTGCATTTGCGTCTTCGAGCTTGAAGTTGGGGGCGCTGGCACCGCTGCTGCCCGGCCCCATGCTTTGCTGTCCGGGGCGCAGCATAATCAGGTTGCTGCCCAGGCTAGAAATCTGCGCCGATACGGATTGTGTCGCGCCGTTGCCCAGCGTGACCATGGTGATGACCGACGACACTCCGATGACGATCCCCAGCACGGTCAGGAAAGAGCGCATCAGGTTGCGGCGAATCTCGCGCAGTGCGAGCAGTATGCTGGTCCAGCCCATTATTGTTGCCCCTCTTTGCGTGTGTCGCTTGCGACGAGGCCGTCCACGAAATGCACGGTGCGTTTCGCGTAAGCGGCGATGTCGGGTTCATGCGTCACCATCAGGATGGTGATGCCGTGTTCACGGTTCATGTTGACCAGAAGCTCCATGATTTCGTGGCCGCGTTTTGAATCCAGATTGCCGGTCGGTTCGTCGGCGAGCAGAACCCTGGGATTGGTCACGATGGCGCGCGCGATGGCGACGCGCTGTTGTTGGCCACCGGATAATTCAGACGAGGTGTGATGCTCCCAGCCATCTAGTCCGACAGCCTTAAGAGCGGCCTTGGCTAGTGCGTGTCGCGTATCGGCTGACTCCCCGCGATACAGCAGCGGCAGCTCGACATTTTCCTGAGCTGAGGTGCGTGCCAGCAGGTTGAAACCCTGAAATACGAAGCCGAGAAAATGCCGCCGCAGCAAGGCGCGCTGGTTGCGCGCGAGGCTTTCGATATGCACACCGTCGAACACATATTCGCCGGAAGTCGGCGAGTCCAGACCACCGAGAATGTTCATCGCCGTCGATTTGCCGGAGCCGCTGGGGCCCATGATGGCGACGAACTCGCCCTGATGGATGGAAAGATCAACGCCGCGCAGCGCCTGAAATTCAGCCGCCCCCTGACCGTAAGTTTTGGTGATGCTGGACAACGTGATGAGCGGATTTTCCGCGCCGGATAGGTTTGCGTTATTCATTTCGGCGACTTCAGTGTTCCGGTAATAACGGACATGCCGGCTTGCAGATCACCGCCCACAATCTCTGTGTAACGCCCATTGCTGAGTCCGGTTTTTACTTCGATGACAACGGGCTTGGTTTCCCGCAGCACCCAGATTTGTTTGGCTGTGCCAGACGCATTATTGGCAATAACTTTGGGTTGTTGCGAAGGCGGGCGCGGTAGCATACTGGAAAGAAATCCGCCCGATTTTTCCGTTTGCGCGGACGATACAGGCGTGTACCGCAGTGCCTCATTGGGTACCAGCAATACGCTGTTCCGGTTTGCCGTGGCGATCTCGGCAGTCGCTGTCATGCCGGGGCGCAGGCTCAGATCAAGGTTGGATACCTTGAGGATGGTCTTGTAGGTCACCACCCCGTCCGTGGTTTGTGCGCCGAACCCAACGCGCACAATTTCGGCGGGATATTTTCGGCCCGGCCACGCATCGACCGTAAAGAAGGCGGTCTGTCCCGGCTTGACCTGACTGACATCGGCTTCATCCACATTCACCTGTAACTCCATTTTTGCTAAGTCTTCCGCCAGCGTGAACAACACTGGCGCTTGAAGTGAAGCGGCGACAGTCTGCCCCGGTTCGATCTTGCGCGTCAGCACGATGCCGTCGATAGGCGAGCGGATGGTCGCTTTGGACAGGTTGGTCTGATCCGAGCGCAACGTTGCCAAGGCCTGTTCAGCCGTTGCGCGGGCGTTGGCTTCGTTAGCCTTGGCGCGCGTTAGCGTGGCTTCCGCACTGCTTAATTCGCTCATTGAGGGCACCTTGCCGCCGGAAAGCTTTGAGACCCAGCTTAAGCGTGCATAGTTGGAATCGGATTCTTTTACTGTGGCCTGCATCTGTGCGATCTGTGCTTCGGCGGCAAGTACGGCGGCTTTGGATTTTGTGACTTGATCGTTCAGTTTGGACAGATCCATCTGTGCCAATACCTGCCCGCGTTTGACGCTGGCATTTTCTTCTACCAGAACGCTTTCGACGATCCCGGAAAGCTCACTGCCCACGTCCACTTGGTTGGTGGGATGCAGATTGCCTGTGGCCGATACCTTTACCGACATATCTCCTTTTTTAACCTCCTCGGTAATAAATTTAGTGTCGATGGAATTATTCTCCGAAGGCAATAAAAGCCACGCAAGCAAAACAATCGTGATAACACCGGCAATGACGCGACGGATAGTTTTGCCTTTGCCCGTTCGGGGTGCGTTGACGATATCAAGCAGTGATTTATTGCGGGATGCGCTATCGTTGTTATTCATGGATGACCGCCTTCGGTTTTGTTAGTCGTTGCTTCGTTGCTATCTTCCCAGCCGCCCCCCAGTGCCTTGTACAGGCTGATGAATGCGGAAAGTTCATCCAGTTCGGCGCTGGCCAGATTGTCTGCGTTGGAAAGTTTGGTACGCTCGGTGTCCAACACGGTTGGAAAGTCGATGAGGCCGCTGGCATAACGCTGTCCGGCCAGTTGCGCGGCATTGCGCGCCGATGTCGCCGCCAGTTGCAACGCAGCCTGACGTTCGCGGCTGTTGGCGTAAGCCGCCAGTGCGTTTTCCACCTCTTCGAGTGCGATCAATACGGCTTTTTCGTAAGCGATCTGCGCCTGTTCCTGTACTGCATTCTGGGCTTTGATGTTGCTGCGGACACGGCCACCATCGAAAATCGTTTGGGCGATGCTGCTAGTAATGGAACTGGTGAAGGACCCGGCAGCACTCAGCGTACCCAGTGTGGCGGCTTGCCATCCCAAACTGCCGCTCAGCGAAAAGCTAGGATAGCGCGAGGCGATTGTTTGTCCGCTGCGCGCAGTCTCCGCCGCCAACTTTCTTTCTGCCGCTTGAACATCGGGGCGCTGACGCAAAGTGTCGGCAGGAATGCCCAGCGCGATCTCATCAGGCAAGGTCGACAATGTGGCAGGAGCGGATAAGCGCTCATGTAAGGTAGCAGGAAATTTCCCCAACAAAATTGCGAGCCTGTTCTCCGCCTTAATCAGGTTGGTGTTGAGTGTGGGGATGCCCGCCTGTACCTGAAGCAGACTGGTGTGTGCTTGTTCTTTATCCAGTGATGTAACAAGGCCTGCCTGTTCGCGCCATACGGTGATTTGCAGGGTCTCGTTTTGTGTCGCTAGATTGTTGCGGGCAATCTTGAGGCGTGCCTGATAGCTGCGCAATTGAACATAGTTGAGCGCAACTTCGGCAGCTAGAGATACTTGCGTGTTGTGCAGATTTGCTAGTGTGATGCCTGCATCGGCATTCGCAGCCTCATGTGCACGACGTTGACCGCCAAATATATCCGGCTCCCAGCTCGCATCGAATCCTCCCTTAAACAGATTGTTAGATTGGCTTGTGCCGCTCTTGCTTTTGCTCCCAGAGAGCGAACCTTTTATTGTGGGCGCACGATTGGCTTCCGCCAGATCAATACGAGCACGGGATTCGCGCAGTTTTGCCCGTGCGCTGCGCATATCGGGACTGTTGCGTAATGCCTCCTCAATCAGTTCAGTCAGCAGCGGATCATTCAGTCGTTGCCACCAACGTGAGATGTCTTCCGCATGGCTGACCATGCCTGCCGTATTTGACCATGCGGCAGGCGCAGCAGGGGCGCGCTTGATGTAGTCCGGCCCAGCGGCGCAACCCACAAGCTGGATGGAAAACAGCAATATCCATAATTGATTATTCACTACTAACCTTTCGTGATTGCCAGAGCAACGTTTGCTGCAAGGGTGGAAAGGATTTTACGGAAGGAGGTGTAAAACGCTGTAAAGGCGATGGAAAGATTGGCAAAAATTGAACCGGCGTGAGCTGCTATGTTTTGGTTATAAGTTGTTATCCTCAGCAACAACATTAGCTCTTGAAAAATTGGCGAGTGAGCTTAGAAGATTGTGATGCGGCATGCTCACTCAGAACCTCTGTTAACTGCCGTTAACCCTGTGAAATTCATGCAAATGGTTCATGAGTCTGCATTCACCATGCGAGGGTTCAATATTGTGACGAAACCCCTTTAAGTCTGTCTGCCCCAAAAAACTCGCGCATCAAAAATTCCTCGAGACCTTCGCTATCCTCCATACGCGCAGAAAGGACAATCACACGATCAAGGCGGTACGACTCCCAATTGAAATCGCCTTTGTAATATTTGCGAATCAACCCAATCATACTGCGCACCATTGCGCGTTCCACATCGCCGTCAGGCCCAGCATCAACCTCGATCACTTCTCGCATGGCATTGCCCGCGTCATGAGTCCAGCCACGAAACGAATATTTGCCTTTCAAGTTACTTATGTGGACGACTTGAAAGATTCCGTTTGTACCGGGAGGCTGAAGATTGCGCATGATATTCGCTGTCCTGATTTCGTCGGCAGTAGGGCTGCGCGCATTTGCGTTTGCCACGGAAGCGGCTGTCTCGGCGGCACGGTTACGCTCTCTAGCGGCATTGACGTAGGCCATCAGATCTGTTGGCGGTGGTATGGTTTCAGCTGGTATAGGTAGCGGGGCCGGATGTTTTGATTCAGCAACCTCACTGCGATTAGACATATCAGGCGGTGGGAACATCTCTGTCAGCTTGGGCACAGCTTTGGACTGAAGTTCTGGATTCCTGCTCAGAATGCGGGGTGTTTCTTCTGGCAATTCCACAAAGCTCGCCACGATGGGGGGCGACGGCTCCACTTCGATGTTGGACGAGTTCAGGGCATAGCTGAATTTCCATATAATCGTCAGCCAGATGATTGCCGCTAGTGGTGTCGTCCACCAGAGTTTAATCTCCTGGAAACGGAAATCGGGGGGACTTATGCATACGACCTTGCCACAATTGCCACATATCGCGTGCTGAAAATTCCGGGGTTGGAAATCAGGCATGTTTGATGCGTTACTCGTGCTTTACCGCAATCAGAAAATTCCGGGCACCGACTGAACGGGCCTGCAACATCGCCTGAACCACGATACCCTGTGGCGCAACTTTATCTGCCGACACGACCACGCTTCGTTGCGAATTGTCCAACAAAGGTCCGAGCGTGGCTGCTAGTGTGGGCAAGGTAACCTCAGTCTTGTTGACAAAGATTCTGCTATCGCCGGTCAGCGTCAGAGTCACCGGCTTATTGGCGTTAAACTTCTCAGCTTTACCCTGTGGCAGATTCACTTGCAGCGAATCGAGATTCTGCATCGACAGTGAAGCCAGCATGAATGTCGCCAGCAAAAAAAACATCACGTCTATCATCGGGATGACTTCGATACGCCCCTTACTGGATGTCCGGGGTTTACGCAGCTTCATGCGCGCCCTCCTGTTGATCAAGGCGAATGTGGTCGATCAGGCGTGTGCCGATGCGTTCCATTTCATCCATGGTTTGCGCTTGCGTGCGAGAGAAATAATTAAATCCGAACAAGGAAATCAGCGCGATCATCAAGCCGATTGCCGTTGCAATCAGTGCCTGAGCCACGCCTCCCGTCACCCCTGTCGGGTTCACAATGCCGCTTCCGCCGATGATCTTGAAGGAATCCATCATTCCGACTATGGTGCCCATGAGCCCGAGCAAGGGGGCGGCGGTGACAATGGTTTCCAGGACCCATAACCGGCGCGCAAGCAATGTTTCGATCAGTTGGGCTTCATCAGCCGCGCGGGATTCAGTCCACCATGCGGGACGACTGCGATTGGCGATTACCACCTCGAAAAAGCGTCTGTAGTAGTGGCGTTCATTTAAGCCGTAAAGCCTTTTTTCCAGATCTTCCCATGCGAAGCCATAAGTTTCGGCGAAGCTGAGCAAGTCAAGCGGAAGACGGGCATAACTCCAATAGACAAATGCTTTCTCAAGCATGATTGCTATGGCTATGATGGCCAGTAAAGACAAGGGAAGAACGATAATCCCTCCAAGTTTTATTGCGATCCAGGTTTCGTGTAGGTCTTGCATGGTGGTCTCCGAATTAGGATTGAAAATACGTGTGCTAGAAATTTGGGGCGCGGGATTCTCACCGCGAAGCGACCATCGAGATGCCCGCTATACTCAAGGTAACTGCCGTTAAGCGTCGTTAACCTTGTGTAAATTTTGGTAAATGATTTATGTTCAGAAGTTCGGTCTGCAAATCTTCGCCTTCAGATGTAAAAGATTGTAAAAACAGGAAGCTGTTACTGTGTGGGATGGGGAGTTTGACTAGAATGTCTAGAACGAATTAGTGAAATCACACGATGAAAACAAAAGTTTTATTGGTTGACGACGATGTCGAGCTTGCTGGGATGCTTCAGGTTTATCTGGAGCGTGAAGGCTTCGAGGTAAAGGCGGTGCATGATGGCGAGTCCGGCATTACAGAGGCTCTGCATGGTCACCATGATATTGCCGTGCTGGACGTGATGATGCCCGGCAAAAGCGGTATAGATGTGCTCGTCCAGATACGCGCTCATGGAGCGATGCCGGTGTTGATGTTGACCGCCAGAGGAGATGATACCGACCGCATCGTCGGCCTCGAACTGGGGGCGGACGACTATGTACCCAAGCCCTGCACCCCGCGCGAACTGACGGCCCGTATCCGCGCTATCCTGCGTCGCAGCGGCGTTGCGGAATCGGCTTCATCCGCATCGCCGATTATTGTTGGCGCTTTGTCCATCTGGCCGGAACAGCGGCGCGCCGAGTGGTCAGGCAAGCCGCTTGAACTGACCAGCACCGAGTTCAACCTGCTTGAGACATTGGCGCGCAACGCCGGACAAGTGGTGAGCAAATCGGAGCTGTCTGAACAGGCTTTGGGGCGGCCACTGGCTCGATTTGATCGCAGCATTGATGTCCACATCAGCAGCATACGCCGCAAACTGGAGCCGCTGCCGGATGGGCGTTCCCGCATTCTGGCCGTGTTCAACAAGGGTTACCAGTTCATCAGGGAGTAGGGGCGTGGGACGACTGTTCTGGAAATTTTTTATTTTCTTCTGGTTGGCGCAGGTCACTACCGTCATCGGTGTCGGTGTCGCGATGTGGCTGCGCTCTTCCGGGATGGAGCAATTTCGCGCTCCCCCTTCTGCGCCGTCAGTTGCAGCGGCAGCTTCGGTATTGCGTCACGGCGGGCGTGTGGCATTGCAAGGTTTGTTGCTGGAGCAGAGCCGAGAGCCGGTTCCTCCGATCTTTGCTTTGGATGAAAGTTACCATGACATTCTGGATCGCCCGGTTCCAGCAGGGATGATTGAACAGGCCAGTCGAATTACAGGATCACAAGATAGCGGAGGCATGGCGGAAAAAGTTGCCGCCGCTGATGGGCGTATCTATCTGTTGTTTGCGCCGCCTCCAGATGGCCGCAGGGGGCCGCCACCACTCGGCAGAGGCATGTTGCCGCCGCTCATGCCGTTGCTGGCGGGAGGAGTAGTTAGTCTTTTTTTTGCAGCTTTGCTGGCCTGGTATTTCTCCACGCCGATACGCAAACTCCGCTCGGCATTTGAGGCGGTTGCGAATGGTCATCTGGACGTGCGGCTGGTGCCTGTCATGGGGAAACGGCGTGACGAGCTTGCCGATCTTGGGCGCGATTTCGACAGCATGGCGCAGCGGCTACAGCAATTGATGGATGGTCAGCGCAGAGTGTTGCACGATGTTTCGCACGAACTGCGTTCGCCGCTAGCGCGGCTTCAGGCGGCTATCGGTCTGGCACGGCAGCAGCCTGAGCGGACTGAAGATTCCATGACGCGTATCGAGCTGGAATCCGTGCGCATGGATGCTCTTGTCAGCGAGTTGCTGACGCTTTCTCGGCTGGAGGCGGGCATGGCGGGCAAGCTGGATGAAGCCGCCGATCTGAACGAGCTGGTATCAAATGTGGTGGAAGACGCACGCTTTGAGGCCGAAGCCAGCGGTTGTCGCATCGAGTTCGAGGGAAGCTGCCAGGCCATCGTCCGGGGCAATGCAGAACTGCTTCACCGCGCGGTGGAGAATGTCGTGCGCAACGCCGTGAAGCACTCTCCGTCCGGTGGTTTAGTCGCCATCAAGATGCAAAAAGACGACAATCAAACGATTGGTATCACTGTTTCAGATGAAGGTTCTGGAGTTCCGGAAGCAGACATGTTATCCATATTCGAGCCGTTCTTCCGCAGCGAGCAAACGAAAACTTCAGATGGTCATGGCTTGGGGCTGGCCATTTCGCGCCACGTCATTGCTGCGCATCAGGGCAGCATTCTCGCCAATAATCGTGCGGGTGGCGGGCTGTGCATAACCATCACCTTGCCAGTCTGGCTTGCTGCGTGAGCCTGTAACTGCGGTTGACCGGTCTTTATTCCGCAGGCGGTAGTCCCAATAGAAAACACCAGCCTAGCATTAATGGCCAAGCCGGTGTCGGGAGCCGCCGCTTCTTGAACTACACTTTCGTGTTCACAATATTTCCGGAGTTGCCGGCCCCTTCAAGGCTGCTGGCCAGATTCTTCAGAAAGTTTTCCAGCGTTGCCGTGCTCGAGTCGCTTGACCCGCCCAGCGCACTGAGCAAGCTCTGGAAGCTATTCTGCAAATCGGACTTGCTCGAATTGCTTGAACTGGACGAGCTTGAGTCAGAACTGGACGATGAGGATAGTTGCTGTATCAGGCTCTGAATATCGGCCGAGATATTCGGCCCGCCNNGCGCTGGACGATGAGGACAGTTGCTGTATCAAGCTCTGAATATCAGCCGAGATGTTCGGCCCGCCCTGATACGCCGATGCGTTTGAGCTGCTCGAATTTGACTTGTCGAACGTCATTGCTTCCTTGCCGTCTACCTTGCCATCTCCGTTGGTGTCCGCTTTGTCGAAATTGGCAGCCAGATTGGATAACTTGTTGTCTGACGAACCGACTTGCTTGGACATGCTGGTCAGTTGATCTTTGGTGAATGCCGGGCCACTGCTTGAATCCACCCCACCGCTGGAATTATTGCTCCCGAAATCGGGAGGGGGAAACGGAGGATTGGAACCACTGCTGCCACCGGCCTGATGCAGCGCCGCCATCAGGTTTTGCATGAACGACAGCGCCGCCTGCGCCCCCTGGGCGGCGTCGGTGGAGCTGGTTGAGGAAGTCGAGGACGATGAAGATGATGAAGAACCTGTACTGCTGACCCCTAATGCAGCAA
>CXWL01049161.1_pt1 | contig 13857 bp, 12 predicted proteins | sample 590931 | NCBI WGS metagenome assembly CXWL01 (sample SAMEA3498368, study PRJEB10139) | groundwater metagenome | biome: water well; material: biofilm material | place: Germany | collected 2015-04-27 | reverse complement strand
ACCCTGGTGGACTTGTGTTCAGCAATGCCGCTGGCGTGCAAGAGCACCCGGTCATCGCGTACGGCAACGGAGGTTATCTCGTCGCGTGGGAAGATTATCGCGCGGGTGAAAGCGCCGTCGTCGGAGGTCGTTTCGCAGCCTCGATGGCGCTTGACGGCGCCGAAGAGGTGTTTGGGTGGTTCCCAGCGGGCTCGATTGCGGGCCGCGTGGAACGGTAGTACTATAATAGTATCATGCCCAGAAAGCTGAGGGAGCTGATGGCGGAGTTGGCAAAGGCAGGCTTCGTCCATCGGGGAGGAAAGGGCTCACATCGAAATTACATACACCCCGCTCAGGTTCGGCTGACCCTGAGCGGCCGCCCGGGGGATGACGCCAAACCGTACCAAGAGAAAGACACGAAGCTTGCGATTGAGGAGAGCAAGAAATGAACTCGAAACCAGAGTCAATCAAGAGCGCCATCAGAAAACGCGCAGCCCAATATCCGAAATTCGTTGAATGGAGCGAGGCTGATAAGTCCTTTATCGGGCGATGCCCGACGCTCTTTAGCGGAGGGGTGCACGGTGACGACGAAGCAGACGTGTATCGCCAGTTGTGTAAACGCGCGGAGGAATGGGTTGCGCTTCTGTTCTCTGATGGCTCGAAATTGCCTCGCTCGCGGCAAGCGAAGAAGGCGAGTGGGAAATTCGTAGTACGAATTCCTCCGTCATTGCATGAGCGGTTGGCGCTCAAAGCACTCGCTTCTGGTGAAAGCTTGAACCAGCTCGTCGTTCAAGCGCTTATGCGTGCGTAATAAGGCGAACAGTGGCGTCTGCTTCTGGCAATCGTGCACGCCAATGACAGACAAGGCCTGGAGCGCCTGCCCGTTCAGCGACACCCAGAGCTATTGGGCGCTCAGATTCCCGGGCGCAGCCGGAGCTACTGCATCGGTGGTGCCATTGCCGTAGCGGTAGAGAAATAGATAGGGGTTCGGACTGCCGCTCCCTCCATAGAGAATGAGCACGTTCTGGTCAGGGTCATAGAGCCCGACGTTGCCTCGCAAGGTCAACCCGGCAGGAACGGTGACGATGGGCTCCTGCACTTGCCACGTGTCGGTGCTCGGTTTGTAGACATGGAAGCGCACCAGGCCCTCGTTGCCATTTATCTGCGGCCACAGCAGCACCCTATTCTTCGAGTCCCAGAAAAGGCGCATCGCGAACTCGGCTCCGTTTTCGACCGAGTACGCCGAAATGTCGAAGGGCACCGTGGCTTGCACCGCCAGCGTGTCGGCGGCGAGGTCGTACACCCACAGCACGTCGTAGTATGGGTCCAACACGTAGACCTTTCGACCCACCACGTCGATGGCGGTCTGCGAAGCGCCAATGGCCGCCTGCCCCCCTGGCGTGGGCATGTTGGGGAAGCTCTTGGTGCTCCAGCTGTTGCCCGCGATGTCGTACTTCTCACGGGTCGGCGTCTGGTTGATGCCGAGCAGGCGAATGACTGAATGAGTGATGGGGTCGTACACACCGTAGATGCCCGCTTCGCTTCCGTAGGTGGGGGGCTCTGGGTAATTCGCCGACGTCCACAAGCCCGTCGCCGTGCTGTAGCTCATGGTGGTGAAATACCCCAACGCCGAGGCACAACCATCGCCGTTTCCCGGGTGTGAGAAGCCAGGTATCCACCAAAAGAAGCGCTGCATCGAGTCGTAGACGAAGGTGCCTTCATCAGGGTGCGCAGGCTGCTCGGTACCCGCGGGGGTACACACCCCGTGCGCCAAGGTCCACACGTCATCGGCCACGCGGTAGCTGTAGAGCGCCGCGTAGCCTGAGGTACCGTCGTGGTCTCCTCCAAAGAAGTGCGGCTTCTGGGCGTCACTGTCGTAGAGGCCGCGCATGTCCTTGATGTTCTGACATGGCGCGGTGGCGCACCCGGGCATGGTGCGAGCCACCCACGTCTGCAGTGGAATGTTTATCGCCTGCGTACCCGAGCCTTGCGCCAGGGCTTGCGAGGGTAAGAATGAGGCGAGCACCACCCAGCGAATCATCGAGCGAATGCTGACTTCGCTGCCGGCAAGGAGCAAGGCCCGACAATACCAGCAGACGCGTCACGGCGCTCTTCCATCTTGATGTAGGATGTGTCCACCATGGCTCGCACTCGTCTCGGCTTGGCGTTTCACCTCTGCTCCTTGTTCTTGCTGGGCTGCTTCGGAGAGGTCGGGTCGAACGAGCCCGATGCGTCGACCGATGCTGGAAACAGCGCACTCGATAGCGGAACAGCGGCCGACGGCGGCGCTGATGCCGGCATGCAAACCGACGCGGGTAGCGACGCAGGCAATACCACCGACAGCGGTTTTCCTCCCTTCGACGCCGGCCCCCGCGACGGAGGGGTGATTCCCACCCTGCAATACGGCGAGTGGTACGAGGTGCCCAATTCCAAGCTCAACAGCGTCCTCCCTAATCCGATACCGGCAGGCACTACCGGACCCGTCGCCATCACCGATGCGTGGGGTGGGGCCGCGTGGGACGAGCTGCGCGACCGGCTGTTGGTCACCGGTGGCGGCCATGGCGACTATGCCGGCAACGAAGTGTACGCCTGGAGCTTTGACACCGGCTTGTGGACACGGCTGACCGAGCCCTACCCCACCACTCCGCTGCTCGCCAACGGCCCCGAAGAGTTTGCCACCGGCCAACCGGCTTCGCGTCACACCTACGATGGGCTGGTGTACCTGACCACCCTCGACGCGCTGTTCATGACCGGCGGCTCACTTTGGAGCGGCTCTGGGGGCGGCTCGCGGGGAGCCTGGCTCTTGCGCTTCGCCTCGGGCACCCCCACCTGGGAACGGCAGCCCGACGCCTACGGCACCCAAGTCACCGCGATGGCCGAATTTGATCCATCGACCGGGCGCATCTTCAGTCTGGTTCAGAACGGCACCTTGGGCGAGTTCGCCCCCGCGACCCAGACCTGGTCGCAGCGCACAGGCGCTGGCACTTTTTCCGAATTCGACCCTGCTCGCACCATGGTGCTCGACGATGCCCAGCGGCAACTGCTGGTCATCGGGGGAGGCCACTTACAGTCGCGCGACTTAAGCCAGACGTCGCCCCAACCCACCGATGTCATCACCAGCGGCGGCGACGCACTCGTCAACGCCCAAGGCCCGGGCCTCGTCTACCACCCGGTTCGGCAACGGGTCATCGGCTGGGCCGGCGGTGGCGCGGTGTATGAACTCAACTTCGCCACGCGGGTATGGACCGCCTACGCCCCCAGCAGCCCTGCCGTGCCTCCCACGTCGAGCCCGCGCGGCGTCTACGGGCGCTGGCAGTATGTAAAATCTCGCAATGTCTTCGTGGCGATGAATCGCGTCGACGAAAATGTCTGGGTGTACCGGCTTTCCCCATAGCCGGTGACGCCGCGTTCTGTTCCGGACCGCTCCAAGGACTGACCTACGCACCGTCTTCAGCGCGCCTATTTGACGTCGGCGCTCCAGCCCTGGGACCCAGCCGTCGCCTTCAATTGTTCCAGGTCTTGCTTCCTTTTGCGGTCGAGCTCGCGCGGCTCTTCTGCGGAATTCGAGGTCAGCGCCTGAACGCCGTCGGCAAGGCCTCCGGCGATCAATGCCACCGGCCCTCCGCCGAACACAATCGCAAGCGCGACAGGCCCACCGAGGACAGGTGCTCCCTTTTCGAAGACCACACCGGCGGCACCCTTGACCCAACCCAAGAAGGTCCTGGTGTAGTCAATCTCGCTTTCTTTCTCGGTCGACGACCGGGTGTCGGTCACTTTGCCCTTGGCGTCGATCTGAACAGCCGCATAGTACCCAGTGATGGTGCTGCCCATGGAAACCTCCGAAGCGATTGTTTCGACCGTTGAGAGAGTTATCGGCGAGCGACGAGGGTTGTTGCGCGAGGCTCAGCCCCGGGGGGCACGACTGGATTCAGCGAAGGGCCGTAAAATTGGAGGGTTCGGCAATCGACATGGGTAAAAGGTCATGATCTTTAGGGGATGGAGCCGCCTCACGTGCACGTAGAGCCCGAAGACGGGCACGCGAAATTCTGGCTGCAGCCGGTGGAATTGGTGGCGGCGCACCGGATGAGGCAACAAGAAGTCCGACGCGCTAGACCTCTCGTCGAGGAGCACCAAACGCAATTCCTGGAGCGCTGGCATGAGTACTTCAGCCCCTGAAGAGCGCCGCGCCGTCTCGGTGGAAGCCGTGGGCATTCACTGGAAGCTTCTGGACGAAGACTTGTCTGTGCGCGGGCTGCTGCTGCCACAGGCCCACGCGCTACGGAAAAGCGCGTAGCCGTTTTTTCTTTGTCGACTTTCTCTTTGGTTGACCGGCTCGGACCGTCGGCTGGGCAGAGCAGCCGGCGACAGGTACAATGCCCGCATGCGAGTCGCCCGAGGCAAAGTCATTGGCAACACCGTCGTCCTCGAGGAGGCGCTCCCCGAGGGCAGCGATGTGACAGTGATGGTGGACGAGGCGGCCGGCGTGTACGTCGACAAAGAAACTGAAGCCGAGCTCGCCGAAGCTATCGCCGAGGCAGACAGAGGAGAGTTGGTGGACGCGGCCGAAGTTTTCGCCGCCCTGCCTCCGCGAAAGAAGACGGCTTGAGAATTCGCTTCACGGCGAGAGCCCGTCAAGAATTCGATGTCGCTGCAGCGTGGTGGCGAGAAAACCGGCCGCTGGCCCCGTACCTTCTTGAAGACGAGGTGCAGCGCGCAATGACGCTGCTTGCCGAAGCGCCAAACCTCGGCACTCCCATTCTCAATGCCAGCACCCAGGGCATCCGACGTTTTCACCTCTCGCAGACGCGGTACTTCCTCTATTACCGCGTCCGCGAAAACACCGTTGAGTTGCTCCGACTGTGGCACACCAGTCGCCGCCAGCCAGCGCCGTAACCGCTTTGGGAGCAATGGCATGAGTTCTTCAGCCCCTGAAGAGCCCCGCGCCGGCTCGGTGGAAGCCGTGGGCGGCCAATTGGCGGTACGCCTCGAAGATGGGCGCACCGTGTCCATTCCGCTGGAGTGGTTTCCAAAGCTACGTGATGCCACCGCCACGCAGCTCGCCGACCGGCGACTCATTGGCCAGGGCAGAGGTCGCACGCACGTCGACAGCCAGTGGCCAATAGAGTTCTTCCCGCTGCAACTACGGCGCTACCAGTAAATTCTTCGGCGGCGAAGGCGCGGTCACGTCGACGCCCCCCGCCTGCTGCAACAGATGAGGGTAGGTGTACGGGGTATAGGTGTTGACGTGATTCCCGCATGAGGCAGGCATCGTCGTGCCGCCGACGCAATAGTCTTTGTCGCCATTGCTGTGCGCCGTGGTCTTGATGAAATCGCTCTGCTCAGAGCAGTTGAGAACGATGCCCATGCTGGCAGAGCACGTGCCACCCGTGGAGCAGCCGGTCTCTGGCCCGTTGTTCCACACGTAGATTGGAACGCTGGGTTGGCTCTTGTACGGCCCACCGCCACGGCCGACCTGATCCAAACAAGGCCAACCGTTGCCCTCGATGGCGCCATCGTAAATCGAGCTGCCAGAACACAGGCCCAGAGGGGTGTCGTTGAGCGAGCATGACGCGGAAGGAATGCGCTGGCTGTCGATCAGCAGGGCCACTCCCGCGAAATTTCCACCGCCGCTGTTGTTCTTGATGGTGTTGTTGAACGAGACGCCGGTGCCAGAGCGCATGTTGGCCGCGCCGGGATATGTGGGGTCATCGAGGCCGTCGTGGACATTGTTGTAGTACTCACTCTTCATGCCGCCGCGCTCCCCGCCGCCGCCGTTGCCGCGGGTGGCGTGCGTCTGCAGGTGAAAGGGCCCGGTGAAGGTGTTGTGCCGAAACACCATTCGGCCACCCAGTGTGCTGTCGTTGATGGCTCCGTACCCGCCAAACGGCAGCGTGAAGGTCGAATCTTCCACGTAGACGGCGGTGTCGCCGCCCAGATCCAACGGCAGATTGAAAGAGACATGTCCCGCCGGGTTGGCGGGGTAGTTGTCGCAGGTGCTCTGCATCGCCGCTTCCACCACCACGGGGATACTGGCTCCGAGCGTGTGGTTGAACGAAACATGGTCAATGAGGCCATAGACGATGCCCTGGACCATGACGGTGCGGGGAGATGAGCCACCGGTGATGTGGGTGGTGATGTGATCAATGCGAAAGCGACCCGGGACGGCCGAACAGGCTCCAAACCCATCGAGTAGAAAAATGCCCGAGTTGTTGGAGTTGATGGTCATTCCGGTAATTCGGAAGCCGGCCTTGGTGGTGGGTGAAATGGAAAAGGCTTCTTGGTTATTCGAGGTGATGGTGGTGACGCCTTCCCCCGCGCCTTTGACCACGATGTTCTTGTTGTTCCAGGTCACCGAGTTGGTGAAGGTACAAGTGCCGGCCGGAATCACCACGGTGTCGCCATCGCCCGCGGCGTCAACCGCCGTTTGAACTTTGGTGTGGTCGGCCGTACCGTTGCAGGCGGCGACCGAGTGCGTGACCGCGCTCGCTGGCATCACCGCGGCCAGGGAAAATACCAGGCACAATCTCAAAACGATTCCTCGAGTGGCACGCATCGCAACCTCCTTCATCAGGTGCCATTCACAATCCCACGGCAGCGGGGCGGCCGCTACTCACCTTGGGTGAGTGGCTTTACGTCTCTCCGAAGTCGCTGGCCGGCCCGGCTTCGCGCACCCCTCCAAATTTCAGGTGGGCTCGTACCACGCTCCCCGCCGCTGGCCGCGCAACGCGAGCTTCCCCACCTCGGTGAGCTGACGTAGGTGCGCCTTGAGGGTGCTGCGGTTCGCTCCTGTCGCCGCCATGGCTCCGGCGATGGTCAGGCGGCCGTGCTCCTGGGCGAGGCGAAGCAACTGCGCCGCCAACGGCGGAAGCGGAGCCATGAGCCGTTCACGCTCCACCTTCCTCGCGAGGGTGTCTTTCTGGGTCGTCAGACAGTGGAGGAAGAAGAGGAGCCACTCATTTAGCTGGCTCTCGTCCTTGTCGAGAGTTCCCTGAGCCCGGCGAAGTGCGCGGTAGTAGCCGTCCTTGTTCTCCTCCACCACGCGCTCGAGCGAGCTGTACGGGACGTACTCGTAGCCGGCCCGAAGCAGCAGCAGGGTGGTGAGCACGCGGGAGAGCCGGCCGTTGCCGTCCTGGAACGGGTGGATCGCCAGGAACCGAACGACGAAGACGCCGATGACCAGCAGCCGGTGGTACTCCTTGGCATCGAGCGCCGCGCGGGTCCACTCGACCAACTCCGCCATCAGCCGTGGGGTGTCGAAGGGGCTCGCGGTCTGGAAGATGATGCCGAGGCTCTGCCCGTTCTCGTCGAACGCCTCGACATGGTTCGCGAGCTTCTTATACTCGCCGCGATGGCGCTCATCCTTCTCGGAGTATCTGAGCAGGGTCCCGTGCAGATGCTTGAGGTGGTTCTCGTTGAGCGCCATCGCCTGCCAGCCGTCGAACACCAGGTCCATCGCCTTCGCGTAGCCGGCGACCTCCTGCTCGTCGCCTGAGCGGAAAGAACGAACATCGAGACCAGAGAGAAGGCGGTCGATCTCCTCGTCGCTCAGCTTCGCACCCTCGATGCGGGTGGAAGAGCCGATGGATTCAATGGTCGCGATCCGCCGAAGAGCCGAGAGGCGTTCAGGTGCCAAGACGCCCAGCGCCTGCCAACGACCTTTGAACTCGTCGAGCTCCGCGATGAGCCGGAGCATCTCCTGGGTCAGGCGCAGCTCCGTGAGAGGTTTCATGTCCATAGAAATGACCACAAATAACCATAACGCAAAGAAGCTATTGGATATTTGTGGTTATGCCCATGGTCATTACGCGCAGAGCTCCGCGGCCGACATTTCCCGACAACCCTCGCGCACGCACTTTACACCCCGCCGAAGCACCTCGCGGCACCGTGGTATCGTTCTCGACCGATGGAGAACCGCTTTCGGTGCGCACTCGGCAGGTTCTGGCCAGCGCTCTGCACGGCGGGTTGGGCCGCCTTGGTTTCGAGCTGCGCTTTCGACGACACGGTACCTCCGCAGGCGCAGGTGCGTTGTAGCGACCCCAGTGAGTGCCCCAACGGCCAGGTATGCCGGGTTGGCTTTTGCATCGAGCCGCAAGACATCGACGTCGTCTCGCCCGATCTCGCGAAGCCCGCGGCCGTCACCCCTGCTGTCGGCCGCGCGGGCACCCGTTTCACCGTCTCGTTGGTAGCGACGAAACCGCTGTCGGTGGCCCCCCGTCTCACGCTGCGGCTCTCCCAGCCGACACCGGTCGATTGCAGTCAAGGCAGCGACGCTCAACACTTTGCGTGCGAGTACCTGGCCACCGGTGACGAGAACGACAAGCTGGGAGGACCGGTGGACTTCGACGTTCGCCTGCTCGACAACTCGGGCAACGAGACGTTCAAGCGTTTCGCCGGAGTGTTGCTCTTGGACTTCAGTCCACCGGTGTTGGCCACGGCCACCGTGGTGCCGCCGATCGCCGGCTTCGGTACCACTATCGAAGTCTTCTTCACCGCCTCGGAAGCCCTCTTAGGCCCGGCCATCGTCACCAGCAGCGGGGGCCTCGACGACGGCGACGGCGGCACCGCCACCAGCTTCTCGCTCAGCCCCGAGAGCGCGACGCTGAATTACCGCTTCCTCCATACGGTGACGGCGAACGACCCCCACGGCGACGTCAGTTTCACGGTGTCGATGACAGACCTGGTGGGCAACGTCTCCACTGGGCTGATCGCGGGCATCAGCCAAGTAGACAGCAGCCTGCCTGCGGTGCTGAACCCGGTGGTAAGCCCCAACCGCGTCAAGGCGGGGGCAACAGTGGTGGCGACCTTCACTTTGAGCAAACCACTGGCGGCGCCACCGGCCGTTACTTTGAGTGGCCTGGCGATGGTCCGAGATACGACAGTGACCGCGCCGCAGTTCCGGTACACGCACGTGGCGCAAACTGCCGACGGAGAGGGCGTGAAGCAGGTGTTGTTGTCGGGCAGTGACTCCGCCGGCAACACCCTGGCCGACACGGTGGGCGCGACGACGTTCGACTTCACCGCCCCGGTACTGGCGGGCCGCAGCGTCAGTCCCAACGTGGCGCGGTTGGGAGCGATGCTGGAAGTCTTCGCCAGCGCCTCGGAGCCGCTGCAAGGACCCGCGGTCGTCACCGCCAGCGCCGGGCTCGACGTCGGCGACGGAGGCTTTCCCACTGTCTTTCCGCTCGCCCCTGAGGGCGCCTCGGCCAACTACCGCCTCACCCACGTGGTGACCGACGCCGACCCGGTGCAGCAAGTGAGCTTCACCATCTCGATGACCGATGTGGCCGGCAATGCGGCGACGAACTTACCTGTCGGTAGCAGCCTCATCGACGGCACGGTGCCTCAAGTGCTCGCCGGCGCCGTTATTCCCGCTCGCGCCAAATCGGGCACGGTGGTGGTCGCGACCTTCCAGGCCAGCGAGGCGCTGATGGCACCCCCGGTGGTGACGGTGGGAAATATTCCGATGACCCGTGACGTGGCGGTGATGCCGCCGCAATACCGGTACACCCACGCCGCGCAAGTCGCCGACGGCGCGGGGCTGAAGACGGTGTCGGTGAGCGCGACCGATGTTTCCGGCAACCCGATTCAAGACAACATCGGGGCGGTGACGTTCGACTTCACCCACCCCGGTCTGGCCACCGCCACCGTCAGCTACCTTCCCGCGCCATCGAACCTGCTGCCGGTGGTGACCAAGGCCACGGCGGGAACGACGATTTCGGTGGCGGTCATCGCCGACGAAGCGCTCTCCACTTCGATTCCCACGCTCACCGCCAGCTTCGCAGCCACGACGCTGAACTTCTGCCTGGTGGGCGTCAACTGCCCGTCTGACACTCGCCCTTCGAGCCTCACCGCCTTCGCCGCGACCTTCGAGGCCGTGGTGCCGGCCGGCACCGCCGACGGCACTTACGTTCCCACACTGACTTGGACAGATTGGGTGGGTAACAGCGGCACGCGTTCCTTCGTGGCGCCGCCGATTCTGGTGAAGACCTTCGTTCCCACGCTGACCGTCAACCAAAGCCAGGTCACTTTCTGGCGCTCGCTCTGGGGCAACGCCTCGCCGGAAAATCTGGGCACCTTCACCGTGCCCGCGGGCCCCTACTTCGCACTCGCCCCGCAAAACCCGCTCGCCAACGTGGCCTCGCTGTCGGCGACCGCGTTTACGTTTGGGCCCTCAGCGCCGGTGATGGTTCGGGTGTGGGCCGACGCCACCAAGACCGCCTTACTGGGAACGATGCCCCCAAACGCCAACGGCACCTGGCCCCGGTTGCGGTTGACGAATCAAGACCTGCCCAGCGTACAGGTGAGCGGCGTGGACGAAGCCGGCAATGAGTCAGCGAACATCAAGCTGCAGAATGCGGAATGGGTGGCGACGTTGAATCCACCCGCGGTCGGCGTCAACCCTCACCGACTGGAGACGACGACCCTCGCTCAAGAGTTGGTCAATCAGAACGCGCCATTTTCGGCCGTGGCCGGTGCGGGCGCCGAAGGGGCCAATGCCACCGCCATCATCGCCCGCGCCGAGCATGCGTGGAGAGCGCGGGCCACGTCCGCTGCCGCGCCCTCGCTGCGCTCTGGCCATCGCATGGCTTACGACAGCGCGCGCGGCCGAGTGGTGATGTTCGGCGGCTCCAACACCTCCAACGTCTACCTGCAAGACACCTGGGAATGGGACGGCAGCGTGTGGCTCAACAAAACGCCCGCGGGCGCCAAGCCACCGGGGCGAAGCACCTTCGGAATGGCCTACGACAGCGGCCGCGGACGCACTGTCGTCCACGGCGGAACGGGGCCGTTCGCCATGACCTACCAAGACACCTGGGAATGGGACGGCACCACGTGGGCGCCGGCGCCGCCAGGCACTCAACCGTCAAGCATGTTTTGGGTTGCCATGGCCTACGACGCCAGCCGGGCGCGGGTGGTGATGACCGGAACTCCGAGCATGACGTTCGAGACCTGGGAATGGGACGGAACTTCGTGGCTGAAGCGAACGCCGGCGGGCGCGATGCCCCCACGTCGCACCCACCACGCGATGGCCTACGATGCGGCGCGACGCCGGGTGGTGATGTTCGGCGGCATCGGACCGCTCGGTTTCTGCGCGGGCTGCTATCTCCAAGACGTGTGGGAATGGGACGGTGCGGCGTGGGTGGACAAGACGCCCGCGGCCAAGCCACCGGGACGTTACGCTTGTGCGCTGGCCTACGACAGCGCGCGTAGCCGGGTGGTGTTGCATGGGGGAAACGACGGCGCGGTGTCGCTACAAGACGTCTGGGAATGGGACGGCGCCGCCTGGCTGAACAAGACGCCGGTGGGGTTGAAGCCCTCGGGGCGCGCCGACCATTCGATGGCCTTCGACGCTTCGCGCAACCAGATGGTGCTCTGGGGCGGAAGTGCAGGCGCCTTCGCTTCCGGCGTCTGGGAATGGAACGGCACCGCCTGGTTAAACCGCGCGCCGACCGCCGCCGTACCCACCGCCCGCCGCGGGCACGCCATGGCCTACGATAGCGCCCGCGCCCGGGTGGTGATGTTCGGGGGGTTCACCAACGTGCTCGTCCAAGACGTGTGGGAATGGGACGGCGCCGCCTGGTTGGACCGAACGCCGGCGCTCACTAAGCCCTCGGCGCGCGACGGCCACGCGATGGCCTACGACACCGCCCTCTCTCGTGTGGTGATGTTCGGCGGAAATGCCGGGGCATCGAAGCTCCAAGACGTGTGGGAATGGGACGGTGCCACCTGGGTGGACAAAACCCCCGCCGGCACCAAACCTTTGGCGCGCAGCGGCCACGCGATGGCCTACGACACCACGCGGTCTCGCTTGGTGATGTGTGGTGGCGATACCGGCGCGGGGCGGCTCCAGGACGTCTGGGAGTGGGACGGGGTCGGCGCTGCCTGGCTGGACAAGACCCCGGCGGGGACCAAACCCTCGGCGCGCAGCGCCCACGCGATGGCCTTCGACGCCAGCCGTGCTCGCACCGTGTTGTTCGGCGGCAACACCGGTACGGCCCGCTTGCAAGACACCTGGGACTGGGACGGCAGCGCCTGGGTGGACAAAACTCCCGCCGGCACCAACCCGGCACTGCGTGACGGGGCAATGATGGCCTACGACAGTGCCCGCGCGCGGGTACAGATGTTCGGCGGCGACACCGGTACCGCCAGATTGCAAGACGCGTGGGAATGGGACGGCACCACCTGGGTGAATAAGACGCCCGCAGGGACCAAGCCCCCCGTCCGCGCTTTCGGAGCAATGGCGTACGACATCGCCGCGGGGCGAGCCCTGCTCTACGGTGGCAGCGACGCCGCCAACAGGAATGACACCTGGGAACTCGATGCCTCGCTCGGCCGGCAACCGGCGATAACCTTCGTGGCGTTGACGAGCGCGTTGAACGGCATCAACCCACTGGACCTCACGGTGCGCGCTCACTGTGGAGGAAATTTCACGCCCTTCGCAATCGCCAACGTAGGTGCCACCCTCTACGGCTGGGCCACGGGTGGCGCTTCAACGCCTCCCGGAGATTGGCTACCCCTCGCCTCCGGCGGTGTTGGGCTCAACGCCGCGCAGCCCTGGCTGCCCAACCCGAACGCGGCGCTGATGAGTTGGTCCGCCGGCTCGACGATCGAAGCGCAGCGTTATGTTCGCAGCAAAGACTCCTTGATGGCGTTTCAGTGCCGGCCGTCGGGTTCTTCGGGCGTCAGCACTGAAGACGCGCGTGTGGCGCTCGACTACATCGAACTTAGGGTGCGCTATGCGGCGCCGTAGAGCCAAGTTCCGGGCCGGCGAGGTCAGCATCAATTCGGGTAAATTCGGCTCGATGTTGGGCCTCTGTGCGGTGAGGCTGCTCACGGGCGCGACGCTGCTGCTGTTGTCAGCGTGCTCATTCAACGCCACCCCACCTTCGGGCGCGCGTTTGACCTGCACGATCGCTTCTGACTGCCCGAACGGCATGGTGTGCCGAATCGGCCACTGCATCGACCTGGCGAGCTTGGACCTCATCGCCGCCGAGCTCGCCGAGCCACCCGCGGTCAGCCCGGTTCGCGGCCGCGCCGGCACCCGCCTCACCATCGGCCTCTTCACCACCAAACCGCTGGCCGCTCCTCCCGACGTCACCTTGAGGCTTGAGCCTTCGGTGCCGCTGGTGTGCAGTCCAGGCAGTGACGAGCTTCACTTCACCTGCGGTTACACCGCCACTGGCGACGAAAACAGCGCTCTCGGCGGACAAGTCGATTTCGACGTACGGCTCGTCGACAGGTCAGGCAACGAGACACTCAGGCCCTTCGCGGGTGTGCTGCGGCTGGACTTCACCCCGCCCAGCTTGGTTTCGACCAACGTCGTTCCCGCCGTGGCGCGCTTCGGAGCCACCATCGCTCTCTTCTTCAACGTGTCCGAGCCACTCCAAGGGCCGGCGCGGCTGACTTCCAGCGCGGGCCTCGATGATGGCTCGGGGGGAACGGTCGCTGATTTCTCCCTCATTCCTGACGGCGCCACGCTCAACTATCGCTTCAACCACGTGGTGACATCGGCAGACCCCAAAGGTGATGTCAGCTTCACAGTGACGTTGACCGACTTGGCGGGGAACACCGCCTCGGCACTGCTGGTGGGCAAAAGCCAAGTAGACGGCTCACTGCCAGCGGTGTTGAACGCGGTGGTGAGCCCGGGCCGGGCCAAGGCGGGAACGGTCATCACCGCCGCCTTCGAAGTCAGCAAGCCCTTTGGCGCCACGCCCACCATCAGCTTGGGTGGCATCGCGATGATGCGCGACGCGACGGTGCTTCCACCGCAATACCGGTACACGCACACCGCCCAGGTGGCGAACGGCGACGGCCTCAAGCAAGCAGTGCTCTCGGGCATCGATGTGGCCGGCAACACCTTGGTCGACACTCTGGGGG
>CXWL01047626.1_pt1 | contig 13860 bp, 12 predicted proteins | sample 590931 | NCBI WGS metagenome assembly CXWL01 (sample SAMEA3498368, study PRJEB10139) | groundwater metagenome | biome: water well; material: biofilm material | place: Germany | collected 2015-04-27 | reverse complement strand
TCTCCGCGCGAAACATCTTTCTTCCGTCATTGCGAGCCACCGTCAGGTGGCGCGGCAATCCAGCCTATGCCATCGCTTCTGGATTGCCGCGTCGGGCTTTGCCCTCCTCGCAATGACGAGGGTGGAAACAAGAGGTGTGTATCGTTGATACCACACCTCTGTAACCCGCAGGTGGCCGTTGTTTCCCCTGCCCGTTGTATCAACCAAAACCCGCTAGCGGAAGCTAGGGGAAGGGCAGAAAAGCCCATAAAATTCTCTCCCCCAATAAGCAAGGAAGCGGGAGAGGTGGCAGTGCGAAGCACTGGCGGAGAGGGTTTTGCTGCACACCGCCCCCTCCACCACTCCGTGGCCCCCCCCACACCAGCAGGGAAGGATTTTACAAGGAATGGCGGAAATAAAGGCTTCCTTGGTGTCTACTTTGTCTACTTTGGATGCCAAGACCCATAACAAAACGGCCCCGGATCGCTCCGAGGCCGCTATTGCAACAAAGTCTGGGCAGATTAGCGCTTCGAGAATTGGAAGCTCTTGCGGGCCTTGGCCTTGCCGTATTTCTTGCGTTCGACAACGCGACTATCGCGGGTCAGGAAGCCCGCTGATTTGACCACGCCGCGCAGCGTCGGTTCATAGCGGGTCAGCGCTTGGGCAATGCCATGCTTGACCGCGCCAGCCTGTCCCGACAGGCCGCCACCGCGAACGGTGGCGACCACGTCATATGCCCCTTCGCGTCCGGCAACGCCGAACGTCTGGTTGAGGACGAGGCGAAGCGTTGGCCGCGCAAAATAGACGGTTTGATCGCGGCCATTGACCGTGATCTTGCCATTGCCTGGCTTTAACCAGACGCGGGCAATCGCATTTTTGCGGCGGCCCGTGGCATAGGCCCGGCCCTGTTTATCGAGGATTTGCTCGCGAAGCGGCGCTGCTACGGCGGCAGGCGCATCGGCGACGGCGGAGAGGTCGGCGAGCGATTCAATTACGTCAGTCATTATGCACCCACACTGTTCTTGCGGTTCATCGCCGCAACGTCGAGGATTTCAGGATTTTGCCCGGCATGCGGATGGTCGGTCCCCGCATAAACGCGAAGGTTGCTCATCTGCACCCGGCCGAGTGGGCCGCGCGGGACCATGCGCTCAACCGCTTTTTCGAGCACCCGCTCAGGGAAGCGGCCTTCGAGGATCTTCGCAGGCGTCGTTTCCTTGATGCCACCGACATAGCCGGTGTGCTTGTAATAGACTTTGTCCTTGAGCTTTTTGCCCGTGAACCGCACCTTGTCCGCGTTGATGATGACGACATGGTCGCCGCAATCAATGTGCGGGGTATAGCTTGGCTTATGCTTGCCGCGCAGGATTTTGGCGATGATGCTGGCGACGCGCCCGACGACCAAGCCGTCGGCGTCGATCAACACCCATTTCTTTTCAACCGTTGCCGGGGTCGCCGACTTGGTCATTCTGCTGAGCGCCTTCACTGGGCATCTCCCTTGGTCGAGGTTAAAGACGGACTATACTCACTTTGCCGCCCAAAAAAACAGCGCCACCCCAGCGAGCGGAGCGGCGAATACAGGCCCAATGACGAAAGTTTGCCGCAAAGTCAAGCAAAGTGCGGCTTTGTTGACGGGTATTAAGATACCTCATTCATTGCGCGGGCACCGGTGCGCGGTCCAGCCGCCACGTCCGCATGCTAATCGGCGGCGCGTTTGCCGGCTCTCCACTGATGCGGGTTTCAGTCAGGCTTTCTGTCTGTAAGCCCGTTTGTAGATTAATCCCTGAAACTGTGCGGCGGGAAATCCCAGCGCTGTCGCCGCTCCCTATGACCAGATCACCGCATAACCCTATATTTTGCGGCCCTGAGATGCCCGTCGCGCATATCATGCTGGGTTCGAGCCGTCGGCCAGCAAATTGCAATGCCTCGCGCAGCTCTCCCGCGCGCAGGATGCCAGGCGTTTCCGCTTCCGCTGCCTCGATGATTATCGCGGCATTGCCGCCAGCAGAACCTGGTGCGCCCAGTCCGCCACCCTGTCCGCTCGGCAACATAGTAACACCGCCATCGCGGGCAATCGCAAAGCGCCGCTCAACCAAATTTCCGCTCATCATCATTACCAGAAAAGCACGGCAAGCGCTCGCCGAGCCAGAGCAATCCACCGATTGTTGCGTTACGGTTGCTTGCCACCCATCGACAACTACGGCGAAGCGCACATGATGCACGACGCTGAACGTTACCGCCGCGCCATTGGGAAGTGTACGCCGGTCGGAAATTGTCAGACGCATTGGCTGATCAACGGGCGGGTTGAGCGTGATCGTGACGCTGCTGTCCGGCGCTTGCTGTGCAAAGGCTGGTGGGACAGCGAGCGCGGTTGCCAATAGCAGAGCAACGCGCATCACTATAACGCCCGCGCATCCGCCGAAACGGTATGCCCGCACCACGCGGCACAGGCAACGAGCAAGGCCGCCACCCCCTGATGCGCGACCGCGATGGAAAGCGCGACGCCGCTGAGCAATGTGGCGATGCCGAGTGTTATTTGCATCACGACCAGTCCCGCCAACGCGGCAGCGATACTTCGTGAGCCAAAACTTCGTGCGCGATAGGCGAGCCAAAGCAAGCCCGCGCCCGCAGCGAAGGCGAGCCAGCGATGGATAAACTGCACGACAATGGGGTTGTCGATAAAATTGCCCGCCCACGGCGCGGTCATCACCGCGCCCGATGGGAACAGCGTATCGCCCATCAACGGCCAGCTGGAAAAGGCAAAGCCTGCGTTGAGCCCGGCGGTGAACGCTCCCCAAATGGTCTGCATTAACAGGATGGCGAGCACGAGTGCGACGGGCGCAGTGATGCGGGTGCGTGCCCCCTGCCCTTCCCGCGCGGCCAACAGCATGTCACGCGCGGTCCATACGATCGCACCGAGGATGAGCAACGCCAAGTTCAAATGCACCGCAAGGCGGTAATGCGACACGTCCGTCCGTCCAACCAGCCCCGACACGACCATCCACCAACCAACCACCCCCTGCATCCCGCCAAGGATGAGCAAGCCGACGAGGCGGGGGCCAAAGCCAGCCGGTATCGCGCGTTTCCACGCAAACCAAGCCAAGGGTAATGCATAGACAAGGCCAACCATCCGCGCGAGCAAGCGGTGGAGCCATTCCCAAAAGAAAATCTGTTTGAACGCCGCAACGTCCATGCTGCGGTTGACGGTTCGATACTCGGTCGTCTGTTGATACAGCGCAAATTCGTGCGCCCAATCCGCATCATTCAGCGGCGGGATGGCCCCCGTTACGGGGTTCCATTGCGTGATCGACAGGCCAGATTCGGTCAGCCGCGTGATGCCGCCAACCACCACCATCACCCCGACGCACAAGGCCACGAACAGCAACCAGCGCATGAGCGACAGCGGGCGGGGAGTAGAAGGCAGGCTTTGCATAGCCGCGCTATCGGATGGATAAGCGAGTGAAGCAAGTCCCCACTTTCGCGTAAATGATATGTTGTAACGTGGACATGACTGTGGCATAGGCTGTCCATAGCGCGCGTCGATTCGACTCGCGCCGTTTTTGGAGCCACCCCGCCCGTGCCGCCTGCATTGTCGCTTACCATTCACAGCCGCGCCAGTTTACTGGCGGGAAAGGTCAGCTGGATACGCCGCGCCCATTTGGCCGACCGTCTGGGTATTGGTGTTGCGGCGCTATGTGCAGCGCATTGCATTACGACGGCGATTGTCGTGACCGCGCTGGCGAGCTTTGGCGGCGTTTTCCTCAACCCCCTTATCCACGAGGTCGGCTTGGCCATCGCGGTGGTGCTGGGGGCCGTCGGCCTTGGCACCGGAATAATGCGTCACGGTTATATGATGCCATTTGCCACCGGCAGTTTTGGTTTGGGGATGATGGCGGGGTCGCTGTCTCTGCCGCACGGCAGCGCCGAATTGCTGGCGACACTAGTCGGCCTGATGATATTGGCGCTGGGTCACGACCTGAACTTTCGCGCGCGGCGTTAACTCGCATAACCCCTTGTCCTGTCGCGCGGGTAGGACTAGCTTTAGCTCATGGCACAGGCAAAACACACCCACCATCACGGGCAATCACTGACCGACGCGGCGCGCGGTGCGCTCGAAGCAGCGGGCGAGCTATGGACCGACATGCGCGCCGATATATTTGCGGCGATTGCAGCGCACGACAAGCCGGCATCAGCCTATGACATCGCCGATGAAGTGTCGCGTAAGCGCGGCAAGCGCGTGGCCCCCAACAGCGTTTACCGCATCCTCGATTTATTCGTCTCCAAAAACCTAGTCAGCCGCGTCGAGAGCGCCAACGCCTTTGTCGCCAACAGCCACCCGGGGTGTGTGCATGATTGCATCTTCCTGATATGCGACAATTGCGGGCAAATGACCCATATTGACGACGACAGTATTTCCGCGACCGTCCGCGCGGCGGCAAGCGCGTCTGGCTTTGCCCCCGCGCGCCCCGTCATCGAAGTGCGCGGGACGTGTCAGGATTGTGATTGAAGCGGCAACTGTGATCTACATCAACGCAAAACCCTATTTCCAAGCCGAAGATGATGTCGTAGCTAGACGAACCAAATAAAAGATAACGGGCCGCCTTTTATATGAGAGGCACTATGACCATGACCTTTTTCACCCGCACGCCCGCGATGATGGTCGCTGCAACCGCAATCGGCGCTATGATGCTGCCCGCCGCGGCCTATGCGCAAAAGCCTAGCGATGGCACCGATTATCGCCCACTCTCCAGTTACCGTGTCGAGGCAAGGTCTGAGTTTTGGGTCAACCTCAACCTATGCTCCAATCCGGTGACGGTCGATGTGCGCGGCGACGGCGACACCGACGTCGATTTCACCGTCTATGACGAGCGCGGTAATCAGGTCTATCAGGATCTTGATCTTGACGACATCACATCGGCGACGCTCAGCCCCAATGTGCGGAATAATCAGTGCCTCACCTATCGCCTCAAACTCAACAATCTGGGCAATGTGTGGAACCAGGTTCAGGTGACGGTCGGCAATAATTACACCAATGGCGATGCGCCGAGCGTGGCGAGTTACCGCGTCGAGGCCAATGCCGATTATTGGGTTGATTTGAACCTGTGCCGCCGCAGCGCGCGGATAGTTGCCGATGGCGACGGCGACACCGATATTGATTTCACGCTCTATGACCGCAACAACAATGTCGTGGCCCAAGATCTGGCGCTCAACGACAATGCTGATTTCAATATCACGGTCAATGGATCGGCCAATGCTTGCCGCCCATACCGGCTGAAAATGCATAATCTGGGCAATGTGTGGAACCAGACCAGTGTGACAATCTGGGAATATTGGTAAGCTAATTGTGTGAATAGGGGATGTTTTTGGTTCGACAGCATCAATTGCAGTCAGTAAACGCAGATCAATGACTGAACGCCCCCACACCCCGCTGCTCGACACTGTCGCTGTCCCAGCCGACCTGCGCAAACTGGCCCCTTACCAGTTGCGCCAGCTTGCTGATGAACTCCGCGCCGAAATGATCGCCGCCGTTGGCACCACGGGTGGCCATCTTGGCTCAGGGCTCGGCGTGGTCGAACTGACCACCGCAATCCATTATGTGTTTAACACCCCCGAAGATCGGCTGATTTGGGACGTTGGTCACCAAAGCTATCCACATAAAATCCTGACCGGACGGCGGGATCGTATCCGCACGCTGCGCCAAGGTGGCGGCCTGTCGGGCTTCACCAAGCGGACAGAAAGCGAATATGACCCGTTTGGCGCGGCGCACAGTTCGACCAGCATCAGCGCCGCACTGGGCTTTGCCGTCGCCAACAAGCTCAACGGAGCGCCGGGCAAAGGCATAGCGGTGATCGGCGATGGGTCGATGTCCGCCGGCATGGCCTATGAGGCGATGAATAATGCGACGGCAGCGGGAAACCGCTTGATCGTCATCCTCAACGACAATGATATGTCGATTGCCCCGCCGGTGGGCGGCCTCTCCGCCTATCTGGCGCGGCTCGTTTCATCGCGCCCCTTCCTTAGCCTGCGCGATCTGGCCAAGCGCATTTCGCGCCGCCTGCCCGAACCGCTGCACATCGCGGCGCGCAAGGCCGACGAGTTTACGCGCGGCATGGCGATGGGCGGGACATTGTTCGAGGAGCTTGGGTTCTATTATGTCGGGCCGATCGACGGCCACAACCTAGACCATTTAATCCCTGTGCTGGAGAATGTCCGCGACGCCGCCGAAGGACCGTGTCTGATCCATGTTGTGACGCAAAAGGGTAAGGGTTATGCTCCGGCCGAAGCATCTTCAGACAAATATCATGGCGTGCAAAAGTTCGATGTGATTACGGGCGAACAGGTGAAATCCCCCGCCGGCCCGCCGAGTTACCAGAATGTCTTTGGCGAAACACTGGCCAAATTGGCGACAAGCGACCCGCGCATCTGCGCCATCACCGCCGCGATGCCCAGCGGCACGGGCGTTGACAAGTTCGCGGCAGCGCACCCCGACCGCAGCTTTGACGTCGGTATAGCAGAACAACATGCGGTGACGTTTGCGGCTGGGCTGGCGGCGCAAGGGATGCGGCCATTTTGCGCAATCTACTCGACATTCCTCCAGCGCGCCTATGACCAAGTCGTGCATGATGTGGCGATCCAGAATCTGCCCGTCCGCTTTGCCATCGACCGCGCGGGGCTGGTCGGCGCGGACGGCGCGACGCACGCGGGGTCGTTTGACGTCACTTACCTTTGCACATTGCCGAACATGGTGGTGATGGCCCCGGCGGATGAGGCCGAACTGGTCCATATGACCTATACCGCCAGCCTACACGACAGCGGGCCGATAGCGTTCCGCTACCCGCGCGGCAATGGCACAGGGGTTGCCCTGCCCGAAGTTCCGCAGCGCCTTGAGATCGGCAAAGGGCGGCTGGTGCGTGAGGGGAACAAGGTTGCCATCCTCTCGCTCGGCACGCGGCTCGCCGAGGCGCTTAAGGCTGCCGATGTGCTCGATGCCAAGGGGCTATCGACCAGCGTCGCCGACCTGCGCTTTGCCAAGCCGCTCGACGAGGCGTTGATCCGCCGTCTGCTGACCACGCATGAGGTGTGCGTGACGATTGAGGAAAATGCGGTTGGCGGGCTTGGCGCACACGTCCTCACCATGGCGAGCGATGAGGGGCTGATCGATGCGGGCCTGCGGCTACGGACGATGCGCCTGCCCGATGTGTTTCAGGAGCATGATAGCCCCGACAAACAATATGCCGAGGCAGGGCTGGATGCCGCCGCGATAGTTGAGACGGCGCTCAAAGCATTGCGCCACAACAGCGTTGGCGTTGATGAAGCGGGGGTGGCGTAGCACCACCCCATGACCCCCACCGCCACCATCCTACTGCTCGGTTCGGGCGAATTGGGCCGCGAGTTCACCATCTCCGCAAAGCGGCTGGGTGCGCGGGTCATTGCCTGCGACAGTTACGCCAATGCCCCGGCGATGCAGGTCGCGGATGGGTGCGAAGTCTTCTCGATGCTCGATGGCGGGGCGCTCCGCGCCGCGATCATCCGCCACCAACCCGACCTGATTGTGCCAGAGATTGAGGCCATCCGCACCGAGGTGCTGGAGGAGATGGAGCGCGAGGGCTTTACCGTCGTGCCATCAGCCCGCGCCACCGCGCTGACCATGAACCGCGACCGCATCCGCGACGTCGCGGCGAACGAGCTGGGCGTGCGCACATCGCGCTACACTTATGCGGAGAGCCTCGGCGATGCACAGGTGGCGGGCGATGACATCGGCTATCCATGCGTCGTCAAACCGGTGATGTCGTCATCGGGCAAGGGGCAAAGCGTGGTGCAGAGCGCCGCCGACATGGCCGCCGCATGGGGCTATGCCACCTCGGCGATGCGCGGCGACCGCGTGCGGGTGATTGTCGAAGAGTTTATCGCCTTCGATTATGAAATAACGCTGTTGACCGTGCGGGCGCGCGGCAAAAACGGTGAAAGCTCGGTGCATTTTTGCCCGCCCATCGGTCACAGGCAGGAACGCGGCGATTATCAGGAAAGCTGGCAGCCCACCCCGATGAAGGCGGAGCATATCGCGGCGGCGCAGGACATGGCGCGGCGCGTCGTTGATAATTTGGGTGGATACGGCCTGTTCGGGGTCGAATTTTTCGTGGCGGGCGATGCGGTGATATTTTCCGAACTGTCGCCGCGCCCCCACGACACCGGCATGGTGACGCTCATCTCGCAGCATTTGTCGGAGTTCGACCTGCACGCCCGGGCGATCATGGGCCTGCCGATTCCGCCCGTCACGATGAGCGCGCCCGCCGCCGCTTCGGCAGTGGTTCTAGCGGATCGCGAGGCGAGCAATTTTGCGATCACCGGGCTGGCCAAAGCGTTGGCGCTAGGCAATACCGACACGCGCGTTGACGTGCGCGTGTTCGGCAAGCCCGTGACGCGGCCCTATCGGCGGATGGCGGTGGCGCTGGCAACAGGAGCAACAAGCGATGAAGCGCGCGCGACGGCCAAGCGCGCGGCGGATTGCATCATAATCAGCTATAATTAAACGGCCCGCTCTTGTGCGCTTCCCCTAGCAAGAGCTAGCGCGTTTACCCGCCCGTTGGTGTTCCCGCCACAGCTTGCGAAAATTGGCCAGCACCAGACGGAGCGGCGAGGATGTCGCGCGTCACCGTCCCTTTGTTGACGGTGAAAGTGCCGGGATCGCCGACCACCGAACGGATGCCTGCTTCGGCCCGCGCGACGCCAGCACGGTTGAGCATGCTGATTTCGGTCGCGCTACGCGGTGCAGGGCCGCCGAACAGCGCCTGCAGCGTCTGTTCCGCCGCCGTTTCTGTGGTCGCGGCGGGTGCACCCGGCTGCGGCGGAGCCAGCGCGAAATCGGGCGGGATGATGAGCGGCGCAGCGCGCGTCACCGCATATTCGTCTGGGCGGTTGCGGTTGAACAGGCCGGTTGAACCGCAAGCCGACAGCAATGTCGCCGAAGCGGCGGCCATGAGGATGAGAGATTTACGCATGTTATACACTTCCCTTTAGAACTTGGCCTTTGGAGCCTTGCCCCGAATCCATGGTGACGCAGCCGCGTCGAATTACCCCTATACCGCCTTGTCGCGCACAAGTAGCGCGCGTGCAACCAAAAGCAGCACGCCGATGGTAATTGCCGCATCCGCAACGTTGAAAATCAGGAATGGGCGAAAATCGCCAAAGTGCAAATCGGCATAATCCACGACATAGCCGACGCGCACCCGATCGACGATATTGCCCATCGCCCCGCCCAGCACCAGCCCCAGCGCGATAACATCGCCGCGCGCGCGTTCGCGCCACAACCACAGCGCCACCGCACCCGCGACCAGCGCGGTCAGGGCGACGAGCAACCAGCGCTGCGTCTCGCTCTGGGCAGTCAGCATCCCGAACGAAATGCCGTAATTTAGCTCCCAGTTGAGGCTGAAAATCGGCAGCAGGACGATCTCATCAACCACCTGTAAATCGAGCGGGCCAGCGACCAGCCATTTGACGCCCTGGTCGAGCGCAAACACGCAGGCGGCAAGAAGGATGCCGAGGCGGCGGAGCGCAAATTGCGCGGCGGGGGGGAGTGGTGTCATGCGCTCTTCAATACCGTTTCGCAGCGCCCGCACAAGGCTCCGTCTTCGCTCACTTCGGGCAAGTGCCGCCAGCAGCGGCCGCATTTGTGGTGGGTGGTTTTGGTGACAACTATCCCATGATGGCCGTCTGCCGAAACCCAAGCGTTATTCGGATGGTGCCACACCATTTGGGGGGGTGGAGAACCCTCAGGAGCAAAGTTGGTTCCGCCCACCTGTTGATAGTTTACATCTGACACGATGAAGAGTTCGGCGAGTTCCGCCGAGTCAGCGGATTCGACATCGTAGCTTCTCCCAAAGCTAAAAGACGCCGAGGCTTCAAGGCTTGAGCCGATGGTTTTGTCGCGCCGAAGTGGCTCGATAGCCTCAGTAACTCCGCGACGATAAATCCGCATCCGCTCCCATTTCAAAGACAACTGGCTGTCCACCCAACCCGCATCAACCTCCGGCCATTCCAGAAAATGCACCGAATCCGCATCTGGGCCGAATCGCGTTTGCCATACCTCTTCTGCCGTGAAGACCAGCACTGGCGCAGCGTATCGCACCAGCGCGTGGAACAGCGTGTCGAGGGCGGTGCGATAGGCCATCCGCTTGGGGTTCGTCACCGCATCGCAATAGAGGCAGTCCTTGCGAATATCGAAGAAAAAAGCGCTGAGGTCGTTATTGGCAAACTCGCTGAGCAGGCGGACATAGGTGTTGAAGTCGAAATCCGCGACCGCCGTTTTCAGCTTGGCGTCCATGTCGGCGAGCAGGTGGAGTATATAGCGCTCCAACTCTGGCATCGCGTCCACCGCCACCCGTTCCGCCTCGCTATACCCGTCGAGAGCGCCGAGTAGGTAGCGGAAGGTGTTGCGCAGCTTGCGATATTGGTCGGACACGCCGGAGAGGATTTCCTTACCGATGCGGTGGTCCTCGGTGAAATCGACGGTCAGCGCCCACAGCCGGAGGATGTCCGCGCCGCTGTCGCGCATCAAATCGGTCGGGCTGATCGTGTTGCCTTGGCTTTTGGACATTTTCATGCCCTTTTGATCCATCGTAAAACCATGCGTCAGCACCGCCTTATACGGCGCATGGCCGCGCGTGCCGCAGCTTTCCAACAGCGAGGATTGGAACCAGCCGCGATGCTGGTCGCTGCCCTCAAGATAGAGGTCGGCTTGTCGTCCCGTTACCAGATCGGGCCATTTGCCGCTTTCCAGCACAAAGGCATGGGTGCAGCCGCTGTCGAACCAGACGTCGAGAATGTCGGTGACGCGTTCATAATCGGCGGCGTCATAGTCGGGGCCGAGATATTCCTGCGCGCGTTCCGCTTCCCAAGCATCGACGCCATCTTCACGCACAGCCGCAATGATCCGCGCGTTGACGGCGGCGTCACACAGATATTGGCCCGACTTGCGATTGACAAACAACGTGATCGGAACGCCCCATGCACGTTGCCGCGACAGCACCCAATCGGGGCGTCCCTCGACCATCGAATTGATGCGGTTGCGCCCTTTTTCCGGAACCCAACGGGTGGCGGCGATGGCGGTCATCGCCTTTTGCCGCAACGTGCCGTCGGGCATCGCCTTATCCATCGGCACGAACCATTGCGGGGTGCAGCGATAGATGACCTTGGCCTTTGACCGCCATGAGTGGGGGTAGCTGTGCGTGTAGTCCGCCGAGGCCGCGAGCAACCCGCCCGCCTCCCGCAAATCCGTGCAAATCGGGCCGTCGGGGGCATTGAACTTGGCGTTGATGACGCTGCCTTCGCCGCCCAGCCACGCCCAGTCGGCGCGATATTTGCCATCGCCTTCCACCGCGAATTGCGGGTCGATGCCGTGCGCCTTGCACAGATCAAAATCATCCTCACCGTGGTCCGGGGCCATGTGGACGAGGCCTGTGCCGGTCTCCGTTGTGACGAACGACGAGCCATCGAGGAAGGGGCGGGGGCGGGCGAAGAACCCGCCGAGCTTGTGCATCGGGTGGCGTGCGATGGTTCCGGCGAGGTCGGAGCCTTTGAAACATTGTTCTACACAGACATGGACACCTGGGTAATCTTCTCCAGCGCTAACCTCCATGCGTTTTCGCAAAGAGTCCAGAAGAGGTTCGGCGACAAGAATATATTGCCCAAGCCAAGCCGCAAATTCGGTTGGCTTGCTATTAGGGTGCACATCCTGACCAAAATCTGTCTGGTGTGTCCCAACTATTCGAGTCAACGCATACTCAACATCCGGGCCATAAGCGATCGCCTGATTCACCGGGATCGTCCACGGCGTCGTCGTCCAGATCACCGCATGGGCACCAACCAGCTCTGCAATCGGCGAATCAACAATCTCGAACGCCACATCGACCTGCGTCGAGGTGATCTCCTCATATTCAACCTCGGCCTCGGCCAGCGCAGTCTTTTCGACCGGGGACCACATCACCGGCTTGGCCCCGCGATAGAGCTGGCCGCTCTCGGCGAACTTCATCAGCTCTGCAACGATGGTGGCTTCGGCCTCGGGGTCCATCGTCAGATAGGGGTGATCCCAATCGCCATTGATGCCGAGCCGCTTGAGCTGTTCGCGCTGCACATCGACCCATTTTTGCGCATAGGCGCGGCATTCGGCGCGAAACTCGGTGACCGGAACCTCGTCCTTGTTCAGCTTTTTCTTGCGATATTCCTCCTCGACCTTCCATTCGATCGGCAGGCCGTGGCAATCCCACCCCGGAACATAGGGCGCGTCCTTGCCGAGCAAGCTCTGCGTGCGGACCACCATGTCTTTGAGGATATGGTTGAGCGCATGGCCGATGTGCATGTCGCCATTGGCATAGGGCGGGCCGTCGTGAAGGATGAACTTTTCGCGCCCCACACGGGCTTCGCGCAACCGCTGATACAGCCCCATTTCCTGCCACTTCGCCAAGATACCCGGCTCCTTGGCGGGCAGGCCAGCCTTCATCGGGAAATCGGTTTTCGGCAGAAAGACAGTGTCTTTATAATCTTTAGCTTCGGTCATGCGTGCGCGCTTAGAGCCTTGCGCGCCGCGCCGCAATCCCGCGCGATTTGCGTAGTCAGTGCGTCCAAACTGTCAAAGCGCTCCTCGCCGCGCAAAAAGGCATGCAGCGCAACCTCGATTGTCTGGCCATAAAGGTCGCCATCAAAATCAAAAAAATGCGGTTCGAGCAACTCCTTTGCGGGTGTGAATTGCGGGCGGATGCCCAAATTAGCCGCGCCGCTGAGCACACGCCCATCGCCAAGCAGCCCCGTCACTGCGTAAACCCCATAAGCGGGGCGCAGATAACTGCCCATCTCAACATTCGCGGTGGGGAAACCAAATTTGCGGCCATTCTTGTCGCCATGCTGGACTACGCCCTCAACCGCAAAGGGCCGCGTCAGCAGGTGCGTGGCGGTGGCGCAGTCGCCCGATTGTAGTGCTTCACGGATGCGTGACGACGACACAGGCTCGCCGCCATCCATGACGGCCGACACGGCGTCATAGTCAAAACCGTGCGCCAGCGTCGCCGCGCACAGCGTATCGCCATTGCCGCTGCGCCGCGCTCCGAACACAAAATCATCGCCCGTCACCACGCCGCTGACGCCGAAGCGCGCCACCAGCATGTCGTTGATGAACTGGTCGGCGGTGAGCGACGCCATCTCTGCGCCAAACTCCAGCACCAGCATCGCGTCCGCCCCCGCATCGGCGAACAGGCGTTGCCGCTGGTCAAGGCTGGTCAGACGAAACGGCGGCGCATCGGGCCGGAAATGGCGCACCGGATGCGGATCGAACGTCGCAACGATAGCGGGCACGCCCTTTGCCTGCGCCATCACCACTGCGCGCGCAACCACCGCTTGATGCCCCAGATGAAAACCATCGAAATTGCCGAGCGCGATGACGGCCCCGCGTAAATCGGCTGGCATGGGGTGCGAGGAGAGGATGCGCTGCATGACGTGCTGTTACGTTGGCCTTAACGTTCGGGCAATGCCTGCCCCAGAACGCGCAGGACATTGCCGCCCATCGCTAGGCGGATGTCGGCTTCGCTGAACCCTTCGTCGAGCAGCGCCTGCGTTATCAGGCTGAGCCGCGACACATCATAGGCCACCGTTGTCGCGCCGTCGAAATCGCTTCCCAAAGCAACATGGTTGATGCCGACAAGGTCGCGGACATGGCGCATCGCGCGGGCGGTGGCGCGCGGCGCTGTGCTGCACACCGCGCCTTCCCACACGCCAATGCCGACGACACCGCCGGTGCGGGCAACGCCGCGAATCTCGTCATCCGAAAGGTTGCGATTCTCGCGGCACGTTGCCTGCACCCCGCCGTGGCTGGAGACCACGGGGCGTGTCGCCAGC
>CXWL01001322.1_pt1 | contig 13861 bp, 11 predicted proteins | sample 590931 | NCBI WGS metagenome assembly CXWL01 (sample SAMEA3498368, study PRJEB10139) | groundwater metagenome | biome: water well; material: biofilm material | place: Germany | collected 2015-04-27 | reverse complement strand
GGTCGGGACGAAAGACTACGAGAAAGAGCGGCCGATTCTCGAGGAGTTGTTTCGGGTGGGAACTGAGTTGGAACAGCGGCAACGTGAATTTGCACGGAAGAATGTCGGAAAGTCAGCCAGCTCCGAGGAGCGAACAGCGATCGAGGGGTTGCAGAAGCGATTCACAGAGCTGCAAGAAAAAGCGGGGCAGTTCGTTGCAGGTAATGAGATGGCCTTGCTCTATCAACGGCATGGAGGGGTCGGGCTCAATGCCGCGACCGGCAAAGACATGACTCGTTATACGATCAGCCTCCCGGCCAATCGTCTGCCCCTCTGGGCGGCGCTCGAAGCCGATCGCATGGCGCATCCGGTCCTCCGTGAATTCTACAAGGAACGCGGCGTAGTCATGGAGGAGCGGCGGTTGCGGAACGACGACAGCGCGAACGGACTGTTGTTCGAAACCTTCACCTCGGCAGCCTTCCGTGCCCATCAATATGGTATTCCGACGATCGGCTGGGAGTCGGACATCTTGTCGCTCACGCCGGCCGACACCGAAGCCTTTTTCAAGGCCCACTACGGCCCCGATAACGCGACGATCGCGATTGTGGGCGATATCAATCCCAAAGAGGTCATGGCCCTGATCGAGCAGACGTTCGGCAAGATTCCGGCAGCGCCTCCGCAGCCTTCGATGGTCACGGTCGAGCCGCCTCAACGGGGGGAGCGCCGCGTGGAGGTGGAGTTCGATGCCGAACCGTCTCTGGCCATCGGATTTCACAAGCCGGCGTTGGGCCATCCCGATGACTATGTCTTCGACGTGATCGACGCGGTACTGACCGACGGACTTACGTCCCGGCTCTATACGAATCTGGTTCGCGAGAAACGGATCGCCGCCTCGGTGAACTCCGATGCGAACTATCCGGGAGTCCGTTCCCCGAATCTGTTCGTCCTCAATGCCACACCGCTGGCGCCCCATACGACGGCAGAAATCGAGGCGGCCATCTATGCCGAACTCGATCGGCTCAAGACGGAGCCGGTCTCCGCCAGGGAACTCGAAAAGGTGCTGAATAACCTCGATGCGGATTTAGTGCGGGCGCTTCGATCCAACGGAGGGCTCGCGTCTCAGTTGGCGCTCTATCAGACGGTGGCCGAAGACTGGCGCTATGCGCTGAAGGCCCGGGACAAAATTGCCGCAGTGACGACGGCGGATATCCAGCGTGTGGCCGTTGAGTACTTCACGAAGTCGAACCGTACGGTGGCCACATTGGTGAAGAAGGCCGGCGAAAAAAACGTCGCAGCGGCGACGAAACATGAGGTGGGGCGATGAGGGGGATGGGGGACGTGAAACGTGAAACACGAAATGTGAAACGAAGATGCTTTATTCTGACCGCGATGGTTATAGCCCTCACCGTTCCGGTGTTGAGTGCCTCTGCAGGAAATCTGGCGTTGGGCGATCCGCGGCAGATGACGTTCAAGCCGGTTGAGTTCACTCCGCCCGAACCGGATCGCGTGGTGCTTGAAAACGGCATGGTGGTCTATCTCCTGGAGGACCATGAGCTGCCGTTGGTCAGCATCACCGCGACCATGCGGACGGGCGGCTGGCTCGATCCGGCAGATAAGGTCGGCCTGGCGTCGCTCACTGGTTCCATCATGCGGACCGGCGGGGGCGGCGGTCTGTCGGCTGAGCAAGTGGACGAGGAGTTGGAGCAGTTCGCCGGAGACGTCGGTATTTCCATTGGACGGCAATCCGGCTCTGCGTCGCTCGATGTCTTGAGCAAAGACCTGAAGCGGGGGCTTCAGATTTTTGTCGGACTGATTCGGACGCCGGCCTTTGAACCGGCGAAGGTTGAATTGGCCAAGCTGCAGTCCATCGAAGGGATTCGCCGCAGGCAAGACAATCCCGGCTCCATCGTCGGCCGCGAGTTCGTGAAGCTTCTGTATGGAGCAGATCATCCGACGGCGCGTGAAAGCAGCATCGAGTCCGTTACCCGCATCACCAGAGAGGACTTGATCGCCTTTCACAAGAAGACCGTTCATCCGAACGGTATGATGGTGGGTGTGACGGGAGATTTTGAGAAGACCGCGATGCTGGCCCTGCTCAGAGACATGTTCGGCGATTGGAAGAAAGGCGACGTGCCGGTGCTGACAATTGCCGAGGTGCCTCAGAGCCAGACGCCAAAGCCCGTCGTCCGGTTCGTCAACAAGGATACGTCACAAACGCATTTGCGCGTCGGCCATCTGTCAATCAAGGAGCAGGATCCGGACTATGTGTCCTTGGCGATTGCCAACGACATTCTGGGGGGCAGTTCCTTCCGCAGCCGGCTCTTCAACGACGTGCGGACTAAGCGGGGCCTGGCCTATTCGGTCGGCAGCCGATTGAACACCGGAGTGCACGATCAAGGCGTCTGGTTGATGCGCGCAGAGACGAAGCTGCCATCGACGCAAGAGGTCATCGCGCGGTTTATCGCGAACATGGAACGGATGAGGACCGAGTTGGTGACGGACAGCGAATTGGCGGAAGCGAAAGAGGCCTATGTGAACTCGTTTGTGTTCTCCTTTGCCAGTTCGTCGGCGATCGTCGGGCGGTTGGTTGAGCTGGAATACGATGGGCTCCCCAAGGATTTTCTGCAGCAGTTGCGGGCCCGCGTGGTTGCCTTGACGAAAGAGGAAATCCTGGCGGCCTCAAAGAAGCATTTCCACCCCGAACGATTGACGATTGTCGCAGTCGGGGCAGGCGAGGCCCTGCCGAAGCTGCTGTCGGGATTCGGGGAGGTCAAAGAAGTGAAGGTGGCTCCGTAGGCTGAGAGAAGAGTGGCGGGTGGCCCGCTGATCTCCTGTGCTCGCGCAACGCGCGGCCTCAGAAGGCCCTCGCTGGACGCGCGCAGTGGGAGGTCAACGGGCCACCCGCCCTGTGAAATGCTGCCTCCGGAGTGTGGATAAGAGAATAAGAAGAAGGGCCTGGCTATCGGGTTGAAGCTGACTGCTGATAGCTAAGGATTTATCGTATGCCGCTGGAAGACGAATTTTCAGACATCATTAAGAAGGCGCGGATGGGGCAGGGGCTGTCGGTCGCCGAGGTCTCCCGGACTACTGGATTGCCCGGCGGGGACATCACCGCGCTGGAGCGTGGCGATCCTCCGCGTGATCGCGCCGAGGTGCGGGCCCTGGCGAAGGCGTTGGGACTTCGTCCCGGGCCGTTGGAGCAGATTGCGATTGATCAATGGGAGCCGTCGGTTGCGTCTCCGATCTCTTGGGTGGAAACCGTGCGGGGCTCGATCAACGGGTATGGTGTGCAGGGCTATGTGGTGTATGACGGCGGAGAGGCCCTGTTGATCGACACCGCCTACAATGCGTCGGCGATGATCGATGTTTTAACGCAGCACCATCTGCGTCTGGTCGGGATCTGTCTCACCCATGGCCATGCAGACCATGCGGATGGGATCGATCAGATTTTGAAATATCGTGAGGCGCCGGTGTATCTCGGCTCGGACGATGTCGACCTCCTGAGTTGGCGGCCGCCCGCCGATCAGCTCAAAGCGCCGGAGGATGGCCAGACAATTGCCGTTGGACGTTTGCGCGTGCAATGTCTGGCGACGCCGGGCCATACCCCTGGAGGGATTTGTTATCGTGTGGAGGCTGAGTCCCCGCACGTCTGTTTCGTCGGCGATACCCTGTTTGCGGGATCGATCGGCCGTTCGAATCCCAATACGCTGTACCAGACCCATTTGGGGTCGGTCAGGACCAAGGTCCTCGGGTTACCGCCTGAATATCGGCTGCTGCCTGGTCACGGTCCGGCTACGACGGTTCGTGAAGAGCTTGATCATAATCCCTTCGCATTGGATCACTAGCAGGATGCTGAAACAGCCCGCCAGCTGCGTTCTCGCATCGCTCAGAGGCTCAACGTACCGCAAGGGTACGCCTCGCCTCTTCGCTTGCTGCGGCCTTGCTGGACGGACTGTTTGAGCATCCTGACACGGTTCTCCTATTGTCCTAAACGTACGGGTCACGGAATTTTCACCGTGTTGTGATAGCTTCGCGACAACCTGTGAGAAGAATATCTTATGAGCCTCGACGAGCGGAACGACGACGAGCCGGTCCGCGGTGAAGGACTTCCGCTGGAGCCAGGGCCGTCAGAAGACCCCACCGATCTTTCCATGGACGACGAATTCGAGGAGACGCCCTTCTCGAAATGGATCCTGCCCCTCAGCCTCCTTGTTGCGACGATCTTTACCACCCTCTGGGCCGGGGCCTATCAGGCCTATAAGGGGCCGATCCATGGGCCTGTAGATTTTCTTCTCGAACATTTCGAGACGCTGTGGCGCGGGATTCCCTTTGCCGCCACGTTGTTGGGGATTCTGGTGACCCATGAATGTGGTCACTATGTCCTCTCCCGCATCCACGGCGTGCCGGCTTCATTGCCTTTGTTCATTCCCGGTCCTCCCCATTTCATCGGAACATTTGGCGCCATCATCCGTCTGCGCGGGCCGATCATGAACCGGCGAGCCCTGTTCGACATCGGTGTGGCCGGCCCGCTGGCCGGGTTTGTTGTCGCAGTCGTGGCGTTGGTCGTTGGCCTGAACCTGTCGACGGTGGTGGATCGAACGGCGACCTACGGATTGCAGTTGGGCGAACCATTGCTTTTGCAGTTCATCTCCTGGCTGGTCGTCGGTTCCCTCCCTCCGCAGGCCGACATCGTCTTGCACCCCATCGGATTCGCCGCCTGGTTCGGTCTATTCGTGACATCGCTGAATCTGATTCCCATCGGCCAACTCGACGGCGGGCATGTGGCCTACGCCCTGTGGGGTTCCCGCCAACGCACGATCGCCTTTGCCATGGTGCCGCTGTTGATCATGCTGGGATTCGTGGGCTGGCCTGGCTGGTGGCTCTGGGCGCTTATGTCAGGAATCTGGGGTCTTGGCCATCCGCCGGTGCTCGATCCTCACGTGCCACTCGGCCGTGGGCGTGTTGTGGTTGGATGGATTGCGCTTGCCGTGTTTATCGTCACCTTCGCTCCTATTCCTTTCTCTTTCCACTAGCAGGATGCTGAAACCGGTCGCCAGCTTCGTTCTCGCCTCGAAAGCATCCTCAACGTAGCCAGGGGCTACGCCTCCGGTGCTTCCATCGGCTGCGGCCTTGCTGACGGCCGGTTTGAGCATCCTGCGTCCAGATGCTAGCCAGCGGATTGGATCATTCCAGAGATTTTCTTGTCCGATGGCGCACTCGGCCCTACAGTGTGCCTATGGCATTCTTAGAGACCTCAATGCTGTCTTGTCCCAAGTGTCAGGATGATCGGCCAGACGGAGCGACAGAATGTGCGAAGTGTGGAATCATCTTTGCGAAGTATCGTCCGCTTGTCCCATTACAGCAACAGCCTGTGTTTCTGAACGGCTCTCGCTGGGTAGCCTTTGCCAAAGAATGGCTCATTGAATCGGATCGGCCGACCGACTCGATCACGTTCGCCGGACGAGTGGCGGTATTTCTGTTGTTGCTCTGGTGGGGGCGAGCCTTCATCGTCACGCCGCTCGAAACCAACTACACAGGGGAGTCGTTCCTCCATTTGATCAATCTGCCGTTCCACGAAGCAGGCCATCTTCTGTTTATCCCGCTGGGGCGGTTCATGACGATCCTGGGCGGAAGTCTCGGTCAGGTCCTGATGCCGCTCGTCTGTCTCGGTACCTTTCTCATCAAGACGCGCGATCCCTTCGGCGGGGCAGTGGCGTTGTGGTGGACGGCGGAAAGCTTCATGGATATCGCTCCCTATATCAACGATGCAAGGGACCTGGATCTCATGCTCCTTGGCGGCGTGACGGGAAAAGAAACGGACGGGCACGACTGGAATAATATCCTGACCATGTTGGGTTGGTTGGAGTACGACCATCGCCTGGCTCACCTCGCCTACAACGTCGGCATTTTTCTGATGCTGGTCTCGTTCGCATGGGGCGGGCTGCTTCTATTCAAACAATACCGACGGCTCTCACCGTAACCGGCTTGCGCGCCCGCAGAAACTCTCTTACCATAGACCTCGATCAGGAGGTACGAACATGCAAAGCCTGCGAGCCGTTCGAGCTTGTCTCACCCTATTGGGCATGATGCTGTTAGCCGGTCAGGCCACTGCAGCCGACTCCACTGTTTCTTCTCGATTCACGTTGGTCTTACACGGTGCCGCCGTGAAGGACAATAGTACTGGTTTAATCTGGGAACAGGAGCCGGATCGGGAGCACGATGTGTGGGGGGCGTCGGTGGCTCGTTGTGCGACGAAAGAAGTCGGTGGGCAGAAGGGCTGGCGCGCACCGTCAGTAGACGAGCTCAAGACCTTAATCGATGCCTCTCAACATGATCCGGCCTTGCCGGCCGGCCATCCCTTCTCCAACATCAAGTCGGAGATCTATTGGACGGCGACGCCGCACCCCACCGACGACATGGTGTCCTGGCAGATCAGTTTTTTTAGCGGTGAACCGGTGACCGATCAGAAATCAGGAACCAGGCGTTTGTGGTGCTTGCTGGGCGAGCCACGAAAATAACGCATCTCACCGTCAGCGTCCGCTGCCGGCCCTTGCAAAATATTCCCGCAGTCTGTTCATCAGGCTGGTCAGCGCCTGGCGGCGTGCGGCAGTGACTCCATCGCGATCGTCCACTCGTGTGGCTGGTCCGACGATCTTCGACGATCCCTGCGCCTCTTCCTGCGCCAGCTTGGCTTCTCCACGCACATCCCAGAAGGCCGCACGCACGAGACAGAGGGCATCGCTGTGGGTGCCGTCGGCGAAATAGGCCCCGAGGATCGTCCAGTACAATAAGAGGCCCTTGTAGTTGTTATAACGATCGACGGTTGCGGCGCCATCCACGATGAGCAGGAGATCCAGGCCCTGTCGTATGGCTGATTCTCGTAACTGTACCAGTTGATTCCCCTTCATCGAAGCGATGTGGATGAAGGAGGCGCCGCTGATGAGGTGGTCGCGTTGCAATTCGTTGGTCCAGGCCAGCAGGGATTCCCGATCGGCATCGGTCCACTCGAACTCATGGTGAAGGAACCCCGTTGGCATGACATAAAGCCCCAATTTGGGAGGCCCTTGTCTGGTCGGGGGGCTTACCGCCGATGTTGATGGCTGAGCACCGACAAAGCGAGTCTCTTCGTCTTGCAGCGTGAGTTTGAGTGAGTCCAGATGCAGGCCTTGACTGCTCGTACAGCCAGTGAGAAAGAACGAGAAGGCGAGCGCTATGTATGATCGAAGATTCATGTCGGTGCCATCGTCATCTGGATGTTAGAGAGGTGTTCCAACGCGAGTATCAGCGCATGGGTTCCGCTTCTGCCATGCCCGAGCTGTTGGACGGTCCGGTAGAGCTGATGTACCAAGGTGAGACCTGGCAGGGCAAGTCCCATCCGTTTCGATTCCTCCAGCGCGAGGCCCATATCTTTGACGAAATGCTCGACGAAAAATCCCGGGTCGAAGTTGCGTTGCAGAATACGAGGCGCGAGATGATCCAAGGTCCAACAGGCGGCGGCTCCGCCACGGATGGAGTCCAGCATCTTGTTCAGATCGAGTCCTGCCTTGTAGCCATAGAGCAAACTCTCGCAGACGCCGATCATCGTGCCGGCGATCACGATCTGGTTACAGAGTTTCGTCTGTTGCCCGGTGCCGGGCCCTCCCTGGTGCACGATCTTTTTCCCCAATAGCTCGAAGAGCGGCATCACGGCTTGCACGGTTTCGCTGCCGCCTCCCACCATGATCGAGAGGGTGGCGTTGCGCGCCCCGACGTCGCCACCGGATACCGGGGCATCAATCGTTGAGAGCCCCTTGGCCGTTGCATGTTCGGCGATTTCGCGGCTGAGGGACGGGTCCGTCGTCGTCATATCGACGAGCACCCTGCCAGGTTGTGCGCCGGAGAGGATTCCCTCTTCGCCGAAATAGACGGTCCGCACGTCCTGGGGAAAGCCCACCATCGTGAACAGCAGATCCGATTCAGCGGCGACTGCGCGCGGGCTCTCGGCCCACGTTGCGCCGAGGTCCAGCAGCGGCGTGGCTTTGGATTTCGTGCGGCTGTGGACCGTGACAGGATATCCCGCTCTGAGCAGATGGCCGCACATCGACGATCCCATCACGCCTGTGCCGATCCATCCGACTCTGGTTTGTGCCGGGGTGGCCCTCTGTAAAGTTCTCATCATTGGGGCCTTGCCTCATCGAGTAGCGGAGTGATGCGGTCGGCCACAGCCTGAATCACACCCTCTCGTTCTCCTGCCACGGTGACTCCGTGGAAACTCAGATAGTAGCCACCGTGACTTGGCGCCTGGACTGTCGCCTGGAGTTCGATGCGTGTGCCGTCTTCCACGTCGGGGTCTTTGACCGTCGGGAGACCGCAGCGGCCAAACGACGCCACATTGATCGAAGCCGTCTCGTCTTCCAAATAGAAGAGATAGGCACCGTAACAGGTGGTGCCGGCCGGCAGCGTATAGGGATCGAGGGGCTGCACGTTCCGAACGGTGCCTTGGAGTATCACCTGCCGAAGGTGAAAACGACTGGGCTCTTCCAGGATCTCGCGAACCGTGATGGGGTCTGCCGCGAGAGTCGCGGATGGCAGCGCAGTCCAGCACAACCAGAGGGCGATGAAGATCGAAACTGCTCGCATGTGTGTGTTGAACCATTCGATGGTCATAGGCCGTGTATTCTACCATTCTTGCACTCGCGGTTCGCACTGTTGTGGAAGGACAATCTCTTTCGTAGTTGGGACACAGTCGGTATAATCCGCGGCATCTTTCAGGAGGACGAATCATGACTGTACAGGATCGACATCTTGCGACCTATATCACGGAGACCCGTCCAGGGTTTGAAGATCTACTTGGCCAGATGGTGGAAATTCCTTCGATCAGTATGGATCCGGCGAAGGCTCCCGACATCCAGCGCATGGCGGAATTTGCGAGGCAGGTGCTGACGGGCCTGGGGGCGGAGGCCCAGATTGTGGAGACCGGCGGTTATCCGATCGTATCAGGCGGCTGGATAACCGGCGTCCAACATCCGACGGTGACCATCTATAACCACATGGATGTCCAGCCGGCCCAGGAGCCGGAATGGAAGCAGGCGCCCTTTGCATTTAAGAACGAGAACGGCCTCTATCATGGCCGTGGCGCGACGGATGACAAAGGCCCGGCGCTGTCGGCTCTGTTCGGCGCGCGTTATGCCATCGAGCAGGGAGTGCCGATCAATATTCGATTTCTCTGGGAGCTGGAGGAGGAAATCGGCAGTCCCCATTTCGCAGCTGGGATGAAGAACCGCGCGGCGATTCCTCGACCGGACTCCGTCGTGGTGTCGGACACCATCTGGCTCGCCAAAGGAAAGCCCGCCATGCCCTATGGCCTACGTGGTCTGCTAGGCGCGAGACTCACGCTCCGCACGGGAACGAAAGACGCCCATTCCGGTGTGACCGGCGGCGCTGCGAGGAATCCGCTCGCGGAACTGATGGAAGTGGCCCATGCCTGTGTCGATGCCAAGACCGGCAAGGTGAAGATTCCCGGCTTCTATAACGATGTGGTCGAACCGACCAAGGCGGAGATCAAGAGTTTCCTCGCATCGGGCTTCCAGGTCAAGAGCTTCAAGCAGGCCTACGGATTTCAGAAGCTCCGTACGGAGGACCCAGCCGAGATCATGCGCCGGATCTGGGCTGTGCCGACATTCGAGGTGCATGGTTTGGCCGGCGGCTATCAGGGGCCTGGCGTAAAAACGGTGGTGCCGGGCCATGGCGAACTCAAAGTCAGCATGCGGCTGGTGCCGAATCAAACACCGGAGAAGGCCTTTGCTCTGCTGAAGCGCCACGTGGCCAAGATCAATCCGAATGTGAAGGTGGAGAAGGAGGGCATGTTGCACCCCTTCAAGGGGAGCTTCGACGGGCCCTATGTCGATTGTGTGAAGCGGGCAGCGAAGGCAGGGTTCGGGAAAGAACCGGCTTTCATCCGCGAAGGAGGATCGATCGGCGCAGTGGTCACGATGCAAAAGGCCTGGAAGGTGCCGATCCTGTTTATGGGCTTGAGTCTGCCCGAGCATGGGTACCATGCACCAAATGAGTATTTCGATTGGGGTCAGGCCTCCAGCGGCATGAAAGCCTTCGCACATTACTTTGACGAGCTGGCGAAGATGGGAAAGGGATAGGGCAGCCTGGTCGTCCTCCTGCTCGCGGAACGCGCACGATAAGAATGTGCTCGTTCGACGCGCGCAATCGAGGATCGACCAGGCTACCCTTGAAAGTAAAGTAGTGAGGGATAGCTCGTGCAACGCGCGGTCTCAGAAGGATAGGTAGGGAGCAGTCAGGCCATCCTTCTTGCTCGCTGAGGCCCCACGATGAAGCAGTGGTCCCTCAATGCGCGCAGTGAAGGCCAGCCTGGCCACTCCTTACCAGGGTGGGTGAATGGAGTGAGGATGTGGACCTGGGCTGAGGGTCTCCTGTGCTCGCGCAACGCGCGGCCTCAGAAGGCCCTCGTTGGACGCGCGCAGTGGAAGATCAATCAGCCTCCACCCCTGAGAGAGAACGCGCAAGCTTGGAAGGATCAATTAGATGGATAACGGTCGCTCGATACGCGGAGTGAGGGAAACCTGCCCGCTCTCATACGAGCGTGAAGGGCAAGGTCAAGCAATGACACCAGTGCCTTGTCATTTAGGCGTCTCGCAGGGCACTACACTTCATCTGCTGTCACTGCAACGGCGAATGGCACGCCCAGGGTCTCAAAGTGTCGTTGGCCGCAGCGGACCTTGTCGGCTTCGCTAGTGCGAAGCTTCAGAAAGTCCTTGGTGCCTTTGGTTTCTTTCACGAGATAGAGCGTCTGGTCGTCGTGCTTCACAATGGCCCAGTCCGGGTTGTACGTGCCAACGGGAGTTTCTACCTTGAACCAGTCCGGCAGCTTCACGAAGAGCTTGATATCCTCGCGTTCATCCAACCGCTTGGCAAATTCTCGTTCCACTTCTGAGTCGTATACCACATACTCGTATACCGAGTTATTCACCTTTAACGCCGTTAGATAGTTGACGATCTCTTCATTCTTGAACAGCAGCATCTCCCACTCGGCTTCTGTCCCTGACCCGCCAATTTGCTCGTATTTGATGCCGTCAACCAGTAGGCGGTGCAACTCATACTTCAGAACTGCAGCGACGGTGTCCATGAAACGTTGTGGGTTATTGAAGAACTCGCCCAACCGTCCGGACTCTTTAAGGATGCTCACAATGGTTGAACGCGTCAATTCAGTCTCGTTCTGTAGATACGCCAATAGGTCGGGAATGGGATTGTTCCCATACTCAACTTCTTCTTCAGCTGCCGTCATGGGCGCAGCTGTTACTCCTCGTTTTTCAATGCCAAGCCGCCCGGCAGCTATCCGGATGCGCGGACTTTCAATCTTCTCCATCCGCTTCACGGCGTCCACCGCACGCTCAACGAGCTTGTCAGTATCAAACTCCACACGGTATGTGGTCTTGGGCTTGATATGGTCCCATAGCGCGATGAACTCAGGGCTCAACATTACTTCCTTCTTCAGCTGATTCTTGCGCTCATCCCGCTCCCTACAGATGTGCCGTTCGATCTGATAGGACGACAACAAGTCGATCACAGCCGGCACCAATTCTCGATGGACTTCAGGCAACTCCAGCTTGAAATCTTTGCGCTTGGGGTCGAACAGCGGTTGGATGCGCCCTTCGGGGTCCAGCATCTGCTGCGTGACAAGAGACGCACGAATCACCTCAGCGGCCTCACGCCCAATGGGCTGCTCAGTGCCATCGATTACGCAAACCAACTTGGCTAGTGCGGTCAGCGGCACCTTGCCGAAAGTGACGCCGCAGTCTTCTTCATACTCGGCCTGCAGGGCCTTGGCAAAGTCCTCGTAGCTCTCATTTGCCATAACATACAGCTTGTTGACCGAGTCATCGAAGACCCGCAGGCCATTCTGATCAACAGGCAGACGCAGCCCACGCCCAATCTCCTGTCGCTTTTTGACGGCGCTCCTGGTTTCGTTGAGTGTGCAGATCTGAAAGACGTTGGGATTGTCCCAACCCTCGCGCAGGGCTGAGTGGCTAAAAATGAAGCGTAGCGGTTCCTCCATCGAGAGCAAACGCTCCTTCTCCTTCATGATCAAGTTGTACACTTCATCGTCGGCCTGCGTGTCACCGCGCGTGTCCTTGAGCACCCCTTTCTTGTCCTGAGCAAAGTAGCCGTTGTGGAGCTTGTCCATCGGCTGTGTGAGCCAAGTCAATGCGCGGTATCGTTCATCCTTCGCCAGAATGTTCAGCTCTGCTTCAAATGCCTTCGCAAACTTCCCTTTGACAGGTTTACCGGCCTCGTCATAGTCACGGTAGTTGGCCACACGGTCGATGAAGAACAGCGAGAGCACTTTGATGCCGCGCGCACCAACTTGAAGCTCCTTTTCCAGATGCCGTTTAATCGTGTGCTTAATCTGCGTGCGCCACACATCGTCCCGCATCGCACCGACTTCCTCACTTTGACGGAGCGTCCGGCCATTGCTGAAGCGAATGTACTCGTTGCCGGGCTCGGCGTTGATCTCGGTGACTTCGAAACCGTTCTTATAATGAGCCCGTTCATTCGAGAGGGTGAATAGGTCAGCACCTTGCTTGACGACAACCGATTTTTCCTTTGGCCCAGCTGGTCCCTGCACATGGATTCGAAGCTTGGCTTTGATGCCATTTCTATAGTCAATTTTTTCGACACGCACAAAGGCATCGTTGGCTGTCCCTTCGGCGAAAGCACTTGCCACCACGATCTGCTTGACCAGCTTCAGTTCAAAGGCGCGCACCGGATCGAGCCTGTAGACAAGATTGTAGGGATTACGGTGCGTTGCGGAGTAGCGCAGGGTACAAAGTGGATTAAGTGCTTTGATCGCCTCCTGAGCCTTGTCGGTCGAGTCCACACTCTGAGGCTCATCGATGATCACGATGGGCCGCGCCGCCTGCACGAACTCAATGGGGGCGCGCCCAGAAAGCTGGTTCATCTCTTTATAGATGACGTTGCTTTTTTGCTCAGCTTCGGTACCGGTAAAATTCTTGCGGAACGCATCGATATTAATGATCAGGATCTGCAGCATGTTGCTGGTGGCAAACTGACGAAGCCGATTGACCCGCTTCGCATCATAGACGAAAGATTCAAAAGACAGGTTGTTGTAGAGCACGCGGAAGTGCTCGGCGGTGATCTCAATATTTTTGAGCACGCCCTCGCGGATGGCCACACTCGGCACCACGATGATGAATTTCTGGAAACCATAACGCCGAGACAGCTCGAAGATGCTGCGGAGATAGACGTAGGTCTTGCCCGTGCCGGTCTCCATCTCCACCGAGAAGTGGGGGCAAGATCGTGACTGGTTAGCCGGGCCATCGAACAGTTCCCACGCTTCTAGCGCCGCCGCAGGATCAGCCACCTCAATGTCGTTCAGCGTCTGGAGTGCGCGTGTGTTCGCCAACAGTTTGCTCTCGGCCACCAACAACTGATTGCCGGCACCCAGTTCGGTCTGCTGCTGGCCAGCATAGAGACCCGTGCCGGCGCCCATCTTGATGACGGCATACTCCGGCGCACCTTGCGGCTGGCCGTCAAAGAGGTCGGTGACTGCGGCAACAGCATCAAGTTGGAACTGCTGGTTGGCGTCAAATTGAATTTTCATTCTGTTTAATTAGCCGTCATATCGCCGCACATCATTTTCTTTGTTGGCTACCAAATGAGAGGAGTCCCCGGACAAATGATAGGAGTCGCCACTGAAATGAGAGGAGTTCCAAGGGACACACCGGTCCGTTACCGGTGAGGATAACGCATCAAGCCATAACGATTGATTGGCGTCGAACTGCAGTTTCATGAGAAGATTTTCGTCGCCAGCTCACACCAGCTGGCCATGCCTAATATCCTGGAGAGTAAT
>CXWL01007515.1_pt1 | contig 13867 bp, 14 predicted proteins | sample 590931 | NCBI WGS metagenome assembly CXWL01 (sample SAMEA3498368, study PRJEB10139) | groundwater metagenome | biome: water well; material: biofilm material | place: Germany | collected 2015-04-27 | reverse complement strand
CCGCCGCTCCCGCCTCCGCGCGCGGCATGGAGCGAGGAAGGAAGCAGGCTCAGGAGCAGCAGGCTCACGAGCGTGTGAGTCAGCAGGCGGTGGTCAGTGCGAAGGGTCGATCGGGATGACATGGCTGTACGATACTCCAGTAAAGAATCTGCAAAAGGAATCTGCACGCCTCATCTTTATCAAGCCTGGCCGGTCCGGTGCAATGGGCATCAGGTTGGTTTCCGTGCCGGTCGCCGCTCCGGCATCATCGGAGCCGGCTGCGCGCAGGGGTTGGCCATAGGATTGCGGACAGCCACGTCGGCGACTCCGCGCCGCGCATCGAGTTGAATCAGACAGCAGTCGTGCAGCAGGGCTTTCAACTGTCGACGGCCCCGTTGCACACGGGATTTCATACCGGAAAGGGAGAGGCCTAGTTTTGCGGCGGCGGCCTGTTGGGTCAGTCCGTCTAGTTCGACGAGCGTCAGGGCGTCCCGGTACTCTGGCGCCAGCTGATCCACCATGGGGCGGAGGCAACCAGCAAGCTGTATGCGAGGCTCGTCCGGCTCACCATTCGGCCCGCCCGCCGCCATCAGTGCTTCAACGTCCGTCGCCAGCCCTGCCGGGAGTTCCCGATGGCGATGTGAAGTCCGGTAATAATCGATAATTGCATGGCGCGTGACGGTGAAGATCCAGGAAACCAACCGTCTCAGATCCTGCACCTGGTCGATCTTGTCATGGATCTTGAGAAAGACCTCTTGGAGTAGATCGTCCACCGCCGCATCGGCGGCCACCCGCTTGGCGATGAAGGCGCGCAGCCGTCCGCGCACCTCCATCCAGACTTCCTGAGTATTCTGTGTCATGGTCATGTCTCCCCAAAGAGTCCTGTTACGGTACCGCTCATCAGGACGCCGCGCAAGATGCCGCCTGGGTTGCGCCGGGATGGGCAGGGACACAGCAGCCTGTCTGGCTGAGCGGGCCGTCGACCGCCAGTTGCTCGTGCACGATGAAGACTTCCCAGGCATTCCCGTCGGGATCCGTGAACCAGAGTTTGTCCTGCCGGGCGAAGCAGCAAGCTGTGTTCTCTTCGACTCGCTCCAGCACGCCGGCGGTCTGCAGTCGCGATTTCCACTGCGCGATCTCTTCGAGCGAATCCACTTCAATGCCGAGATGGTTGACCGAACTGATTCTGCCGGTCGACGACACCAGCGACAGGTTCAGCGCCGGGACCGTCAGGTCGAACTTGGCATAGTCGTCCGTTTGTTTTTGGGGCGTTACGCCGAACACCTTCCTGTAGAACTCGACGGATGCCGGGACATGGCGAACATCGAGAGAAATATGTGGCCTCATGGAAACCTCCTTGGTCACCGGCAGGAGAGGATTCACCTGCCTATCCCTAAAGACGGAGCATCAGAGAAAAGGACGCAGAAGGAGGATGGTGGGCGAGTGAGCGCTGTGGATGAATTGGGACAAAGCGTAGTGAGTAGGGGAGTATCTCAGGTTGCCGGGGCTGAAGGAATGTGGGGTACGGCCGTTAGACCGTACCCCTATGAGCAAGAAATCAGCGGACTATTCTTCGATGCTGATGATCGGGCAGTTCACCACCACACCGATTGGGCCCCAGGACTTACCTTCCGGACCGGTGATCTGACCGGCGAAGGCCTTCTTCTCGACGTCATTGAAATCCGTCAGGGTGACGGAGCTTGAGGCCTGCATCGGCACCTGGGCCCAGACGGTCGCATGGACATCCCACATCGGGCTGTAGGCCAGCGCGCGTGCACCGAACGGAATCTCCTGCACGATGTTCAACGGATCACCTTCACCCATGAGCGCGGAGCTGAGGCCCTGCCGATACGGATTCATCTTGCCCGTCGGTCCGTTCACGACAGGAGCCAAGCCGGTCAAGGCTGAGCTCGGACCATTCGCGCCCTTGCTCGGCAGCGCCTTGAGATTCGGAGTGTAGTTCGCCGCTTCCAGCGCGGCGATCGCCGGATCGGACACGTTGAACGACGTGTAGTGCACGCGGCGGCCCTCGAAGAACCCGTCTGTCATCTTAAACGTGGCGACATGTTTCTCAAGATCGATGCGAATGAGGCGATCGTGATTGCCGCTGTTGTTCTTGATCTGCGGCGCGTTCAACACGATGCCGTTCGGCAGTTGGATCAGGGGTGTATAGAGCGCCTCACCGATGGCACCGGGCTTCGCTTCCTTCGGAGGGAACCCGGTCTCGCTCGGCACCACCACACGCTCCGGCGAGAAGTCTACGCTGCCGAGGAACTGCACCTTCCCGTTCACCATGCCCACGGATTGTACTGCGAGCGTGCCCTTACCGTTGGCCATCTTCGGGCTGTAGTGGACGCCACGGGTTGCGGCATCGGCCTTATCCGATGACTCCGTCACCACGAACCACACGGTCTCGCCGCTGCGCTGGCCTTCGAAAATCGGCAGCGTGACTTCCGTATAGTCCGTATTCTCAATCGCGCTCTTCAGCAAGAGGCGATGACTTTTCTTCATCCCCTCCGCATTGGCCGCCACGGCGAACGACCCAGCTATCACACCGACCGCCGCCAGCAGTCCCCACATCGTCAATTGTCGCATCGGCTTCTTCATGACCATCCTCCTCAAGTAGGTGAAGTGGATCATTCCACTCTCTACGCAGGAGTCGAAGAAGCTGCGAAGATCTTACAGGTCGGGGAAAAGTGGTGACGGGGCAAGGAGCGAACGCGAGCCGATTACGAACTTCGTTTTCGTCTGAGGGCAAGGATTGCAATCACGGAGATCACCGCGATCAACGGGCCACCGACAAACGCGCCGGTCATCGCCGCCTCCATGGACTTGTCGTGGGTATTGGATGAAAAGAGTTCAATCGCGGCCATTGTCCCGAACAAGCCGACGACATAACCGAGAATCGCCGCAAGTAGAGCCACGCCAAAGGTTTTCATGGAATTCTGCGCTATCAGGCTAAATGAAGAAAGTTGCCCTTGTGTGTTGTGGACAGGGTGCGCAAACATCCTCACTGGAAATGTAGAATGCCCCTGATTTTAAGTTCTTGCTCATTTATTTGGCTGTAACTTTATCGTGTATTCACCATACTTCTCACCTGGAGGAAACTCTTCGCCATTTGCAGAAAGCTTCCACAAGAAGGTGTGTTCCCCCACAAAATGTTCCACGACAATCGTCCCCAATCTAAACCCGGGCCCCTTCATTGGAATTGGGCCACCCTGCAAGCCTCTTATTACTGTGTAGTGCTTCTCGGAAACTACAGCTGGAACATGCTCAGATATCTTGCCTAGCGGGGGCTTGATGGACTTAATATTCAGTCCTGCAGGAACCCAGAGATTGAAGAATGTCTGCTCGGCGAGTTTTAGTCCGGTGTTTTTTATTACAAAATCGAGAGAAATATCGCCGGATGTAGGGTCGACTGGTTGCCCGGGACTTGGCCAGATCTCAAGCTGCAAGTTCGGCTTTTGAGATCGCAGCAGTCGCTCCAGCTCTACTTGCCGCTGGATTACCTCCAATTGAGTTTTTGTTATGCCTCCCAACTCCTTGAGAACGGTAATCTGTTCCCCAAGACTTTTGTTCAGTTTTTCCATCAGCTCAATTTGCGACTGCATTCGCTCATCAAATTTCAGAACAGTCGCCTTCATTTCCTCGTCTTGCTTCTTATTAAACGAGAACTGTTGTTGAGTTAGCTGATACGCAGCAAATGAAACAATTAATGAGGCAGCTGCAACGCCCACGGATACGAAAGCCGTAGTTGTGTTGTCACCGTGCGTGAGAAGATCTCTGACGTTCTCTAGTTCTCCGCACAGACTCGCATTCTGCTCATGAAGGTTTTGAAGAAAAGTAGGGGGCGTTTCTCCGTACCACTGTTTTGAACTAGCTAGAAGGCATGAGATATTCTTGCAGTAGGAGTCATACTTGGTCGCAAGGGAAACATAGTGCCTCGTGAATAATCCGTTGTGCCTCCGAAAGAGGGTTGTCAGGATTCCTGGTTTTATATCGAGTGCTAATTTAAGGAGGACGGATATTTCTTCGGAGAGCTTCTGCCCTTCAGCTAGTATTTCGTCTCGTGCTTTCTCAGGGTGCACCCCAATAAACCTTTCCTCGAGTTGCCGATTAACATTTTTGAATTCTGACATAGATGGACATTCTACTTTTTTAAGGCCACCCGGGTCGATCTTTAGATGCCTCTCGCTCTACCCACGCTCCTTCCAATCTTGCTAGTAGATCCCTTCCTCTTAGGAAAGGGTAGTTCTGTTTTCGAGGGCGGCATGGCTTGAACCCTAAATTGTGCGCGTTGAATGAGCGCCGTCCTTAATTTAGCAATTTGAAAAGCCTCGCGTGCCGCGTTCCGTGAGCACAGGAGATTAACCTGGTCAACCCCTTCCCGCTGTAAGATTCCACTCCTTTCCCCGACTACCTCCCATGTTTAGCTCCAGTCACTAGGACATCATCGCTATCGGCACCCATCCCCGGCATGGGTACGTTGGCATATAGACTTGCATCTTCAGGGAAGAAGATTGCCGCCTTGAGCGCGAACCTTGTTCTACAATAGCTGCATTGGACATTCCCTACGTTGCAGCCCTTGCCCCTCGGTGCTAGACTTCGTCCCGGTTTTCCAGCCTTTGACGCCTCTCATTGGATGAGTGCGATGTCGTCTCCCGATCTTGAAGAAGCTCTCCGTCGCAGCGAAGAATTTACTGCGCGGCTCATCGAAAGCAGCCGCGACTGCATCAAGATCCTCGATCTGCAGGGCCGCCTGCTCTCCATGAACACGCACGGCATGGCCGCGTTGGAAATCTGTGATTTCGGGCCGTTGGTCGGATCGCCCTGGGTCGAGTTCTGGGAGGGCTGCGATCGGGACCATGCGCAGGTTGCGATCAACCAGGCCTGTCAGGGGAAGGTGGGGCAGTTTACCGGATATTTCCCGACGACCCAGACCAAGACGCCCGCCTGGTGGAGCGTCTCAGTCACCGCCATTCTCGACAAAGACGGCAAGCCCGAGAAGCTCCTGGCCGTTTCCCGCAACGTCACGGAGTTAAAAGAGGCCGAACGGCGCTTACGGGAATCGCAGTCGTTGCTTGAACAGAAAGTTGCCGAGGGCAGTACCAACTTAGCCAGGACGAGCGCCGCCCTTCGAGAAATCGTCGAGGGCGTTGAGGCTAAGGTCGGGGAGCAGTTTTTCCCCGCCCTTGTGCAGCAGCTCGCGAAGGTGCTCGATGTTGAATACGCGTTCGTCTCGGAGTTCTGTGCGGACCGCTCAAAGGTGCGGACATTGGCCTTCTGGGCGGGCGACTGCTTCCTGGACAATTTCGAATACGCGATCGCCGGAACGCCTTGCGAGACAGTACTGGCGGGCGAGCTGTATCACTGCCGTGAGCAGGTCGCGGACCGGTTCCCATCCCACAAGCATGAGCTGGACGAACTCGGCGTGCAGAGTTACCTCGCGATTCCCGTAACGAACGTGAATGGTCGGGTGCTGGGACACCTCGCGGTCATGGGCCGCCGGCCGATGGAACTGGAACAATTGGATCTCTCCGTATTTCGCGTCTTCGGACAACGCGTCGGCGCTGAGTTGGAGCGTATGCAGATGGACGCGATGCTCAAGGAGAACGAACAGCGGTTGCGGGATCTGTTCGACGAAGCACCGATCGCCTATGTCCATGAGGGGCTCGACACCCGGTTTATCCGGGCCAATAAGACTGCCATGAAGAGCCTGGGCATTACTCCGGACCAAGTCGAGGGCACCTATGGGAAGACCTTTATCCCCGATACGCCGGACGCGCAACAACGCCTGAAAGCCGCGCTCGACGCCATCGGCAAGGGCATCGATACCAGCGGCGTCGTGTTGGAACTTCGCCGTAAGGATAACGGCAAGCCGTTGTGGATCAGGTGGTGGTCGCGACCGGACTCCGGCGGCGCATACACCCGTACGATGTTTATCGATATCACCGAACAGGTGCTGGCGGAGCAGGAAAAGGCTCGTCTGGAAGCACAGAATGTCTACTTACAGGAAGAAATCAAAGGCACGCACAACTTCGAAGAATTGATCGGCGGCTCAACCTCGCTGAAGAAAGTGCTGAAGAATGTAGAGCGGGTTGCGCCGACCGATTCGACGGTCCTCATTACCGGCGAGACCGGCACCGGCAAGGAGCTGATTGCCCGCGCGATCCACAACCTGAGCTCGCGCAAGGGGCGCCCTCTCGTCAAAGTCAATTGCGCGGCCATTCCAGCCGGCTTGATCGAAAGCGAACTGTTCGGCCATGAGAAGGGCGCCTTCACGGGCGCACTGACGAAGAAGATGGGCCGCTTCGAAGTGGCCGACAAGGGAACGATCTTTCTCGACGAGATCGGCGAGCTGCCTCTGGATCTCCAATCCAAATTGCTTCGTGTCTTGCAGGAGGGGGAATTTGAGCGAGTCGGCGGGACGCAGACCTTCAAGGTGAATGTGCGGGTCATCGCCGCGACGAACCGGGATCTGGAGCAGCAGTCAAAGACCGGGCAGTATCGCCCGGATCTCTATTACCGGCTCAACGTCTTTCCGATTCACCTGCCGGCCTTGCGTGAACGCGAAGGTGATATCCCGCTGCTCGTGCAGTACTTCGTGCGGAAGTTTGCCGCGAACTTCGGCAAGAAGATCACGAAGATTTCGGAGCGCATGATGTCCGCGCTGCAGCACTATCCCTGGCCGGGCAATATCCGCGAGTTGGAACATGTCATCGAGCGAGCGGTCATTCTCAGCGAAGGACCTGAATTGGAACCGATCGAGTGGCTGTCGCCGTCCAGCGGCAAGGCCGGCTCTGCCAAACCCCTTACGCTCGAGGAAACAGAGCGGCAGCACATCATCGATGTGTTGGAGCAAACCAACTGGCGCGTGAGCGGTCCTAAGGGCGCCGCCGCCATTCTCGGCTTGAAGCCTACGACCCTTGAAGCGCGAATGAAAAAGCTCAGTATCGAACGCCACGCGAAGTCGTAATTCCTTCTCTCCTGTTTTTCCCGTTATTCCCAAGAATTTTTCCCAACATATCGTGACGGTCCCAATATGTTGGGAATCGTTTCGGTCCGATCGCCTGCCGGTTTCGCCCGTCAGAGCCCGCTTTCCCGTTGTCGCATCAATTACTTAGCGCATCACACGACATCGTCATACGCAGTGGCATTGCTGTTGCTGAATAGTCTGCGCAGTGCACGACAGCAAAGGAGACCGCAAGGCGATGTTGAAGATCACCACAATTCAAGAGAGTAGCCAGGATGTGCTGCTCAAGCTGGAAGGAAAGATCACGGCACAGTGGGCTGCGCTGCTCGACGGGGAGTGTCGCTCGTTCCTTCGACAGAAGAAGCTCGTCTACCTGGATTGTTCGCAGGTGGATTTTATCGATCAACGGGGAGTGGAAGTGGTGAACAACTTCCCTCCTGCACAAGTCACTCTCATGAGCGCTCCCGGATTTGTGACGGAGCTGCTGCAGATTGGAGGCCAGTCATGAATTCAGTCGCCGCCTATCATGAATCACCGGGGCAGACCCTGTCCGTCGGAGCATCGCTGACCGTTTCCACAGGCCCCTCGCTCTGGCAGGATGAACAATCGCTGATCGCCCGCCTGCGCAACGGCGACGCAGGGGCCTTCGATGCATTGGTCAGTAAGCACCACGGCGCGCTGATTCGCATGGCGCTGGGGCATGTGGCAGACCGGGAGGCGGCCGAGGAGGTGGTGCAGGATACCTGGATGGCGGTCATCGAAGGTCTCGCCCGCTTTGAGGGACGGTCGTCGCTGCGGACCTGGATCTTCGGGATCCTGATTCACAAGGCCAAGGATCGCGGTGTGCGGGAGAAGCGGCATATGACATTCTCGGATTTCGAATCGTACAGCGACGACAATGATGAAGCCGTCGATCCATCCTGCTTCCACCAGAGCGGCGAATGGACCGGCCATTGGGCCTTCCCTCCGCAGCCCTGGGACGAACAGACCCCGGAAAAACTGCTGGCGAGCCGGCAGGCGATCAATGCCATGAACAAAGCGATTGAATCGTTGCCTCCGACGCTCAAGGACGTGTTGATTCTTCGCGATGTCGAGGGGGTCGAGTCCAAGGAAGTCTGCGAGCTGCTGAAGATCACGGAAACCAATCTGTACGTGCGATTGCATCGTGCGCGGGAACGCGTGCGCCGGGCAGTTGAGATGTACCTGGAGGGGCCTGCTCTCACTGTGTAAGGATTTCAGGAATGGGGAGACTCAGGGATAGAAGAATCACCGGAGGCGCTCCCCATGGCAGAGAATCCAACTGAACAGACTGTATCGGAGATCACCTGCCGTGAGGTTGCCGAATGGAGCTCGGCCTATCTTGATGCGCATGTGGGCGATACGACAAGAGTCCGCATGGCGCTGCATCTCGCTGCCTGTGCCGGCTGTGAAACCTATGTGAAGCAGATTGCGTCCGTCCGTGACATGCTCGGGCTATTGCCAGGAGCTGGTGCAAGCCCGGGACAGCGTGATCGCCTACGGCAGGCCTTCTCCGCTCGGCAGGCTCCACCACCATCGAAGACGTGAGTGCACCAGCCGGGCTGCACGAGATCACTGTCACAGATGAACCCTGATCGGCTTGTCGTTCGAGCGGTTCTCCTATCGCAGTGAGGCCAGGTCGATGACGAAGCGAAACCGCACGTCTCCCTTGAGGACGCGCTCGTAGGCTTCGTTTACCTGCTGGATCGGAATCACTTCGACGTCGGACTCGATGTGGTGTTCCGCGCAGAAGTCGAGCATCTCTTGAGTCTCTCTGATACCACCGATAACGGAGCCGGCGATGCTCCGCCGATGCAGAATCAAGGGGAAGGGTTCGAGCGGGGTCGGCTGTTCCGGTGCCCCGACGAGAATCAGGGTGCCGTCGGTCTTCAGTAAATTGACTAGGGCGTTGTAGTCATGTGGGGCTGAGACGGTATCGATAATGAAATCGAAGTGCCGCTGCAGCTTGGCAAGCGTGCCGGGCTGCGAGGTGATCTCGAAATGACTGGCTCCCAGCCGCATGGCATCCTGCCGCTTCTTCTCCGAAGTGCTCAGGACGGTCACTTCGGTGCCGAGTGCCCGCGCGATTTTCACCGCCATGTGGCCCAGCCCGCCTAAGCCAACCACCGCGAGCTTGTGATACTTGCCGACACCCCAGTGACGGAGCGGGGAGTAGGTCGTGATGCCTGCGCACAGGAGCGGCGCAGCGCCGGCTGCTGAGAGGGCCTGGGGAATCCGCAACGCATACTGCGCATCGACCACGATCTGGTTGGAGTATCCGCCCTGGGTGATGTGGCCGGCTTGATCGCGTCCGCTGTAGGTGAGCAGCATGCCGGCTTCGCAATATTGTTCCTGCCCTTCCTTACAGGCGTCACAGCTCCGGCAGGAATCGACAAAACAACCGACGCCGGCCCGGTCGCCTGTCTTGAACGTTTTGACCTCTTTCCCAACGCGCGCCACGGTCCCGACGATTTCATGCCCTGGGACCATGGGGAAGAGCGAGCCGCCCCATTCATCCCGGGCCTGATGGATGTCGGAGTGGCAGATGCCGCAATGGGTAATGGTGATCAAAATGTCACGAGGACCGACCTCGCGCCGTTCGAATGAGAAGGGGGTCAGCGCCGCTTTGGAGGTCATCGCCGCGTAGCCTTTGGTCTGTAGCATAGTGGGTGCTCCTGGTCCTGAAAAATAAGCAGGGGGCAGGGTGACCTTAGCAAGACGGTGTCCGGATGCCAACTGGGAAATGTTCATAGGCTATAGGCCCGTCAACCAGGGAGACATCCGTTCGTTGTAAGATGCAGTTGCCTGGTTCGATGTGAAGGAGCGTACGCGATGCCCATGACCTTTCAGGACGCGCGGCATCTCTTGGCCCGCACGGGGTTCGGCGGGACTCCCGCAGAAATTCGCGAACTGGCCGGGCTCGATCGCGAGGCCGCCGTTGATCGGCTTCTTGCCGGAGTCGGCAGGACAGCCAGGACAAGCCCTCCCTCCCACGTGCTCAATGCCCTGCCGCCTGTCGAAGGGATGAAGGGGTTAAGCGTTGAGCAGAAGAAGGCGCTCAAACAGGAGCGGCGAGAGGACGCCTTCGAGCTGAAGGGCTGGTGGTATCAGGAATTGCTCACCACGCCGTCCCCCTTGACCGAGCGGTTGACGTTGTTCTGGCACAACCACTTCACGTCCAGCTTCCACAAGGTGAAATGGCCGGCGCTGCTGTACCACCAGAATGTGCTGCTTCGCCATTATGCGCTGGGATCATTTCGGGATCTGCTCTTTCAGATCGCGAAGGATCCGGCGATGGTGCTGTATCTGGATACGCAGTCGAATCACCGGGACCATCCGAATGAAAACTTCGCCCGCGAGCTCTTCGAGCTGTTCACGCTCGGGGAGGGGCACTATACCGAAACCGATATCAAGGAAGCGGCGCGCGCCTTTACCGGCTGGCATGTTGCCCTGCATCACGGCGGCGGGTTCGCGTTCAACCGGCGTCAGCATGATGCGGGCGTCAAGCATGTGTTGGGGAAGACCGGTACCTTCGGCGGTGACGAGATTCTGGCGATCGCACTAGATCAACCTGCCTGCGCGACGTATGTGACCGCCAAGCTCTGGCGGGAGTTTGTTTCAGATGAGCCGGATGTGCGCGAGGTCGAACGGCTTGCCGCGCTGTTCCGGAACAGCGGCTATCAGATCAAGCCGCTCCTGCGCGGGCTGTTGACCCTGCCGCAGTTCTGGGCATCCGAGACCCGCGGGGCGCTCGTGAAGTCGCCGGTTGAATTGCTGGTTGGTACCGTCCGCCTCCTGAATCTGCCCATTCAGGACACGACCATGCTCGCGAAATATGGGAAACGCCTGGGACAGGATCTCTTCGATCCGCCCAACGTGAAAGGCTGGCCCGGGGGGACTCGCTGGATTACCAGCGCGACCCTGCTGAATCGCTGGCAACTCTTACAGCGGGGCCTGCGGGGCGCTGACATGGGCGGACCCATGCATACCCATGCAGGCACGGGAGAGATGCACGGCGCCGCCTGGATTACGGAGGAAGCGGCGGAGACGGTGCAGGCGGTCTTGGCGCCGGTGCCGCCGGTGAATCCGATTCCAACGGGAGAAGACCGATGGCAGAGGGTGTTTCATCTGGTAATGGATCCGACCTTCCAACTGAAGTAAGGGGCGAGCCATGCTTCGTCGAGACTTGTTGAAATTCGCTGCGACGTTGCCACTACTGTGGCTAGCTCCACGGCCGTTTGATCTTCTCGCAGCTTCGTCTGCGCCGGTCCGGGGCCGCTGGGATCGCATCCTGATCCTGGTTGAACTGCATGGAGGCAATGACGGCCTCAACACACTCGTGCCCTATTCCGACGAGCGGTATTACCAGGTCCGCCCGCACCTTGCGATTCCCCGCGAGCGGGTGCTGCAGCTCTCGCCATCGGTCGGTTTGCACTATGCGCTGGAGCCGCTGATGCCTCTCTGGGAGAAGCGGCAGTTGGCGATTATCCAGGGTGTGGGCTATCCCGATCCGAACCGGTCGCATTTCCGGTCGATCGAAATCTGGGACACGGCCTCGGCCAGCCAGCAAGTATTGGATGAGGGCTGGCTCGCCCGTTTGTTTGAGGCCCATCCGTTGCCGGAGGCATTTGCCACCGACGGGATATTGCTTGGTCAGCGGGATGGCGGGCCGTTGAGTGGAAAGACGGTCCGGACGATCGCGCTGCGCGATCCGCAACAGTTTCTTCAGCAGGCCGGTCACGTGAAAGCGGTGGAACAATCGAGTACCAACCGCGCGCTGGCGCACATCCTTCAGATACAACGGGAGCTCACCCACGCAGCAGGCGATCTGGCTGCGCGCCTGCAACAGGCCCCGTCGCTACAGACGCCCTTTCCTCCATCGCCGATCGGACGTCAGCTGGAAACGGCAGCGCAGCTGCTGACGGCCAAGGTGCCGGTGGCAGTGATAAAAGTCTCGCAGACGGGTTTCGATACCCATGCCGGTCAGTTGGGGCACCATGAGCGGTTGTTGAAGGAGTTAGCCGAAGGTCTGGTCGCGTTCCGTCAGGCAACGGTTCAAGCCGGACTCTGGGATCGCGTCTTGCTGATGACCTATTCAGAATTCGGACGGCGGGTTGGTGAGAACGCCAGTGCGGGAACGGACCATGGGACTGCGGCTCCGCATCTGTTCCTGGGCGGATCTGTGAAGGGTGGTTTGTATGGAAGCATGCCGTCGCTGAACGATCTTCAGGAAGGGGATCTGAAATATCGGNNCGATTGTGGGGCCGGAGTACCAGGCGATCAATTGTCTGGCGTGATGGGTCCGGTTCGTGGCGAGCCCGGATCTTCGTCTGCCGGATCTTCTTGGTCGACGGTCAGCGGCGTGCCTGGAATGCGATAGCCTCCGGTGGCCCAGGTGCCCAGGTCCGTGAGCTGACAGCGCTCTGAACAGAACGGACGCCAGTGATTGTCTTTCCACTCGGTGGGTGTGCGGCAGACCGGACATTTCATGCCGGAAGTCTACCATTCTCCCGGCTCGGTTAGGCAAGAGGGGCGAGCGCTTCGCTAGGAATTTGACTGCGGTTTGGCGACATGCAGAAAGCGTTGCAGGCGGCTGCGATCCAGGTCGGACAGATTCAAGAACTCGACGCCGAATTCACCATGATTGGCCCAGCGGACGGCGGCCGAGTGGACGGTGATCGGCGAACCCAGATCGGTGGCCCGAATGAGCAGCCGGACACCTGATCCGGGACTGATCGGGGCCGCGCTGGTAACGGCGCAGCCTCCGGCTGAGATGTCGAACATCGTGCCTTCGCGGATCTCTGTCTGATTGGTCGTGGAGAAGAAGACTTNNCGCGCAATGCTCACGGCGAGTCCCGGTGAACGGATTCTGCGCTGAGGGCATCGTAGACCAGGGACCCATCCGTTTGAAGCAATATTCGAAAATCCGCCTCAGGTAGACGAGATTGGGAGGAAGGCGAAAAGGAGGGGGAAGCGAAATCAGCCGGCTTTTTGTCCCTTCTCGATCTTGGACCAGGCGTCTTTCAATGAGACCGTTCGATTGAAGACGAGACTGCCTGGTGAGGTGTCCGGGTCGACACAGAAGTAGCCGGTTCGTTCAAACTGAAAGCGCGCGCCTGCAGGAGCCTGCTTCAGGNNTTTCGTCAGATCGGTCGTCAATAACGGATTGTACAGGCGCACTTCGGCAGGGACCGCGTGCGCAGCAGACACCCAATGAATGGTCGCTTTGACTTTTCGCTGTTCCTGGGACGACCCGCTCTTGGTGTCGGGATCGTAGGTGCAGCGCAGTTCGGTGATGGCTCCGGTCTGCGGGTCTTTCACAACGCCGGTGCATTTCACAATGTAGGCGTAGCGCAGGCGGACTTCGCGCCCGGGTGCCAGGCGAAAGAATTGCTTGGGCGGATCTTCGCGGAAATCGTCCTGTTCAATATACAACACGCGCGAAAAGGGCACGCGCCGGGTCCCTGCCGTCGGGTCTTCCGGATTGTTCACGGCCTCCATGTCCTCGACCATCCCCTCGGGATAGTTTTCGACGACGACCTTCAAGGGATTGAGCACGGCCATCACGCGCGGCGACCGCTTGTTCAAGTCTTCGCGNNAATGAAAAATTCGAGCAGTTGCATCTCCACGATCGCATCGCGCTTGGCCACGCCGATGTGGTCACAAAAGGCGCGAATCGCTTCAGCCGTATAGCCGCGTCGCCGCAGTCCCTTGATCGTGGGGATGCGGGGATCGTCCCAGCCTGCGACCAATTTTTTGGTCACGAGTTCCAGCAACTTGCGTTTGCTCATGACGGCGAAGGTCAGGTTCAGCCGGGCAAATTCGATTTGTCTGGGCCGGTGGGCCGCTCCCGATTCTGCGACGACCCAGTCGTACAGCGGGCGGTGATCTTCAAAC
>CXWL01009520.1_pt1 | contig 13869 bp, 10 predicted proteins | sample 590931 | NCBI WGS metagenome assembly CXWL01 (sample SAMEA3498368, study PRJEB10139) | groundwater metagenome | biome: water well; material: biofilm material | place: Germany | collected 2015-04-27 | reverse complement strand
CTTCGATCGCCCTCTTCGGCGGGTTGGAAGAGCCCGCGCTGAGCCAGGTGATCGAAATGATGAAGTGGCGCGAGTTCGCGCCCGGCGACCAGGTCTGCAAGCAAGGCGAGACCGGCCGCGACATGTGGCTGGTGCGCAGCGGCGAAGTGGTGGTGTGCCGCGACAACGCGTCGGGTCGGCGGGTGAAAATGGTGCGGCTGGGGGCGGGGGAATTTTTCGGCGAGATGACCCTGGTCGACATTCAGAAGCGCTCGGCCACGGTGATCGTCGACAAAGCTGCGGCGCTGCTTTCCTTGAGCAACCGCGACCTCTTCCAGCTCTATCAACAGAGCCCCGCCACCTACGTCTTGATTCTCCAGAACCTCTGCCGCGAGCTCTCGCGCCGGTTGCGCCGCACCAACTCGCGGCTCACCGAGCAAGCCAATGACGACGAGGGCACGCTGATTCGCCCCGCAGTGAAGCGCACGCGCACGCTGGGTTAGAGACGTGCTCTAAGCCACACGCGGAATTCGCACCGTCACCGTGACCAGTGGCTTCACTTTGAGCGTGCCCAACATCGCCGTGTACGGCCGTATGCCGAAGTCTCGCTGATCGATCTCGAAGGTGGCTATGTGGTGCGTGGCGTCGTCCGCGCGGCGGCCGGTAATCGGCTTGCTGACGCTGCAGAGCGTGAGCGTGCCTTCCACAGTNNCTTCCACAGTGGTCTCGGTGAGCGCGGTCGACTTGAAGCGAATGCGCGGGTGCCGCCACGCGTTGAGCACGTCGCCCTTGATGTTCTTTTCGATCTCGGTGAAGGCGGCGTCAGGCATCAGTGAGTGGGCGTCAGCGCCGTCTTTGCGCACGCTTTCCACTTTCAGCGAATCGGCCTCGAACGTCGCCGAGATGGCGTCTCCCTCGACTTCCACGGTGAAGCGGTGCACGCGAATCTTCAGATCGTGTGCCATCGGCGAGAGCAAGCCGTCTTTGAAGGTGAAGACGAGCACTTCAGCGGTTGAAGCATCGAAGTTGAGCATCGCAACCCTCGCTTGTAGCGGCTTACGCCCGGGCGAGGTCAAGAAACGCCTCTGAGAACGGCAGTGGGCACCTGTTTGGCTTCCGCCACGGTGCTTGGGGTATGCCGCGAAGCCCTATGCATGACCCCCAGCTGGTGGAAGAAGCGCTCGCCGAGCTTCCGAACGATATTCGCGGCAGCCCGCTGTTCAACGGCGACCTGGCTCCGGTGCCGAAAGCCCGCCGGGTGTGGACCACGTACAACTTCGCCGCCCTGTGGATAAGCATGGCCCACTGCATTCCCACCTACATGTTAGCGGGAGGCCTGATTTCAGCCGGCATGAACTGGTGGCAGGCCCTGCTCACGATCACCCTCGGCAATCTGATCGTGCTGGTGCCGATTCTTCTCAATGCACACCCGGGTACGAAATACGGCATTCCTTTTCCGGTGCTGGCGCGTGCCTCTTTCGGCACCGTAGGCGCCAATATTCCGGCGGTGCTGCGCGCGGTCGTCGCCTGCGGCTGGTTCGGCATTCAGACCTTCATCGGCGGCGAGGCGATCAAGACCTTCATCGAAGCGCTGGCGCCCAGCTTCGGGCAGCTCGCCCACGGCACCACGATTCTTGGCCTCTCGATACCCAGCGCGATCACCTTCATGATCTTCTGGGCGTTGAATATCTTCATCATCTACCGCGGCATGAACGCGGTGCGCGTCTTCGAGAACTGGGCCGCTCCGCTGGTGCTGGTGATGGCGGCAGTACTGTTGATTTGGGCGGTCAACCGCGCCGGCGGCATGGGGGCGATGCTGACCCACGAGTCGAAATTCCAGACGGTGGGCGCCTTCTGGCAAGTCTTCGTGCCCTCGCTCACCGCGATGATCGGTTTCTGGGCGACCCTGTCGCTCAATATTCCCGACTTCACCCGCTATGGCCGCGGGCAACGGGAACAGATGCTGGGGCAGGCGCTGGGGTTACCGACCACCATGCTCGCCTTCTCGGCGATGGGCGTGGTGATCACCAGCGCTTCGGCCGCGATCTTAAGCGGCACCGACGTCAGCAAGCTGTGGGACCCCGTATTCATCCTCTCGCAGCTAACTTCCAGTGCCCCTCCCGCGGGCTTGACCGAGCCGCTCCTCGCTTCGGGCGCCACCCGCGCCATCGTGGCGGTGATCGCCCTGCTCGGCGTCGGCATCGCCACCATTTCAGTGAACATCGCCGCCAACGTCGTCAGCCCGGCGAACGACTTCGCCAACCTCGCGCCCAAGCACATCTCGTTCAAGACCGGAGGGCTCATCACCGGCCTGGTCGGCATCGCGATGATGCCGTGGAAGCTGCTCGCGAGCGCCGAGAGCTACATCTTCAACTGGCTGGTCGGTTACTCCGCGCTCTTGGGGCCGATCGCCGGCATCATGATCGTCGACTACTGGTTCCTACGGAAAAAGGAGCTCGACGTGCCCGATCTCTATCGGCCCAACGGCCGCTACGCCGGCATCCATTGGATCGCCGTGCTGGCGTTGGTGGTGGGCGTACTGCCGAACTTGCCCGGCTTCTTGATGAGCACCCACGTCATCGAGGTGCAGCGCTCGGCGCCGGGAGTGCAAAACTTCTGGGAACAGCTCTACGTCTACGCCTGGTTCACCGGTGTCATCGTCTCTGGTGGGTTGTACGCACTGCTCTCCAAGCAACAACAACGCAGCGCCAAGGCTCCCGCGGCACAGCCGACGTAGTAGAGAGGGGCGCATGGCCAAGCGCCCCGCCGACTGGAAGCTCATCTCGCAGACCAGCGAGCTCGACTTACGCATTTTGAGAGTGGCTCAACTCACGGTCGCTGACCCACGCGACGGCTCTGTTCACCCCCGGGTGGTGCTCAAAGTGCCCGAATGGGTCAACGTCGTCGCCTACACCAAGAACGATGAAGCGATTCTGATTCGCCAGTTTCGCTTCGGCACCTGGTCGAACACGCTCGAGATACCCGGCGGCATGGTCGACGAGGGCGAAAGCCCCGCCACCGCCGCGGCGCGCGAGCTTGAAGAAGAGACCGGCTATCGCCCGGGAAAATTGCTGCCGCTGGGTGCTCATCACCCCAACCCCGCTATTCAGGGCAACCAGCTCCACAGCTTCTTGGCGCTCGACTGCGAGAAGGTGCACCAGGGCAACCAAGACCTGGGCGAAGACATCAGTGTCGAATTGGTGCCGAAAGCGGCGCTGCGCAGCCGCGTGATTACGGGAGAGATCACTCATTCCCTGGTGCTGGCCGCGTTTTTTCTCGAGTCGCTGCGGCCTCAAGGCTCTGAAATTTCCACCCCTGACTTCTGGAACACGCTCTATCTCACCGGAGACACCGGCTGGGACAAGGGCGAGCCTTCACCCCCGATCGCGCGCATGTTGACCTCAGGAGTGCTGGCCGCGGGTTCCTCCATCGCGGTGATCGGCGCCGGCCGTGGACACGAGGCGATCTTCGCGGCGAAGCGCGGCTTCAAAGTGACAGCGGTCGACTTCGCTCCCGAAGCGGTGAAGGCCATGCAGGCTGCGCGCACGAGCCAAGGCCTCGACTTCGAGGTTCTCGAGCGCGACCTGTTCGACTTGCCGCGCACGCATGCGGCTGCTTTCGATGCGGTGCTCGAGCACACCTGCTTCTGCGCCATCGAGGTGGAACGGCGGGCCGAATACGTTCGCGCGGTGCACGACATTCTTGCGCCCGAAGGCCGGCTCTTCGGCCTCTTCTACGCACCCGGCAAGCCGGGGGGCCCTCCCCACACCACCAGCGCCGCCGAGGTACGCGAGCTGTTTTCCCCCCATTTTGAAATCGCTACGTTGGAAACCGCGCCCGATAGCTTCGAGGCGCGCGCAGGCAAGGAATTGGCCTTCGTTTTTCTTAAGAAAATCAATCAGGTTGCTCTTTGACGCGCGGCCTTGGCTTGGACATCATCTTCCGCCGTTAGTCTTTGAAACGTTTTTCGACGTTCTCGTCACTTCTCAAGGAACAAATCAAATGGTTGATCCCGCCGACCCCCGTCGCCCTCGCTCTCAACGCCGTGGCAACAACCCCTCCACTCAGCCCGCACGCGCGGGTGCGACCGCCACTCCCGCCGCCGCGACGACTACGGCTCCCGCCACCGCTGGAAGACCTGCTGGTTGGGTTGGCACCGGCGCTGCGCCGACTGGCAATCGCCCCCCTCCTCCGGTGGCGCAGCCGACGGTTGTGGTCGCACCTGCCGTGCCTGCGCCGCCGCTTCCTCCCACGGTCGGTTTGTCGATCGACCTGGTCACTGAAGCCCCGGCCATGGGCACCTCGGGCGTTGGCAGCCTCGCTCCGACCGGCACGTCGATGACAATTCCCTCGTCGTTGCGGAACGTGATCAAAGACGCCGACGGCGCGATGAACATGGACAAGCTCAACTCGGGGTTCAACCCCTTGAAGGGCGTCATCGGCGATTACAAGAAGGGCTCTGAGGTCTTCGCCGGCAAGGGTTTCGTGCCGGTCAAACAAACCATCGGCGGCATTGTTCAGGGCCTGCCCCCCGCGGCCCAAGCAGCGCTCGCGCCACTGCTCAGCGCGCTGCCGGACATCAGCGTGATCAAGACCCCGGCGCACCAATACAACCTGGGGAACAAGGTCGGCAACCGCGTCATCTTCTACGGCGGGTCACGCGGCGGCAACGAGATCACCGCGCTCGCGGTCGAAATGCGCAAAAGCGGCGTTCGCATCGCCAAGCAGATGACTCACTTCAACCGCGAGGGGCAAGGTGGCTCCCCTGACGCGATCTTGGGCGATGGCGTGGGCGGTTCGACGCACGTCGGAGGTTACTCGGGCAAGGTTCGCAGCGACTGGCCGGCCGATTACGGCGCCTTGGACGACAACAACATCAGCTACAACGCGACGCTTCTGGGCATCAATTACCAGAACGGCGTTGAAGACCCGATTCCACAAGAAAACCTGATGCACTACGCCGATAACGCCGACATGTGGGACGCGGTGCTCGGCATGGTGGTGCCCTTCACCAACGGCGACCCCGACCCGCGCTGGCAGCAATACAAGTACAACCCGCTCGACGGCCAAGACCAAGATTCGCTGGCGGCCTACGCCGAGTCGGCGGCTTCGCTCAGCTGGGACACAGTGAAGAAAAACCACGGCGCCTTCTATTGCGCCGAAGGCCAGTACGTCGTCGCCAACATGGGCCCTCAAGAGCGCACCCTGCTCAAGAAGAGCAAGTACGGGGACACCAAGCTCGGAGCGCTGATCGAAGAGTTCCAAAAGGCCCCCGGCCTCACCAAGGACAAGCCCGAGGTGGGTTGGCGTCACCTGCTCAGCAAGGGTCTCATCGACGGCGACATGTACTCGCGGCTCGAGCAGACGGGGCGCACCGCGACCTACCTGAACTGGGTTCCCGAGAACACCGAGGGTTGGCAGAAGTTCAAGCCCACCGAGCCCAACGGCCTCATCGCCACTCCGATGACCGTCGCCACTCTGGCTTGGTCGCTGTTGCGCCGCTACATGCCTCGCGAAGGTATTTCCACCGCGATCGGCGCCGAGTTGCTGAACGCCTACAAGACCGGTGACGCTTCGGTGAAGACAGGCGTTCGTACTCTGTTAGGCGGTGCCGACCCTGAGACTCCGGAAGGCCAGAAAGCGCTTTCTGAGATCACGTTCAAGGCCAGCACCGGCGTGCTCTCGAACATCTTGGACAACAAAGATCTCAAGAAGCAGCTCACCCAGCAGGCGGGTTTCGACGAGATCGTCAAAGATTCGGACAAGCAGGCGGTGCTCGATATCTACAACGAGTTCCTGAAGATCTTGCCCGAGGTGACCAACCAGACCGACCTCGACAAGGCCTTGACGGCGACCGACGCGAAACTCCGTGCGCTCCAAGTCGAACGGTGGGTCATCGACCCCGATCAGCCGATCGCGCCTCCTCCTGCCAACGGGACCATGCCCCCGCCTCCGCGAATGATCGGCAAGAAGATGGGTTTGATGCTCTACGCCGCTCCGCAAGCCTGGGGCGTCTGGGCGCAGACCCCGTTCATCGCCGGTACCGGCAACAAGAACGTGATCGAGTACCTGGCCACTGCCATGCACCACGATCAAGCCAAGGCGACTCCCTAACGGTTTTCGTTAGGTGAGTGCCAACTTCGATACGCCCCCCCCGTCTGGAGCCGCGGTTGCTCCAGGCGCGGCGCGGTCGATGCCTCTGAAGTCGAGCCGCAGCGCGCTCTGGGCGCTCGATCTGCTCTTGAGCAGGGCCCTCTTCCCACCGGGCCCGCTTCGTGTAGAAGCGTCACCCCATGTTCTCGATCATCAACGTCTCGAAGGCGTACGGCCCCAAAAAGCTCTTCGAGGACGTCAACGTCTCGTTCTCACCCGGGCGGCGCTACGGGCTGACCGGCCCCAACGGCGCTGGCAAGACGACGTTCATGAAGATTCTTGCCGGTGACGAGAGCCCCGATTCGGGCACCATCATTCGCCCGAAGAAGCTCGGCATTTTACGGCAAGACCACTTCAGCTTCGAAGACCAGCGCGTGCTCGACGTGGTGATGCGGGGCAACGCCGCGCTGTGGGCCGCGTTGGAAGAGAAGCAGACGCTGCTCGACAAAGCCGACCTCACTGAAGCCGACGGCCACCGACTGGGGGACTTAGAGGGCGTCATCGCCGAAGAAGATGGCTACGTCGCCGAGTCTGATGCCGCGGCCTTGCTCCAGGGCTTGGGAGTAGAGCAGGCCTTTCACGAGGGCCCCTTGAAGAACCTGACCGGCGGCTACAAGCTGCGGGTGCTCTTGGCGCAGGCACTGTTCGGTAAACCTCAGGGGCTTCTTCTCGACGAGCCCACCAACCACCTCGATTTGGACTCCATTCGCTGGCTGGAAACTTTTCTGCACGAATATGAAGGCGTGCTGATCACCATCTCTCATGACCGCCACTTCTTGAACACCATCTGCACCCATATCGCCGACATCGACTACGAGGCGATCATCGCCTACCCCGGCGGCTACGACGACATGGTGCGGCAGAAGGCCAGCGTTCGCTCGCGGGTCGAATCGGAAAATTCAGAGAAGACGAAGAAGATCGCTCAGCTTCAGGACTTCATCGCCCGGTTTCACGCCGGCACGCGCGCTTCGCAGGTGCAGAGCCGCGCCAAGCAGATCGACAAGCTGAAGATGGACGACTTGAAGCGGTCGAACATCGCCCGGCCCTTCATCAAGTTCGAGCAGAAGGCCGCCAGCGGCAAGCAGACGCTGATGATCGAGGGCATCTCCAAGTCGTACGACGGCGAGATGGTGATTCCCCCCTTCAATGCCTTGATCACCAAAGGCGAGAAAATCTGCGTCATCGGCAAGAACGGTGTCGGCAAGACCACGCTGGTGAAGATGATCGCCGGAGACCTCGCCCCCGACACGGGCGAAGTGAAATGGGGCCATCAAGCCTCGGTGGGTTACCTGCCGCAGGACCACCACGGGCTGATTCGCAAAAACAGCACCGCGTTCAACTGGCTGCGCGACCTCGACGTGAAGATGACCAATGAAGAGATCTCGGGCCTGCTCGGCCGCATGCTCTTCTCTGGCGAAGAGCGCATGAAGCCGACCGACACACTCTCGGGCGGCGAGACGGTGCGTATTCTTCTGTGCCAGTTGATGCTGCGCAAAGACAACGTGCTCATTCTCGACGAGCCCACCAACCACCTCGATTTGGAATCGATCGCCGCGCTCGGCGAAGGCCTGCGCCGCTATGAAGGCACGGTGATCGTCGTCACCCACGATCAAGAATTGATCGGTGAAGTAGCGACCCGAGTCTGGGCGCCGCGAAAAGGAAAAGAAGTGCTCGACTTCAGCGGCACCTTCGAAGAGTTCCTCGAGAAACACGCCGACGTGGCGGCCCAGCACCGGTAATGGCCCCGAAGTGCGTGCCAGGTGATGCCACGACCCCGGCTCCTTACGAGCAGGCGTTGTCTGGCGGGCGCGCGCACTTGCTGCTGACTGACCCTCCGTACTGCCTGCTCACACGCCGGCGAAAAGGAGGCGATGTCCGCGAGCCGAAGGGGCGAAAGATCGACCGCGACCCGGTGATGCGCTTCGAGAACGTGAAAGATTATCGAACCTTCACGCAGACCTGGCTCGGGCACGCGGTGGCGCACTTGTCGCACGACGCGGTGCTGGTGATCTGGACGAACCTGCTCGGCAAAGAGCCGATTGCGACGGCGGCGCAAGGCTTGGGGTTCTCGCATCTGCACGGTGAATACATTTGGGCCAAGCGCACCCGTGAAGCCAATTCGGGCGAAGAGCTGTTGCGCATGTACGAAGTGGCGCTGGTGTGCTCGCGAACGCCGCGCGCGCCCTTGAGCCACCACGCCAAGGCCTTGGCCTGGTCAGCGGTCTCGGGCTACGACGACGAGGGCGAGGCCGAGAAGTGGGGCAGCCACCCGCATCACAAACCGTTCGGAGTCATCGAGCCCTTGGTGCGTAACTTCAGCGCCCCCGGGCAGATGATCTTGGACCCTTTCGCTGGCAGCGGCTCGATTCCGGTCGCGGCTCTGCGCTTGGGCCGCCGCATCGCCTGCATCGAGCTGAAAGAAGAGTGGGCGCAGCGCGTGACCGAGCGTCTCGTCGGGGAGCACTGAGTTTTCAGATGAGCGGGCCCCGCCCCAGTCGCGTAGAGCTGCCCGTCGACGCCTTGCTCCCTGCGCTCGCGCAAACTTTGCGCGCGGGCAACACCCTGGTTTTGGAAGCACCTCCCGGAGCCGGCAAGACGACCCGCGTGCCGGGCGCGGTGCTGCCCTTGTTGCCAGAAGGACAAGAAGTCGTGGTGCTGCAGCCACGTCGTTTGGCCACTCGGTTGGCAGCGACGCGCATCGCCGAGGAACTGGGAGAGAACGTCGGGCAAACGGTGGGCTATCAGGTTCGCTTCGAGGACGTCTCGAGCGCCCGCACCCGCATTCGTTTCGTCACCGAGGGCATCTTGAGCCGGAGGCTGCTGCGCGACCCCACCTTGAAGAAAGTGGGCGCGGTCATCTTCGACGAGTTTCACGAGCGGCATCTGGCGAGCGATATCGGGTTGGCGATGGTGCGCAAGCTGCAGCTCGAAAAGCGGCCCGAGCTCAAGCTCTTGGTGATGTCGGCGACGCTCGACGCAGGGCCCATCGCGGCGTGGCTGGGCAATTGCCCGGTGCTACGCAGTGAAGGCCGGCGCTTCGAGGTCGCGCTCGAGCACTTGCCGCAAGAAGACACCCGCCATCTCGACGCGCAGGTGGAAGGAGCGCTGAAGCGGCTCGTCACCACCGATCTCGACGGGCACGTGCTGGTATTTCTGCCGGGCGCGGCAGAGATTCGACGCGCCCACGAAGCCTGCGCTGACGTGGCCTCGCGGCACCAGCTCGAGCTCTTCACCTTGCATGGCGAGCTCGCGGCGGCGGAACAAGACAAGGCGCTGCACCCATCGAGCAAGCGCAAGGTTATTTTTTCGACCAACGTGGCGGAAACCTCGGTCACCATCGAGGGCATCGCCGCGGTGATCGATTCTGGCTTGGCGCGGCTGGCCACGCACTCACCCTGGTCTGGGTTGCCGACCTTGAAGCTGGCGAAGGTGAGCCGCGCTTCCGCCACGCAGCGGGCGGGGCGAGCAGGCCGTACCCGGGCGGGGCGCTGTCTGCGGTTGTACACGCGCGGAGATTTCGATCAACGAGCGCCGCTAGAGACGCCCGAAATTCGCCGAGCTGATTTGGCGGAAACAGTGCTCGGCTTGCGCGCCGCCGGCGTCGAGAAGCTGAGCGAGTTCCCCTTCTTCGAAGCGCCCGCCCCCTCTGCTCTCGAGGCCGCCGACGCGCTCTTGCAGCGACTGGGAGCGACGAGTACGGACGGCAAGCTCACCGATATTGGCCGGCGCATCTTGCGGTTTCCGCTCTACCCACGACTGGGGCGGCTGGTGGCGGAATGTGAAGCGCGGGGCCTGGGAGCGCAGGGCGCGGCGATCGCGTCGCTCATCGGCGAGCGAGACATTCGCGCGGAGACCCGGGTCGGCGCGCGCGGCACGCATGGCAATCGAGGCGCGATGGTCTCGGGGCCCTCTGACGTGCTCGAGCTGTTGGAGCGCTTCGAGAACGGCCGAAAGCATGGGCCGAAATCTGCCGGGTTGGACCCCACTGCCTTTCACGCAGCTGAACGCAGCCAGAAGCAATTGGCGCGAATTGTCGAGAGCCACCCCGGGTCGCAAATCGCCGATTCGGCTCGCCAGAATGCACTGCTGCAGGCGGTGCTGGTTGCTTTTCCTGACCGCGTGGCGAAGCGGCGCAAATCAAAGTCTCCCGAGGTGCTGCTGTCGGGCGGCGGTTCAGCCACGCTCGACCCCTCTTCCGTCGTGCAGGAAGACGAGTGGATGGTGACTGTCGATGCGGAAGAGCGCAGAGGCGGGGTGGTGGTGAAGCTGGCCAGCCGCATCGAGCCCGAGTGGCTCCTGGAACGCTTCATCGACGACATCAAAGAAGTCGATACCGTCGAATGGAACACCCAGACCGAGCGCGTAGAACGGCTGGCGCGAATGACCTACGGCAGCTTGGTGCTCGATGAGGTGCGTCAGCCCGCCGCGCCCAGTGAAGCGGTGAGTCTGGAATTGGCGAAGGCCGCGCTCGCTGCTGGCATCTCGAAGTTCGTCGATGCCGAAGCCTGGTCGCGGTGGACGGAACGAATCGCTTTCTTGAAGGGCGCGTTTCCTGAAGCGAACCTTCCCTCTTTCGATGCTGAAGGCGCGAAGACCGTGCTCGCGAGCGCATGCGCCGGTTGCCGCAGCTTCGCGGAACTTCGTGAGCTCTCGTTGCTCGACATGCTGCAGGCACAGTTGCCACAGGAGCAATCGAAGTTGTTGTCACAGCACGCTCCCGAGCGGCTCACTCTGCCAGGAGGGCGCACACTTTCCATTCATTATGAAGCCGGCAAGCCGCCGTGGGTGGAATCGCGGCTGCAAGATTTCTTCGGGCTCTCGAAGGGTCCGGCGTTGGGCGGCGGCCGCGTGCCGCTGGTGCTGCACTTGCTCGCTCCGAATCAGCGCGCGGTGCAGGTGACGACAGACTTGGCGGGCTTTTGGGAACGGCACTACCCCCCGATTCGTAAAGAGTTGATGCGCAAGTACCCGCGGCATTCGTGGCCGGAAAGCCCGCTGACCGCGCAGCCTCCGCCGCCGAAGCCTCCCCGGCGCTGAGGGACAAACCAGCCAACGTAGCGGGCTTTGCGTTTCACCCAACGATGCCGACCTCACCAGCCCTGATCTCACCGAAGCGCTCAAATACCAATGCGACTACGCCTCGACGGGGCAAGAGAACGGTGGGCTGGGAGGCCTGATCGACTTCGATATTCGCCTCGTCGACATCGCCAACAATGAAACCCTGAAACGCGTCGGTGACTTACGTGCCGGGCCCCACCAACGAGCTCAGCAGCGTCTTGGCGGCCAAGGCCGGCACCACCGTTCGCGTGACCGCCATCGCCAACGAGCCTCTCACCACAGTCGCTGGCCCCGGCGCCCCTCCCACGCTCACCTCGAGCTTCGCAGCCATCACGCTGACCTTCGCCGCGCCGGCGGGAACAGAAGGAGCCGATTCGACTTCCGTACAGTCGACAAGCACCCCGCTCTGGGTGCAGCGAATAATTCCACCGACAACAACGCAACCCGACACTCGCTTCGGTTCCACCATGGCGTACGACAGCGTTCGCGGCCGAGTCGTTATCTTCGGCGGGTATGACGGTGCCGCCTTTCGACAAGACCTCCGGGAATGGGGACGGCACCAGCTGGGTCGCTCGCACGCTCGCCATCGCGCTACCCCTCGATACTCGGGGCCCGGGTGCGCGCGAACTGTGGAGGCACATTCTCGCCGTACGGCGCAGGTAACGTCGGCGCCACGTTGATGGGCTGGTCTACCGGCGGCCCAATGACGGCGGCCGGTCAGTGGGTGCCGTTGGCGACCAACATGACGACGGTGAACGCGATGGCTCCGTGGCTGCCGGCGCCTCCTGCCGCGCTGCTCAACTGGTCGTCAACGTCAGCCGCCCAAGTGGCGATGGACTACATCGAAGCGCGGGTGCGGTACCTAGCGCCGTAGCGAAATTTCGAAAGGTGGGCACGGGGCCTGTTGTAGGTTGCCCGCGTGCACATCACCTACCTCGGCCACGCGCAGCTCTTCATCAATGCCGGTGGCGGAACGTTACTCGTCGACCCTTGGTTCGCTGAACCGGTCTTCGGAGGCGCGTGGTTTCGTTACCCGCCACCGCCCTACCCCAGCGCCTCGACGATGCCGCACCCTAATTTTCTGCTGCTAAGCCACATTCACCCTGACCATTCGGGCCCACGCACGCTGGAGCAACTCGCGAAAGACTTGCCAACGTACGCTCTGCCGTTTCCCTCGGGAGCACTGAAGCGCCGGCTCGAGCGCGCCCAATTCACCCAGGTGCACTGGCTCGACGGCTGGAGAACCCAAGAGCTCGCCCCGGGGTTGAAAATCACCTTCGTGCCACATGATCGCGGTTGGGAAGTCTCGTCAATAGTGATCGAGGGAGACGGCGTGCGCGTCTACCACGGCAACGACAACCCACTTTCCCTCGCGGCGTACCAGGAGATCGTCACGCGGCTGGGGCCCATCGACGTGGCGTTTCTTCCCTTCGCGGGCGCTTCTTCCTACCCAACTGGGTTCGACGGCGACGCCGAGATGCTCGCAAAGCGCTGTGCGCAAAAGAAGGCCGAAGGCATTTCGCGTTTTGTGGAAGGCATCGAGGGGCTGCGACCCGCCGAAGCCGCTCCCTTCGCGTCGAGCTGGGCGCTGCTCGAAGAGAGCGAGCTGTGGAAAAACTTCGTCGATCGCCCCACTCCCGACGAGGCCCTGGCGGCGGCGCTGCCCACCGCGCTCAAGCAGGGCACGCACCTGATGCGCATCGAGCCCGGCGACGAGTGGATGCCACAGACCGGGGTCATCAACAAACACCTCACCACCGGCTGGGGGTACACCGCGACAGATGTCGCTCGCTACGCCAAACAAGAACGGGCCCGCGTCAACGGCGCCATCGCGCATTACCGCCGTCGGGGCGAGAGCGTGCCCGCTGCGAAGCTGAGCGCCGCGGTTCATGAATATTTCGACGAGATGTTGAAGGCCACCGTCAGCAGCACTTCATCGCTCCTGCTCACCGCGGGCTTCGTGGCGGAAGGCGTCGGCGCCTGGCACATGATTTTTAGACCCGGGCACACGCCACGCCTCGTCGATGGGCTCTCGGGCGAAGAAGACGAGACTTTGACGCTGACTCCGGGTGAGCTGTGGGCGCTCTTGACCACCACCACCAACTGGGAAGATGTCTGGTACGGCTATCGGCTTCACGTCACCAAACGACCCGGCGCTGGGTACTACCGAGCCTTCTGGGAAATGCTGCTCAACTTCGACGCGGAGCTCTTGAGCGAACGGCTGGCCAAGAAGTACGCCACGACAACCGCGCCGTGAACTTGACTGGGCGACAGTGGGTTCGGCTTGTCCTCGTCTTCGGGCTGCTGGCGAGCGCCTGCCGCATCGAGACCGCCGCGCCCGGTGGGCCTGCGCAGGCTGCGACGGGCAACGACCCCTTGAAGCCGCGCGGTGACGTCTGGGTCTACACCTCGATGTACCGGCACGTGCTCGACGCGCTGGAACCGGTGCTCAAAAAGCAGCTCCCTGACGTGACCGTGCATTGGTACCAGGCCGGTAGCGAGAAGGTGGCCGCGCGACTGGACGCGGAGCTTGCGGCGGGAGGCACCGTTGCCGACCTCGTCGCCACTTCTGACCCCGCGTATTACGGCCGGCTCGCGCGCGAGGGGCAGTTGCGCCGCTATGCTTCGTTCAACGGCCTGCGCATTCCGCAATCGCTGGTGGACCCCGACGGCTACTTC
>CXWL01001807.1_pt1 | contig 13869 bp, 12 predicted proteins | sample 590931 | NCBI WGS metagenome assembly CXWL01 (sample SAMEA3498368, study PRJEB10139) | groundwater metagenome | biome: water well; material: biofilm material | place: Germany | collected 2015-04-27 | reverse complement strand
CGAAGCGCTTCTTGAAGCAGGCGACGAAGTTATCATTCCCGTTCCCTATTGGGTCTCCTATGCCGACCAAACGCTTCTGAACGACGCCACGCCGGTTTTCCTGCCGACCCGTGAAGAGGATGGATACGCTATCGATACTCATGAATTGGAACGGCTCATCAGTCCACGCACCAAAGCCATTATCATCAATAGCCCGGGCAATCCAACTGGAGCCACCTATAATCGGGCGACGCTCGAACATCTTGCAGAGTTGGCCCTCAGTCGGGATCTCCTTCTGATCTCAGACGAGATTTATGAACAAATCCTCTACGATGGCGCCACACACACGAGTATTGCCTCGTTAGGACCGGAGGTCGCCGCCCATACTGTGATCATCAACGGTGTCTCTAAAGCCTATGCGATGACCGGCTGGCGGATCGGTTACGCGGCCGGCCCCAAAGACCTCTTGACCGCCATGGCGAACATTCAGAGCCAAAGTACGTCCAACCCCTGTTCCATTTCGCAAAAGGCTGCCGTCGTAGCCTTGCGCGAAGGTGGTGTCTTTACAAAAATGATGGTGACAGAGTTCGATCGGCGGCGGCGCGTCATGGTCGAACGCCTGAACGCAATGCCAGGCGTTCACTGCCGAATGCCTACAGGAGCATTTTATGCGTTTCCCAATGTGAGTGGGTTGCTCGGACGGCAAAGCCCGAAGGGGAAAATTACAACACCGACCGACCTCGCGAACTACCTATTGCAGGAATTCAAGGTCGCCGTCGTTCCCGGTGAGCCGTTTGGGAGCACCCAACATATTCGACTGTCGTACGCGACTAGCATGGAGACGATTGTCCGTGGAATGGATCGCCTTGACCAGGCGTTCAAGCAGCTGACCTAGCAGAAGAAGATCGTTATTTGGTCTATTTGGTTTGTCTAGTTTGTTTGGTTAAACGAAATCAACCAGATAAACAAAACAAACCAAATGAACCAGATTCCGGGCTAGTTGGAGGAATTGAAACGTGCCTATCTATGAGTACCAGTGTGACAGCTGCGCAGATAAATTTGAAATCAAACAAAGCATGAAGGACGATCCGCTCACCGCCTGCCCGCGATGCGGGAAGCACGTACAGCGGCTTATTTCATCGCCTGCGATCATGTTCAAAGGCAGCGGGTGGTACGTAACGGACTATTCCGACAAGATGAAGCCATCTTCTGGTAGTGAGGCACAGACAGCCACGACCGGGGAGAAGAAAGAGCCGGCATCACCCACACCCGATCAGGCGACGTCTGCGGCTCCCTCCGCTCCAGCGTCTGCCCCCGCACCAGCGCCGGCAAGCACCCCATCGAGCACAAGCTCAAGCACAGCGACCAGCACGCCAGCGTCTCCCACCACGAAATAGCCGACAGAGACGAAACGCGCTAGCGTGCGCCGGTGGTTTTAGCCGATGTTTTTTTCTTGGTCGGAGCCTTCTGCTTGACCTTAGCGGACGGCTTCGCCGCGCCGGATTTCGCCGTTACAAGTTTTGGCATTGCGGCTCTCCCCGACTTCGCCAGTCGTTCTTGTGCCGCCGTCAAGCTATTCTGCAAACTGTTGATCATGGTCGACTTATCACGATTCGACCGCGAGAGATCATCCACTTGTGCCTGCAAATCGTCCTTCACCTTTGCAAAGGAAGCATATTGATTCTGCAACTGCGCTTTTTCCGCTGTCACGCTCTGCAGCTCAGAGCGGAGTTGTTCGATTTGTGTTTGGAGCGCCGGAGGCCAGTAATCGCACCCGGACAGACCCACTGAGACCAACGTTATGGCGGCTACCGCAACAAGGTTCCGCACCATCACTGTTCGAGTCATCGGCATTCTCCTTTCAATGTGAACAATACATGTGACATACCTACTCAGGTGTTTAGGCTGAAGGCTGAAGGCTCTAAATTTTCTCGCAACGCACGAATGCGGGGCTAGCCTCTTACCCCTCTACCCCGTTGCCCCTTTCCCCCTTCATCTCTTCAAGCAGAGATGAATCCTTGTAGCGCAAGAAGCTTAACCCCTAAAAGCTTTCAGCCTCGTTACCTGAGTGCTTACCTATCGGCGTCATCGAGACATAAGCCATGAGCGGCCAACTGTGCCTCGATGACATCTCTTTCAATCGCTCCATCGCGAACGATTCGGATCGGTCCCCGTACGTCGATGACCGTGGACGGTCGCCCGCCTGGGGTCGGACCAGCATCGACGATTAGATCCAGCACGTCTCCTAGACTGTCTTGGACTTCTTTAGCCGTCCTGGGCGGCGGTTGACCTTCACGATTCGCACTGGTACCGGTCATCGGCCCGACCAGACGCAACAGATTGGCCAGCGGTTCCCAGGGGCTAAAACGGACGCCGACAGAGCCGGTCCCAGCCGTCACTGCATCGGAGAGGCCAACCGCTGCGGGAAAAACAATGGTAAGAGGTCCTGGCCAGAAAGCCTTCATCAGTAGGCGGGCCACTGGTGGACTGCTTCGAATCAGCGGCCCCAACTGAGACTCGTCTCCGATCAGCACGAGAATCGGTTTTCCCTCAGACCGACCCTTGACCTGCCACAATCTAGCGAGCGCCGGCTCGTCAAACGGGGCCGCGGCAAGTCCGTAGAAACTCTCCGTCGGCAGAGCGATCAGCCCGCCCGCTCCGAGTACGCGACGCACCAGCTCAGCAAGTACGGGAACGGTGGAAGCACCATAGGGCTCGATCCTAGCCCGCATAATTCACAAAGGCTTCGACTGCAACCGCGGATACGCCGCTACAACAAGCCTGACGGCGGGCGGGCTCGCCGCTCGGTCGGTCAACATACTGTTTCAAGTATGCCTTCCTCCCTCACGGCTCCGCGCGCCCGTCTCGCCTGGCGTCTCGGCGGTTTCGTCACGAACCTTCGTGAATAATGCGGGCTTGCCTTGGCAGGAACCATTAATCCCTTCTAGCGCTACGCGTGGCGTGAAAATGCTCGATGCGCAATGTCCGTCCGATAGTGAGCGCCTTCAAATGCAATCGACTTAGTCACCCGATAGGCTTCCGTTTGTGCAAAAGCCAGGGTTTTCCCGCGTCCCGTGATTCCCAGCACCCGGCCTCCAGCTGTAACCACATTGGCGCCTATTCGTCTTGTTCCTGCATGAAACACCATAGTCGTTGCATCGGTCTCGGTCGGTAATCCATGAATCACGCGATCAGTCTGATAGGCCCCAGGATAGCCTCCCGACGCCATAACGACACACACTGCGGTTTCATTATGCCAGTCAACAGTAATTTGGTCGAGCCGATGTTCAATTATCGCTTCGATCACTTCTAGGAAATCGGTCTTGAGTAGCGGGAGTACAACCTGCGTTTCCGGGTCTCCCATGCGGGCGTTGAACTCCAAAACAAATGGCGTCCCCTGCACAACCATAAGGCCTGCATAGAGGACACCCTGAAACGGACAACCCATACGTGACAAGGCTTCGACGGCAGGATAGAGANNCCAACTCGTTTATGATCTTGCGCCGGCAGCATCGGCACCACCGTCCGGCCATCCGTGAACGCCATAACCGTCAGTTCCTCGCCGTCTAAAAATTGTTCGATCAACACGCGCTGACCGGCCTGACCGAATACCGCATGTTCCATCGAATCGCGGACGGCCTGTTTTGCCTCCTCACGCGTCGTCGCGACTACGACACCCTTTCCCTGTGCGAGTCCGTCGGCTTTTATCACGACCGGAAGCTCATGTTGATCGAGATAGGCCAACGCCGAGGCCAATCGGTCGAAGCTTTGCGCTTGTGCCGTGAGAATCTTTGCGCTGACCATGATCTCTTTGGAGAAGACTTTGCTGGCTTCGATACGCGCAGCCCCCTTAGTCGGCCCAAATATTTTGAGCTTCGCCTTGCGAAACTCGTCGACGATACCCAATGCAAGCGGGGCTTCCGGTCCCACGACTGTCAGATCGATCTTCTCAGACTGCACAAACGCTTTGAGTTCGACAATGTCATCGGCTTTGATTGGGACGCAGGTTGCCAGCGATTCGATCCCTGCATTGCCCGGCGCGCAGTAGAGCGTCGGCATACGGGGACTTTGCGCGAGCTTCCACACCATGGCGTGCTCGCGTCCCCCACTGCCAACAACGAGAACTTTCACAGGGTAGCCTTCAGCTTGAGGTCTTTCTTCGGAGGATGTTCAAACGGCTTTCCAGCAAGGCCGCAGGCGAAGGTAAAACCGGAGGCGTAGCCTCTCGGCTACGTTGAGGATTTTGCCGAGCCGAGAACGACGCTGGAGAGTCGTTTCAACATCCGAATTAGTGGCGGAAATGGCGCATGCCCGTCAAGATCATCGCCACCCCCTGCTCATCTGCGGCTTTGATAATCTCGGCATCGCGAATCGAACCGCCAGGCTGAATGACCGTGGTAATGCCGGCTTGAATGGCTGCATCCAATCCATCCCGGAACGGGAAGAACGCGTCCGACGCCATCACGCACCCCTTAATCGGCATCTGGGCCTTCATCACCGCAAGCTTCACGGAATCGACCCGGCTCATCTGGCCGGCGCCGATCCCCACCGTCTGGCCCGGCTTCGCATATATGATCGCGTTCGACTTTACGTGTTTGCAGACCTTCCAGGCAAAGGCGCAGGCCGCATATTCCTCGTCCGTCGGTTTCCGCATGGTCGGTACCTTGAGCGCTCTCAAATCGGTCAAAACACCGAGATCCCGATCCTGCACGATCAATCCGCCCACCAACTTCTTAAGATCGAAACCTTCTTGTTTCACTTTCATGAGCGGCCCGACATCCAGCAAACGCAGATCCTTCTTGCGTTTTAACTCTGCCAACGCATCGTCTGCGAATCCCGGCGCAACCACCACTTCGACAAACGTGGCGGTAATTTCTTTTGCGGCGGCCAAATCCACAGGGCGATTGAATGCAATGACGCCGCCGAACGCTGAGACAGGATCGGTCTCACGGGCTTTTACATAAGCTTCGAGAGGCGTCGCACCCAATGCCACACCGCAGGGATTATTGTGCTTGATAATCGCCACGGCGATCTCGTCATATTCTTTTGCCAGTTCGAGCGCCGAATTGGCATCGAGGAAATTGTTGTACGACATCGCCTTGCCGTGCAGGATTTTTCCACGGGAGACCGACGGCTCGGACGAATGCAGTTCTCGATAGAATGCCCCTTGCTGATGCGGATTTTCACCATAGCGAAGCATCTCCGCCCGTTCGAACTGCAACGACAATATTTGGGGGAATTTAGTTTCGCTGCCCTGCACCTGCTTTTCGAAATACCCGGCAATCAAACTGTCGTAGCGCGCCGTATGTTGAAACACCTTCATCGCTAACTCACGACGCAACTCACGCGATACCATTCCTGTCTTCGCGGCATCGAGTACGCGCTGATAATCCGTCGGATCTACGACTACCAAAACATCTTCGTGGTTCTTGGCTGCGGATCGGAGCATCGACGGTCCACCGATATCGATATTTTCAATGGCTTCTTCAAAAGGACAGTGCGGTTTCGCAATAGTCGCCTCAAAGGGATAGAGGTTGACCACGACCACGTCGATGGGTCCAATTCCATGCTGTTCCATCTGCGCGACATGGGCAGGGAGCGAACGGCGTCCCAGTAGGCCACCATGAATCTTGGGGTGCAGTGTCTTGACACGGCCATCGAGAATTTCCGGTGAACCTGTGTACGCCGCCACATCGGTCACCATCACTCCTGCTTCGCGCAAGGCCTTTGCCGTTCCTCCGGTCGAGAGAACCTCAGCCCCAAGGGCCGCAAGCCCTTTCGCCATTTCCACCACGCCGGTCTTGTCCGATACGCTGATTAATGCCCGCTTAATGCCGGCCATAAAAACTCCTTTGAAGACGATCGCGAGATATTATGAGACTCGGAAGGCGGGCGAAGAATAACAAATGAGGGTACACCTTACAAGGGGAATGGCGAGCCTACGGATCGCCCATGAATCAGGCTAATGTAAAGGTTGAGGTTAAGCGAGGATCTTACGTGTGCTCATATAAGTTAGCGCTGCGATTATGCGAGTTTGGCTCATAAATACTGTCTGGTATGAACTCGTGCAGTATGGTAGGGTCACAGGACTTTCAGCTACCTTCCGCTCGAGAGTTGATTCATGATGCGGAGAGCGATTCTAGGCGCAGGCGCTATCGCGCTTACTTTTATTGCTGCGGTCTGTATTCCGCGCCATCTTCCGACATCGACAGCCTCAAGCTCCCTCACTCCTGCCAGCTTTCATGCGCATATAGAGAAGGGAACCCTGACCCTCCGTGGCTCGCTCCCCAGTGAGGCTGTCAAAACCACAATCCTTCAGCGAGCCCACGAACTGTATGGAGCAACGCCTGACCGGGTTGTCGATGAGTTAGCTGTGGACCCGAGCGTGGGACCCGCAGCGTGGGTCGATAATGTTCCCAAGATCCTTCCCATCTTAGGGCGCATGGTGGAACGAGGTTCCGTCATCATTGATGGGCGGTCGCTTGTTCTCAGCGGCCGAGTCGATAGCGATCGCGCCAAGGCCACCATGCTGCAAGACGTTGCCCCTTTGACGCAAACAGGACTTAAACTGGAAGATCATATCCTCGCGGCTCAGCTCACGGCTCCTTCCCCTACGCTCCAGAAGAAATTAGATGAGACCCTCACGCAAGGCTCCATCGAATTTGAGTCGAACGCCACGACGATGCTTCCTCGCAGTCGGGCCACACTCGACCAGCTGATTACGATCTTGCTCCGTGCTCCTAACACCGCTATTGAAATAGGCGGCCATACGGACAAGTACGGTGCGCCGGACTATAATCTTCAACTCAGCCGCCGCCGCGCTGAAGCCGTGCGGCGCTACTTTATCAGTCACGGCTTGACCAATCAGTTCACCGCCGTCGGCTATGGCGACTCACGACCGCTGTCGGTGGCGCAGACGCGGGCCGGGTTGCAACGCAACCGTCGTATTGAATTGCGAATAAAAGGAACTGGTGACCTATGATCACGCTCATCGGCCAGATTTTTGGTTGTCTTCTCATTGCAGGGGGCATCGGCGTCGTGGTTGGATGGCTGCTGCGAAATCTGTCCGCCAGCCTACTCACACAACAGTTCACGGAAGTGACTGCCACCCTACGCGTCAAAGAACAGATGCTGGAAAAGGCGCGATATGAGCTGAACGTTCAAACCGCTGCGATGCAGCTGCTCGAAAAAAAGATGATCGAATCGGAAGAGCTCAGCCAATCCACCCAGCAGGAATTGGCATCACGAAACGACCGCCTTCTGGCGCTTCAAGAAGAGCTGTCCCTTCGCTCACAGAAGCTGACGGTCCTCGAAGCGGAAGACGCCTCTGCTCGCCGACGCGCGAGCGAGCCTGACTCGGTTACCGCAGCTGCACAGGCGGAAGAAGTTCAGCGATTGCATCTCACTAGCCAAGCTGCCCAGCAAACACTCGCATCAAACGAGCAAGAGCGACATCATCTTCAACGTCGCATCGTCGAACTGGAAGCCGACGTTTCAGAAACCGATCTGCTGCGCGCGCGCCTGAAGGAACTCGAACCGGCCCAAGGGCGGGTCCATTGGCTGGAAGTGCAACTCTCCGATCGAGAGGCCGAGCATCGAGCCGCACTGCACCGACTCGACAGCCAACTGGCCGAACGAGACCGGCGCATCGATACACTCGAACATTTCCAGGAGCAGTTGAAGGAGCAGAAGGCATCACCGACTGAGTGGGAGACGAAATATGCCCGTGCCCTCACGCAACACGAAGCACAGATTGTCACGTTACAAAACCAACTCGCAACACAAGACACACTCCAAGCCCGGCTCCGGCTCGATGAACAACTCCTGCATGAGCGAGACGCACAGATCCATGCCTTGCAGCGCCAGGTTCAAGAACTCGAAAAGCAACAACAACTGACCAGTCAAGTGAAACTGGCAGAAGAAAAGCAAGAGGAGCAAACCCGTCTTCAAAAACGCCCAGCCAAAGTCCAGGCCCCAACCAAGACCAAAGCCGATAAGGAAGCCGTGGCCCCTCGCCAGACCAATCAGAATGGGAGTCAGCTGAGCCTACAGATCGAACAGACGAAAGCGGCAAAGAATGTACAGAAAGACGACTTGAGTAAGATTCACGGCATCGGCCCTGCCTTTGCGCGAAGCCTGAATAAGATGGGGTTGTATACCTTCGTTCAAATCGCACGTTGGAAGCCGGAGGATATCGACGAGATTGCAAAGAAGCTCTACACCGCCCCAGACCGGATCAAGCGGGGCAAATGGATCGATGAAGCCAAAAGAGAGCATTATCGCAAATACGGTGAACAACTCTGATTCAGGGCGTAACCAGAGATTCCATTCCCATAACCATTTGAAACTATAGATAATACACCCTTCTTTCGACGCGAAGCCTCCCCCGTGCAACTGCTGTCCAAAACCCAGTTGGAGCTATCCGCATAAGATAGCGCTGTTGCGAACCTCATGAATACATGATTTGCGATGGCGTCTCTCAATCCCATATGGAAACCAGACATTCTGATCGTATCCTGTCCAAGATTCAGATATTGAAAAATTATTTAGCTAAAAGTGGCTCCTGCCACCATTTTTTCACTTATGTGGTAGGTTTTACTGATACTTGCAGATGTCAGTTCGTCCAAGAGGTGATCCATGAAGAGTGCAGCGATTTTAGCAGCTGGAATTGTTGCATTTGCCCTCCTTGCCTTTCTCTGCCTTCCACGACACGCTTCTCAGCCAATAGCATCGACCGTTCCCATCCCTGCGAACTTTCATGCGCGTGTAGAGTATGGGATGCTGATCCTGCGTGGCTCACTTCCCAATGAGGCCAGTAAGGCCGCAATCCTTCAGCAGGCCCAAGCGCTCTATGGAGCCACGCCAGGAAACGTCGTTGATGAATTAGCAGTAGATCCGAGAATGGGGACTGTCGCCTGGGCCGACAACGTCGCCCAGATCCTCCCTGTCTTAGGGCAAATGAAAGAACGAGGCTCCATCATCATCGACGGCCGCACGATCGTCGTCAGCGGCCAGGTCGGCGGCGATCGTGCCAAAGCCACCGTGCTACAAACTATTGCCCCGCTGACGCAAACAGGGCTGGAATTAGAAGATCGTATTCTGGCTGGTCCAATCATGGCGGGTCGGTCTACGAAGGCTCTCTCTCCCACAGCCCCATCCCAGAAAGCTCCAGCAACAAAGGCTCCTTCAGTGGTGATGGCCTCATCACCAAAGACCCCCGTCCCCGCTGTCCTATCCCAGAAAGTTTCCGTCACGAAGACCCCCTCCCTGGTGCTGGCCCAGATCCCAAAGGCTCCATCTCTACCAGTAACCCCATCACCGGCCGTTCCATCGCTGACTGTCGCCTCCCCCGCCTCGCTCCAGAAGAAATTAAATGAGATCCTCACTCGTTCGTCCATTGAGTTTGAATCGAAGAGCTCAACGATGACTCCTGCCAGTCTGGCCACTTTGGACCAACTGACTGCTGAATTACGACAATCCCCTTACACCGCCATTGAGATCGGTGGCCATACCGACAAGTACGGTGAGCCGGAATATAACCTTCAACTTAGCCAACGCCGCGCTGATGCCGTGCGGCGCTACTTCAGCAAACACGGCTTAAGCAATCAGCTCACTGCCGTCGGCTATGGCGACTCACGACCGCTGACGGTGAGGGGGAATCGGGCCGCCCTCCAGCGCAACCGGCGAATCGAGATACGATTGAAAGGACAGCCCGAGTTATGACCATGTTCATCAACCAAATGCTGGGATGCCTGCTCATTGCCGCTGGAATCGGCGGAGCAGTCGGATGGCTACTGAGGCACGTGTCCGCCGGCAAGGACGCACAGCTGCTCGCCGACGTCACCGCCATGATGCGCATCAAAGAACAGATGCTGGAGAAGGCCCGGTATGAACTCAGAGACGCCACCTCGAAATTACAGGCGATTGAAAGCCCCGTGACCACACCCCAAGGGGTCGAGCTGCAGCTAGCCGAGCGAGGCCGGCGCATCGGCGAACTCGAGCAGCACATTTTGGAGCTGAAGATGCAAGCGAAAGACCACGAGTCTCTTAAAAAAGTCGCCTGATCGTAACCGGCACAGACATCAATTCTATCCCGCGCCTCTCAAAAAGCAAAATTTTCTGTCGTGCTGGCGGAAATTCCCGTTGCATTTTTAAATAGATCCATCTATACAAGCGATCCATGAACGCTCAGCAGCTGGAAGAGATCAAACGTCATTTTAGGGTCGTATCCGAAGCGCTCAGAAGCGACATCCGCCGGATTGCAGAAGGCCACAGCACTCTGTGCCATGAGTTAGAAGAACCGCGCGGAGAAATTCGTGACGAGTTCAAAGAAATACAAGCCATCCAGCACAGCCACACTCTCGAAATAGACCTCTCTGACCTGAAGAACCGTATAGATTGCCTCGAAACCAGCCGCACCTAATTCATGCAGACCCATTCAATCAATTAAAGCAGAGCGGGGTGGCAGAGCCCATCGCTCCAGCGCCTCCCGGAGTGGCCTGAATACTCCCTGTGCTCTCGCAACGCGCGAGCACAGAAGATCATCAGGCTCCATCCCTTCTCCCCTATTTTATTTTCAAGGATAGCCTGGTTGATCGTCGATTGCGCGCGTCGAACGAGCACATTCCATCTAATTGACCCTTCCAAGCTCGCTTGTTTTTCTCTCTTGGAAGGACACTCATGTTGGTCTAAGTGCGGCCGTCGAACGAGGCCCTTCTGAGGGCGCGCGTTCCGGGAGCACAGGACCAACGTGGGTGCCCTTCCATCCCCTTCAGTGCCCCAATCGTCGCCAGGGAATGGCGCTTTCTCGTTCTTCCTTGTATTGTTTAGAATCATGAATCTCCATATCTTTTCTATCTCCCTCTTTTTTCTTTCCCGGCAGCACCCAGTAGTCGAGCGCAAACCATTTATTCGAGAGGCCTTTCAAAAAATCCATCTCAGTGCTGGGCCGTTCTAGATCCTGGCGGAAGGCGGTGGAAAACTCGCTTCGCACATACGCGTCGAACACGATCGGTTCGGCAAGAGATTGTCTGAACGGTGTTTGATGAAGGGTCGAGACCTTCCCGCGAATTTCCGAGATCGTGGCGTTGCGGGAACCCAAATGATCGAACACATCGTAAAACCACATCTGAGCATGAGCGTTAAACAGGCCCGCAAGGCCCCCGATGATATATTTCGGCGGGCCGAGGGCGAGCATATCCAACGTCTCAGCATAGGTGCCGGCAACGACCCCGATCTTTGACACAACGTCTTGCGCTCCGCCGCTGTCGGTATTCAGGAAAATATGAAAGGCGTTGGGGAAACGTTGATCGACATAGGCCTGACCGACATTAGGACCGGCCACCCCAAACACCTTCTGCACAGAATACCCGTGGTTTGCGAGGATACGTGAGGCACTCGCGCTCCGCTGCACGCCGCCGCTGTGACCGGATAGGTACAGCCGATCCGCCTGCCCCGCATGACGCATGATGTAGGCCGCCTCGTTATAGCCCGGCCCATGCGATAGGTTAAGCATCGACCACAAAACGTCGGTGATCGTCCCATGGCGATAGGGAGGGCTATACACGTCGTAGTCCGGATAGGCCGCTTTGGCCCACGAGGCCCACAGTCCTGTGTCCTGTCCCCATTTGTCACCGCCGTAAATCCCACGTGAAAGAAAAATCTTTTCACGGGTACGGCCAGGCTCTGGCGCAAAATCCCAATCCATGTATTTGGGGCCTGTGTTGAACTGAAAGAGCTGCCCGACGAACGGCACTTCGCTGATGAGGTTCACCAGGCCCGGCAGGAAATAGTAGTGGGGCCGATGTCCAACCTCCACTTCAAGCGCATTCCATGCCGTCCGAATGTTCTGTGCCGGATAGAAGAGGGGATTGTCCCGTCCAGACAGGATGCCTGCGACAGTGCTGAAGGGTATTTTGGCCAACTCAAAGGCGGCATTCTTGACCCCGATGGCCACGGCAAAGGGATAGCCGGTCCAATAGAGTATGCGCCGAGTGGTGGAAAGCGGGGGTGCGTCGGTCTTCGCATCCGTGATGTCTTGTGCGTCCGGCCCCTCGTCTTTGCCGGGCACACCGCCTTTCTTGTTATGCGCGAGAACGGGCTGAGGCGTGGCTTCGTTGGCATAGTCCAACTCATAGCCGAGGTATTCGATTGTTGTCACACTCGGATCTGAGGCGCTTGCCCCCAATGTGAGCGTATCGATGAAATAAAACCGCATCCCATAGCGAATCAGCGTATCGTCTTCGTCCCAGGGAATTTCATATCCCAATACGAAAAACCGAACGTTGCGCGCCTTATCGGCACGCACATCCTTCACTCTGGAAAGCAGTCTACTGAGAAGATCCTTCGCCTGATCAGCCTGATAGGGGTGTTTATCTTTCTCATTCTTGTACGAAAGGATCTTGTACAGGGGCCTGGACCTGCTTGAGCACAGGCTCCCTTCTTTCGCTTCTGGATTCCCGAACCACTGCGAACGGCGGTCGCAGGATCCTTCATCCCACATAAGCCCTTCGACTTCCCCCTGCCGTTCATCTGCAACGACCGGTACCTTCAGGATTAGTTCCTGCGCAAACTGTCTGGAGTTCAGATACTCCTCAAAACGCCGCAGTTCCTGATCCGGGTCCGTCGTTTCATAGGCATAGGAAGCAAGCCATTTGACCGACCTCTTGCTGAGAGGGGTCGTCGTGTCGTCTCTGTAACAGGCCAGATTCTTCACTGTTTGATGAAGCTGACGCTCAAGTGCGATTTGGAAGTCGCGAATAGTTCCGGAATGGTCTCCCAACGGACCATTATTTCCCTTCAGCACATCGTCCACCACAGACTTCAACACCACGGTGCAGTCAGGTTTCAGAACGGCATGATCCGTTTCCAGCGCAAGATGATATTGCAAGTCGGAAGACCAGACTGCGCAACCTTGCAACAAGAGACAGAGCCCCAGGGCAGGGAAACCAAGCCACTGTATCTGTACCATTGCCATACTCTCCCTCCAGGTTACGTCATGCTCCCTTGGACCGCGTGTCCCTTATAACGACTCAGGTGATAGGCTGAAGGTGTTCAGCCTGAACCCCTGAGTGGTTACGTTCCCTTTATCAGCGTAATCACGCTCGCCATCGTCACCTGGTCGTCATCGAAATCGCCATGTGTCGTACTTTTCGATTCTTTGCCGGGAGCAGCCCAAGTATAGACGTTTGGTAAATTCTTCGATGCAATCTTGTCATTGAAATATTTCTCAAGGCCGAGTATCGGTGTCGATCGTCCTTGTTCGAGCGACTGCGACACCAGATAGAGCAGCGAGCGACTGTAGCCAAGAATTGGTTTGCAGGTCGGGTCCTTCTGTTCCATGTCGTCGGATAGATGGAACTGGTTAAAGCGCTTGACCTTGCCACTCTTAATGGCTGGCACGACCGTTTCCTCGAACAGATCCACTCGTACCGCCGGCGCCATAAAGTTCACGCTTTCGAACGTCCATCCCTGCCCACCCAACCGATGGACGACATGACTATGCAGGATCGATCCGGCAGAATGGCCGACGAGATGCAGTCGCACCTTGGACAGATCGGCAAAGTACGGTGATCGTTGGCAGGCCCTGTAGAGCTTCATACCTCCACTCTCTGCCGTATTGGAGATCGCATCCGCATTCTGTTTCATCTCGCTCCAGATCGCCGTCCCAGGCCTGGCCAATAGTTTTTCGAGCCGTTCATTCAACCAAATCTTGGCGCCGTCGAGGAACCCGCCGGTGGGACGCGGCTGGCCTTTAAAGATATCCTCAAGGCGCCCTGTTAGCGTGGACCAGAGGTCTGTTTCCCACATGAGGAAGATAGGGAAAATCTTCTGTTCGTACAACGCCGGTATCCATTTTGCTGCTGTTTCTCCCGCATCGTCCTCGGACGT
>CXWL01001230.1_pt1 | contig 13885 bp, 17 predicted proteins | sample 590931 | NCBI WGS metagenome assembly CXWL01 (sample SAMEA3498368, study PRJEB10139) | groundwater metagenome | biome: water well; material: biofilm material | place: Germany | collected 2015-04-27 | reverse complement strand
GAGTTTATTCAGGTCAACACGAGTAATATCCTCTTCATCTGTGGCGGAGCGTTTGTCGGGCTCGAACAGATTATCGAGCAACGTCTGAATCGAAAGTCGATGGGATTCGGGGCCGAAGTTCGCGGGCGGAACGAGATTCGCCTCGGTGAACTATTTGCNNNNCTCATTCGAATTTTGACCGAACCGAGAAATGCGCTTACGAAACAGTACGAGAAACTGCTCTCGTTTGAAAAAGTGAAGCTCAAGTTCACGGAAGGTGCGCTGGGCGCGATCGCGCGGAAGGCTTTTATTCAGAAAACCGGTGCCCGTGGATTACGCGCCATCCTCGAAGACGTGATGTTAGACGTGATGTACGACGCGCCTTCGCAGAAGCAGATCAANNTTTGACAGGTTGATAACTTTGCGCTTTTCCTCGACAAGCTAGAAGGCTGCGCTATACTTGCATTGTCACTCTTGAATGCGGAGGACGTGTGAAATATCCAGTGTCTTCAAGTCTTCGACACAAAGGCAAAGCTCTCGACCTTGATGCGACCCGTGAAGTGATCACCCTCTTGGGTATCAACGGCGAACCAATGGGCAATTTGTCCTGGGATTTCGTCATCGACCAGATTCTGGCCTATCGCAATCCTCCGACGAGCCGGGAAACCAGGAACGAGCCGCGGGTAGCGCTCACGTTTCGTATCAAATACAAAACTCCTGAGGGCCAGCAGTTTGAAAGTCGCGCAGGCGGCATCGGCGGCGGCGGGCTCTTCATCGAAAGCCACAGTCCTCTGCCGGTCGGCACCAAGCTCGCGCTTGAATTTTCGCTACCAGAAAAGCCGTCAGAATGGTTGCCCGCGAAGGGTCTGGTCGCCTGGGTTTGCCCCAAGGCAGATCAATATACGTTTAGTCCAGGCATGGGGGTGCGCTTTACGGAGATTAACCCGGATATCCGTAATTTCGTGCTGGACCTGGTGAAATCTCTTCAGCCTGTGGGTCAACCGGCCTAGTGACTATCCACCTGCTATCGAGTCATTTCCTGTTCAACTCAAAGGTCTGACCATGAAGTTCAATGTGACGANNTGGCCGGCGACGACGACGAGCGATTCGCCCATGCCCGTGCGCACCCGAGAGCCCCACTTGCGTTGAAGGTCCGGTACACGACACCGGAAGGTAAACAGTTCGACAGCCTTACAGGTGGCATTGGTGCCGGCGGGCTATTTATCGAAAGCAGCACCCCGTTGGCCCCAGGAACCGAACTGTCCGTCGAGTTTGCCCTGCCGGATCGCCCATGGGAAAAATACCAGGCCACAGCCAAGGTTGCCTGGACCCGTAACAAGCCAGAACGGCATCTGCTGTTTCCCGGGATGGGCGTTCAATTTACCAACATCGACGAAAAGGCCCGCAAAGATTTGGTTGAACTTGTCGAGGCCTTGAATCGCGCTCGCCTCACCACCTAGAGGCCTCCTCGCTTCGCCCAGTTCCTTACCCCACTGTCGGCATCCATGGCCACTGCCCTATCAAGCGCGGCTTTCGCTTCGACATCGCTGCGCATTCCCAAACGATAGGCCGCTTCTGTTCGCACCCCAGCCGAGGAATCATGGGCTAAACGCTCTCTGAGCCACGGAGAGACGGCCACGCTGCCCACTTCGCCCACCGCCGCCACAATTCCCTGACGCACCTCTGGGTCTGAGTCCTGTCCTGCTGCGATTAGCGAAGAAACTGATTGGCTTGAGTCGATTTGTAGCAATGCTCGCGCGGCCGCTTTCCTGGTCGCCGCATTCGAAGATCGCAATAAGCCAACGATTGGCTCCAGGAACCTGGGGTCCGGTTCGATCTCGCCGATCGCGATAACTGCCGCCTGTTTGACTGACTCGACAGGATCCTCTAGCGCTTGCGCCAAGAGGGCGACGATGGTATCGGTGGCTGGGGGTTTAATCCGTCCCATGGCTGTCACCGATGCTTCTCGGACTGCTTCCACAGGATCCTGTACAAGGGGGAGAATCGAGTCTGTGGATTCTCGGTCACCGATCTTACCCAGGGATTCAGCAGCCGTTCGCCGCATCTCTGGCCGTTCATCGTGGAGCAACTCCAGCAAGAGTGAGACGGCGCGTTCCTTCGATGGCGGTGGAGAGTCCTGGATACATCCGGCGAGACAGAGGAGACTCAGGGCGACTGCAAAAACTATGGCGACAGAGGTCGCACGGAAAAACGGATCCCAGTCAGCGGGCAGATTGATGAAGCCCGCATGCTGGCTCACGCTTGTTTAGGAGGCTCTTCGTGCAAGGCGGGCAGCTCTTTGGCTGCTTCGATGGATTGCTGAAATTCCTTCTGGGCAGAGTCCATTTCGGCTTGGATTGTTCGCATCTCAGGATCGACGGAATTACGGACATCGGCGACCGCCTGCTTGAAGGTTCGCAACGCATCGCCAAGTCCTTCTCCCAAGCTTTGCATATCCCCCGGAGAGATGCCGGCCGGCTGCGCGGCCTGGGCCTTCATGGCTGCTTGCTGTGCCTGGACACGGGCTACGGCATCCTTGTTGACGATGGCAGAGGGGCGTTTGGCCACAGGTTTTGCCTGCGCGCCAGGTGGAAGAGGCGGGTACTGTGCCTTCATCATCGGCGTGGGAGCCGCCGCGCGCTCCTCCATCGTAGGAGGCTGTTGACCCTGCGCGGTTGATTGGGCGGAGGCTGACGGGGCCGTCGCTGGCCGAGGAGCCTGTGGCTGGGCCGCCATGTTGTACATTAAGGCAGCAGTCGTTCCAGGAGTGAGTTCCGGTCCCGGCGTGTAGGGCGCCGTCGGTTTTAGAGCCGCCGGAGCCTGTGGCTGGGCCGCCACCGGTGCAGCCTGAATGGTCGGCTGGACCTGCATCGGCTCCGGTTGAGAGACGTCGGCCGATGCCGCATCCGCCTGTGGGGGGATCTCGTTGACTTCCTTCTTGAACCCCTTGAGCGCCTTGCCCACCCCTTCACCGATTTGGGGGAGCTTGCCTGCCCCGAAAATGATGAGGACAATGACGAGGATGATGATCAGTTCCGAGATCCCCATGGTACCAAACATGGCGTGGTTCCTTTATCCTGTAAATCGCCGACGGCCCTGCCCCCTATTGAGAATCGAAGCAACTCTATAGGCCAGGAGGAGGCACTGTCAAGGAAGGGCGAGGGCTAGAAAATCGGTATGATTTCGGTCTGCAACGGCAATCCAAACACCAGTGCCTCATGGTCGGAGAGGTACACATCCAGTTCACTCCTAATCCCAAACTCGCCGGGCAAGTAGATCCCCGGCTCGATCGAGAAGCAGGTTTTCGGCATGAGACGGCGGGTATCTTGTGTTTCCAGGCCATCGATGTTGGCTCCGTTGCCATGGACCTCTTCACCGATGGAATGACCCGTGCGGTGGACGAACTGCTCTCCGTAGCCGCCTCGTTGGATAACCTGGCGGCAGGCCGCGTCAACCTCCCAGCCAAACGGGCGATGGCCGACAGAAATTTCTGTCTGGGCGAAGGTTAAGGCCGCATCCCGTCCCTCCCGGACCAAGTCGAATATTTCGCGCTGTTTTGCCGGCACCGTCCTGCCGACATAACCGGTCCAGGTGATATCGGCGTACACCGAACCGGCTTCCGCTCGTTTGGCCCAGAGGTCGATCAACAACAGCGCATCGCGAGTGACGTCGGCAGACCCAACCTCTGTCGGGCCATAATGAGGGTCGGCGCTGTGGGCATTGACGGCGGCAATCGGTGCACTTGACGTGACCATCCCGGCGTCGCATATGCGAGACAAGATGAACTGCTGGACTCCATATTCAGTGAGCCTCCGGCCTTGCGCGATCTCCTCATGCACATGACCGAACGTTTCGTCGACGATGCGCCGGAGGGCCGCAGCGGCATATTGATGCGATTCGAGTTGCCGGTCCGTCCAGCAGGCTTCGAACACCTGGATCAAATCCGCCGAGCTGACTACCTCGACGCCGTAACTCCTGATCAATTCGATCGTGCCGGCATCCACGCGCGACACGTAGGGCACCGCATTCAGCGGAGAATACTGCATCGCAATACGAGGGCTTCCGGCGAGCAGGCGCCCGAGGATCTGCCGTTGCTGCACCCACGACACATAACAGTCGGTCTGTCCCGGCAAGGTATCCAGCACGTGCGGCTCAATGCGATGCAACAGTTTGACGGGAGCTCCCTGCGCGGGAATCCAGTAATACCAGCGCCTCGTCACATGGAGGGTCGGGTCAAGCTGGAGGATGCGATAGGCGAGGGGATCGCTGTAGCGGAAATCATAGAAGAGCCAGCCATCGACTCCGGCATCGCGAAGCGACTGCTGAATCTCGCCGATACGTTGCTGCAGGGCGTTGGTTATCATCGCGGCATCATATTCGTCGGGCCAGTAAGCCGTCAATGAGGCGGCGAGGAGATCGAGGATCATGGTACAATGCGCCGCATGACCGTCGAGCATGGACCAGAACCTTCTCAATTTCGTGTGACCCTGTTTGTCGGACCACAACCGGTGGAGGGAAGACCCTTCACTTCTTCCTGTGTCTTCAATGTCAAGAAGCGGAGTTGGAAGGGCGGAGTTCAGGTCGCCGTCGCGATCACAGACGCGCAAATCGATCAGCTCCAGGCTGAGGTGGCGCTGTCTCACTGGCTGGCGCAGGCCTTGAATGATCTCCCAGAGGAAGATCGCTCCGCGCAGGAGGAGCGAGCGCACGAACTGTTTATTCAAGCGGTCTGCTGGTGCAAACTCGACTTATTGCTGCATGCTGGCATCACGCAAGACAACCAATGTCTCGCAGACGACAGATGGATTGTTGAGATTCGCGATACGGTGATCAAGCGAACGAACTTCATCACCTCGTACATTGCCACTGAACTGGACCTCATACAGCGAGATGTCACCGCTCCATGAAGTTCTCTCCCTGAGCGCGGCAGGGGGTTTGCAATCAGTGTTGAATTTGTTATAACCCCACTACCCCTAAAACAGAGGTGAGTGGCTTCGGGGTCAACCATTACCTACCGCTCAGCTCGCGCTGTCGAAGAAGGAGGATTTTTCGTGAACATCTATTCATCGTCATCTAATCGGTCCCATACTGGTTCCAGCTTCAAGCTTGTAGCAGTCGTTCTGCTCCTAGCCCTTTCCACCATCACCATGTCGTCCTCGGCCTGGAGTCAAGACAGCATGGCTCCTTCGTCAAATGCAAGCGCAGAGGGGGGGAGCGCGTCGAGTGCAGGCATGCAAGCGGCCGCTGGGTTTTCCACTCTCTTGTATCTTCCCCTGAAAGCGGCCTTTGCCATCAGCGGAGGGATTGTCGGCGGCCTCGCCTACGCATTTTCAGGCGGGAATGAACAAGCGGCGAAGAGCATCTGGACCACGAGTCTCTACGGCACCTATATCCTGACCCCGGACCATCTCCAAGGGAATCGCCCGATCCGCTTCCTGGGTGTTGCCGATTCGAGTGATGCCTCGGCCCAAGAATCTACCCGCTAGCCGATGAAACCGATCATCGGCGTCACACCAGACTTCAACGCCGGTGATCGGAAGGAATGGGGTGGGCGTGAGCCCACCTATTTTTTACGCGCGCGCTACATTCGCGCCATCGAAGAGCTGGGAGGCATCCCGCTCGTCCTTCCCCTCCTTGCAGATCGAGCCACGAGACGGCGCCTTCTAGGACAGCTTGACGGACTCCTCCTCACCGGAAGCGGGCCGGACTTGCCTCCAACATTGTACGGTGAGCGCCAACGTTTTCCGTTCGGCATCGTCAGCGCGCGTCGAGCGAGCTTCGAACTGGACGTCGTGCACCTGGCAAGGAAGGCCGATCTCCCGCTGCTCGGCATCTGTGGAGGCATGCAGACGATGAACGTGGCCTGTGGCGGCAGTTTGTTTCAGGACATTGCGTCTCAGGTCGCGAAACCCCTTCAGCATCGGCAACGGACTTCTGCGACGAATCTCTGTCACACCGTGACCGTGGCACCAAGCAGCCTATTACGCCGTATCGTCCGGTCGGTGTCGATGCGGGTGAACAGTTCCCATCATCAATCGGTCAAGGCCGTTGCACCGTCGTTGATCGCCAGCGCTGTGGCACCCGATGGTATCGTGGAGGCGATCGAATCGCCGACTCAGCGCTTTTTTCTCGGCATCCAGTGGCACCCTGAATTTCTTTTCGAGCAGCATCTCCACCACCGGCGCCTGTTCGAGGCATTTTTGCGCGCCGCCCGCCGCTCTGCATCATGAGCATAGAGGCGTCCGCTTCGGGCCAGACTGCGAGCCCTGTAGAGTCGCCTGCTATACTTCACTGGATATGGAACGAAAACCGCTCGACCAGCCGACCGCCTCGCCTTTCATCAGCACGGGAGGGGCAATGATCCGTCGCCTCTTTCAAACGAAATCTATCGAGCAGATCCTCGCAGACGCAGACCATCCCGACCACCGGTTGAAAAAGACTCTGACGGCCTGGGATCTGACTGCGCTTGGCATCGGGGCGATCATCGGCACCGGCATCTTTGTCCTGATCGGCACCGCCATCGTCGGCGATGCTCACCGGCCAGGGGCAGGGCCTGGGATTATCTTATCGTTCGTGCTCTCCGGCCTGACCTGCGCTCTCGCGGCCCTCTGTTATGCCGAGTTCTCCACCATGATTCCCGTGGCCGGCTCGGCCTATACCTATTCATATGCCACGCTGGGAGAATTTCTGGCTTGGATTACCGGATGGAACCTGATTCTTGAATATGGAGTGGCCTGCGTTGCCGTCGCCATCGGGTGGTCCGGCTATTTCAATAAACTACTCAGCTTGGCCGGGCTCGAACTTCCGCATTGGGCGACACATCCACCAGGAGGACCCGATGGGGGGGTTGCCAACTTTCCTGCAGCGATTATCGTGTTACTCGTCACCATCATCCTGGTCATTGGAATCAAGGAAAGCGCTCGCGCCACCGGCATCATTGTCTGTTTGAAGCTCGCCGTCATCCTCTTTTTCATTGCGGTGGGAACGCCCGCCGTGAATGCAGACAACTGGACGCCCTTTATGCCGCAGGGCTTTGCCGGCGTCGGTGCCGCAGCGGCGATTGTGTTCTTCGCCTATATCGGATTCGACGCCATTTCAACGACTGCCGAGGAAGCGAAAAATCCTCAGCGGGATCTCCCGATCGCCATTATCGCCTCACTGAGCATCTGCACGGTCCTCTACATTGCCGTAGCCGCTGTGTTGACCGGCTTGATACCCTCTTCGCAGATCGACGTCCATGCGCCGGTGGCCGAAGCATTGAGTATGGTGGGTTTCAAGTGGGGCTCGGCGATTGTGGCGATTGGAGCCGTCGCCGGGATTACCAGTGTGCTTGTGGTGATGATGCTGGGCCAGATTCGGGTCTTCTTCGCCATGTCGCGCGACCACCTCTTGAGCCCCTGGCTCTCAACCGTGCATCCGCGTTATGGCACGCCGCACTACGCCACTATTCTCACGGGCGTTGGTGTGGCCATGCTCGCTGCGCTGATTCCTATCGGCGACGCGGCTGATATGACGAATATCGGCACGCTCTTCGCGTTTGTTCTCGTCTGTATTGGAGTCGTCATTCTGCGCTACACAAAGCCCAACCAGTCCCGCCCATTCCGCCTGCCGTTCATGCCACTCGTTCCCATTTTAGGCATGCTGGCCTGCCTCGGCCTGATGAGTTTTCTTCCCTGGGTGACCTGGATCAGGTTTGTCGTTTGGACTGTCATCGGCATTGTGGTCTATCTGGGATATGGCCTGAAGCATAGCAAGCTGGCCAGCCCTTCTCTCAAGGCCACTTCCCAACGGATACATTGTAAATAGATCTGGTTAGTTCGACTCGTTCGCTGGCTGAGCTGCCGGAGCAGGAGTCGGTGTGATGGAAGCTGGAGCAGTCGGAGTGGCTGCTGGTGCTGGTACAACAGGTTGGGCAGCAGCTATTGGCGTAGCCGCTACTGCTGGCTTAGGAGGGGCTGGCGGCTTGGGTGGGGCAGGCCGTTCCGGTTTGATGCCGCCTTCCCATGAGGGACCGGAGTACATATCCGTCGAGAGACCCTTCGTCTTCCATTTTTCTTCAAAATCCGCGGCTGCTTTATTCGGGGTTTCACCACTCCCGACGACGTCATTCCACGGGTAGGCCCTTGGGCCGATCTGGCACCCGGTTTCCGTCCGCTTCAAATACAAGGCGATCGGATTCCCGCGATAGGGTCCAAGATAGATATGCACGGAACCAGCGTATTCGAGCAAATGTGCCATGCCCGTCTCCAAGAGGGTGGCATGATGCCATAAGAGGGTAGAGGAGGGCAAGGAGGTTTCGGGGATGGATCAGATCGCTACGCGTTGGTGCCTCTCGGAGCGATCCTTTCGGAATTTGCCGAAGGGAATCCTTCGGAAATTCCTTCGCGGACTCAGTCAGTTTCCGCTTTTCTCTTCGGCAAATTCTCGAAGGGTCCCCGCTCCTTCGGCAACACGCATAGCGATCTGATCCATCCCCCCGAGGGGAAACAATAGAATTCACACCTCGTTGGATGTGCGCAGTTAAGACGCTGCCTCCTCGCCCTCCCAGGGAGTAGAACGCGGCAACTGGCAGCCTGGATACTTAGGATGACGTGGTCGTAGGTTGTGCCGGGCGTTTGCGGACGAGGAAGACCCCGATGGTGAGCACCATGATGACCGTGACGTTCAAGCCCACGTCCATGAGGTACTGATAAAACTGTGTGTCGGTCATCGCGGTCAAATGGGAAAGTTCCGCACTGGCGGTCAGGACGCGTCTCGTGCAGGCGATGATGCCGACCGCAAGGTAGGGCTCAAGATCGAGGACTTCGGTCTGGAGAAACCGGATGACGGTGCGGAACAGTTCCAGCAGAATGATGACGAGCAGCAGGTCGTTCAACAGTTTGAGGCCTGAAGGCAAGAGGCCGGCCTGATTGGCCTTCATGATGAAGGTATACCAGGCATGTGTGAAGATGAGCATGCCGAGGATGAGGAGGCTGAACCCCGCAGTCATGTATCCGAGCCGGTCGAGCCACTCCATGACCCCGCACCACCGCTTCATCAGCTCTTTTCGGTTCTGCACGAGGCCCTCCAGTCTATTCGAATTACGCAGTGCCGGGAGGCGCGTTCTGCCCAGGCTCTGGCCCTCGCAACTGGCCGTACGTCAGCTCTTTCATCGAGCTGGCCGTCAAGGAATGACCACAGCAACGAATTTCTGTAAAACCGGCTCCACCATCGATGATCATGACACGCAGTCCGCAAGAGTTCGGGTGCAGCTTCTTTTCATCCAGCACGACGGCGGGAGGCAAGTTCCCCTTTTTCCGTCCACGCACAATCGCGACATCGGGAACCAGATCCTCTTCCGTCAGATCATGACCGCAACAGACGATCTTTTCAAATCCCTCGCCGCCGCCCATGACTTTGACGATCAACCCACAGGCATGTTGATACCGTTTGAACTCGTCGAGGATATCGCCTTTCTTGAGTGCCACAATCCCTCCACTGGAGAGAAATCTCTCTCGTTTTATAACGTCGCAACTTTCGATAACCGTTCACGAACCTGATCGATCGTGCGCAATAACATTTGATGAGATCGGCACCCGGCTACGAGTTTCGCGTCGGAGATTGTCACCGGTCTATAGGGCGCCACAAACCGGTCTTTCAGGCGGGCGATCCGAGTGGCTGAAAGGCTCAGCCGTTCCATCGAAATCGTGCCCGATGCGACCGCCTGTTCAACTGCTCCGAAGGCGGCGATTTCCCGATCCCGATCTTTGCAAATTAACAAGACGTCGCAGCCTGCCAACACCGCACGAACCGCCGCGTCTTCCATGCCATAGTGGTCGATGATCGCGTGCATCTCTAAGTCGTCCGTCAAGACCACACCATCGTATCGCAGCTCTTGGCGCAAAAATCCATTAATGATGGTCGGCGAGAGCGTGGCGGGCAGTTCGGGGTCGAGGGTTCGGTAGAGCACGTGCGCCGTCATCATCGACGCGATGCCTTGCGTGACGGCACGGCGGAAGGGGGGGAATTCGACCGCCTCCAATCGCTCGCGCGAGGCGCCGACCACCGGCAGCTCTTTGTGAGAATCGGCATTCGTATCGCCGTGGCCGGGAAAATGTTTCCCGCAGGCTACAACTTTGTTGTCTTGCAGCCCCGCCGCCGTCGCCAGCCCCAACTCGCAGACCACATCGGGCGTTGTCCCGAACGCACGGTCGCCGATCACCGGATTATCCGGATTGCTGTTCACGTCGAGCACCGGCGCCATATTCATGTTCACGCCCACCGCCCGCAGTTCTTTGGCAATGGTTGCCGCAGCTGCGTAGGCCAGTTCGGTGGAATTGCAGCGGCCCAACAGGTCGCAGGGCGGGAAAATCGTAAAGCCCTTGGGAAGACGGGAGACCCGACCTCCTTCTTGGTCGATGGAGATCAACAGTGGCGAATGGGGACTACAGGCCTGGAGATCGTTGGTCAAGTCGACCATCTGTTCGACGGACTCGAGGTTTCGCGAGAACAGAATGACACCGCCAGGTTTGTACTCCTTGATGAAGGAGGCCAGGTCGCGGGTCACCGACGTACCGAGAAACCCGACCATAAAGAGCTGTCCGATTTTGTCACGCGTCGTCATACGATTGTGCTCCCCTGCCGACAGGCTGCTACAGGCTTCGATCGATCAGGTATTGCAACAGCAGCCTGGTGCCAATCGCGGTGGGCCCCTTCGGCACGTAGGCGCGTTCCCGTTCGCTCCAGTCGGTGCTGGCAATATCGAGGTGCACCCAGGGGCAATCCCCTACGAACTTGCTCAGGAAGAGCGCGGCGGTGATCATGCCGCCGCCCCGGCCGCCGATATTACGCATGTCGGCCACGTCGCTCTTGAGCTGTTCGAAATATTCCTCCCACAGAGGCATCTCCCAGACCCGCTCGCCCGCCTTCTGCCCCGACTTCCGGACCTGTTCCTTGAGTGCCTGGTCGGTGCCGAACATGCCGATCGCAAATTGGCCGAGCGCCACGACACAGGCTCCCGTGAGGGTTGCAATGTCGATCAGGGCCGCAGGCTTGTACCGCATCGCATAGGAAAGGCCGTCGGCCAGGATGAGCCGCCCTTCCGCATCCGTGTTCTGCACCTCAACCGTTTTTCCTGAGAGCGTGGTCACGACATCGCCAGGCTTCATTGCTCTGCCGCCCGGCATGTTTTCCGCCACAGGCAGAATACTAATGAGACGCAGCGGGAGTTTGAGTCTGGCCGCCGCACGGATCGAGGCGAGCACTTCGGCTCCCCCGGTCATATCGGCTTTCATGTGTTCCATGTTTTCGGCAGGCTTCAACGAGATTCCACCCGTATCGAAGGTGATGGTCTTCCCGACCAACACAACCGGGCGTTCGTCTTTTTTCTTGGCTCCGTTGTATTCAAGGATGATGAACTTGGGCGGCTCCTGGCTCCCCCGCGCGACGCCCAGCAGCGCACCCATCCCCAAGCGTTCCATCTCTTTCTGCTCAAGAATCTTGATCGAAATCTTTTCGGCCTTCGCAATCGCTTTCGCTTCCTCGGCGACCCTCGTTGGCGTAAGGACATTGGAGGGATGATTGCAGAGGTCGCGAACGAACACCGTAGCTTCTGCCGTGGCGACGCCGCGCCGAACTCCTTCACTCACCTGCTTCAGCTGACCCTTCTGCGGAATAAGAACCTTCATCCCTCCGACGGCATGTTCTGCCGCCGCGGTCCGATAGACGGTGAACTGATAACTGCCCAGGATCGCCCCCTCCACCATCGCTTGGGCCACTTCAACCGATGACATCCTGGTAGGGATCACGGTTGGAAGCACCACCGTAAAGGACCCGGCTTTCGCCTGGCGGACACGTTTCGCCGCCGTGCCCATCGCTTGCCGGATCGTCTCTAGCGTGACGTCATTTTTCTTGCCCAAGCCGACGAGTACCAGCCGTTTGGCAGGCACTGAGCCCTGTGTGTGGTAGAGCAAGACTTCGTTGGCCTTGCCTTCGAACTCCTTGGATTGCAGCAGCTTGCGCAACGAACCTCCGAGGGCTCGATCGAGCAGGGCCGCATCCTGTGTGCCCAATCCCTCTCCGTCACAGTGCGTGAGGACCAATACCTCTGTGGCAGCAGTTTCTACTTTTCCGACCTGTACCGTGACCCGCATGATTTTCATTCACATCTCCTTGTTGAAGCTGTCAGCAATCAGCTGAAATTGAGAGCTGACGGCCGAACGCTGATCGCGATTCTTTACACCCCGCGCATGTCCGGCGCCCAGATGTACTTGTGCATCTGCAATTGAAAACGGACTGGCAGACGATCGGCCAGGATCCACTCAGCCAGCTGCCGCAGATCGAGCGACGCAAAGACAGGGCTGAAATGCACCGGACAGCGACCGGCCAAGTCATGCTCGACAAGCACTTCACGGGCCCAGTCGTAATCGGCTCGGTCGGCCAAGACAAACTTCGCCTCATCCTTGGCGGTCAGCCTGGAAATATTCGGCCAATACATCCGATCTGTCATGCCGCTCCCTGGGCATTTCACATCCAGGATGACATGGACCCGTGGATCGACGGGCGCAATATCGATGGCGCCGCTGGTCTCAAGCAGCACCGTATAGCCGGCATCACAGAGCCTGGTCATGAGGGGGAGACTTTCAGGTTGGGCGAGCGGTTCTCCTCCGGTCACCTCCACCAGGCGGCATCCGTAACGTTTTACCTTCTCCAAGACGGCGTCGAGGGGGGACTCCTGCCCTCCATAAAATGAGTAATCGGTATCGCACCAGGTGCAGCGAAGCGGGCAGCCGGTCAACCGTACAAACACGCAGGGCTGTCCGGCGTAACTCGATTCACCTTGAATGCTATGAAAGATTTCGGTGATGCGCATGACTTAAGACGTGAATCGTGAATCGTGAATCGTGAGACGCGCATCGGAAACGTACTGTCCGGCTGAAGAGTCAGTTAACGGTGAGCGATTCACGTCTTTATTCCCATCTTGCGACTGGCCAACCTCGCCGGCTCGCTATGAGCGCCATGCCTCTGATCGGGTTGACCACCAAGGGATAACCGACCAGTTCAAGAAGATCGTAATCGCCGGGGCTGTCGCCATAGGCATACGACCCGGCTAAATCGAGGCCCCTATCCTGCGCATGAGCGAGAATCAGCTCACGTTTGCCCTGGCCATAGGGCAGTGGGGGAATCAAGGCGCCGGTATAGAGAGAATCCCGTTGCTCCGGTTTCGCCGCGAAGACCGTTTGTACGTCCAAGAAATCTGCAAGAGGCTCAATCAAAAACTCGGGCGCGCCAGTCACAAGAATCAGCTGGTGGCCGGCTTGGCGATGCACGTCCAGCCTCGCTCGGCCCTCTCGGGACACCTTGCCGATCATCTCGCCCTGACAGAACTCCCTCGCATAGGATTCGATGTCTGCTGGGCGCTTCCCTGCCAGATAGAGTTTTCGCTCCCGGAGCGAGTGCAGCGAGAACGGAGGCACATGCTGCGCCAGCCAGGCCGCGCTCCGGCTCAGCTCACCCCATCCCACCAGTCCGCGACGCCACAAATACTGAAAGAATCGTACTTCGCTGGCGATTCCAGGCAGCAGCGTGTTATCGACGTCGAACAGCGCGGCGACAGGCCTGTCGACCTGCCGTTCAGCGGCATCATCAAGTGTGGGGGTGAGGATCTGGTGACTCTGCACAACGTTGGGGGACCCAGTGAGTATGAGCCGCCCGATTCTACCGGAGCGACTATGGATTGACAAGGATTTTGGCCCACTTCTATAATGCGCTTCCCTCGTCGTTGAAACGACCTCTGATGCCGAAGTGGTGAAATGGCAGACACGCACGTTTGAGGGGCGTGTGGCGCAAGCCGTGCGGGTTCAAGTCCCGCCTTCGGCACCAAACCATGCTTTCTCTTCTCCCATTTAATCTATAAAGCCGTTCACGC
>CXWL01111413.1_pt1 | contig 13887 bp, 7 predicted proteins | sample 590931 | NCBI WGS metagenome assembly CXWL01 (sample SAMEA3498368, study PRJEB10139) | groundwater metagenome | biome: water well; material: biofilm material | place: Germany | collected 2015-04-27 | reverse complement strand
CTGTTGGATAGATACCCAGCGGCGTTTCAAACAGCGCTCTTCATTATCAGTGCCGAAATAAGTATGATGTTTAGTGACGTTCGACGATTTTTTACGATGGCAAAATACTTTTTCTAGCGAAAACAGCGCGCAGGCGTTGTGCATGCGGTTGACGGCGCGGAGATTGAAAATCCTTGTGTCGGTGGTTCGATTCCGCCCCGGGCCACCAAGAACAGTGTCAAACAGAACGCCAACCCATGCAGGTTGGCGTTTTTGTTTCCGCATACAAAAGTCCTCGTGTCCGGTCCCCAATCACCCTGCTCGCGAGCCTGCCGAAGCTGGCTGCCCGGCCTGGCAGCTCAGTTGGCAGCGCGGAGGATTGATCGGCAAGCACGCTCATCCTGCTGGTCCGCATCTTTGGGCCGGCATCATTTCCCCAATTTACAACGCTGCCACCTGCGTTCCCGAGCGGAAGCATGCGCTCGCCCTACATCCCTCGCGCTGCGTCGTAGTGGACGCCACATCAATCCCTGCGTTCACCACCGGTTCGCCGCGTTGTCCCTGCTGAGATTGACGCCGGTCCACTGGCAGCTCGGTTTCTTCATCTCCGCATGCCGACCATTAATGCCGTAATGGCAAGTATTTTCCAGCGACCGCTACCCGTTCGAGTAGTCGGCGTTTGGAAAACGTTGCCATGCCACCCGCCTCTTCAATTGATCGAAACTTCGTTAATTCATATTATTCCCTGGCAGCTTCGATTGTTCTCTTGCCTCACGACGAAACGATCGACCAACGTCAGATAGCGGGCGCCGCCATCGGCGAGGCAGCATGTTCCAACAAAACAGGAGTTACAAGAATGTCCACCCAAAGTTTTCGATTCAAACGGACTGCGATCGCATCAGCTGTCGTGGCCCTGCTTTCCTGCCATGCCCATGCCGACCAAGTTGCCCCTGACGACCAGAGCGCAAGCACCGAAAGCAGCGTTCAGCGCGTCGTCATCCAGGCCCGCGGCCGCAGCGAAACCGAGCAATCCGTGCCGATGTCGGTCAAGACCTTTTCGGCAAAAGCACTTGAAGACGCCAACGTCAAGGGCATCGGCGATTTCGTCGCTTTGACGCCAAACGTTTCCATCGTCCAGTCAGAGAGCGCTGGCTCATCATTCATGACCGTTCGGGGCCTGACCCAGGTACGCAACAGCGAAGCGCCGATCGCCATGGTGATCGATGGTGTTGCCCTGTCCAACAGCAAGCAGTTCACCCAGGATTTGTTTGATATTCAGTCGGTCGAGGTGCTGCGCGGCCCTCAAGGTGCCTTGTATGGCCGCAATGCAAGTGGCGGCGCCGTGGTGGTCAGCACCAAGCAGCCGACCAACGTATTCAAGGGCTTCATTCAGCCGAGTATCGCCTCGGGCAGCGAAAAGGCAGTCCAGGGCGCCATCAGCGGCCCGCTGGTGGAAGACAAGCTGCTGTTTCGCGTGGCCGGCAGTGTCAAGGATCGCGGCGGCATCTTCGAAAATACCTATCAACACGACAAAGTCGATTTCGCGAAAGACTCGTCGGTCCGCGGCCTGCTCAAATGGATCGCCAGCGACGATCTCACGGTCGAACTGCGCACCAACTACGTCCATACCATGGGCGGCGCAGTGAACTTCCAGTACCAGTCGGTGCTGTTCGATCCCGCCAAGCCCTGCTTCGCCGATCCGGCGAACCCATTTGGCGGCCCGCCGCCAGACCCGAACCGGGTGGTGCGCACATTCTGCGCCAACAACGTCGGACAAAATCAACGCGACCTGAACGAACTGACGGCGAAGTTCGATTACAAATTGCCGTTCGCCGACCTGACTGGCGTGTTCTCCCACAACCGCGTCAAGGAGTACGTCGCCGGCGATCAGTTCCCCTACACCGCCACCCGCAACGTATTCGGCGTGCTCGATGGCACGCAGACTCAGTTCACCGATGTGACTGGCGACAGCGCCGAACTGCGGCTCACTTCGCCGACCAGCCAGTCGGTTCGATGGATGGGCGGCGTCTACTACTTGAAGACGCAGCGCTTCGTCTCCACCACAACGGGCACGGACAACGCGAAAGGCGTCTCTCACGTCGAGCGCGATCCAAATTTCGCTGACCTGAACAACCCGACCACCAGTTTCTTTGCCGATAACAATGACAACCGCGCCTGGGCCGTCTTCGGAAACGTCGACTACGACCTGAGCAAACAGAGCGAACTGTCGGTCGCCCTGCGCTATGACTCGGACAGCCGAAAACAGCAGGTTGATCCGCGCCAGAGCTCCGGCGCGCCTGCCGGTTGCACCTCGTCCGCCACCGCGCGTTGCGAAAAGGATGCGCAGTATTCGGCACTTCAGCCGAAGGTCTCGCTGCGCTACAAATTCGACGACCAGTCGCTGGCGTATGTGTCTGCCGGGCGCGGTTTCCGTAGCGGGCAGTTCAACCAAAGCGGGGTAGCCACCGCGGCAGCCAAGGTTGGCATCACCGGCGTGAGCGATCAGATCGACCGTGAAATCACCGACTCGCTCGAGGTCGGCTACAAGACCGCTTTTCTCAACGGGAAGGTCCAGATGAACGCTGCCCTGTTTGACTCGACCGTCAAGAACAGCCCGTATTTTGTCTTCATCGGTGGCATCGGCGCGCAAGTGCTGGTTCCGATCGACAAGGTTCACCTGCTGGGCGGCGAACTGGAAGTGACCTCGAACATCGCTCCTGGGCTGGACGTCTATGCCGGCGTCGGGGTGACCAAGAGCGCGATCAGGGACTACGCGATCAATCCTGCCCTGGTCGGAAATCGCGCTCCTTACGTCCCCCTGCTGTCGTGGAACACGGGGATCCAACATCGCACCCCGATTGGCCACGGACTGAAACTGGTGATGCGCGCCGATGTCATCTCGAAGGGCAAGCAGTATTGGGACCCGGAAAACTCCGCACCGCGCGACACGGTGACCTTGCTCAATCTGCGCGCCGGCATCGAGGACAGCAAGGCCAAATGGTCGTTGATGGCCTCCGTCAACAACGCGCTCGATCATGCCTACAACGCCGAATTCGTGAACGGCGGCTTCGCGCAGCCGGCATTGCCGCGCACCTATCGACTCGACCTTCGCTACAACTTCTAAGCACCCAGGAAGCGGCGCCTTCGCCTCGCCAGGCGCGGCGCCGCTCGTCCATCGAATTGACAAACATCAGCAGGAAGCAACCATGACCATTCACGTAGCGACAGACGTCGGCGGTACCTTCACCGACCTCGTCTTGTTCGAATATGATTCCGAAACGATGAGCGGTCGAATGAAGACGCTCAAGGTCGATACCACGCCGGGCGAGTTTGAGAAGGGCGTCGTCGACGCCATTTCCCGCTGCGGCGTACCGGCGGCGTCCATCGATATGCTGGCGCACGGCGCCACCATCGTCATCAACGCGCTCACCGAGCGGAGCGGCGCAAAGACCGCGCTGATCACCACCCGCGGCTTTCGCGACGTCCTCGAGATCGGACGCGGCAACCGGCCCGATTTGTTCAACCTGAACTTCACCAAACCGGCCTGCTTCGTCGAACGCGAGCTGCGCTTCGAGGTGACTGAACGCGTCGACCATCGTGGCGAAATCCAGACCCCGGCCCAGGTCGGAGAACTTGCCGACATCGCCGCGCAGATCAAGAAACTCGGCGTCGAGGCGATGGCCATTTGCTGCCTGCACTCCTACCGCAACCCGGAAAACGAACAGGCGATCGCGAAGGAGCTGCGCGCCCTGTTGCCGGACATCCCGGTGGTCGCGTCATCCGAAATTTCGCGCGAATGGCGCGAGTACGAGCGGACCAACACGACCGTCGCGTCGGCGTACGTGTCGCCGGTGGTGACCAATTACCTGGGCTTGCTGCGCCAGGGATTGTCGGAGCAGGCGTTCGAGGGTGCGCTTTACCTCATGCAATCGAATGGCGGCATGACCAGCCTCCAGGGCGCTCTGCGCAATCCGGTCTCGATGGTTGAGTCCGGGCCGGCCAGCGGAATGCTCGCCGCCCGCGCCCTGGGCGACCTGATCGGCGAGCAGAACATCATTGCGCTCGATGTCGGCGGCACCACGGCAAAGTGCACATTGATCAGCGAAGGCCGTTTGCCGGTGTCGACCGAATACCACATCGAACGGACCAGCAAGAACCCCGGGTATCCGATCCAGACGGCGGTCATCGACCTCGTCGAAATCGGCAACGGCGGCGGCAGCATCGCCAGCGTCGACCAAGGTGGCCGCCTGCAGGTCGGGCCGAAGAGCGCCGGCGCCAAGCCAGGCCCGGTGGCCTACGGTCGCGGCGGGGTCTTGGCGACCACCACCGACGCGAATCTTTTTCTCGGACGGATCGATCCGCAACAGTTCCTCCAGGGAGCGGTCGCGCCCGACATGGGGATGGTCGAAGCGGCATTTGCCGCGCTCGGAGACAAGCTTGGCCTGAGCGCGCGGCAAGCCGCCGAAGGCGTGCTGCGCATCGCCAACGCCAACATGGTCAACGCCTTGAAACTGGTGTCGACCAACAAGGGTTACGATCCGCGCGACTTCGTCCTGATGGCATTTGGCGGCGGCGGCGCGCTGCATGCGATCGAACTGGCGGAAGAACTCGGGATACCGCGGGTCATCATCCCGGCCAATTCGGCCGTCTTTTCGGCATGGGGAATGCTGCTGACCGACATTCGCCGCGACTACACGCAAACGCGGATCATGGAACTGCGGGCGTCGGCAGCGCAGGAAATCGTCGGCGTGTTCAAGACGATGGAAGGCGAAGCAGTTCAGGATTTCCACAGTTCCGGCCTGGCCGATGTCCAGCCGTATTTCGAACACTTTGTCGACCTGCGATATGCCGGCCAGGAGCACACCGTCAAGATCAAGCTCGACCTGGCGGCGCTCGGTGACGGCGCCGATATCGACACCGTGATCGCCAGTTTCCACGCCGACCATGAGAAGCGCTACACGTTCCGCCTTCCGGCGGCCGCGGTCGAGCTGGTCAATTTCCACCTGGTGGCCGGCGCATCGGTCGAGAAGCCGAAACCACAGTTCCGCGAATCGAAAAACCGCGTACTCCAGGATACCCATCGGGGAAAGCGGGATGCCTTCTTCGAACATGACGGCATCCAGACGGCCGATATCTATGCCGCTGATGTATTGGAGCCGGGAATGACCTTGGTCGGCCCGGCGATCGTCCAAGACAGCACATCGTCCATGGTGCTATCGCCAGGTCATCAGTTGACCGTCGATGCATACGGAAACCTGATCATCGAACTGCGCGAGGCCAAATAATGAAACACGATCCAGTAACACTGCAGGTCATCAAAGACTCCATGACCGCGATCGGCCAGGAGATGTTCCAGGTGATGATCAGGACGAGCATGAGCCCGATCATCTACGAAACCACCGATTTCGCAGTCGGCTTGACGGACGCAAGCGGCGAGCTGATCGCCCAGGGCAATGGCGTGTCGGCCTTCCTTGCGACGCTCGACACGGCGGTCCAGAGCGCCCTGCTGCACTATCCGGGAGACAAGCTCTCGCCCGGCGACGTGATCATCACGAATACGCCGTATGAAGGCGGCGGCACCCACCTGTCGGACGTCGTGATCATCGTGCCGGTGTTCTTCAAGGACAAGCTCGTTGCGTTCACCGTCAACAAGTCCCACTGGACCGAGATTGGCGGCAAGGATGCCGGCAGCGTCTCGACGACCGCGCGCGAAATCTTCCAGGAAGGCCTGCACATGCGCTTCCTGAAGCTGTACGACCAGGGCCGCCTCAACGAGAGCCTGGTCAAGATCATCCAGGCCAACGTGCGCATGCCCAACGAGACCATCGGCGACATGCACGCCGGCGTCGCCGCAGCGCGCACCGGCGAACAGCGCATCCTCGAGATCTTCGAGCGCTATGGCGACGTCGTCGCGCTCGATGCGATGCGCGACCTGCTCGACTACAGCGAACGCATGACCAAGCTTCAGCTCGAAGAACTGCCCGATGGTGAATTTTTCGCTGAAGACATCATCGAAGAGGACGGCCTTGGCAACGGACCATTCACGATCCGTGTCAAGGTCACGCTGAAGGCCGGCGCCGTCACGGTCGACTTCACCGGCACCGACCCGCAAGCGCCGGGGCCGATCAACACCAGCCGCACCGGACTGATTACGGCGGTGCGCTGCGCCCTGAAGGCGGTCACCGACCCGGACCTGCCTGCCAACGGCGGCTGCTTCCGGCACGTGCAGATCGTCTGTCCTGACGGCACGATGCTGACCGCGCAAAGCCCCGCGCCCGTGTCGATCTACTATGAATCGCTGGTCGCATGCATCGAGCTGGTCTGGAAAGCGCTGCTGCCGGCCATGCCGACCAGGCTGCCCGCGGGACACTACCGCTCCGTCTGCGGCACCTTCCTGGCCGGCGTCCACCCCGACAACGGCCGCTTCTTCGTCCTCGGCGAGCCGCTCCTGGGCGGCTGGGGCGCCACGCACGAACGCGACGGCGTGAACGGCCTGTTCTGCTGCGCGAACGGCGAGACCTACAACATCCCGGTCGAGCTGGCCGAATCGCGCTACGGCGTGCAAATCGAGCAGTACGCCTTCCACAATGAAGACGGCGGGGCCGGCGAATTCTGCGGCGGCAAAGGCGTCGTGCTCGACTACCGCGTCACGGCAGCCGAGGCATTCCTGACCGTGACGTACAGCCGCACCGATTCGCTCCCATGGGGCGCGGAAGGCGGCCAGCCCGGCTCTGCCAACCGCGCGGAAATCCACCGTCTGGACGGCGCGGTGGAACGGGCGACGATGGCGACCGGATTGAAGGTGCGCGCAGGTGAACTGATTCGCATCGTCACTGGCACCGGCGGCGGGTTCGGCAATCCGCACGAGCGCTCGCGCGAGGCCGTTGAAAGCGACCTTCGCAACGGCTACATCACGCCGGCCCAGGCCGTTTCCGCATTCGGTTACGCCGAATAAGCGAGCCGGGAGCCGACGCCATGAATACGAATCTCGATCAGGCAGTCGGTCGCGCGCGCCGCGACAGACTGCGGCGCGCGCTTGGATCCGGGATTGCCGTTTTCCCGGGGAACGGCGAGTTGCCACGGACCTTTGCCGGAAATTCCTATCCGTTCCGCCAGGATTCAAACGTGCTGTATTTCTTTGGCGCCGCGGCGCCGGGCGTGGTCGGTGTCATCGATGCCGATAGCGGAACGGACCGGCTGTATGTCGATCCACCCGGCGCCGATGAACAGATCTGGCAGGACACGTCCTGCTGGAACGACCTGTGTGCTGAAGGCGCCGCGCCGACCGGCAGCATCGCACAACTGGTTGGCGAACTTCAGCGATCCCGGCTGAAGCGGCGCGCCATCCATTTTCTCCAGCCTGCGCGCGTCGACGTACTGGTCCGGCTTGCGGCGTATCTCGACCTCGATTGCGCCCGGCTCGCCGCCGGCGCTTCAAGCGAGCTGCGCCGGATCGTCATCGAGATGCGGGAGATCAAGTCGGCCGATGAGGTGCGGGAGATCGAAGCGGCGCTCGATGTCACTGCAAAGCTGCAGCGGATCGCCATGTCGATGGCCAGGCCAGGCGTGCGCGAGCGCAGCATTGTCGCGCGCATGCAGGCCGAGGCGACCGACCATGGCATGTGCCTGGCGTACCAGCCGATCTGCACGACCCATGGCGACATACTTCACAACCTCAGCCATGACAACGTGCTGATGGAGGGCGACCTGCTGCTGGTCGACATCGGGGCGGAAACGCGCCGCGGCTACGCCAGCGATATCACTCGAACCACGCCCGTCAGCGGATACTTTACCGCGGTCCAGGCCGAATTGTATGACGCGGTGTATCGGGCCCAGCAAAGCGTGATCGACATGTTGCGGCCGGGCGTGTCGTACCGCGATGCCCACCGCAAGGCCGCTGCCGTGATGAGCCAGGCATTGGCCGATCTCGGCATCGTGCGCGGCAGCGTCGATGCGTTTGTCGAGTCCGCCGGATATGGCATCTGTTTTCCGCACGGGCTGGGCCATGCGATGGGACTCGACGTGCACGACATGGAAAGTCTCGGCGAAGACCATGTCGGCTATGACGCGCGGTACCGGCGCGACACGCGCTTCGGGCCGAACCACCTTCGCTTCAGCAAGGAACTGCGGGAAGGGATGGTCATCACCGTCGAACCCGGTTTGTATTTCATTGAACCATTGATCGAACGCTGGGAGGCTTCCGGCAAGTTTTCCGGGATCATCGATTACGACAAGCTCAGACTATTGATCGGCTTTGGTGGAATCCGGATCGAGGATGACGTCCTGATCACCGCCAAAGGGTGCCGGGTCCTCGGACCGAAGATGCCGCGATCGCGCACCGAAGTCAGCGCCGCGTACGGTCGACACCCACGGTTTGCAGCATGAGAGCGGAACATTCAAACACCAACAAGAACGGAGACAGCATGCACAACATATTTGAAGGTGAACCCAGCAGCGTGCCGGTGACGGTGCGCTGGGTCAATCCGATCGGCGTTTCGACCTATGACGCCTCGATCGCGCAACTGCTTCACGCAATCAAGCACCCCGATACGACCGTTGAAGTCGTGTCGTACGACATGAACCCGAGTCCTACCAACCTGGAATATCGGACCTACGAATCGCTGATCCATGAGCGCACGGTGGCGATGGCGCGGGACGCGGCGCAATCCGGCGTCGATGCGATGATCATCGGATGTTTCTACGATCCGGCCCTGGAGGCGGCGCGCGAAATATCGGGCGAGACGGTGGTGGTCGCGCCTTGCGGGGCCTGTCTGCAGGTCGCGGCGAACCTGTCGAACCGCTTCTCCATCATCGTTGGACGCGAGAAGTGGATCGAGCAGATGACCGAACGGGTCCGGTATTACGGCATGGAGAGCCGGCTGGCATCCATGCGCCCGCTCGGGCTCGGCGTGGACGACTTTCAACGCGATCCGGCAGTGACCCGTCGCCGCATCATTGATGAGGCCCGACGCGCAGTCAAGGAAGACCACGCAGAGTCGATCATCCTTGGCTGCACCATCGAGTATGGATTTTTTCAAGAAGTCCAGGATGCCGTCGGCGTGCCGGTGATTGATGCCGTGATCGCCCCCTTCAAGCTGGCCGAACACATGGCCCGGATGAAGCGGCAATTTGACTGGAAGCCAAGCCGGGTATGGAGCTGCGAGCCGCCTCCGGAAGAACAGCTCAAGGAGTTTGGCCTGTTTCTCGGCCCGGCGCCGATCGGCAATCGCATCGTCACCTGAAGCGGCCGGGCGCTGAGCGTTCCCGGCATCGGCGCGACATCCACCAGGTTCGCCCACGCGGCGGACCAATTTTCCCAGAAGGCCCGAATCAACATGAATTCAAGCGTTCAAACAGAACAGCGAATTAACTGGTTCAGCTTGCTGACCATCTGGTTCGGCGGTCTCATCAGTGTTCCATCGCTGCTGATCGGCAGCACGCTCATCGCGGGCTTGTCATTTTATGAGGCGCTGTTCGCCGGCCTCATCGGTTTCTCCGTTGTATGCCTGTTCATGTGCCTGGAGAGCGTCGCGGCGGTCGATACCCGCCTGACAACCGTACAGCTTGCCAGCAGTTCGTTCGGCCGCAACGGCGCGAACATCCTGGTTGGCCTTGTTGTCGGCGCATCATGCCTTGGATGGTTCGGCGTGCAAAGCAACATTGCCGGGGCATCGTTTTCAAAGATCATGGCGCTCTCGTTTCACCTGAACATACCGGCCGCCGCATCCACCATTTTTTGGGGTACCGTGATGATGTTCACTGCGGTGTTCGGCTTCAAGTACCTCAAAGTGTTCAACTACATCGCGGTTCCGTGCAAGATCTTCCTCATCGTGTACGGCCTGATCGTCTCGTTCCAGGGGCGATCGTTCTCGACCATCACGACGTACCAGCCCACGACGCATATCGACTTCGTGGTTGCGGTGGGATTGTGCATCGGCTTCTTTTCCGTCGGCGGCGTTATTTCGCCGGACTACAGCCGGTTTGCCAAGACCCGCAAGGACGCCATCCTCGGTTCCGTGCTCGGCCTGTTGCCGGCCGCCCTGATGCTGATGGCGGTCGGCAGCATCCTGGCGATCTTCCAGGGAACCTACGACATTGTCGAGATCTTTTCGAAAATGGGGTATCCGGCGGCGGCCCTTGCAGTCTTGATCATCGCGACGTGGACAACCAATGTCATGAATGCGTACTCGTCCGGGTTGGCCATCAATCAATTGCTGCACTGGCCAGAACGGCGCCAGCATATCAGCATCATCGTGGCCGGCGTACTCGGAACGGCGCTCGGTGCGATGGGCATCCTCGGGAAGTTCATGAGCTTCCTGATGATCCTCACTGTCACGATTCCGCCGGTAGCAGGGGTCCTCATTTCGGACTACTGGATCGCCAGGGCTTATACGCCAAACAACACGCAAGCGTTCAATTGGAAAGGGCTGGTCGCATGGGCCTGCGGTGTGGCCGTCATGCTGCTGCTGGAAAATCCAATCAAGAACGTATTGGGAATCCTGGTGTCGCTGGTGATGTATTATATTTTTCAAATCAATGCCAGGAAATCACGTGCCGCCGCCGGCTTGACCGCATCCACTTGAGCTGGCTGTACGTCAATTCGTCCCGGGTAAATTGTTTTGCTTCCCATTGCCACCCTGCTTCGATATGATCAGGATGGAGGCGGGAGGCAAGACGCCCTTTCTGCAGCAATGGCAGATGACTCTTGGTGGACGATATTGCCGTTCGGCCGGCCTGCTGGCCGCGACGGTTCAACTCAGGCGTAGCAACCGAAACATTGACTTCGAGCGACAAGATGGCCAAGCAGGGCACGGAACAAGAAGGCGATACAAGCAGCAACGATGCCACAGGCGCGATCGAAGCAGACTGGTTGTTAGTAGGCAAGCTGACGCCACCAAAGCAGCATGTCACCATCACCTTGCGCACGCGACTGATCGAGCATCTCAGCGTCAATTCCGTGCGCCGGCTCACTATCCTTGTATCGCCCCCGGGATTTGGCAAGACTACCCTGCTGACCCAATGGTCGACTCGCCTGGCCGAGCGACCGGGAACCCATGCAAGCTGGCTGTCCCTGGACGAGGAAGATGGCGAACCCGGACGCTTTCTGGCCTACCTGATTCTATCGATCAGTGACGCCGGCGTTGACTTGGGAAAGCTGGGCGTGGCGGGGCGCAATCCGTCCATCGAGACGAATGTGCACGGGGTGGTCACCAAGTTGTTATTGGCGATTGCACGGCAGCCGAACAAGCTCCTCATCATCCTGGACGACTATCACCGGGTGCAGTCCGCCGCCGTCGATGCCATCGTGGAAACGTTGATCGACAAGGGCGGAGACAAGATCCATCTTGCCGTCAGTGGCCGCAAGCGCCCCAGCTTCCATGTGTCGGCCCTGAATGCCCGCGGACAGGTCAATTACCTGGACGCGTCCGATCTGGCACTCTCGGAGGCGGAGGCGCAAACCATATTGGGCCCGGCAGTGAGCAGGTCTGATCTGGCGCTGGTGCACGCCAGGACCGAGGGCTGGGCGGTAGCACTGCAGCTCGCACGGCTGTGGCTTGACAGGGGAAAACGCAGTCCTGATCGATTGAAGGATTTCAGCGGCCAGACCGCCGAGATGGCGGAATACCTGGTCGAGCAAGTCGTCAACGACCTCCCCGACGACCTGCGCGACTTTGTATTGGAGACGTCGATACTGGATCGGCTCAATGCCGACCTGGCGAACTCGGTGCGCATGAAAACCGACAGTGCCGAGCTACTGGACCGGCTGGCCAACTTTAACGCATTGCTGGTGCCACTGGACGACCATGGGCATTGGTACCGGTTTCATCACATGTTCGCCGAGTTCCTGGTGCAGCGGCTGTACCGGACATCGTCTGCCACGGCGCCGGATTTGCATCGGCGAGCCGCGCGCTGGCTGGCACAGCATGACGACCTGATCGCGGCAATCGACCACGCCCTGGCGGCCGAGGATCAAGGCCTTGCAATCCAGATTGTTTGCGAAGGCGGAGGGTGGGAACTGGTGCTCTCGCGCGGGATCGGGTATTCACGAAATATCCTCAAGAAATTCCCCTACCTGACGGTTCGCAGCGAGCTCACCTTGCAGCTCATGCAGGCGTATCTCGATTCAAAACTGGGCCATCACGACAAAGCCATGGAAATGCTGCGCCTGGCCGAGTTTTCAAGGGCGGATTTGAATCCGGGCCAACGCCGGGACCTGCTGGTCATTTCTTCGCTGGTCCGCTGTTACCTTGACGAGATGCAGGAACCAGCTTTCCTGAGCGATGCTCAACAAGACCTCGCGTCACTCCCGCAGCACGATCATCTCGCCCGTGCGACCGTGGGCGCCGCCGTTGTGGTGGCCGCAATTGGATGGGGTGACGTCGAACTGGCGACTGCGGCGAGCTTGACGGCAGCGCAAGAAATGCAGTCCGCGCACAGCTCGCTGGGCGCAAATTACATCATTCTTCATTTGGCCCACAGTCGAATGCTTTCCGGCCATCTGCGTGAGGCGCAGCGACTGTTGAACAATGCCTTGGTCGCGGCTGAAGACAACTTTGGGACCGAGAGCGCGCTGAAAGGAATTGTTGGTTGCGTTCTGGCGTATAGCCTGTACCTCGACAATCGGCTGAAAGAAGCGGATGGATGGATGGAGCGATCGCTTGAGAGCATTCAGACCATTGACGGCTGGTTCGACGTCTACGCCGCTGCGTATGAAATCCTGGTGCATCGAACCATGCAGGAAAAGGGTCTGGACGCGGCGATGAACGTGCTGGAGGCAGCATCGCTGGTCGGGCGTGAGCGCAATTTCATCCGGCTTACCGGGTTGACGTCTGCGTGGCGCGTCGAATTGTTGGCTGGAGCGGGCCATTTGGCCGACGCAAAGCGAGAAGCTGGCGCGGTCGGTTTGGAGGCAATCATCAAGCGGGGCACTCTCCCCAGTTTCGAATGGCGCATTCGGGTCGCCGCAACGGTCGCGATGGCGAAAATTGCGTATGCAAGCGGCGCCAGCGCGCAGGCGTGGCATCTGCTTCATCAGGTGTCCGGCGATTTCTTTCGCGGCGGGCTCGTCATGCCGGCGCGCAGCATGCAAGCGATGGGATTGCTGGCACTGCGCGAGCATCCCGATGATGACCGGATGCTTCGCGACCTGGATGATTGCCTGAACTTCATCGCGCAGGAAGGCGGCGAGAGAGTTGTCTTGAATTGCGGTCCGGGGATTGAATCGGTCCTGCAGAATGCGCTGAAAAGTACGGGACGATCGGCCGTGAATCGCCGCGCAGTACTGATGTCCTTGTTAAAAGAAACGCGCAAAGAGCAAAGCGAGCCGCACGACGAATTCAGTGCCAGCGAACTGAACGTGCTGCGTGAACTGCGCCAGGGGCGCCCGAACAAAACGATCGCCAGAACGCTCGACGTTTCCGAAAATACGGTCAAATTTCACCTCAAGCACATCTATCGCAAGCTCGATGTCGATTCGCGCTCTGCCGCGATCGCTGCTGCCATCGACAGGAATCTTCTTGTTTCATGACGTCGTTCGACGCCCTGAATGTCCCCCACCCTTTCGGGTAGCTTGATCACGCACGGAACGATGCGCTACTCCTCGGCGTGATTGATGCACCGATCCCTTGTGAGTAAAGTCATGGCGTACGCACGCGTTTTTGACAACTTGCGCGATGCTCCTGGCCATTCAATCGGAATCCAGTTCTGAAAAATAACGATATCGATTTGGAGACATGTTCGATGAATATGAAAATTCACCCGCACGCCGATCTGGCTGGGGACTACGATCTGCGCGAGCTCGACACCGTTCATTTGGACGGCGCCCATGAGATCAAGACCGGGATCGTGCGCATCGCGAAGGGAACACGCAGCCCGGTTGCCGGCCTGCGTGCAGGCGCGGACCACGAA
>CXWL01013810.1_pt1 | contig 13887 bp, 13 predicted proteins | sample 590931 | NCBI WGS metagenome assembly CXWL01 (sample SAMEA3498368, study PRJEB10139) | groundwater metagenome | biome: water well; material: biofilm material | place: Germany | collected 2015-04-27 | reverse complement strand
GCCTCGACGCAGTCGAGCGGGTGGCCGCTGTCGGCGTTGGTCCTGTGGGCTGCCAGCAGCTGGTCGTGGTGATCGAAGATCGCGAGGCCGCCGATGGGCTCGCGTCCGACGCCCTCGCTGGTCGCGTCCGCGCCGCCGTCGAACATCCTGTGGCGGCAGTGCTCACGCTCGGTGCGCTACCGGTCGACATCCGTCACAACACCAAGATCGACCGCACCGCAGTCGCCGAGTGGGCGAGCGCTGTGCTGTCAGGTAGCAAGGCCAGGCGGAAGTGGTGAAGCGGTGGTGGTGAAGTGGTGATGGTTGAGCCGGTCGCCTTGAGTGGTTCGCGACGCGGGGCCACTCGATGAAGGTCCTCGTCACGGGGGCGACGAGCCTGATCGCACGACGCACGGTCGAGGCACTGTTGGCTCGCGGTGACGAGGTACGCGTGCTCCAGCGGCACGAGGCAGCCGTCGACTGCGAGCACGTGCTCGCCGACGTGCGCGATGCCGATGCGGTGATGGGTGCGGTCGCCGGCTGCGACGCCGTGGTCCATGCCGCGGCCAAGGTCGGGGTCATCGGCGACTGGGACGACTATCGCAGCATCAACGTCGACGGCACCGCCAACGTTGTTGGCGCAGCTCGCGCCCATGGTGTGTCCAGGCTGGTGCACGTGTCGACCCCGTCGGTCGCCCACGCCGGACGCTCACTCGTCGGCGCCGGTGCCGAACCACCGGTCACTGGTCGACGCAGGGCCTGGTACGCCGAGTCGAAGGCGCTCGCCGAACGAGTCGCCCTTGCGGCGGCCAGCGAAGCTCTACCGGTCGTCGCCATCCGCCCCCACCTCGTGTGGGGCCCCGGCGATACGCAGCTCGTGGGGCGCATCGTCGAACGCGCCAGAGCTGGCCGTCTCGCGCTGGTCGGCGATGGTGCCGCGCTGATCGACACCACCTACATCGACGGAGCCGCGTCGGCCCTCGTGGCCGCCCTCGACGCCGCCGTTCCTGGTGCATCCTGCGTGGGCAGGGCGTACGTGATCGCCAACGGCGAGCCGCGCCCGATCCGTGATCTGGTGCTCGGCATCTGCCGCGCGGCCGGGGTCGAGGTCGAGCCGAGGCGGGTGCCACTGCGTGTCGCCGTCGGCGCCGGCGCGCTGGTGGAGCGGGTCTGGTCGTTGCGCAGCTCGGGCACTGAGCCCCCGCTCACCCGGTTCCTCGCCGAGCAGCTCGGCACGGCCCACTGGTTCGACTCCCGGCCCGCTCGCGACGACCTCGGCTGGAGCCCACCCGTCACCATCGACCAGGGCCTCGCTCATCTCGCCGACTGGTTCGCCGCCGGCTCCCCCTCATTGTGATCCGTGAGCCTCACCGGCTTCGATGCCGGCTCCCACTCACGCAGCTCGAAGACCGTGAGCGCGAGCCGCCAGTGTGGCGGTGCAGGCTCACGGACGGGTACCAACTGCGGTGGTGTCAGCCCACCGGGCTCGGGCCGGAGGACCGGACACGATGAGGGTTCGAGCGCGATCGCTGGCAGGCTTGCGGCCGTGAACCAGCGAGATCTGCTCGTCATCGGCGGCGGCCCGGCAGGTTCGGCGGCGGCCATCACCGCGGCCCGGGCCGGGCTGCGGGTGACGATGTTCGAAAAGGGCAAGTACGGCCGCGACAAGGTGTGCGGCGACGGCCTCACCCCGCGGGCGGTCGCTGCGCTGGAAGACCTCAAGATCGATCTGGCGCCGGCGCATCGCATCGACGGGCTGCGGATGATCGCCGGCAACAAGGTCCGCGAGCTCGCCTGGCCCACCACCGATCGATTCCCGAACCACGGCGCCGTGTGGCCGCGCCATCGCTTCGACACCCACCTGGTCGACGTGGCGATCGACGCTGGCGCCGAGGTGCGCTTCGAGACCGAGGCGCTGCCCGCGACCGAGAACGGTCGAGTCACCGGCGTCGTCGCGGGTGGCGAGTCGTTCACCGCGCCGCTCACCATCCTCGCCGCCGGCGCGCAAGGCGCGGCGGCGAAGATCGTCGGCTGCGAGCGCGATCCCGACGAACCGTTCGGCCTCGCGATCCGCGCCTACGCACCGACGCCACGGCACGCCGAGCGGCACCTCGAAGCATGCCTTTCACTGCGCGACGAGCACGGCACCCCTGTGCCCGGCTACGGGTGGATGTTCCCGGCCGGCGACGGCACCGTGAACATCGGCGTCGGCGCGCTGAGCACGATGAAAGGCTTCAGGAAGCTCAACCTCAACACGCTGCTCGATCAGTACGCGTCGATCGTTCGCGAACCATGGGGGCTCGGCGAGTACCTCGACAAGCCGCGGGCCTGGCGGCTGCCGATGAGCAGCGTGCGCCGGCATGGTGCTGGCTGGCTGGCGGTCGGCGATGCGGCCGGGTTCGTCAACCCGATGAACGGCGAGGGCATCGACTACGGCCTGGAGAGCGGCATGCTGGCGGTGGAGCGGCTGCTCGACAACCCTGCCACCGCACCGGCCGACTACGACCGCCTGGTCGGCGAGCGCTTCGACAGCTTCTTGCGCACCGGGCGCCGGTTCAGCTTCCTCATCGGGCATCCGTGGCTGCTACGCACCGGCCTGCGCATCGCCGTCGGCACGCAGACGACCGCCGACATCACACTCGCGGTGATGGGCAACCTCGTCGACAGCACCACCCCTGGCGCGGCGGGCCGCGTGCTGCGCGTGGCCGACGGCGCGCTGCGGCTGGTCGACCCCCTCCTACGCCGCACCCGCGCCGCGGCGTGAAGCCGAACGGTCCGGTCGAGCGCGGGTCAGGGAACCAAGCCCGATCCGCGTGGCGTCGAACCTGCATGAAACCGATGACCCTTCGTGCCGTCACGGCGGCCTCGCTCTCGTTCACGACCCTGGTCGCCGCATGCGGCGCCGAGACCGCCGACCCGACATCACCGTCGACCGCGTCGACCGCGTCGACCGCGTCGACATCGCCCTCGACGTCGCCGGTCGTCGCGCTCGACGGGCGGATGTTCGTCGCCACCGGTTCCACGGGCTTCGAGATCGTCCCCGACTCCACGATCCGGATCTCGTTCGACGGGGGGTCGCTGTCGGCCACCGCCGGATGCAACATCATCGGCGGCACCTACACCGTCGACTCCGGCGGCACCCTTCACACTGAAGCTCTGTCGATGACCGAGATGGCCTGCGCCGACGTGCTCATGCAGCAGGACGACCGCTTCGTCGAGTTCCTGTCGGCCGGTCCGACAGTCGAACTCGACGGCGACGACCTCACGCTGGCATCCGTTGATGCGTCGATCAGGTTCCTCGATCGCGAGGTGGCCGATCCCGACCGGCCGCTGGCGGGCCCGCGGTGGGTGGTCGACTCGATCATCACCGGCGACGCGGCGATGGGCGGATTCGGCGACGCCGAGGCCGCCATCACATTCGCCGATGATCTCGTGAGCGTGGAGGCGGGCTGCAACACGGGCTCGGCGCCGGTGACCATCGGCGACGGCACGATCACCTTCGGTGCGCTCGTCCTCACCGAGATCGCCTGCACGGGGCCGGCGATGGAGTTGGAGACCGCCGTCGTCGCCACGCTCGCCGGTGAGGTGACCTTCGAGATCGAAGCGGGACGGCTGACGTTGATGGCCGGCGCCAACGGCCTGTCGCTGCACGCCGACGACTGAACCAGGGCTGCGCCGCCTGCACCGAAACAATTGGCACACCGGTGACCATTGTGGTTCCGCCTGCCTAGGCTCACGACATGCCGCACCTCGACGAGGATGCCAACGCCGACGGGCGGCGAGCCCGCCGCGATCGCAACAAGTACGCCGGCGTCGAGGCCTATCTCGAGCTTGTCGGCGCCGCCGTGATCGAGAGGACCCGCTGATGTACGGCACGATCCGCCACGAGATCCGCATCCACCGACCGGCCTCCGATGTGTGGGCGCTGGCGGGAGACGCCGCCAAGCTGCACCACTGGTTCCCCGGCATCGTCGATTGCACCGTCGACGGCACCAGCCGAGTCATCGTCACCGGCGCTGGCATCCCGATGCCCGAAGAGATCTTGGCCTGCGACAACACCCAGCGTCGTTTTCAGTACCGCCTCACCACCCCGCTCATCACCCACCACCGCGGCACGATCGACGTGATCGATCTCGGTGACGACACCTGCCTGGTCGTCTACGCCACCGATTGCGACCCGCGCACGATGGCCCTCGTCATCGGCGGCGGCACCGCCGGCGCTCTAGTCGAACTGAAACGACTGATGGAGAACCCCGCGACCGGGCAGGTCGAAACGGATCACGAAGGGGGCGAGCACTGAATGGGCCGCAAGATCTTGTTCATCACCACCGATCAGCAGCGCTATGACACTCTCGGATGCAACGGCGGCACGCTCGCCCGCACCCCCGTGGTCGACGCGCTCGCCGCCGGCGGCATCCGCTACGAGCGTGCCCATCCCCAGTCAGTGGTGTGCATGCCATCGCGCAGCACGATGATCACCGGCCAGCACCCGAGCACACATGGCGTGTGGATGAACGGCGTGCCGCTGCCGGAAGCGGCACCATCGATCGCCGAGGTCCTGCAAGGCGCCGGGTACCGCACGGCGATTATCGGCAAGCCGCACTTCGAGCCGTTCCTCGACCCGTTCGGCCGCTTCCCCGAGAACGGCTTCGCCCGCAACGGCACGTTCGGCCCGCACCGCGGATTCGATCACTTCGAGTCGGCGACCCACGGCGCTGCGGGACCGCTGCACTACGCCCGCTGGCTGGCGGACACGCACCCCGAAGCAGTCGCGATGTTCTACCCGGTGCTCGACGGCGCTCTCGAGGTGAATGCGATGGGCGGAGGCGACACCGGCGCTCCACAGGCGCATGTCAACCGCATCCCACGTGAGTGGTACCACACCGACTGGGTGGCCGACCGAACCATCTCGTGGCTCAGCTCGCTGCCGATCGCGGACGACTGGTTCTGCTGGATGAGCTTCCCCGATCCGCACCATCCCTGGGACCCACCGGCGAGTGAGGTGGCGCGCATCGACTGGCGCGACGTTCCGCTGCCACCCGGCTACATCGAGGATCGAGCCGAGCGCGAGCGGGTGCTCGACCTGAAGCCGCGTCACTACCGGGCCTGGTACGACGGCCGCCTGGTGAGCAACTACGAGGCCCCGCTCAACTGGGTGCCGGCCACGCTCACACCGGATCAGGTTCGTGAGATCAACGCGCTGAACGCGGTGGAGTGCGAGTTGATCGATGAGGCGATCGGGCGCGTGCTCGCCGCGGTGGCCGCTCGTGGCTGGACCGACGATGTCGACATCGTGTTCACGACCGACCACGGCGAGCTCCAGGGCGACTTCGGGCTCATGTTCAAGGGGCCGTATCACGTCGACGGGTTGATGCGCCTGCCGTTCATCTGGCGCCCGGCGCCCTCGAGCAACCAGGCTGCGGCAGTCGTGTCGAAGCCCGTCGGCCACGTCGACCTGGCCCCCACTTTCTGCGCCATTGCCGGGGTCGAGGTGCCGTCGTGGATGGAAGGCAAACCCCTCCCCATCAGCGATGCCGACGCCGAGGCCCGCGGCTTCGAGCGGGTGCTCACCGAATGGGACAGCGAACTGTTCGGGGTAGGCGTGCACGTGCGCACGATCACCAACGACCAGTGGGTGTGCACCACGTACCTGCCCGGCTCCGCGCACGACGGCTCCGAGGGCGAGCTGTACGACCTCGAGGACGATCCGTTGCAGCGCGTGAACAGGTGGGACGACCCCACGCTGGCCTCGATGCGCAGCGACCTGATCGCCGATCTGTGGGATCACCAGCCGGCGATGGTTTCGCCGTTGCCACTGGTGCAGGCACCGGTCTGACAACCGGCCGGCTGCCGACCGCCGGCTGCAGCCGTTTCGGTCAGCGCGGCGCGAAGCTCTGCGCGTCGCCGGGGTCACCCTGGCGGAGCAGGGTCATCGGGCTGCGCCCGCCGTCGATGTAGCCGAGGGCGTAGGCGCCCACCTCGTAGCCGAGCAGCCGCTGGATGTGCTCGGGGAACTGCTTCACCTCGTCGAGCGTGTACGAGAGGTACTGGTTCTCTTCCTGGCGCAGCCAGCCGAGCACGTAGTCGACGTTGATGCCGATCCGTGAAGCGGTGCTGGTGTTCGCTCCTCCGCCGTGCACGGTGGAACCGAGGTACAGCACCACCGAACCGCGCGGCATCTCCGCGGGGACCGTGTCGGCCGCGGTGTAGGGCTCGGAGTCGGGTGTGCGATGGCTGTCGGGCACGACGCGCGTCGCGCCATTTGCCTCGACGAAGTCGTTGAGTGCCCAGATGGTGCTCACCTCCACGTCGATGTCGCGGGGAAACGGGAACATGTCGAAGCACCAGTGGTCTCGATGCAGCATCTGGGCGTCGGAGCCGGGGCCGATCGCGATTGATTGGGTGAGGTGCAACTGGTAGGTGGTCTTCTTCGGCCACAGCGTGGCGTTCACGACCTCGAGCACCAACGGGTGCGCCACCACCGCCACGCTGGAGGGGCACCGTGCGAGCAGGGCGCCGGTGCGGCGCGTGTTGCGCCCGGAGAACGAGTCGGCGCCGACCGGTGTTGCGTCGAGCCACGGTTGCAGCTCGGTGGCCAGCCGATCGCAGAGCGCCGGGTCGGCGAGCCGTTCGATGATGACCACACCGTGGGCGAGCAACGCCGCGCTCACGTCGGCAGCGATGGCGTCGGCCTGGAAGCGGACGATTGGACGCAACATCGCCGGAGCTTATGGCGTGAAGCGGGCGACCTTGCCCGTGCTGCCCAGCACGACCCACAGGTTCACGCCGTCGTAGACGATTCCACGGGGGTTGCTGCCGATGGCGAAGTCGGTCTTCGCATTGGTGACCGGATCGATCCTCGACAGAATGCCGGTGAGGTAGTTGCTCACCCATACCCAGGTTCCGTCGAAGGTGACGCCTCTTGGCTCACTGAACCCGCCGACGGTGACGACCGCGCTGGTGGACGCGTTGATCTTCGAGACCGTTCCGTCGGTGAAGTTGCTGACCCAGACCGATGTGCCGTCGAAGGCGACACCATAGGGCCCGACGCCGACAGGGATCGTGCCGGTGATCGTGCCGGTGGTGGCGTTGATCTTGTTGACCGTGGTGCCGAGCCGATTCGGTACCCACAGGTTCGTGCCGTCGAACGCGATCCCGTAGCCGGTAGGAGTGGGCACGGTCGCGACGATCGCTCCGGTCGAGGGGTCGACCTTCGACAGCGCGAAGGAGTTGTTGTTGGTCCAGATGTAGGCGCCGTCGAAGGCGACGGCGTACGGATCTGCGTCGATGCCCAGCGGGTAGTCGGTGACCACGCCGGTGGCGATGTTCACCTTCGACAACGAGTCCATCGAGAGCAGCGCGTCGATGGCTCCGTTCGCCACCCAGATGCTGGTTCCGTCGAACGCCACCCCGAAGGGATAGGCGCCCACCGGGATCGTCGTGGTCGCGCCGGTGAGGGCGTTGATCCTCGACACCGTGTCGCTGCCGCTGTTGGTGACCCAGATGTTGGTGCCGTCGAAGGCGACCCATCGCGGATCGACCCCGACCGGGCACACGGTGGAGGCCAGGTCCCATCGGAGGATCGCGAGCTGCGCCGCCGTGAGCGTTCGGCATGGTCCGGCTGACGGACCGGAAGGGCCCCGCGGTCCGGTCGCGCCGGCCGGTCCCGTTGCCCCAGTTCCACCGGTAGCGCCGGCAGCGCCCGCAGCACCGGCAGCGCCCGCAGGTCCCGCGGGGCCGGCAGGTCCGGCAGGGCCGGCAGGGCCGGCAGGTCCGGCAGGGCCACCACCCCCGGTGACCAAGGCGTCGATCTGCGCTTTGGTGTAGTAGCGGTCGTCGAAGTTGTGGTCCGCGTAGTAGCCGGCAACGTCGACCACGAGATCGACGGTGCCGGCCAGGTTGAAAAAGCTCACGTGGCCGTTGGCCGACAGCGCGGCCTTCACCGATCCGGAGGTGGGTGCCTGATTCGCCACCCAGTTGAGGTTCGAGGCGTTCGGTCGCAGCACGTCGCTCGGGAACGCCGTGAGGAAGCTGGCCGCAGTCGCGTTCACGGCGACGATGCTCAACTCGACCGCCACCGCGTCGCTCGGGATCGTGCACCGCCCGTTGGCGCCGCGCACCGCGGCTTCATAGATCTCGCCGGCGCCGAGCGGTGTCGCCCGGGGCCCGACGTTGTCGGTGGGTCGGCGGGTGTCGATCAACCGGCACGGCGTGATCGGCACGAGCACGGTTCGAACACCGAAATCGACCGATGCGGACGTGGTGAGCACCCCGCCGGCGCCCATCGACACCGCAACTGCAGCCCCGATCGCTGCCCACCGCGACCTCGTAGCGCTCATCGTTGTCTCCGCATCCCTCGCCCCGCCAGCATCGGCGCATCCTAACGCGTACCCAAAAGAGGGTGTTCGCCGAGCGGGAGCCTTGTCCCGGCAGTTCGAACGGACGGCACCTCCAGGACGTTCGGCCCTGGGCGGGAGCCGCCCTGCCGTATCTGATGTCGTCATGGGAGCAACATCGCAATCGCCGGAAGGCCGTACACCAGAGGCCACCGTCGCCGACGGAGGCGGGATCACCTTCGGTCACGACACCTTGGGACAGCTGGCCTACCACGTGCACTGGTCGGCCGCTCTGGCGGCAGCGGGACGAGGCGAGGAAGCCGCGCCACACACCATTCTTGCCGGCACGCTCCTGGACGTGCTCGGCGGCGAGCCCCTGCGCGCGGCAGCCGCTGCTTTCGATCTCCCGGAGGTCGTCGACGACCGCTCGTCTGCGACGGCGAAGGGACACCGGGCCGTCGCCGTTCAGCTCGGCCTGCAGTTGGTGGCGCACTTCACGAGCGATGGCCGGCATGATCTCGCCGACGTGTACCAGGAGGTGACCCGCCGAATCGCAGCGACGACGTGACCCGGAACGAGCGCTCGGCGACGGCGACTATCATCGGCAACCAAACCGACAAGCGGCTGGCGGACCCGACCGAATGGAGGGTGCGATGAGCACGACGAGGAGTTCCGGTAAGAGGGTTCTAGCTGCGGGGTCGATCCTCGCCATCGCAGTGTGGGGGGTGGCGAGCAGCGGCGGCCCGGCCGGCGCCGACGACGAGCCCGAGGGGCCCGATCTGGAGTTCCTTGGCCAGGCCATAGTCGCGACCGGNNGCACGACGTCTTCTACAGCCTGTCCGACGACCAGAGCGTGCTGTCGCCTGCTCGCTTCTACACGCTCGACATCGATCTGGATGACGGCCGACTCGATGCCGGAGATGTCTCCTTCGTCGACGTCACCACCCTGCTCGCGCCGAACGGGTTGCCGTACCCCGCGGCAAGCCTCGATCCGGAAGGGCTGACGCTGACCAAGCGCGGCGAACTGGTCGTCACGTCGGAGGGGATCGCTACCCGGGCGATCTCGCCGTGGGTGCGGCGATACAGCCTCGCCGGCGCCTACCTGACCGACCTGCCGGTGCCCGAGGCGTTCCAGCCCACAAGTGCCGCCCACGGCGTTCGTCAGAACCTCGCCTTCGAAGCTGCCGCGGTCGCGCCCAACGGCCGCCACCTGTTCGTCGGCATGGAGGGCGCCCTGGTCCAGGACGGCCCGGCCGCGACCGTCGCCGGCGGCACCTCGTCGCGGATCCTGCGTTACAACCTGCGGTCGGGAAACCTCGAACGACAGAACGTGTACGTCACCGACCCGGTCGCCGTGCCCCCGGTGCCGGCAACCCAGTTCGCGGTGAACGGCCTGGTCGAGCTGTTGCCGTTCGACGACGAGCTGATGCTCTCGATGGAGCGGTCGTTCTCGGTGGGCGCGCCTGGAACCGGCAACACGATCAGGCTCTACACCGTCTCGTTCGATGGAGCGACCAACGTCAACGGGCTCGACAGCATCGCCGGACTCGGCAACGTGCGACCGGTGCACAAGACGTTGTTGCTCGACCTGGTCACCCTCGGTATACCGCTCGACAACGTCGAGGGCATGGTGCTCGGCCCACGGCTGCCCGACGGCCGGCAGTCGCTGATCCTCGTCAGCGACAACAACTTCGCGCCAACCCAGTTCACGCAGTTCCTGCTGTTCGCCATCGACTCACCGGACGACGACGACGACGATTGAGCTGGGCGCCGGCTGGCGGAACGAGAGGTGGCGGAACGAGAGGGATTTGAACCCCCGGGGCGTGAACCCTTCCGCTTTCAAGGCGGATGCATTTGGCCGCTCTGCCATCGTTCCGCCGCCAGATTACCGGTGACGCGCGCCACCGAAGGATCTGGGCCGCCATCGTTTCGGAATCCGAGACGGGATCGGCCCAGATCTTTGATTGGCGGGAAACAGGGACGGGTCAGCGACGGATCTGGGAGCGAAGTGATTCGATCCAGTCGTCGGCCTCACGCCACCTGGCATCGGCGTGCTCGCGCGCCGAGTGCGCCTGCTCACCGGCTGCCGGATACGAGCCGAGGAACTTCACCCGGCCCTGCTTGGACCGCAGCGACCTCATCGCATCGGCGAGCAACTCGTCGTCGATGTGACCGTCGGCGTAGATGATGAAGCAGTAATCGCCGAGGCCGCCGTCCTTGGTCGGCCGCGACAGCAGGTTCGACAGGTTGATCCGGCGCGCCGCGAACTCCTGCAGGATCGAGATGAGGCTGCCCGGCTCGTCGGCCCGCTGGTAGATGACGAGCGCCGTTCGGTCGTGGCCGGTGGCGGCCGGCACCCCAGCCTTGGCCACGAGCACGAACCGGGTCTGGTTCCCCGGATGGTCGGCGATGTCTTCGGCGATCACCTCGAGCCCGTACACGTCGGCCGCGATCCTGGGCGCGACGGCCGCGGCTCCAGGCCCCAGCTCGGTCACCATCCGCGCACCCTCCGCGGTGGAGTTGGTGGCACGGAGCTCGGCAAGGCCGACGTGTTGGCGCAGATAGGCGTGGCACTGCGCCGACGCGACGGGGATCGACAACACCACCTTCACCTCGTCGAGCGTGGTGCCCGGCTTGGCCATCAGGCAGTGTTCGATGTCGAGCACCACTTCGCGTTGGATCAACAGGTTGTGATTGAACGCAAGCTCGTCCTGGGTGAGGTTGACCGTACCCTCGATCGAGTTCTCGATCGCCACGAACCCAAGGTCGACCTCACCCTGCTCGACGGCGTCGAGCACGTCGGGCATCGTGCGAAACAGCGCGTGCTCGGCCGCGGCAAGATCGACTTGCGACTTGAGCGCCTGCTCGGTGAACGTGCCGAGCGGGCCCAGAAAGCCGATTCGAGTCATGGCCGAGAGGCTACGACCCCGCCCCCGCCGATCCGAGCACAGTTTCGACGAACGACGTGCCCGACAGGCCACAATGGACCCGTGGACCGCCAGCGCCTGGAGCAACTCATCGAGGACATCCGCTCGGGCACCGTCACGCCCGACGATGCGGTCCGACGATTGCAGCGTTTGCCGTTCGTCGACGTCGGCGATGCCCTAGTCGATCATCACCGCGTGATCCGCCAGGGCATGCCAGAGGCGGTGTACGCCCCAGGTAAGTCTTCGGAGCAGTGCGTGCACATCGTCACCGAGTTGCTCAGCCATGGCGATGGCCCGGTGCTTCTCACCCGGGCGTCCGACGATCAGGCCAAGGCCGTCCTGGCGGTGCACCCCGACGCGGTTCGGCGCTCCACCACCCTGCTCTGGCGCGCACCGATCGAATCTCGTAGCGAACGTGTGCTCGTGGTGAGCGCCGGCACCGCCGACGTACCGATCGTCGACGAGGCAGTCGTCACCCTCGGTGCGCACGGCTTCGAGGCCGACCGCCTAGTCGACGTCGGCGTGGCCGGCCTGCACCGGCTGCTCGCCCACCTCGACCGGGTCACCTCCGCCGAAGCCGTCATCGTGATCGCCGGCATGGAGGGAGCGCTGGCGAGCGTGATCGGTGGTCTCACGGCCGCACCCGTCGTGGCGGTTCCAACCAGCGTCGGATACGGAGCAGGGCTCCAAGGCGTGACCGCTCTGCTGGCGATGCATGCGTCGTGCGCGAGTGGAGTGACGGTGGTCGGCATCGACAACGGCTTCGGTGCAGCCTGTGCGGTGGTGCGGATGATGGGGCGCAGCCGGTGACGCGCACCGCATGGTTCCACTGCTTCGCCGGAACTGCAGGCGACATGACGCTCGGCGCGCTCGTGCACGCCGGCGCCGATCCGCTGGCAGTGGCCGACATCGTTGCCGCGCTCCCACTCGACGGCTACGCGCTCACCTTCGAACCCGTGTTGCGCTGCGGTCTCGCCGCCACCCATGCCATCGTCGCCACCGACGAGGATCTGCACCACGAGAAGCTGCTCACCGGCAACGCCGACGACCACACCCATCCGCACACCCATCCGCACACCCACCCGCACACCCATCGGCCGTACCGCGCGATCCGCGACCTGCTCGATGCGGCCGACCTGCCGCCCCGTGTGCGCGATCGCGCCCAGCGCACCTTCCGGTTGCTGGCCGAGGTGGAGGGCCGGATGCATCGGATGTCACCCGACGATGTCGAGCTCCACGAGGTCGGCTCGCTCGACGCGATCATCGACGTGGTCGGCTCGTGCGCCGCGCTCGAGGTGCTCGGCATCGACCGCATCGTGTGCAGCCCGATCACCGTCGGGCAGGGCCACGTGCAAGCCGAGCACGGCGATCTTCCCAACCCCGCTCCAGCGGTCGTCGACCTGCTCGCGCTTCGCGCGGCACCGAGTCGCGGCATCGCCGATCATCGAGAACTGGCAACGCCCACCGGCGTGGCACTGATGGTCGCGCTCGCCGCCGAGTTCGGTCCCATGCCTGCACTCGCGGTCGGGGCGGTCGGCTACGGCGCCGGCACCCTCGACATCCCCGGCCGTCCGAACGTGGTCCAGGTGGTGATCGGGGAGGAGACCACCGACTCGGCAGGCCCAGGGCAACCCGTCGATCTGCTCGAGTGCAACGTCGACGACGTCACCGGCGAGGTCCTCGCCCATTCGATCGCGCGCCTCCTCGCCGCCGGCGCACTCGATGCGTGGGCCACGCCGATCGTGATGAAGAAGGGCCGGCCCGCCCACACCGTGCACGCGTTGTGCGACCCTTCGATCAGCGATGCGATCAGGCTCGTGCTCGTCGAGGAAACCGGAACGCTCGGCGTTCGCGGCACCACGATGCATCGGTGGCCCGAACGGCGGCGCCTCTACGCCGTCGAGCTCGACGGTCACGCGATCCGCGTGAAGATCGTCGACGGCGACACCGGTCCGCGGCGAATGAAGGTCGAACACGACGACGCCGCCGCCGCGGCGAATGCGCTCGGGCTGCCGTTGCGCGAGGTGATGCTGCGCGCCGCGGCGTTGGCTCAGGCGAGCGCCGCGTCGACGAACGCCTGAATGCCTGCCTCCCCGAGCTCGCCGCTCGCCCGGCCGAGCACGGTGCCATCCGCACCGATGATCACGCTGAACGGAAATCCCGACACACCCATCGCCTGGGCGGCCTCGCTCGTCTCGCTGTCGGCGAGCACCGGCCAGGTCCAACCCTTGTCGACGATCCACTGCGACGGCGGATAGAAGTCGCGGTCCGGGTTCACCGCGGTGGTCACCGCGATGACCTGCAGGTCGTCCGGCACGGCGCCGCTCGACTTCCAACTCAACAGTTCGGGGATCTCGCGGTTGCAGTGAGGGCACCAGTGTGCGAGGAACACCAGCATCACCGGACCCTTCGACGGATCTACAGCGACGGCACTGCCGTCGAAGGTGTAGCCGCTCAGCTGCGGCGCAGCGGCACCGACGGCCGGATCGGGTCCACCATCGGGGAGCGGGACGAGTGGCGTGCCGGTGATGGTGACGGGCCACACCTCGCCCTTGCTCACGCCCGCCGTGGTGGCCGTCGAGCCGTCGCCGCCACCGTCGCCGCCACCGTCGACCGTGGCCGGCACCGTTCCGACGGTGAGCTCG